>Ga0308157_10002952_pt1 | contig 26104 bp, 24 predicted proteins | sample PhyBR1_FD_201035 | JGI IMG/M metagenome (GOLD analysis project Ga0308157, IMG submission 201035) | Phyllosphere microbial communities from UC Gill Tract Community Farm, Albany, California, United States - DLSLB.R1 | ecosystem: Host-associated > Plants > Phyllosphere > Unclassified | place: USA...
ATTCAAAGCAGGCTTTAAAGTAAGTGGTGGTTGTGATGCAAAAGGAGAGATCCAAGGCAGTCCAGTTGCACCGAAATTATGTGATGGCGGAACAACAACAGTTTCCTATAAAGTAACTGATAAATGTTACACCACTACAATCACTAAAAATTTCACTATTACTAAAGTTGACTTGCTTAATGTTTCAAGTCCTCCAAACAAAACAGTTGTTTGCGGTGAAAATCCAGATGGTGCATTTGCTGCATGGATTGCTGGATTTAAATTTACTGGAGGATGTGCTGGAAATGTTCAGGCAACAGATTTATCTCAATTTGTGAAACCTCAGATTGGAACGGCATTAGTTATTGAATATGTTGTTTCTAACAATTGTGAAACGATTAAAAAAGTATCAACATTTTTGATCACTCCATGTACGACTCCTATTTGTACTTATACTCAAGGAGCTTACGGAAATGTTGGAGGTATGGCCTGTGCAGGAGGTCAATCTTACACAACTAAAGCTCTTATTGCAAAAGCATTAAGTGCTTATCCAGGAGGAACAATGACAATTGGTTTAGTTGGAAAATCTGTTTTAGTATCTAATAATCAAACGGATATTAATGGTGTTATTGCAGTTTTACCAGGAGGAGGAGGAAGTAGCGTGTTGGCAAATGGAAATCCTCATATTAGCGCATTACCTGCTTCATATCTTAAAAAAGGAAAAATCAATAACACTTTATTGGCTCAAACCATTACTTTAGGGCTTAACTTAGGTATTGATAGTGAGTTAAGTAAATTCAAATTGCAGGCAGGTGTATTGGCGGTTGCCCAACCTGACGGTGGTTGCGGATCTAAAACTCCAAAAGTACGTTCTTGTAACCCTGACGGAACAGTAAGTAATGAATACAAATATTACACTATTCCGAACAATGTGGTTAGTAAACTAGGAGGAGATAAAACAGTTGGTGATTTGTTTAACTTGGCTAATCAAGCATTAGGAGGCGGAAACACTTACGGACTTTCTCTTTCTGACATTGCAAGTTTGGTAGATTTGATAAATAATGCATTTGATGAATGTAGAATCGCAATAGGATACAATATTCAACCACTTGCTTGTTCAGTTACTCAAGAACAAATAGTTACTCAGACACCTACTACTACGGAAAAACCTGTAGTAGAAAGTAGTGCGAAAGAAAGTAAAAAACCTAGTTTTGATGCTTATCCTGTTCCATTCAAAAATTACATTACCATTCGTTACAACTTTGATTATGCGAGCAATGTAAAAATTGAATTGTTTGATCTATCAGGAAAATTGTTATCTTCTAAAACAGATACAGATGCCCATTTAGGAAAAGAATATAACTTTAATATCGATTTCTATGTAGGTAAATTCCAAGTTTACATTTTACAAATTACGACTAATAAAGGCAGCAGTAGTAAAAAAATCATTTCTGCCGGCAATTAAATTAATTTATAAACCTTATTTAAAGCATCCGTTAAAAGCGGATGCTTTTTTTTGAAAAATATTTTTTCTTTTATCCTTTAATTATGAGTGTTTTACGAGTAAAGTGATTTAGAGAATACAGATGAGATTTTAAAAAAATAGAGGAAAAATCATGTTTTTCTTTTTTTTGGTTTAATTTTTGGAATACCTTTATATAGTATAATCCTTAAAAAAAAATAATTATGAAAAAGATACTTACCTTATTTGCAGTTATCGGTTTAATTGCATTTTCTAGCTGTGAAGGACCAGAAGGGCCTCCGGGACCTGTTGGCCCTCCAGGACCTGTTGCTGAAGTTTTTGAACTTCAAAACGTAAATTTTGATTTTAATGCTAATGATGGTTATAATATTTATAGAAAATTAACTCCAAATATTGTGGACTCAGATGTAATTTTGATTTATAGATTGGCAGGATTAATTAACTCTACAACTCCAATTTGGCAACAAATTCCAAGAACGCTTTTTGTGTCTCAAGGTGAGCTTGATTATGATTTCGATTTTAGCAGAACAGATTTTACCATCTATGCGGGAGGAACTTATGACTTGTCTTTAACTCCTGATCTTATTAGAAATCAAACTTTTAGAATTGTAATTGTTCCAGGCGATTTTTCAACAACAGGGAAATCGGTTAGTAAACCTGATTATTCAGATTATAATGCCGTTATCAAGAAATATAACATTGACGATACTAATGTTAAGCAATTAAATTAATTTTTGAAATTGATTCAAAGCATAAAAAAAAGGAAATCTTTACGGATTTCCTTTTTTTATGCATATATGTTTTGTAACTAATTATTCTTCGCTTGACGAATCATTTAAAACTTTTTCTGGTCCAAATTTAAGAGAAACTAAAATTCCTACTAGAAGAGATAAAGCAATAAATCCTAAAGAAGCCCATTCTGGAACGTGGAAGAAATCGTGTAAAAGCATTTTTAATCCCACAAAAGCTAAAATCGCAACTAAGCTGTATTCTAAATAACTGAATTTTGCCAGCATATTTGCCAAGAAGAAGTACATAGAACGTAATCCTAAAATAGCAAAAATATTAGAACTGAATACTAAAAACGGATCTTTGGTAATAGCAAGAATTGCAGGAACACTATCTACAGCAAAAAGAACGTCCATAACTTCAATAACAATTAAAGCTACAAATAATGGAGTAGCGGCTTTTTTTGCAGTTTTAGTTGTAATGAAAAACCTTTCTCCATCCGTTTCAGAGGTAATCGGCATAACTTTACCTAAAGCTTTGTAGATAAAAGAATCTTTCGGGTGAAAATCTTCTTCTTCTCCAGAAAAAAGCATTTTTATAGCGGTAAATATTAAGAAAACTCCGAATACATAAGTTGTCCAAGCAAATTTATTAATCAGCATTACTCCGAAGAAAATCATCAATCCACGGAAAACAATAGCTCCTAAGATTCCCCAAAACAGAACACGGTGCTGGTATTTTTGCGGAATTTTGAATGAAGCAAAAATAATAGCAATAACAAAGATGTTATCTACACTCAGCGAAAGCTCAATTAAATAACCAGTAATAAACTTCATTGAAGCAACAGCCGGTTTCAAATCGTCTGGATTTGCGATATAATCAGTGGTGTACAGCCAATAAATTACTCCTGAAAAAAGGAATGATAAAGTAACCCAAACCAAACTCCATTTGCTGGCTTCTTTAGTGCTAATGATGTGGGGTGTTTTGTTGAAGACACCTAAGTCTAAAGCAAGAATAAAAACTACAGCAAGTAAAAAGAGTGACCAGACTATCATAATGATTTTTTTTAATGATTTACAAAGATAAGTTTTGAAGTTTAACTTAAAAATTAAATTTGCTCTTAAAATTAAGTAATATTTGTTATTTGTAAAATACTAAGTGTTATGAAGTTATGTGTTTTAAGAGTGGAAAATAGGTGATATTGAAACTTTGTCAAAGTTTAAAACTTTGACAAAGTTGGCAGTAACTTGTAATTTAAACTTGTCTGTTTTAATATAAAAAAAATGCCAGCAAATAATGCTGGCATTTTTAGAATATATTGTAAGCTTTAAATTATAATGCTGAGTTAACAGTTTTGATAATTCTAGCAGCAATTTTGTAAGGGTCTCCGTTTGAAGCTGGTCTTCTGTCTTCCAACCATCCTTTCCAACCTTTTTGAACAGTCATCAAAGGAATTCTGATAGAACATCCTCTGTCTGAAACTCCATAAGAGAAATCGTTGATAGAAGCAGTTTCGTGTTTACCAGTTAAACGCTGATCGTTGTAAGCTCCGTAAACCGCGATGTGCTCTTTTGTAACAGGACGGAAAGCCTCACAGATTTTCTCATAAGTTTCTTGAGAACCACATGTTCTAAGAACTGTGTTAGAGAAGTTAGCGTGCATACCAGAACCGTTCCAGTCTGTATCTCCTAGAGGTTTTGGGTGATATTCGATATAGTAACCATATTTCTCAGTTAAACGGTCTAATAGGTAACGAGCAACCCAGATTTCATCTCCAGCTTTTTTAGCTCCTTTAGCGAATAATTGGAATTCCCATTGTCCGCAAGCAACCTCTTGGTTGATTCCTTCAAAGTTGATTCCAGCAGCGATACATAAGTCAGCGTGCTCTTCAACTAATTTTCTACCGTGTGTGTTTTTTCCACCTACTGAACAGTAGTACATCCCTTGTGGAGCAGGGTATCCTCCAACTGGGAAACCAAGCGGAAGTTGTGTTTTAGTATCCATGATGAAATACTCTTGTTCGAAACCAAACCAAAAATCATCATTATCATCATCAATTGTAGCTCTACCGTTAGAAGGGTGTGGTGTTCCATCAGCATACATAACTTCGCACATAACTAACCATCCGTTGATACGAGTTGGATCTGGATAGATTGCAACTGGAACTAATAAACAGTCAGAAGATCCACCTTCAGCTTGTCTTGTTGATGAACCATCAAATGACCAATTTCCAAGTTCTTCTAATGTTCCTTTGAAGTTTTCGTGCTCTTCAACTTTAGTTTTACTTCTAAGATTTTGAGTTGGTTCATATCCGTCTAACCAAATGTACTCTAACTTAATTTTAGCCATAATAATATAAATTAATTTTTTTGTTTTTTTTCGTTGGGTCAAATATAGATTTATTTTTTCAGTCCCAAAAATTAGGGGGCTATTTTGTTTTATGAAGTATAATTTTTTGGATAAGCATAATTTTGATGGGGGTATATTTTAAAAAAAGCAATTTTACTAACCTTAAAAATGTAAATTCGTAATAATTACGGCTCATTTTTGAATTTATGAGTTAAGGAATTATGAAAAAATGTTTATTTAATCAATAATACCGTACAGTTTTGTTATATTTCTGTTGTTTGAATTCATTATTCTTCGAAAAAAGCATTTTATGTTGAAAAATTCTGTTTCAAAAATCTAAAATTTATATTCCAAACAGGTGTTTTAATTGTTTATATTTGCTGATCATTTTTTAATGAAAATTATTACGAATTTAAAATATACATAACCATGTCAACATTACGTTTTCAAGCTTTACAACAAGCTTCTAACAGAAAGCCGGTGCATTTTGAGGAAATTGACCGAAAATCAAATCTTTTTGGTGCAAATGTGTTTAATGAAAAGGCAATGAAGCAGTATTTAACTTCAGATGCTTTTAGAGGAGTAAGAGATGCTATCCAGCACGGTACAAAAATAGATAGAAAGCTGGCAGATTATATTGCCATGGGAATGAAGGAATGGGCCCTTTCTAAAGGAGTTACTCATTATACTCACTGGTTTCAGCCATTGACAGGAACCACAGCAGAGAAACACGATGCTTTTTTTGAAACTTCTTATGACGGAAGTGAATCTGTAGAAAAATTTGGCGGCGCGCAATTGGTGCAGCAAGAGCCAGATGCATCAAGTTTCCCGAATGGAGGAATCAGAAATACATTTGAGGCAAGAGGTTATACAGCTTGGGATCCGACTTCTCCAGCTTTTATATATGGTACAACTTTATGTATCCCAACAGTATTTATTGCTTATACAGGTGAGGCTTTAGATAATAAGATACCTTTATTGAGAGCATTATCTGCCATTGACGAAGCGGCTACAGAAGTTTGTAAATATTTTGACAAAAACGTAAAAAAGGTAACGGCAACTTTAGGCTGGGAACAAGAATATTTCTTGATTGACAAAGCTTTGGCAAATTCTCGTCCAGACTTAATGATGACAGGAAGAACGTTATTAGGACACACTTCTGCAAAAGGACAGCAGTTAGACGATCACTATTTCGGATCTATTCCAACTCGCGCCCTTACTTATATGAGAGATTTAGAACAGGAATGTATGCTATTAGGTATTCCTGTAAAAACGCGTCACAATGAGGTCGCGCCAAATCAGTTTGAGTTGGCACCAATCTTTGAAGAAACAAATCTAGCGGTTGATCACAACTCTTTATTAATGGATGTAATGCAGAGAGTTGCTGAGCGTCATGATTTTAAAGTGTTATTTCATGAAAAACCATTTAAAGGAGTAAATGGTTCTGGAAAACACAACAACTGGTCATTGGCTACAGATACAGGAGTTAATTTATTGAGTCCGAGCAAAACGCCAATGAGCAATTTGCAATTTTTGACTTTCTTTATTAATACAATAAAAGCAGTAAACGATAACGAAACTTTACTAAGAGCTTCTATCGCAACAGCAAGTAACGACCACAGGTTGGGAGCAAATGAAGCTCCGCCAGCGATTATGTCTGTATTTATTGGAGCTCAATTGACAAAAGTTTTATCTGAGTTAGAAAGCGTAACAACCGGAAAACTTTCGCCAGAAGAAAAAACAGATCTTAAATTGAACGTTGTTGGGAAAATTCCAGATGTATTATTAGACAATACAGATCGTAACAGAACTTCGCCATTTGCATTTACAGGAAATAAATTTGAATTTAGAGCCGTGGGTTCAAATTCAAACTGTTCAAACGCAATGACGACTTTGAACGCGATTGTAGCAAAACAATTAATTGACTTTAAAAATGAAGTAGAAAACCTTATCGAGTCGAAAGACATGAAAAAGGATGATGCTATTTTTAATGTTTTAAGAGAATACATTAAACAATCTAAAAAGATTCTTTTTGAAGGTGACGGTTACAGTGAAGCTTGGGAAAAAGAAGCTGCAAAGAGAGGTTTAAGTAATTTTAAAACAACTCCAGAAGCTATAAAAGCCAAAGTTTCTAAACAAGCATTGGATTTATTTGAGCAATTAGGAATTTTTAATCATGTTGAAGCTGAAGCGCGTTACGAAATCGAATTGGAAGAATACACTAAAAAAATCCAAATTGAAGGACGTGTTTTAGGTGATATTGCTAGAAACCATGTTATTCCGACAGCAATTCGTTATCAAAATACTTTAATTGACAATGTAAAAGGATTAAAAGAAATTTTTGCAAAAGATTTTGAAGCTTTAGCTAAAGAACAAATTGTTTTAATTAAAGAAATTTCAGGCCATATTGAAGGAATCAATTCTAAAGTATTGGCAATGACAAACGAAAGAAAAAAAGCCAATCAATTGACAGATGCTCAAAAAATGGCAGAAGCGTATTGTAATAACGTGAAACCATATTTTGATGAAATTCGTAATCACTGTGACAAATTAGAGTTATTAGTAGACGACGAAAGCTGGACCTTAACTAAATACAGAGAATTGTTATTCACGAAATAATAATTTCATCATATAATTTTTGCCACGAATGGCACGAATTCACACAAATTAGTTTTTTCAAAAATCTTCCGATGAAGATGATTTTATAGAAAGAATAAAAAATTGTGAAAATTTGTGTAATTCGTGGCAATTTTTTTTAGAATCAAATAATCGAATAAGTCAAAGAATTAAAAAAAGGGATTATCTTTGCAGCACATCAACACAAACTAATTTTCATGAGTTCAGATTCTAGCAAGAGATATGCACAAAGAGGTGTTTCGGCATCAAAAGAAGACGTACATAACGCTATAAAAAATATTGACAAAGGTTTATTTCCGCAGGCATTCTGTAAAATTGTTCCTGATTATTTAACTCAAGACGATGAGCACTGCCTTATTATGCATGCTGACGGAGCAGGTACAAAGTCATCTTTGGCGTATATGTATTGGAAAGAAACTGGAGATCTTTCGGTTTGGAAAGGAATCGCTCAAGATGCTTTAATCATGAATATTGACGATTTACTATGTGTTGGAGCAACAGATAATATTTTGCTTTCTTCTACAATTGGAAGAAATAAAAATCTAATTCCTGCTGAAGTTATTTCTGCAATCATTAACGGAACAGAAGAATTAATCAACGAATTAAAATCATTCGGAGTTACCATTCATTCGACAGGAGGAGAAACTGCCGATGTTGGTGATGTGGTGAGAACCATTATTGTAGATTCTACCGTAACAGCTAGAATGAAACGTTTTGATGTTGTAGATAATGCAAACATCAAAGCAGGAGACGTAATTGTTGGTTTGGCTTCTTTTGGTCAGGCAACTTACGAAAAAAGTTATAACGGGGGAATGGGAAGTAACGGACTAACTTCTGCACGTCACGATGTTTTTGGGAAATATTTAGCTAAAAAATACCCTGAAAGCTATGATGCAGCGGTTCCAGAAGAATTAATTTATTCTGGACAAGTTAATTTGACGGATGAAGTAGAAAACAGTCCAATCAATGCTGGACAATTAGTGCTTTCTCCAACAAGAACTTACGCGCCAATTATCAAGAAAATTTTAGATAAATATACTCCAGAAGATATTCACGGAATGGTACACTGCAGTGGTGGTGCACAGACTAAAATTTTACATTTCGTAAAAGATTTACATGTTATAAAAGACAATTTATTTCCAGTTCCACCATTGTTCAAATTAATTCAAGAACAATCAAAAACAGATTGGAAGGAAATGTATCAAGTTTTCAACTGCGGTCACAGAATGGAGCTTTACGTTCCAGAAAATATTGCTCAAGATATTATTGAAATTTCTAAATCATTCAATGTAGATGCGCAGATTGTAGGTAGAGTAGAAGCTTCAGATTCTAAAAAGCTTACTATTACTAGCGAATACGGAACTTTCAACTATTAATTTTTGAAGTTGCAAAAGGTTAAAAGGTTCAGAGTTGCAAAGACTTTGAAACTTTTAAAATAATTATTAAATTTAGAGATGCATAATTGTGCATCTCTATGTTTTTTTAACACATTATATTATGTACGAATTACTTTTTTGGAAATATCTAGACGAAATTTACTTGAACAATCAGGAAGTTTATGAAGCGCTTGTTGAAAAACAAGAAGTTGAAGGTTTAGCTGAGCTTCAAACTGAAGTAATCGTAAATAGAATTAATTCCGTTTTCTCAGATTGGGAAAGAGTGGATGAAAACAGCTGGAAGAATCCAAAAGGAAAAGGCGCATTTCAAGTAATCACCACTCCACAAAGCATAAAAATTGACTGCTACGGAACTGAAGGAAAAACCATGAACAAATTAGTTGATATCATGGAAGAATTCAAATGTCCGCTTTACGATCCGCAAGTTCCAGAACGTTACGATGAAATGAGCGAGTAGTTTTATTGTTTGAAGTTTCAGGTTTCAAGTTTCAAGTTTTTCCACAAAGTTTTGGAATTTGGAATTTAAAAAATTGGAATTTATAATTCACCATTAACAATTTACAATTAAATCTTATCCGTTTTTCAAAAGCACATTCTGTTCTTTTCTCATTTTAGCTAGCAATTGATCGACATACGTTTTTATTTTCTGCGGAAGCGTATTCCAACTTTGATCTTTTTCGAAACTTCTGCAATTATCGAAATCGCATTCAACTGCGCGAATAACATATTTTTTAGTTTTATAAACCGTAATAATTTTTACGCGTCTTATATAACCATCTTCGTTGCGAGTTCCATAAACAATAATAGGTTCAATATAATCGTCGCCATCAATATCTTTTGTACTGCAATATTTTGTCCAGAACCAAATGTTTTTTTCTTTTGGGAGAGTATCTTCAAGCAAATCATTAATTTTCCATTGATTTAAAAATCCACCATGATCATTAATCACACAAACTGCTTGTATTTTTGTATTTAAAGTATCTTTTTTAGAAATTGTTTTCTGGTTTTCGCCCAAAACCAATTCATAAACTCCGCTTTTATCGCTAAACTCAAATGCTCTATAAATTGGAAAATCAGTTAGATTTTCGAGTTCTCGCTGTGTAATTTCCTGTTTTGTTAATTTATGACTTTCAATTTTTTGAGAAAAAATAAATGAAGAAGAGAAAGAAAGTAAAATTAAAATATATTTTTTCATGTTTTGAATTGATTTTTAGTATACCAAAGATATTTAAACCTTTTGAGTCCTGCTAAATTTATGTTTTTTAAAAATAGATTTTGTTGTACTTTTCTAAATTAAAATAACAGTAGAAATTTCAACAAAAAACTATAATATGACTAAGATAAACTGCGTCAAATTTCTTTCCACTATATCGGTTTTAATGCTTTTTTCCAATATTATAAATGGACAAAAAAAAGCAGAACAAAATCGAAATCTAGTCCAATATGTTGATCCAATGATTGGAACAGCAAAAATGGGACATACCTATCCAGGAGCAACAGTTCCTTTTGGGAGCGTGCAATTGAGTCCAGAAACCGACACGATTGCTTATAGTTTAAACGGAAAATATAATGGTGAAGTTTATAAATACTGTGCGGGTTATCAGTACGAAGATAAAACGATTGTTGGTTTCAGCCATACCCATTTTAGCGGAACAGGTCATTCAGATTTAGGTGATTTCTTGATTATGCCAACAACTGGCAAACTACAATTAAACCCTGGTGTAGCATCAAAACCATTATCAGGTTATAGATCGGCATTTTCGCATTCGACAGAAAAAGCAGAGCCAGCCTATTACAGTGTTTTTCTGGAAGATCATAAAATTAAGGCAGAACTGACGGCAACAACTCGTGTCGGAATGCATCAATACACTTTCCCAAAATCAGATGAAGCACACATCATTTTAGATTTGACTTCAGGAATTTATAATTATGATAAAAAGAATGTTTGGACATTTGTTCGCGTAGAAAACGATACTTTGATAACAGGATATCGTCAGACAAACGGATGGGCGAGAACCAGAACAGTTTATTTTGCTATGTCTTTCAATAAACCTATTAAAAGCTACGGACAAGCAGCTCAAGAAAAAAGCGTTTACAGAGGTTTCTGGGGAAGATTTGATCAGACTAAAAATTTCCCAGAAATGGCAGGACAAAACCTAAAATTATTTTTTGATTTTGATACGAATGAAGGTGAAAAAATCAAAATTAAAATGGCTTTGTCACCTGTGAGTTCTGCTGGAGCATTAGAAAATATGAAAAAAGAAACGCCTGATTGGGATTTTGAAAAAGTGAAAAAACAAAGCCAGGAAGTTTGGAATAAAGAACTGAATAAAATTAAAGTTGAAACCATTCAAAAGGAAGATTTGGTTAATTTTTATACTGCAATGTATCATGCCTTTTTGGGGCCAACGGAATACATGGATTTAGACAGAAATTATAAAGGTTTGGATATGAATGTCCATAAAGCCGAAAAATTCACCAATTACACTAGTTATTCGCTTTGGGATACGTATCGTGCTTTGCATCCATTATTTAATATTGTCCAGATCAAAAGAAACGCCGATATGGTAAGTTCGATGTTAGCGCATTCAGATCAAAGCGTTCATAAAATGCTTCCAATTTGGTCGCATTATGCTAATGAAAATTGGTGTATGATTGGGTATCATTCGGTTTCAGTTGTGGCAGATGCCATTGTAAAAGGCAATATTAGTTTTGATGCAGAAAAAGCGCTTCAAGCTTGTGTGAATACTGCCAAAGTACCTTATTATGATGGACTGGAATTTTATATGAATAAAGGGTATGTTCCAGAGGATAAAAACGGTGCTTCGGTTTCTAAGACTTTAGAATATGCCTATGATGATTGGGCAATTGCGCAAGCGGCAAAGAAATTAGGTAAAACAGATATTTACAATGAATTCATCAATAGATCGAAGAATTATAAAAATGTCTATGATGAAAAAACGGGTTTCATGCGTCCGAAATTGAATGATGGAACATTTAAGAAAGAATTTGATCCGTTAGATACACATGGACAAGGTTTTATTGAAGGAAATTCTTGGAATTACAGTTTATACGTTCCGCAAGATCCTGCCGATATGATTCAATTAATGGGCGGAAATGAGAAATTTAAAGTTCGTTTAGATTCATTGTTCAATATGCATCTTCCAGACAAATATTTTGAAAATACAGAAGATATTACAAGAGATGGGATCATAGGAAATTATGTTCACGGAAACGAGCCTTCGCACCATGTTGTGTACTTATACAATTGGACAGATTCTCCTTGGAAGGCGCAAGATAAAATTAGGATGATCTTGAAAAAAATGTACAGAAATGGTGCTGATGGGTTAGGCGGAAATGACGATTTCGGGCAAATGAGCGCTTGGTATATTTTTAGCAGTTTAGGATTTTATCCGGTTGCTCCAGGTTCTGATGAATATGCATTAGGAAGTCCGCTAATGAAAAATGCTGTTTTGAATTTGGAAAATGGAAAAACTTTTGAGGTGGAAACTGTAAACCAATCTGATAAAAATGTATTTGTTTCCAAAGTACTTTTGAATGGAAAAGAACTTTTGAGACCTTTCTTAAAACATGAAGATGTTATGAGTGGAGGGAAAATTACATTTTATATGACCAGTAAACCGAATAAAAAGAATTTTATTGGTAATTAATTTCAAATGGAAAAGGAAATTATAATTGAAAATGTTGGTGTTTGGATGGATGGGGGAACTGTCACATTAAAAATGAAAAAAGATAATTCAATTTTTTATGAAATTGATTTTGTGCAAAAAGTCATTTTAGAAAAAAGTAAAAGACAAATTGAAAATAGTTTAGTTCCCGGGAGCCTTTTGCTAAACAGAAAGGAGGTTGAAATACGATCATCATTAGAAAAGGAAATACTTTCAGAAATTAAAGTTGCTAAATTCGGAACAAATATATCTCAAAGTGAAACAGATGCATTGAACCGTATAATTTTAGAAGCTATAAAATTTGTTGAATCAGAAGATTATATAACAGTTGCTAGAAAAGTTGGACGTATTAAATAATTAATTTTTTAATAAAAATAGAAATGTATCCAATTTTATAAAAACTTCACGAAATTTGCACTTCAAATAAAGAAAGATAAATATGAAAATAAATCTAAAATCAGGAATTGATAAATTGCTTTTCGGAATGAAACAAAACGACGTTACAGTTGTTTTGGGAAAACCTGATAAAAATTATAAAGACGAAGATGATAACGTAATTTTTGTTTACAATGCTCATAAAATAAGATTAACTTTCTATCAGGAAGAAGATCTTAAATTAGGATATATTGTAGCGTCAAGTAATGATTTAGAAGTTTTCGGATTCAAATTAATCGGAAGAAAAATTGCTGATGTAAAGAAAGATTTTGCGGCAAAAGGCATTACTAAATACAATCAAGAAACTTTTGATACTTTCGAAAATTATTTCAACGAAGACAACTGGTTTATCCTTCAAACAGAATTTGATGAGGTGGTGAAATTTGAAATTGGAGCGATCATCAACAGTAAAGATGAGTTTGACTGGAAATTTCCTGTGAAGAAATAGTCATAATATTGTCATCCTGACGAAGGAAGGATCACACAAGAAGCTCCGCAAAGTATGTCGGACAATCTTTGTCGATTTACGTGTGTGATCCTTCGTTCCTCAGGATGACAAAAAAAACCGACAATCACTTGTCGGTTTTTTTTATGTTGTAAAAGGAAATTAACCTTTTAACCATGCATTTTTAAGTTTCTCTTTTGAAGCATCAGTAGCTTTAAAAGTTTCAGCTTCTTCAAATGGTAATTTTACAGTTCCTTTGATAGTTTCTTCTTTTCCGCCACGTTTTACTTTCAAAGTGATTGGGTCATTATCTTTCCAGTTTTCACTTTCAGTAATCAAATCATAAATGTTATCCAAATTGTATGATTTATTATTTACAGCTAAGATTTTATCACCACCTTTTAAATTTAAGCTCTTGAAAAATTCAATTGATTCTGATTCTGGACGAACAGCGATTTCTTTAGTTGCTTTGTCAATAGTGATATTTGGAGTTTGTCCTTTAATAAACGGATTTCCAGTTTTTTTCTCCATTGCTTTTGTAACACCAACTTTAGCTAAGTAGAAATCGTAAGGAATTGGAGTTGTTCCAGCAACATATTTATTTAAAAATTCTCCAACTTCAGGATAAGTTAAAGAAGTGATTTTCGCAAATAATTCATCATCATTAAATGGTTTTTCAACACCATATTCGTCAGATAATTTATGCATTAAATCAAGGATTCCTCTTTCTCCATTACTTTTTTCTCTAATGATAATGTCAATGCACATTCCAATTAAAGCTCCTTTTTGGTATACATTTAAGTATTGGTCTTTATAAGGCTGTTCTAGTACATTTTTACTCATTACAGTAAATGACATTGTATCATCTAGCTGTTTAGACTGCTGAATTTTATCGGCAATACGAGTGTAGAATTCAGCTTCGTCAATCAAACCTTGGTTGATTTGGAAAAGGTTAGCAAAATATTCTGTTACACCTTCATACATCCATAGATGCTCAGACATTTGCGGTGCATTGTAATCAAAATATTGAATTTCTTTTGAGTGAATAGTTAATGGAGTAACAATATGGAAGAATTCGTGAGAAACCACATCTTTCATAGATTCTACCAATTTTTCTTTTGGCATCGATTCTGGTAAAACTACTGTTGTAGCAGTTGGGTGCTCTAAAGCTCCAAAACCATGCGCATCATCTTTTGCCATGCTTGACAAGTACAATAAAACAGTATATTTTTTAGTAGAATTTACTTTTCCTAAAAAGTTTTTCTGTGCCGTCATCATTGTTTTCATCTCTGGAGTGATGCTTTCAGCAGTATATTTTCCAGTAGGAGAGTACACAGCAATTAAGATATCCATTCCGTTTACATTAAAAGTAGTGTAATCAGGTTTAGAATACATAATTGGATTTTCTACCAAAATAGCATAACGAGAAGTAGTAAATACATCAGAAGTATTGCTTGCATCTTGATCTGTCATAGAAGTTGCTCCCCAAAGTGTTTCAGGATGCGTGATAGTAACTTTATATGGAACGTCTAATTTATCTTTAAAATACCCCACAAATCCATGAGTATTTACCATGAAATTTTTTCCTGCATCAATGTTTGTTCCTGCTGGAGAGAAAACGTCATCATTTCCAAATCCAGTTCCTTTTTCTGTATCGAAACTATCGTTTACCAAATAAGTGATTTTTTTCAGTGTTTTTGCATTCGAAATAGACCAAGAATTATCGTCTAATCTTTTTACAGTAAGCGGATTTCCTTTAGCATCAAATGCTCTAAAATCTTCTGAAAATTTCCCGTAATTATCTGTCGAATAAGTACCTGGAACGGTTTTCGGAATACTATAGACAACTTCATCTGTTTTAAAGGTTGGAGGTGTGACTGTCACCAAAACCTTATCATCTTTAACATCTGTTAAATTGATATTAACTTCAACAATATTGCTTTTTGCGGATCCAGTGCTCCCTGTTTTACAGCTCCAAAAAGTTACCGCTAGAGCTAAGGTGTAAAGTATTTTTTTCATTTCTATATGTTTAGTTAATTGTATTTGACACAAAAATTACCAAAAAGTTACTAAAAAATTACATTAAATTTAAAGATAAAAAAAAACTCCTGAAAAACAGGAGCTCTATTGTTAGTCTAATTTATTCTTGATATAATATTTTCCATCCAAATCTTCATCAAAATCATCTATTTTAACTGGTTTCGGTTTTGGCTTGTTTGCAATTGCCTTCTTTTTCCACATCTCAAATTTTTCAAGAGGCATTTTCTTTTTCATAATGTCCAGGACTTCTTTTTCTGCCAATCCAAACTCTTTTTTTATAATTTCAAATGGATTTCTTTCTTCTAAAGCTAACGAAACAAGTCTTTCAGTTTGTTCCGGAGTTAATTCTTTGCGGCTACTCTTTTTCATCTCGTGAAAATTAATTCAAAATAGGGTGTTAATTATTAATAGATTGATTTTCAATTCTTGTATCAATATTAAAAAAAAAAATAATAAGTTGGTTCAGTAAAGTGCAATTTTTTTAGAGAATTTAGCGGTTTTTGAAGGATCTTGATTTTTGAAATGGGATTTTTAGCAGATTCTTCAATTCATTATTTTCTTCAGTGAGCATATGAGTGTCTACGCCGTATACAAGCTGATCTTTGGGTAAATAAGTGAATGTTCCAAAGATTCTGTCCCAGATAGAAAAAATATTGCCATAATTGCTATCAGTGTAAGGCAGTACATAATGATGATGAACTTTATGCATATTGGGAGAAACAATAAAATAGCTTAGAAAGACGTCTAGTTTTTCTGGAAGCGAAATATTGGCATGATTAAACTGTGAGGCGATAACCGATAATGACTGATAAAGAAAAACCATCCACATTGGAGTTCCAACAATTAAAACACCTAAAGTGGTAAAAACAAAACGTACAACACTTTCTCCAGGATGATGTCTGTTTGCTGTTGTGGTATCAATCCAAGTATCGGTATGGTGCACCAAATGAAATTGCCATAGAATTTTTACTTTGTGTTCTACAAAATGAGCTAAATAAGCCCCAATTAAATCCAAAAGCAGTAAACCAATTATAGTATATAGCCAGATTGGCATTTTAGGAAGCCATTGAAGTATTCCAAAATTATTTTCGATTGTCCAAGCAGCGGTTTTTATTAAAATAAACGCAAGAATAAAGTTAACTACAATCGTTGTGAAGGTAAAAAAGAAGTTTATTCCAGCGTGAGGCCATTTTTTGTATTGCATTTTAAACAAAGGAAAACTGTTTTCAATAAGCCAAAAAATCGTAATGCCGCCAACGAGAATAAGACTTCTATGCGACGATGGAATCGTACTGAAGTAAGAAATGATTTCGTTCATAATACATACATATTTGAGTTGAAATAAAATTTTCCTGTCGATTTTATCCAAACAAAAAGAGAAAATCAAATATAAATATATCAGATTTTCTCTTTCAAATTAAATTATGTACTAATAATTGTGTATTATTTTTTGATGAGGCTAATTATAAATAATAAAACCCATGCACCACCTACGGCAATCAGAATTTGCCACAGAAGGCCTCCGCCACCAATGCCAAGTTTCCCAGCAATCCATCCTCCGATAAATCCGCCTATGATTCCGACAACAATATTACCAATTAAGCCAAAACCTGCGCCTTTCCAGATCTGGCCAGCTAGCCACCCAGAAATGGCACCTATAAGTAAGAAATATAAAAATTCCATATTTTATTTTTTTTTGATGATATATCGATTTTTTTTCAGCTATTATGCCTCGTCATGATTTTGAAGCAGTGTTTTATAAAGAAAACCTGCCGCTAATGCACCGAGAATAGGAGCGACCCAAAACAGCCAAACCTGAGACAATGGTTCTCCGCCAACAAAAATAGCTTGAGACAATGATCTCGCTGGATTTACAGAAGTATTTGTAATCGGAATGCTGATTAAGTGTATTAAAGTCAGAGCCAAACCGATTGCAATTCCAGCAAATCGGCCATTTGCAAATTTATCAGTTGCTCCTAAAATGACTAGTAAGAAGAATAAAGTAAGCACAAATTCTGCAATAAAAGCAGACTGTAATGAATAGCCATCAGGAGAAAAAGCTCCAAAACCATTAGATGCAAAGGCGCCAGCTTTTGTATTATCTATTACAAAACCTGCTTTTCCCGAAGCTATGGTGTATAAAGTCCCTGCAGCAGCAGCAGCTCCAACACATTGTGCAATGATGTACGGAATAAGATCTTTGGCAGAAAATCTTCCGCCAGCCCATAAACCAAAAGAAACCGCTGGATTAAAATGACCGCCAGAAATATGGCCAACAGCGTATGCCATTGTAAGTACTGTTAAACCAAAAGCCAAAGCGACACCCGCAAATCCAATTCCTAAATCTGGAATTCCAGCAGCAAAAATAGCGCTTCCGCACCCGCCAAAAACAAGCCAATAAGTCCCGAAAAACTCTGCAAATAATTTTTTCATAATAAAATAATTTAATGGTTAATGTTTAGAATGTATATTGGTAAGCCCAATAAATTAAAACAAATTGTAAGGGCAAACGTACAAATAAAATCCATATTGGTAAACCAAAACCTGCTTTTTTATTTTGAAACATGTACAAATTGGCAGGGAAAATAGCAATTAATAATAGCATAATTCCCCAAGCGGCAAAATGTGATGAAAAAGGCAGAAGTAAAAAGGTGCCCAGAATAATCTCGGCGGCACCACTTAAAATATTTATTAATTTGGGGTTTTTAAATGCGGGTGGAATGATTTTTACGTACATTCCGGGATTTCTAAAATGATTTAGCCCAGCAAGAATATATAAGGAAGCCATTAAATATAAATGCCAAGGTAAAATCATGATATTTAGTTGTTTATCACGAAATTAATAAAAAATTAACAATTATTGCATTACAGATGTGTTTTTTTTAATAATGCATATTTAGCGTTACCTTTTGGGTTTGAAATTTACATTCATAATAATTATTGCAAGGATAATTAATACAATGCCAACCCACTGAGAAAAGATTACTTTTTCATTTAATAAAACATAGGCCATCATTACAGAAACTGGCAGTTCAAGAGCAGAAACAATACTTCCCAAACCAATTCCTGTTAAGGGAAAACCAGCAGTCATTAAAAGTGGCGGAATGATAGTGCCAAATAATGATAAAACTATTCCCCATTTTAAGAAGATTTCTAGGTTGAAAGAAGTTACTTGCGTTGCAAAAGCAAACGAAAAAACAATAATAGCACCACCTAAAAGCATATAAAGACTTCTTTGTGCAGATGAAATTTCAGTTGCAACACTGTTTGCAGTAAACATAGTAGTAGTAAAAGAAGCAGCAGCTAGCATTCCCCAAACTAATCCTCTCCAATCTAGTTCAATATCATTATTGATTATATTGGTAGCCAAAACAGTCCCGAAAAGAACAATAAATACGGCAATTACTTTTTGTTTTGAAGGTAGTTTTTTTTCTAAAATCATTTCCAGTAAAACACCCATCCAAACGGTTTGCATCAATAAAACGATTCCGATAGAAACGGGAATATATTTTACAGCCAAATAGTAAAATAGGCTGGTCATTCCTAATGAAGTTCCTGCAAGCATTAAACTGAAAATGTTTTTGCGAGATGCTCTTACAGCAGGTTTATTTTTGTTTTTAATTCGTTGAAAAAGATTGATCAGAAGAATTCCTAGAATTCCGTAAATAAATTGTGAGGTTGTGACTTCTGCAGTTGTGTATCCTTCAGAATAAGCCATTTTTACAAAAGTAGCCAACATTCCATAAGTGGTTGCTCCCAAAGCAACAAGAAAAACACCTTTTAATACATTATTTTGCGACGTCATAAATTATCTATTTTAAAAAAATTAAGCCGGCAAAGGTAAGCTATTTTGTTTAGGATTCTATCGTACTATGTTGAAAATAGTGATTTAATTATAATAGAATTGATTTTTAAAGGCTCAAATTAAGAATTCTTTAAAAAAAGGAAGTGTTGAAAAATAGAAAAGCCATCAAAAAAATCTGATGGCTTTTTATGCTTATAAAGAATAAATATTCTCTTCTCTAATTACTTAGGTTGATTTTGATAAGTTTCAATTTCAAAAATTAAAGTTGCGTTTGGAGGTATTACGCCACCAGCACCTTTTTCACCATAAGCTAAATTTGAAGGAAGGAAGAAAATTGCTTTTTCTCCGTCTGTCATCATATCGAGAGCTTCAAGAAAACCAGGAATCATTCCTTCTTTTTTACCAACTGTGAAAGGGAAAGCTTTGTAACCGCCTTGAGCATCTCTGTTTGCATCATATTTTCCGTATGCTTTTGCTACCTTAGCCATGCTGCTGTCAAATAAGCTTCCGTCTTCAAAGTAACCTGCATAGTGGAAATAGATTGTAGAGCCTTCAGCACTTTTAACGCCAGTACCTTTTTGAGTAACTACATATTTTAATCCAGATGCAGTTGCAGTAGCTTTTGCTTTCATGTCTTTAAAATAAGCCGCTTTTGTAGCCACTATCTTTTTAGCTTCTTCTTTTTGCAATTCCCCTTTTTTCATTTCATCGCTAAAAATTTTTACTGCATCAAATTTCTTGGCAGCTGCTCCTTTGCGTGTAATGGTGATTTTATTCATGATATCATCCTGAACAATTTTATTTACATTGTCCATTCCAGAAACGACATGACCGAAAATTGTATGTTTTCCGTTTAACCAAGGTGTTTCTTTGTGCGTAATAAAAAATTGGCTTCCGTTTGTTGCAGGACCAGAATTTGCCATAGCTAAAACTCCTCCTTTTTCAAATTTTAGTTCTCCAACAAATTCATCTTTAAAAGAATATCCAGGATCTCCAGCTCCAGTTCCTTGAGGATCTCCTCCTTGAATCATAAAATCATTAATAACTCTGTGGAATTTTAAACCATCATAAAATGGTTTGCCTTTTAAGCGCTCTACTTTTACATAAGGATTTTTACCTTCTGCCAAAGTGATAAAATTAGCAACTGTTACAGGTGCCTTTACATATTCTAAAGAAACCACGATATCTCCTTTTGTAGTAGAGATTGTAGCAAAAATCCCTTCAGCTGGGTTCGCTGTAGCCGCCACTTTGCTTGCAGGTTTTGCTGCTGGTTTAGCAGCAGGCTTTTTCGTTTGAGCCTGAATATTTACGATTGCTAGGCAAAATAAAAACAGAAATTTAAATTTCATTGCTTTTTAATTTTTAAGTCTATAATTCAATTACTGTTTATCTGAAATCTGGATTTCGAAAATAATATTAGCGTTTGGCGGAATTACACCTCCAGCACCAGTTGCTCCATAAGCTAAATGAGATGGAATAAAAAGAACTGCTTTGTCTCCGTATGATAATTGCTCAACTCCTTCAATAAAACCAGGAATTAAACCGTCTTTTTTACCAGCTTGAAATTGAATTGGTTGGTAGCCGCCTTGTGCTGCTCTCGCAGGATCATATTTGCCGAATTGTTTTGCCACTTCTTCGATACTAGCGTCAAATAAAGTTCCGTCTTCAAGAAAGCCAGCATAGTGAATGTAAATTGGATTTCCAGCAACAGGTTTTTTACCGCTTCCTTTTTCTGTAATAACATATTCTAAACCGCTAGTAGTTTTAGTTGCTTTTGCTTTTAAAGCGGTATAATAATCCACTTTTTCTTTTTGAACGCCAGCGTATTTGCTTTGTTCTTTTGCGATGTCAGCAAAATAATCATGGAATACTTTTACAGCATCAAATTTCTTAGCCGCTTCACCATTTCTGATAATTGTTATAGAAACGATATTGTCGCCTTGTATCACTTTGTTTACTACTTCCTGATTTTTTGCGTCTACAACATGACCAAAAATAGTATGTTTACCATCTAACCAAGGAGTTTCAACGTGTGTAATGAAAAATTGGCTGCTGTTTGTACCAGGTCCATTATTTGCCATTGCAAGAACACCAGCTTTGTCAAATTTTAAATCTGAAAATTCATCTTTAAATTTATAACCAGTATCTCCAGAACCTGTTCCTAATGGGTCACCGCTCTGAATCATGAAATTTTCAATAACTCTATGGAATTTTAAACCATCAAAGAAAGGTTTGTTTTTAAGATTTTCGTGCGTTACAAACTCGTTTTTACCTTCAGCTAAAGTCACAAAGTTAGCCACAGTTATAGGTGCTTTTTTGTAATCAAGTTCTACAATAATGTGACCTTTGTTTGTCTCGATATCGGCATACAAACCATCTGGCAGATTACTGTGATCGTCCTTACAAGAATAAAATGAGCTTACAGCTATTAGTAATAATAAAATACTTTTTTTCATTTTAAGATATTGTTTTTATTGAGTTAATGTGTCTTTTTTAGCTTGTACTGCAGGTTTTGCAACTACAGGTTTGGGTGCTACGGTTTGTGGTGATTGTGTAGCTGGTTTTGCTGTTTGAGCCGTTGGATCTGGAACAAAATTTCTAAGTGTAACCGTAACGATTAAAGATTCGTTCGGACCAATTTTTTTGTTGTCTCCATGATATCCGTATGCCATATGCGATGGAAATAAAAACGTTACCGTTTCATTTTTATGCATTCTTTTGATTCCGTCGCGTAACCCCATCATAATGTCTTGCTTGTCTACATAATAGGTTTGAGGGCCAAGATCAGAATCAGAGTAAATGCTATTGCCTTTAATATCTTTTATTTCCATATTAAAGTAAGCAATATCTCCTTTTCTCGGTGCTGTAGTTTCTGCCGCATTTTTTTCTTCATAGCAAAACCAATACCCTTTTGGAGTGGCATAATATTTTACTTTCGGATTGCTCTTGATTATTTTTTTGATAACGCTTTCTTCATTTGCCACTAACTTCTTATTTCGGTCAGCCGATTTCTTCATGAATGTTCCTGAAGCTCTAGAAATAGGTCTTCTGGCTTCTTCATGATGCTTGCAGCTGCTTAACAAAACAGTAAAAAGCAAAGTATAAATGCTAAGTTTTAGGTAATTCATGATTTGGATTATAATTTTAGTTTTTTGACTAAATCTTCAAATTTACTTACTGTTTCTTCCATAGAAGTCTCAGATCTTCCGCCTGCAGCATTGACGTGTCCACCTCCGTTAAAGTGGTCTCTTGCAAATTGGTTGACATCAAATCCTCCTTGAGAACGGAAAGAAATCTTAATTATTTTTTCATCTTTGTTTTCAATGAATATAGCTGTAAAAACAATTCCACGAATGCTTAATCCGTAGTTTACAATTCCTTCAGTATCACCTTTTACATAGTTAAATGAATCAAGTTCTTCTTGTGTAAGAGTCATGTAAGACGTTTTGTGTTCTTCAAAAATTTTCATGTTTTGAAGTGCACGGCCTAGTAACTGCAAACGGCTAAAAGAACTATTATCGTATAGTAAAACCGGAATTTGAGTGTTTTCGACTCCTAAATCGATCAATTCTGCAATAATTCTGTGCGTATTTCCAGTGGTTCCAGGAAAACGGAAAGAACCAGAATCGGTCAGAATTCCAGTATAAATGCAAGTTGCAATGGTTTTATCAATATCTTCTTTTTTGTTTAAAAAGGCAATAAAATTGTAAACCATCTCGCAAGTAGATCCATAAGAAGTATCTGAGTAAGTATATGCGGCGTAATCATGAGGTTTTTCATGATGATCAATCATAATGAATGGAGCCGTAAGTTTTGCAAGAGTATGCTCCATTTCGCCAGTGCGATGGAAAGCATTAAAATCAAGTGTAAAAATAAGCTCGGCTTCTTCTAATATTTTAACGCAGTTTTGAGTATCTTTTTCATAGATTTTTACTGTTTCTGAACCTGGGAGCCAAGCTAAAAAATCAGGAAAATCATTTGGAGAAATAACAGTTGGCTGATGATTATTTTTGAGTAAAAAATGGTACAAAGCTAGAGTAGAACCCATGGCGTCACCATCTGGTCCTCTGTGCGGAATAATTGCGATTTTCTTTGGCGTAGCAAGCAGTAATTGAATCGCTTGAATATCTTGTATTTTCATAGTTTGCGAATTTACATTTTTTTAATGTAATGCTGAAAATAATTTTAGTATTCAAGAGGGAGTGGTCAGTTTTTTTAGTGGTCTGAATTGGCTTTGTTTTGAAATTTAAATTTTTGCGTGAAATTAGAACACAGATGACGCGGATTCGCTATCGCGAAAACACTGATTGGCGCGGATTTTTTTATTTAAGTTCTATAGGAACGACCTATATAGATTGGAATTTGAGATTTGGAATTTTAAAAATAGGAATTTAACCTCTGATATAATTTATATTTCGCACCTTTTACAATCTGAGATTTGTAGATTCCGATAGAGCCAGAAGAAAAATAAGCAATTGTGCAGGCGATTGCGATGAAGATTCCAGGAGCAATTCCGAACAATTCCATTCCCATGACTGTACAGGCAATAGGAGTATGGGTTGCACCAGAAAAGACAGCAACAAATCCGATTCCTGCTAAAAGAGCAATTGGCATCGGAATTACAGTTGATAAGGCACTTCCTAAAGTAGCTCCGACAAAAAATAAAGGTGTTACTTCGCCGCCTTTAAAGCCAGCTCCGAGTGTAAATCCTGTAAATAAAATCTTAAGCAGAAAATCATACCATTGGTTTGGATTTGAAAAGGAATCAACAATAACAGGAACGCCTAATCCTGAGAATTTTGTAAATCCTAAACCAGCAATGGCAATAGCTAAAACAACTCCACCAATTACAGGGCGAAGCGGAGGATATTTTATGTTTTTTGAAAAAAGCGAACCCCAAAAATGTGTGCTTCTCGAAAATAACAAAGCTGCAAATCCTGAGAGAACTCCAACAATTAAAGTGAAAATAATATTGTTTAAACTAAGCTCTGGAACAATTGGAATGCTGTAATGCGTATGTTTGATTCCCCAAAATTCTACAGTAAAATACGCTGCATAAGCAACCAAAAAAGAAAGCAGGATGCTTTTAAAATTAATTTTACTGAAATATAAAACTTCCAAAGCAAAAATAGCTCCCGCAAGAGGAGTTCCAAAAACAGAGGCAAATCCGGCACTGATTCCGAGAATGATTAAAATCTTGCGTTCGGAATTGTCAAGTTTGAAGAATTTTGTAAACTGATCGGCAATTGCGCCTCCCATTTGAACGGCTGTTCCTTCTCGTCCTGCAGATCCTCCAAATAAATGAGTTAAAAGCGTTCCTAAAAGTACTAAAGGAGCCATTTTAAACGGAATGACTTTTTTAGGATTTTCGTATTCTTCAAGTAAAAGATTATTTCCTTTTACAACCGATTCTCCCCAATAATAATAACTCAACCCTACCAGAAATCCGCCGAAAGGCAAAAGCCAAATAATCCAATCGTGCTGAATTCTAAATTGCGTAACCCATTCTAAAGAAACTAAAAAGAAAGCAGATGCAGAACCTGAAAATATACCTATTAATGCACAGATAAGAATCCATTTTGGAAGAGAAAGCAGGAATTGTTTTGGATTTAAGGAAGTCATTAATGAATTCTAAAAGTTTGCCACGAATTTCACGAATTTTCACGAATTAAAATAGGAAAAAACGATTTAATCCAGTTGTTTCCATACTTTTTCGAAATGGCGAATAGAAATAATTAGTGTAAATTCGTGAAATTTGCGGCAAAAAAATATTATTAAACAACAGCAGTAAATTCTATTTCCACCAAATATTCTGGAGCAACCAATTTACTGATTCCGTAAAATCCTGTAGTTGGTTTTACATCTTTAAAGAAAGCAGAATGAGCTCTAGCCACTTCTTCGAAAGTAGAAACGTCTGTTGTGAAAATTCTTGTTCTAATAACATCTTTCATTCCCACATTTAAATCTTCTAAAACTTTTTCAACTCGTTCCAAAATATTATACGTTTGAGCATAAGCGTCATCAGCTTTTACTTTATCGCCGTCAACAATGGCTACAGTTCCAGAAACTTCAATAATATTGCCAATTCTTACGGCACGGCAATATCCCATTTTGTCTTCCCACGGAGATCCAGTCAAGATGTTTTCTCTTTTCATTTTTTTATAATTTTTGCGAATTTGTCTGTATGGTTTTAAAAGCAAATTCAGGTTAATTAAAGATGCTGCAATTTAAGAATTATGGTTTTGACAGCGATTAAAAAAAGCTTGAAATCAATTCAGAAATCAAGCTTTTTTGTGATATTAATAGTTATTCGACTTCTTTTTCTTCGTACAGTCGAAGCTTGTTTTGTACCGTATTTAAATTTTGCTGTAAGGTTTCAATCTTATTCAATAAATGTGCAATAGCATCAATTCCTTCCAGATTTATTTTGAGGTCATAATGCATTCTGATCATTTTTTCAACCGTTGGAAGCTGTTCTGGTTCAAGAAATTCCTCGTTTTCTTCTGTTATAATATGTATAAGTCCGTAATTATTAAGTTCGGTTATGAAAGTATTTTCAATTTCGTGGTAAATACAAAACTGTTTGATCTGGATTAAATTTTTATTTTTCATGACTTTCTTAGTTTTGCTAATTCTTCAAATAACTCTTTTTCTTTATCCGACAGTTTTGTTGGAAGTTTTATGGTATAGGTAATGTATAAATCACCAAATTGATTTTCTTTTTTATAAACGGGAAAGCCTTTTCCTTTCAGCTTCACTTTGGTTCCCGGCTGAGTTTCTGCAGGTACTTTAATTTTTACTTTTCCGTCAAAAGTATTGATATAAGTTTCGCCACCTAAAATTGCCGTGTACAAATCAATTGGAGCGTCGGCATATAAATTGTTTCCTTCTCGTTTAAAATCTGAATTATTAGAAATTATAAATGTGATGTACAAATCTCCGTTTGGTCCCCCGTTTACTCCTGGTCCTCCGTGATTCGGAATTTTAATAATCTGCCCGTTTTCTACACCAGCAGGTATTGTAATTCGGATATTTTTTCCGTTAACAGTTAAATTTTGTTTGTGTGTGGTATAAGCCGCTTTTAAGTCTAATTCCAATTCAGCATTAAAATCCTGT
>Ga0308157_10002954_pt1 | contig 26098 bp, 20 predicted proteins | sample PhyBR1_FD_201035 | JGI IMG/M metagenome (GOLD analysis project Ga0308157, IMG submission 201035) | Phyllosphere microbial communities from UC Gill Tract Community Farm, Albany, California, United States - DLSLB.R1 | ecosystem: Host-associated > Plants > Phyllosphere > Unclassified | place: USA...
CCTCGATCTGGCGCAGCTTCAAGACGACCTGCTCCGCGCTCGTCTTTTGTCCTCGCCGCATGTCCAACTCCTTCGGTCCTGGCTGATCCTCTCAATCAGCCCGGTCCAAAGCCAGCCGGTCAGGTCAATCGCAAGTGCGCGCTGATGGAGTGCCACTGGACCGGCGGCAAGGGCACCGACGTGCTCGCGACCGCGCCGGCCTGTCGGAACTGGAAGGCGGCCACTACTGACATCGAGGGGTGGCCGGCATGAAAGCAAATAACTCGTATTACAAAATAAATTCGATGCCGTGGTCGCGCTCTTCGCTCCAAACCACCCTGCACAAGTTTTGGATTGCAAGCTCCGGCACAACAAGCACGCACACCTCCGGAAGGGCAGTGCCTGACTCTACTTCGATCAAAGCATCGAGATTAGTGTGGCCCCAAACTAGGCACCTGAAGGAGATCAAGGGGTCAGCAACGACCAAAGATCCGACTTTGAAGCCGTTCGCGCGGGCTTTGCGCCTGCGCTCTTCAAACATCGCGCACCCTCAGGCGTCATCCAGCCTAATCAGTGACATGCGAACCTTAATCGACAGTTTGTTTTCAGCCCTCTTGTTGGACGTGTCGCTCGACAGGCGGAAAGAAGGCGACCGGTGAACACCCATGGCCACTGCCATGCAGTAGCCTCCCATCTGGCCCAGTCCAAAATACCAGTCAGGTCAGCTTCTGGTGGCCTTCGCATCTCGAACCGGCGATAGCCCGAACAGGCGGCCATACGCGCGCCTGAACTGCGGCGCGCTCTCGTAGCCGACCGCTAAGACGGCACCGCTCACCGACATGCCCTCCGAGACCAGCAGCCGGCGTGGGCTTCGACGTCCGGCGCTTCGACTACGACGCTCCCGCCGAACTCGCGTGCGCGCCCGCCGCGTCGACTGGCACCGGGCGGTGATCGACGCCACAGCTCAAATGTCGGCGAGGAAGCTTTTCAGAAGCGCACAGTTTGCGCTAATCTCCGACATCGCATCAACAGCCTCGGCTATCCGCGATCCCTATCGGAAGGTGCGCATCGTTCGCGGGGGCGCGGATGGTTGGAGAACGGTCGACCACTTGGCCGCCTGGGTCCAGCGAGATGGCGGGCCGTATCCGCGCCTTCGACTGGTCGGTGACGTCACTCGGGCCGATTGCGGGTTGGACATCGCGGCTGAAGATTGCCGTCGAAGTGACCATGGCTAACCCGCTGGTGACTTACGTGGTCTGCGGCTCTGGGCGGATCCTGATCTACAACGACGCGACCGCGGCTATGCTCGGCTCGATGCATCCCCACGCGCTGGGACAATCTGCATCAACTTTCTTCACAGCAGCGCGCGCGGTCATGGAGCCGCTCTACGACCGTGCCTTCGCGGGTGAGGCAGTAAGGATCGACGCTCAGCCGGTTGAGCTGAACGAGAAGGAGCGACCGCGCGCCTTCGATCTCGTCCTGACACCGATCGGCGAGGAAGATGGCCGTGTTACATGCGTTCAGGTCACGGGCTTTGACGTCAGCGGCCGGATCGCCGCAGAGCAGGAGCGGGATCGCACGCTAGAAGGCCTTCGCGCGAGCGAGGCACGCCTACGGCTCGCGCTAGATGCCTCGCGCATGGGGGTGTGGACGTATGACCCTGCCACCAATAGCTTCGGTGTGGACGCGCGCGCGGCCGAGATCACCGGGGTCGCGCCGGGAGAGGCACTGCCGGCATCCTCGATCTGGCTGGCCGCGCATTCAGAGGACCGCAGCCTGTTGCAGGCACGGCTCGCGGACATGCTCGACCCTCAGGGCGACCACTGGAACGAGGCCGTTGCCCGTTTCGTCCACCCCGACGGCACAGAGCGGTGGACGCAGGCTCGGGCACATTCTGTGCTCGCCGGTGAAGGTTCGCAGCGCGTGGCCTTGCGCGTCCTAGGAACGATCCTCGACATCACCGAAAGCAAGAAGGCGGAGGCTGACCTGCGCCAGAGCGAGCAGCGCTTTCGCGCATTCGTCACGGCAAGCTCGGACGCCATCTACCGCATGAGCGCGGATTGGTCTGAACTGCAGCGCCTCGGCGACCGCGGGATCTTGGCCGATAGGACGGTCCAGACCGGGGCCTGGATGGATCGCTATCTCCGTCCCGAGGACCAACCAACCGTGCGAGCCATGATCGCGCAGGCGGCATCGGCAAAGACCGCAGTGGAATTGGAGCACCGCGTCCACCGCGCCGACGGCACCCTCGGCTGGGTGTATTCGCGCGCCGTTCCGATCATGAATGAGTGCGGCGAAGTGAGGGAGTGGCTCGGAACGGCGAGCGATGTCACGGCGCGCAAGCTCACCGAGGAGGCCCTACGCGAGAGCGAAAAGCGATTTCGCGCAGTTGCCAATCTCGGTCCCGATTTCCTATGGAGCAGCGATCCGCAGGGCCGCGCCACATGGTTCAGCGAGCGCTGGTACACCTACACCGGGCAATCGGAGGTGGAGGCGCTCGGCTACGGTTGGCATGAGGCCATTCATCACGAAGATCGCGAGCCCACTATGGCGCGCTTCTTCTCGGTCGTGGAGCACGGAAAGGTCTTCAGCCACGAGTACCGTATCCGGCGGCAGGATGGCTCCTACCGCTGGTTCCTCGTGCGGGCTGGACCAATCCACGACGAGACCGGGCAGATCGCTCAGTGCTACGGAGCGGTTACCGACATCGACGACCTGCGCAAGCTTCAGGAGCGACAGGCGGTGATGGTCGATGAACTGCAGCACCGGACGCGTAACTTGCTGACCGTGGTCCGCTCGATCGCGCAGGAGACGATGGCGCAGACCGGGCCGACCGAGCGCTTTCGCGCGCAGTTCAACGACCGCCTCGCCGCACTCTCGCGCGTCCAGAGCTTGCTCTCGCGCTCGGATCAGACGCCGGTGACCATCCGGACGCTGATCCAGGCAGAATTCGATGCACTCGGACCCGCTGTGATGCAAGGACGCGTCGCCCTGGAAGGCCCGACCGTGTCCTTGCGCAAGGGGGACGTGCAGACGCTTGCGCTTGCCATTCATGAACTGGCCACCAACGCGCGCAAGTACGGAGCGCTCTCCAATGACCAGGGCGAGCTCTGGATCAGCTGGGACAGCTACACTGACGAAACCGGAAAGCCGCGGCTCGCGCTTGTCTGGCTTGAGGAAGGCATCAGCCCTGCGCCGGAGAGGCGTAACGGCTATGGCCGAAAACTCATCGAGCAGGCGCTCCCCTACGCTCTGAGAGCTCGGACTAGCTACGAGCTGAGCGATGCAGAGCTACGCTGCACGATCGACCTGCCTCTGAAGTGAGCCCGACGCACGCGTCCGTTCGATTTCCATCAATGGCCTCTTCAGGATGCGAGCAACTGGTTCCACCGGCCGGCCTGGAGACAGCGGGTACGACCGGGCTGCGTCAGGTGTGGGGCGGCTTTCTGAGACCGTTACGAACTGCCAGATGCAAGTCCATGTCCGAGTCTGCCGAGGCTGCAACGTCGGGCACGACCGACACTCGGGCCAGTGCCATCACCTCAGACGCGCCGGACCGCCCGCTCGTCTTCAGCGACTTCGGAGATCATTGAGAACGGCTGTGAGCCCGGGATAGGCAGGCTCCATGGCCCACACTGTCGACAAGGCAGGAGCCAGGAACGCAGCGAGGCGAATAACGCAAGAGCAACCTCTTCGTGATGCTCTGCTACCATGTCAGCGTCTGCTCGTTCTCTCACCACCCGTCTCGCCCGCTTCCGCCACACGGAGAGCGGGAGCGTCCTCGTGATCTTCGCGCTGGCGCTAGTGCCGATGGCCTTCCTTGCGGGCATGACGATCGACTACGCGCAGAACACGAACCTGCGCCAACAGGCCCAGGTCGCCGTCGACGCTACGGCGCTCGCTCTCGCGAAGCTGCCGCTCGATACCACAGACAAGGACCTCGCGGCCAAGGCGGAGGCGCAGGTGCTCACCGCCCTAAAGGGTCTGCCGATCGACGCACTGACCGTCACTATGCGCCATAGCGGAGACCTCATTGAGGTGGCGGCCAAGGGGGCGACACCGACCACGCTTACGCGGCTCGCCGGCTTCATGAGCATGCCGCTCGGCGTCTCCGCCATCTCGAACCGCTCGATGACGAACCTGGAGATCGCGCTCGTCCTCGACAATACGGGCTCGATGAAGGGCACGAAGCTGACGAACCTGAAGGCAGCAGCGCGCGACCTAGTTACTAGCCTGTTCCAGCAGGCCGACCCGGCCAAGCCGAACGCACTTAAGATCGGGGTCGTGCCCTTCTCGATGACGGTCAACGTCGGCCCGGGCTTCGCCGGCACCGACTGGCTCGACATCAATGCAAAATCGCCGATCCACCAACAGATCTTCAACGCGCAGGGTGTCCCGGCGAACCGGTTCTCGCTGTTTGCTGATATGGGCAAGCCCTGGGCGGGCTGTGTCGAGAGCCGCCCAACGCCCTACGACGTGCAGGACACCGCCCCCTCGCAGGCGAACCCGGTCACCCTGTTCGTTCCATTCTTCGCCCCGGACGAGTCGGACAACGATAGCCGCGCGGTGAACGATTACATGGCCGATCTGCCCTCGGGCGGGTCCGCGGGCGGGGCGAGCAACCGCCAGCTCCAAGGCATGACGGCGAAGTACGACAAGAATGCCTTCAAGGTCTCGACCACGGCTCGTCAGGACGGCACGAACTACCTTTTCGGACCAAACGCGGGCTGCGAGATCCAGCCGCTGACCCGCCTGACGACGAGTCAGACACAGCTCACCAACGCCATCGCCGCGATGACCGTGATCGGAGACACTAACATCCCGATTGGCCTAGCCTGGGGCTGGCACCTGCTCTCACCCAATGGGCCCTTCAAGGACGGGGTCGCTTACGGCGAGATCAAGACCAAGAAGTTCATCGTGCTGATGACTGACGGCCAGAACCAGTCGGCAGTCTCAAATTCGGACAACCGGTCGTACTATTCCGGGCTCGGCTTCATCTGGCAGAACCGCATCGGCACGACCTCGAACGACAACGCTGTTCGCACCAGGGCCATCGACGCGCGCCTGACGCTGCTGTGCGACAACATCCGCAAGGCCCGCATCCAGGTCTTCGCCGTGCGCGTCGAGGTCAACGACGGCGACAGCGCCGTACTGAAGTCCTGCGCCACCAGCCCGAACATGTTCTTCGACGTGAAGAATTCTTCCGGCCTGCCAGCGGTGTTCCGCGCTATCGCCGACCAGATCAGCGAGCTGCGGATCTCCCAATGAGCGCGTTTTTCAAGCCTCGGCGGATATCCATCGTCCCCAGGATGCTCGCTCGGTTCCGCTCGGACGCGGAGGGCGTTGTGGCGGTTGAGTTCGCTCTCGTCGGCCTGCCGTTCCTGATGCTGGTGGCCGCAATCTTCGAGTGCTGCCTTGTCTGCCTCGGGCAGCTCACGCTCGACACGGCGATGGACCGCGCCACGCGCGCTGTCTTCACGGGGACTTTCCAAGAGGCGAGTGACGGCACCGACCCGAGCGAGCGAATGCAAAAGGACATGTGTGCGGGCTTCGTTATGTTTAACTGTACCGACTTCAAGGTCGAGGTCACGACCGCGGCTTCCTTTGCGGAATCCGGTGCGCGCGATCCTTACGATGCCGAGGGGAAGGGACTGGCAAAGGATTTCGGCTCGCGCTTCGATTGCCCAGGCGGCAATGACATCGTCACCGTGCGCGCCGCCGCGACCATTTCGCGGTTCTTCCCCTTCCTCGACCTCACACGCCGCCCGGTAGGGCTAGACCGCCAGCTCATCATGTCGACGGCGGTGTTCAAGGCCGAGCCCTACGCCGATGGGAGGTGCCGGTGAACGCACTGCTGCGGCGCTTCCGACGGGATAGCAACGGCATCGCTGCGACTGAGTTCGCCCTGATCGCGCCGATCCTGATCCTGCTCCTGATGGCCTCGGTCGAGTTCCCTCGCGCGCTCGGCATGAGCCAGAACGTGACGCGGGCGGCGCGCACAGTGGCCGACCTCGTCGCGCGCGGCGGGGGAGCGGATATGGACGACGTCTACGCCGCGGCGGCCGCGGTGGCCGCCCCCTACGACATCTCCGGCGCCGACCTCGTGATCATCGCCGCCGGCGTCTACAAGAACGGCACTGCCCTGTCCGCGAAGGTCTGCTCTGCCTATGCCCGAAAAGGCACAGCGAAGAAGGCCGGCGTCGCGCTCGGCGAGGCTCCTCCGGCCTTCGCCAAGGACAAGGCGCGCTACCTCGTTGTCGAGATGTCGGTGCGCTATCCCGTGATCTTCTCGGCTTTCCCCTATAGCCGCGACATCACCTTCGAGCGCAGCATTCGCTGGCCCGTGCGCCAAGGCGACAGCGTGAACGGCGACGCCGAGATCGTGTTACCCGGCGGTAATGCCTGCCCGAAGGCCTGAGGCGTTGACACCCCGCTAACCGTCGCACGGTTCAAACGTGCCGCCTGCCGCCGTAATGGGCACGACGAGCGCCACAACGCCAACGACCGCTCACCACCGAGGCCGTATGAGAACGCCGATCTTCCGGGTTTTCGACGTACGCGCAGGGTAGCGCCGCTGATCGAACTGGCGGGCCTCAAGCCCGGATGGCCGCCAGTAGCGAACTGACCCTGAAGATCTGGATCATCCGCTTCATGTTGTAGGTTAGAGCCTCCAGGCTCATCTCGGTTCCGACCTTCGCCAAGGTTCGGGTCTCGGTACCACGGTATCCAGGAGACGGCGCAGCTCGGGGTTATCCCGCTGCTCGTCGCAGAGGTCGAACAGCTGCCTGCCGACCGTGTCGTCCAGTCCGACGTGACAGGCGCGGTAGAACGCCCTGTTGGCCGAGACGACGGTTAGGTCGAGGTCGAGGACCGCGAACCTGGTCCGGACGGTATCCACGATATCCTTGACCGTCACAGCATCCATGAAGGCGCTCCCATCGAGCGCCTCGCCGTCCCTTCGCATGGCGCGGTGCCCCCGTCGCGTGAAAGCTGGGGTGTCAATCGGCGGCCAGCAGGGGCACTGACGTGAACTCGATGCAGGCGAGCTGATAGATTGTAGTCCTACCCTAATCAGGGAGAAGCCTGTCTACCTGCAGCGATCGGACAGGAAGGAGGCGTATCGAGCGGGCAAACTGGCGCCTCTCGGTAGATAGGGACTAGGGGCGGTTTCTGACCATTCTGAAGCGCGTCCCGTCGCTCCTCTTCAGTGTCGAGGAACCGGGTATCGGTGTCGAGCATGGGTGGGGTGTCCCTGAGGCTGTGGGTTGAGTGTGCAGCAGGCGGACCAGTCGAACGGAACCGCCCATTCCCGAATAGGGTGCAGCGCGTGCTGCGAGGGCGGCGAGATCGGTCAGCGAAGGCTCAGGCCGTGAAGCGCGGGAGTTGGATTAGGGCCAGGCGGGGAGACGGCCGGCGTGAGCGGCACCATGCGCGGGCAGGTGTAGGTAGGGGACGAAGTCCGCGTGCTCTACGAGCATAAAGGAGCGCAGGGCCGTAGCGTGCAGCTCCGCCGCCTCCGCCTCGCCCGCCCGAAGCGCCTGCAGGAGCGCCGGGGTGTGGCTGGCGATGAGGGCGGCTGTAGCGTCAGGGCTGTGAGTGAGGTGCTGCTGGGCCCGCAGCTGGAGAGCGACGCGCAGCAGCGGCAGGGCGGGAATAAAGGCCGGCAGGTCGAGGCGCACGGCGGCCTCGGCCAGGACGAAGTTGAGCGCTTGCGCGTAGGCGCACGCCTGTCCCTCGGAGTTGAGTGACGCGGTGGGGGCGAGCGAGTCGAGGATGCCGGTGTCGGTGTCCGGCCCGGGAGTGAGTCGGCTGGCTGCGATGTGCGCGAGAAGGGGCACGGCGGCAAGGAGGATGCTGTAACCGGTGCGCACGAGGGGGCGCAGGTAGCGCGGACCCTCTGTGGCCGGCCCGAGGCTGGCAAGCTGCATACCGATGGCGGCATGTGCTTGCCGAGTTGTGCGGGCAAGCGCGGCGGCGTTGGCAGAGGTGTCGGCCTGGGTGTCGAGTGTCACAGGGAAGGCCCCGCGGTTTCCGACAAACTGGGCGGGATGCCGAACTGTCGGGGCTGGGGCGATATGGTCAGGCGGGTGATCGGGCTTGCAGGCAGTTGAGGCTGCAGGGGTGTAGCGTTGGCGCGTTGGCCAAGGAACCCGCGTATCGTGCAGCCAGCGGACGGTTCATGAGCCGCCGGTGCACGTGCTGGAGTCAGCCTTTGCCACAACACGCGACCCGTCGTTGCCGCCGCAGCTCCCCCAGCCGCACGTCGATCCAGGTCGCGCATTGGGCGCCCCATGTCGAGCCGAGATCGAGCTGCGCGCGCAGTGCCTCAAGGCGAGCGATGATCGTCGCGTAGGACGCTCCGTCGTCGATAGACCTGTTCTGGATCTCGATTACGAGGTTGATGGGCCACTTCGTCTGCTCTGACGATGGGGCGGCGAGCGGTACGTCGGCTGTTGCGACCGCCGGCCGGATCAGATCGTGCAGGTTCAGCAGGGCCGTGACGGCACAACGTGGATCGGCCGCGTCGATGGCGCTTCGAAGGTTTTCGTACTGGGCAAGCACCGACACGGCGTGCAGGTCGGGGTCGCGCGCGATGAAGGCCGTGAGCGCGTGGTGTAGGATACTGATAAGGCCCGGCTGCGCCCGGGCCAATCGGCGCAGGTGCAGTGCGCGCATGGCCTCTCCGATCAGCGGGCGCAGGATCGCGGCGAGGTTGTCTGCGGTGTGCTCAGAGACCGCATCGGGGGTGAAGTCGCAGTAGTAGCTGTCAAGCTGCCAGTACAGCTTGTCCGCGGTTTGGGCCGGCTCGGCACGGGCGAGGAAAGCGGCCGCGACAGCGAGCACGTCGAAGGCCGCCGATGCAGCGGGCGCAAGAGCCGGCTCTGCCCCGGCCGTAGCAGCGGTGTAATTGATCAGGCTTCGCTTGAGCTGCCAGCGTGCCCAGGTGCGGGCCTGCGCGGGACCGCGCGGCGTGGCGTGGGCGATGAATGGCACGACGTTCGTTGGGGTAGAAGCCATAAGGTCTGAACTCCGCAGATTGTACCGCGGTGTACCGCCGAGATCGGCGACGGTGCGGTGTGCGGATATGGCGGGGTGGCTATCCGGGTGCTTAGATCGATGTTGCGGCAGGGGTGGACCGTTGGCTCGCCGCGGCTACTCCCGATCCACCGCGGCGCTGATTAAGATTAGATCACACCGAGGCGCAGGAGCCACGAGGGGTGACCGTGCCGGCAGACGCCGTCGGGCTCAACGAGGCAGTCGTCTGTGGTCTCGGCGACGGCCTCGAACAGGAACTGCGCGAGGGTGACGAACTCCGGCTCTGGGGCGGTGGGGTCGGGCCAGGGAAGGCCGGTGTCAGGATCTTCAACGACGTGCGGGACGAGCGCGTCGTTGGGATCGTCCGCAGCGGGAGATGGAGAGATCTGGCTCTGGCTCATACAGTGATCCTCCCGGCGACTTGAGCCTCGGTGGCATAGGCCGAGAGTGGGCGGTCGGCGCGGAAGTGGAGGTCGCGCTCGACCGGCAGCCGCAGTCGGCCCCGGAGGGCAGCCAGTTCAGTGAGGTCGATGTAACCGAGTTCGGGCGAACCGAGACCGGGGTCGCAGAGACCGAAGGCGCAGGTAGGCTCGGCCGGATCGAGTTCGGTGGAGAGCCATGTGCCGGGGCCGTCCGGCGTGAACAATTTGACGGTGGGAAACGGGTTAATCTCCTCGCCTTGTGAGGTGCGGCGACCGTTGGCGAGGAGCTGTTCGCGTATCACGGCGGTTAGGAGGGTGGGCATCAGCGTGCCCCCTGCGCCGTTGAACTGGTGTCGGACGAAGGTCGGGAGATCGCCGATCGAGAGGAGCGCTTGGTCGTCGGGGCCGCCTGGGTATGGCGTTGCCGGCTGCTCCGGTTGGCGACCGGCAGAGGTGCCGAGTCCGGCGTCGTGTCCGACTTGTTTTCGGGAAGCGGCAGGGTGCGGATAGGGCTTGATGCCGGTGGCGACGACGAGGGGCCCTCGTCCTGCAAGGCGAACTTAGCGACCCGGGCGTGGTCGCAGTAGCGCGCCCAGAGCCGGCGGGCGAGGTCGGTAGCGCCTGCCTCGTGCATGACAGCGATGATCGCTTCCAGCGTGATGTTGCTGAAGGCGACCGTGGCCGGATCCCCGGCGCCGTCTGGGTCGCGCAGTTCCGTGCGGTAGAGGGCGGCGACGGCCTGAGCCCGGCGATTGAGCTGCGGCGCGATGAGGATGAACCTGCCGCGGGAGGCAAGGCCGTGCTGCAGCATGAGGGATGTCATGACGTGCTCACGCCGCAGTTGCTCGAAGCCGGCGCGGGCGAGTGTGGGACTAGCGGCGTCCATGTAGAGACCGCTGGCCTGCGCCGCCTCGACGTAGCGTGCGCGCGCCGTCGCCGAGGGGCCGGTTAGGCCCTCCGTGAGCTTCACCTCGATGGTGATGACGGCGATCTCGCCGTCGGGCGTGACGGCTTCGATCAGGGCGTCGAGCGCGGTACCGTCGCCGAAGTAGCGGTCGTCGAAACGGCCGGGGCTGTGCTCGAACCGGATGCTACGGACCTGATCAACGAAGCCCGGCAGGAGGCTGCGGAGGACCCGCGTGGCGAGAGCGAGGTCGGCGGCGAGCGGCGCGAGCAGATTGAGGGTGAGCGCCTGCGAGGAAAGGAGGTTCGCCCACAGCCGGCCCTCGTTCCACATGGCCCCGGGCTCGCGGAAGACCAGCGCCTGCCGGGCGTGGTCACGGATGGCGGGGGTGAAGAAGGTGCCACCGGCTTGTGCGGCATCGCGGCGGAGAAGCCAATTTGCGGGACGGCGGCGCGGCTTGCTGTCGGGGTCGCGGCTGATGAAGGTGGCTGCGGGCAACTGGTGATCCTGGCGCCAGAGATGGGCGAGAAGGCGGGCCGAGGCAGCGAAGCGGCTGTCGTTGGCGACGAAGCTGTGATGCCGCCGACGGATAGCTTCGTTCAGGAATGGAGTGGGGGCCAAGGATAGATCGAACACCGTTTCCGGAACGGCTGGGGCGGACGAAGAGCAGTGGCTCATCAGATTGGCCTCGGGCTGCGAGTAGAGACAGCCAAAGCTTCAGGGAGGCCGGGCAGAAGTTGCGAGCGGTAGGAGGATGAAGGCTGCAGACGTAGATCGCCAAGTCGTCTGCAGGGCGGGCGCTGTCTGCCAGAGGGGCAGGTCGGGAGTGGCACAGCGGCAGGGGAGAGGGACGCCCCTGGGAAGAGAGCAGCGGCGGCGTAGCGGGGCGCGCTCTGCCTGAGGATCTCATCCGCCCGGGGTGAAGGGGTATTGCGTTGATTTAGCTCGTCAACCAGCGAGCACGCAGGCCCATGTTGGCCTAAACCTCCAGCGTTTTGCAGAGGATCACAGCCGCACGGCGCTTCAGCGATTCACAGCCGGGATGCGCCACTTGCAGACCTTAGCCCTCGCGCGGCGGCAGGTCTGCTGTTCTTGCGTGAGCGGACCTAGCGGTGAAAGCGTAGCTTCAGGAGACTTAGGTCTGCGGCTAGTCCCCTCGCCAGGTGGCGGGATTCACGGCCCGGAAGAAGCAAGCCTGAGGGTCTAACTCGATCTGAGCTCAGGCGGCGTGTAGCCGGGGAGCCACCCCTTCTTGGATACGCGTCCCCGAACTCAGCTTGAGGCGCTTGGCCGCCCGAAGCTAACCAGACGCTATCCGGCAAGAGAATTCACGCCGCGCGGGACCGACGCGTTGCCCGCGCCCGCTCAAGGGAGGCCGCCCTGCGGCGCTCCTCGCGCAGCACCGCGATCGTGGGTTGCCACCAGCCGCGCGCGGTCTCGGCCGGACCTGTTTTCTCCCGCGCGGGCCACGCCCGGACTAGCTCGTCGTGCGTCGGACTGCGCCGGGTCGCCCACACCAGCGTTCCTGTCACGGCCACGACCCCTGGGTAGAAGCGTGCGGCGACCGTGGGCTCGACGACCTCGCCGGTGATCGCCTCGAACACTGCGCATCCTGCATGGGTCTGTAGCACGCGTTCGAGCGACGGCAGCGCGTCCTCGGGCACGGGATAGCGGTTGCGTCGGCGCTCGGCGGCCTCGGCCAACCTGTCTGCATGCTCGGGGGAGTTCCTGATGCTCGCCTCGCGCTTGCGCCGCTCCTCGGGCTCGGCCAGGCGAGCGGAATCTTCGATGGCCGGCCAGCGTCGCCGCAACTCCTCGAACGAGCGGAATGGCACGCGCCACGCCTTCGCTGCCGGATCCCACCGCGCCCAGGGCACCATCCGCAACTCGGCGACGACGGCGCGGGAATACGGGGTCCGGACCACCAGATCGTCGGCAACCTCCAGGTAGGTGCTCTCGAACGGATCGAACGCGAAGGCGTCGCGGCCGCGCTCGTCAGCGTAGGTCAGGACGCCCGACCACTCGCGGCTGGACCAAGCGTTCAGGCGCCGCTCCGCTGTGGCACCCGGCACGAACCAAACGCCCAGGTCGTCCCGCCACCGCGCGCGGGGGAACACGGCGCGGAAGCGCTCCACGGTCATCCGGTCGTAGGGAAAGGCCGCCGTCGCCCCGGGCGCACCGTCGCCGTCCGCCCGCTGCGTCGCGCTGAACTGCATCGTTTCACCAGCCAACGGTCGACCCAAGTCATCCCCTCGCCAAAGACGCCGTTCTTAGCGGATGAGATGGAAGATCGAGGGCAGGCGACCGGTTCCCACGCCGCTGGCCCCGCCTTGGTCTCGGCGCTCTTGGAAGGGCCGTTCGAGCTGGCCCGGCGCGCAGGGGAACCCGGGTCCCCTGGCAAGGTTGGCAGAAGCCGAGGCTGGAGACCCCTGGAATGCTGGCGATGAACTACCGCGGCCCGTACAGGGTCCGGGTCGACCGTAAGCCCGTGCCAGTCTGCGAGCACGTCCAGGACGCGGTTGTGCGGGTCACCCGCACCTGCATCTGCGGCTCCGACCTGCACCTCTACCACGGCCTCGTGCCGGACACCCGCGTTGGCACGACCTTCGGCCACGAGTTTATCGGGGTCGTGGAGGAGGTCGGCCCGTCGGTGAAGAACCTCGCGGTTGGCGACCACGTGATCGTGCCGTTCAACATCGCCTGCGGGCAGTGTCACTTCTGCAAGCAGGGCCTATTCGGCAACTGCCACGAGTCCAACTCCCAGGCCACCGCAGTCGGCGCGATCTACGGCTACTCCCACACCGCCGGTGGCTACGACGGCGGCCAGGCCGAGTACGTGCGCGTTCCCTACGCGGATGTCGGTCCGTGCAAGATCCCGTCGAACATGGACCTTGACGATGCAGTGCTCCTCACCGACGTCGTGCCGACCGGCTACCAGGCCGCCGAGATGGCGGGCATCCAGCCGGGCGACACGGTCGTGGTGTTCGGAGCCGGGCCCGTCGGTATCATGGCGGCCCGGTGCGCGTGGCTGTTCGGCGCTGGGCGTGTGATCGTCATCGACCACATCGATTACCGCCTCGACTTCGCCCGGACCTACTGCCCGGCCGAGGTGTACAACTTCCGCTCACTGGAGGACCCGGTGGTCTTCCTGAAGAAGACGACCGACTCCCTAGGGGCGGACGTCTGCATCGATGCCGTCGGCGGGGATGCGGCGGGCAGCGCCCTGCACACCCTGATGGGCACCAAGCTGAAGCTCGAAGGCGGCTCCGCGACAGCGCTGCACTGGGCGATCAATTCGGTCAAGAAGGGCGGCGTCGTCTCCATTGTGGGCGTGTACGGCCCCACCGGCAACCTGATCCCCATCGGAAACGTGGTGAACAAGGGCATTACCATCCGGGCCAACCAAGCCTCAGTGAAACGCCTCCTGCCCCGCCTCATCGAACACATCGAGGCCGGGCGGCTGAACCCGAAGGCGCTCGTCACCCACAAGGTGCCGCTGGAGGAGATCGCGGACGCCTATCACATCTTCTCGGCCAAGCTCGACGGTTGCATCAAGCCGGTGCTCGTCCCCCCTTCGGCACGCGGTTGAGGACCACCGGCATGAGGAAACTCCCCATCGACCCGTCCAAGGTCCCCGGCTGGGGCGTCGATGCCAACCCAGAGAACGACCCGACCTACCCGATGCGTGACCGCTCGCACGAGGACAAGCGGGGCATGAGCTGGAAGCGGCCGCCCCAGCAGAAGGAGACCGTCGAGATCCTTCAGTCCATCGAGCGGAACAACCTCACGGCCGTGTTCGGGACGTCGACGCCGCCGAGTGGCCTGAGCGGGATGATCCGTCGCCAGGCCTTCCGGTACAGCGAGTCGGAGTGGGCGCACTGGCTCATGCTGATGGCCGCAGACCGCGTGAACGTGGTCGAGGGCCTGGTGGACGACCTTGGACGCGGCCGCGTCCCGAACATCCCGGGCGAGATGGGCATCCGGTCCGAGCTGGAGCACAACCGCCTGGGCCTGATGAGGAAGGCCTTGGTCGCGGGCGCCGTGGTAGGGCTCGGCATCCTGGCTGTCCGGATCGCGTCCGCCGATAGGGGAGGGAAGCGCCCCGGGACGCGACGAGGCTAAATCCGGGCGCACCCGACGTCGTGGGTCCCGCACTATCCGGCCACGGCGCCGCGCCCGGCGGCCAAGGCGGCCTGGGTGGTGCCCTTGGCAGAGGTCTCGGCGGCGTCCTCGGCGGCCTGTTGGGCAACCAGCACAGTGCGGGGCCCGGCGGCTTCTTGAACAGCGGCCTGGGCGAGATGCTGGAGCGCTCTCACCAAGCGGGCCATGTGGCCTGCCCCCAACAAAGAGGTTGTCCGCGCTGCCTTCTACACTCTAGCTGAGAGCCATAGGCCCATCTATGAGCACGCTCAAATCCTGCACAGCTTTGCCATCAGCGAGCGCGCGTTTGACGACAATGAGCCGGTGAAGGCCAGCAAACTGCGCAGGAAAAAGAAGAACCGGAAGAAGGGTCCGTCTGCGAAGCGGGCCGCCCACTGACGGCTTCCTGAGCCCTGTTAGGCGCAGCGCGAAAGTCTTGCCGGTTACCTAAGCAGCCTGCGAGGGCTTGGCCGTCCTGATGGCAGGAGCAGCGTCCACTGCACGACCTTGCTCAGCTAGGGAGCGGAGGGCGCCAACCATAGCGTCGGTCTGCTGACCGAAATCAGAGTCGCTCTTCCACTCGGAGCCGCGATGCCATGATAGGAAGAGAGCCGCGCAGAATCCGGTAACGCTGCCAACGAGCGGTCCAGCCATAAGAGCCAGAAGCAGGCTGGTAGAGGCCGTGAAGGACATCGCTAGAAGGCCGGCCGGTATCGCCGCAAACATGATCAGGAACATCGGCGCCCTCGCGGCCGCTGCACCTCAACGGTGCGGCTTGCGTAAGAGTGCCGGCAAGAGGAGTTAAGCGTTGGTTATCGCGGAGCTGATGATGCTTAGCGCGCAGCTTGCTTTGCCCTAGATCCCCGCCCCCTGGCATGTCTGAGCCTAACTCCGGCCGCTTCCCTACGCTCCGGACCACTCTGACGGGCGGGACGATCGACGCCATGCTGCCGTCCGGTCATCCCTGACCCAGGATCTGGAAAGGGAGGCTCTGCATGGCGCGCTTCATCGTGATCGAAAGAGCCACAGGTCGCGTCTATACTCCCCGGACTACCAACAAAATGCGACCTCGGCGCTGGAGCGGCTGTTGCACGCGATCGCGACTCGGGCAAGGTCATGCCACACGGTCATTGAACCTAGCAGTATCAATCTTGGGGGCCGAATTCTGGCCGCCTAATCTGATTATTGGAATTTACTCTAGATATCCATCTCATCTGCCCCATGTCATCAGCAAACGGTGGCACGCAGTCGGAAGACTGACCGGCGCTTCGCCGGATCGCCTCCACTCAGGCAAATTCCACAGCATCTCGTAAGCGGACGCTGTGGCGGCCGGCATCTCGTGTCCGTATGGCGCCATTTGCTGACATCCAGCGGGTGCGGCTCGAACCGCCGCTTCCGACCCGTTGCGGACCCTCGTAGGGCCTGCTTACCGGCAGCCCATATCAGCGGGAGCAATGGAGCTTTGTCTGAAGCGGCCTGTCGGGTTTGGAGCAGGTTGATTGAGGAGGCTGGCGCTGGTGGGTTGATTGTCATTGGCTGCTCAAATAGCCCGAGCAGCAACGGTGCGCGCGAACGGCAGCTCCATCGCGCCCGCACCTGACCTAGCATAACACTTCGAAGCGTAAGAGGGGGACGATCAGGCGATTGAGGTACAGGCGGATTTTGTTTCCCGCGTCGATCCGAGAGCATCTTGATCCAGAGTCCGGCGGTGAGATGCCGCCGGACTCTGGTTGTCAGGCAGGATCTACACGACTTCCGAGTCATGCCGAGCTGAGGGAGGTCCCCGTCGCCGGCTGGTCGACCGACCGCTGCCAGACATCAGAAGCGAGCCTGCAATCGGACGCTGCCGTTGTGGGAGAAGAAGTGATCCCCAACCTGCGACTGATACTCACCCAGCAACTCAAGCCCGTTACCGAATTTGACCTGCACACCGAGGCCAGCGTCTCCCACGAGGTCCGGGATACGTGAGGCAGTCGAGAACAAACCGAGGCCGTTGCTGCCCTGGAAGCTGGCTCGCCCAATGAACTTGTCGTCGGAGAGCATCGTAACGCCGAATTTACCATAGGGCCGGATCCAGCTCTCCGCGTCCATGTCATAACGGCCGCCGATCTCCACGTTCGGGCTGAAGGCGAACAGCGTCTTGTGCAGCTCGCGGACATCAAGGTTCAGGGCCTGCGCGCCTGTCTCCGAATAGCCGGGGCTATGGGTGTAGAGCACGTCGACCTCGGCGTAGGGCCTGATGTACCAGCCATCGAACAGGAACTGGTAGCTTGCTCTCAGACGGCCGGCAGCCGTCAGCACTTCCGACTTGCTGCGGGCGAGCCAACTGCTGTTGCCGATGTTGATCGACCGACGGTTATCCGACCAAGCGTAGCCGGCATTCGTCGAGGCAGCGAACAGCCAGGGCCCCACCTGATGCTTGAGGGCAACGGCGATGTCGGCGGCATCAGCCATCGACCCGCTGACCTGATCGGCATCGCGTAGATAGGCGCGGGTGTAGGCGCCTGTCAGTCCAAAGAACCAGTCACGGGCGAACTCGGTCTGCATACCGCTCTGATAGCTAAGTGAACTCTGCCGGAAGCCACCGTCGTCCGGCGTGCCGAACATCGCGGTGTGGCCCGCTGCCACCCGGCCCCACACGCAGTCACCTTCCTGTTGCAGTGTACCGGTCCCCGTGAAGGCGGGGCAGCTGTTCGCGCGGTGCAGTCCGGCCCGGGCGTCGGACGCGCGGCCATGCAGTACGTTCTGAAGGGACTCGGGATTGAGGTCGTCGAGAGCGGCGGCGTAGCTCGACTTGCTACGGACCGAAAGGAAGTCGGCGAACACGGTGGCCTGCGGGCGCGAGCCGGCGTTCCACAGCTCCTGTAAAGCTCCGGCTGCTGCCCGCTGGTCGCTGGTCAAGGTCATGCCAAGGGGGGACACGAAGTTCGCGCTCGGCCGGAGGGCCACACCTTCTCCGGTCCGCACGATCGCCCAAGACACGGGCACGGAGTCGGACTGGATCGCCGTGTTCGGAGCATCGGCGCTCAGCGACTGGAAAGTGCGGGCGGTTAGGAAGGTGTAGTCGCCCGGAAGAAGGCTCCCCATCACGTTCGGCCGCACCGTTCCTCCCAGATCGACCGAGCCACTCACCTCCAGACGGTCGTTGCGCAAGGCGCCCTCGGACGCCAGGGCATCGATATCTATGAGTAGTTGGCCGCCCTTCGACTGGGTAAAGTTTCCGGTGACCTTCAGATCGGCGGCCTTGCCGGTGCCCCCGATGTCAATGACGCCGTAGTTCGTCAGACGTCCTTCCGAACCGAGATCGACAACTCCGTGCGATCCCGTGAGCAGGAGCGCTCCATTTTGGCGGGGAGACCCGTTCACGAAGATGTCGCCCGCGCCCGAACCCGCGCCTCTCAGATCGATGTCGCCCACGATAATGCCGCGGTTGGTCAGCGTGTCTTGCGCCTGCGATCCGACAATTGCCCGTCCCGACCGGGCACTGACGTTGCCGTCTTCGGAGACGGTGATCGTGTTGTTCACGCCGCCATCGAGTCGGATGCCAGCACCGCTGGCGCTGCCGCCGCTGACGATACCGTTGACCATAATCTTGATCGTGTCATTCGTCCCTCCCGGATCGATCGAGCCGTCGGTGCGCTGCACCCCGCTTTGTGCAACGATTGCGTAAGCGTCCGCCCCCAGGGCCGCGATCGACCCGTTCGAAGTGATGTCGATCGCTCCGCCCTTGCCGGAGGCCTGAGCGCGGCTCGCTCCCGCCATGGTGAAGTCGGCCCGATCGGACAAATCGGTGACCCAACCTCCGCCGCCGCCGAGACTTTGCGCGAAGACACCGTGCGCCTTGGTGCCGCGCGTCATCACGATCGAACCCTCGGAAAGTTTGATCTCGACCTTGCCACCGTCGCCGGTCGTCTTGTCGACTGTCACGAAAGCTGGCGTGTTCGGCGTCGTGCCGCCATACCCGCCACCGCCGCCGATCGACTGGGCGAAGATGCCGTGGGAACCGAAACCGCGGGTCTTGATCGAAGCGCTTCCGTCCAGGTTGACAGACACCGTACTTCCATTGCCGTTTGTGTCGTCGATTCCGCCGATGCGCCCGGCTACCATGGCGACGTCCGCCCTCCCGCTGGTCGAAAGACCGCCGCCGCCGCCGATCGACTGGGCCAGGACACCGAAGGCCGCTTCACCGTCGGTCGAGATCGAGCCGGTGGCATCGACCTTGACGCCGCCGCCATTGCCGATCGCCCCCTTGCCGCCAAGGCGGGCGTTAAGTTTTGCCTGCGGCGTCTCTCCGCTCTTGGCCTTCTGCTCGTCCTTGGCCTTCTTGGAGGTTTCGAGAGCGGACACCTCCTTGTCCACATCGATTCCGAATGCGTCGAGTATCGCCGCTTTCTCTTCGACCGTGAGCGCGCCCTTCAGGCTGAGCATGTCGTAGGGATCGTTGACGTTCAGGAGAGAGAGGCCACCGCCGCCGCCGATCGATTGAGCGAGGATGCCGTGGGATTCCTTCCCGTGCGTGGTGATCGATCCGGTATTCGTGACCTGAACCTCACCCCCGACGCCCTTCGCCCCGTTTTGGCCTCCCACCACTGTCTGGTATCCGGCGAATTCGCTGACGAGCGTCACGGGATCCCAGCTCTCGGATTTGTCGGCGCCAGTGGTGGCCTTCCCGCCCCCGCCGCCGATCGACTGGGCGAGGATGCCGAAGGACGATGCTTCGTTCGTGATGATCGATCCGCTGTGCCGGACTTCGATCTTGCCGCCGTCTCCGTTGGCGCCGCCGTCGCCACCCGTCGCACTCTTCAGATTGATGATCTTGCCGCCCGACACATTGGAGTTGCCCGCGTCGCCACCTCCACCGCCGATTGATTGCGCGAAGATGGCCGTTGCGGATGCTCCATAGGTCGTGAGGTTTCCAGTGTTGGAGATGGTGACGGCACCGCCCGTGCCCGCGGCTCCGCCGTTTCCGCCGATCGTAGTGCTGTACGAGACGGAGAACGGGATTTCAGGCTTGAGATTCAGCTTGCTGAGAAGCTTCGGCATGATGCCTCGGCCGCCTTCGGAGACTAAGCGGTAATAATTGTCGATGAACTTCCAGGCCTGGAACGTATGGGCGCCAACATATTTGCCTGTGCCCTTGAGAAGTTCGTTCTGGAAGGAATTGCCTGCCGAACTGGAGGCGGAGCCGCCACTGCCTCCGCCACCGCCGACGGATTGAGCCTGGATCGCGTAGGCGCCGTCACGGAAAGTCTCGACGGTGCCCGTGTTGCGCACGACCACGTCACCGCCCTTGCCGGCCGCGCCGCCCTTGCCACCGACGACTTGGCTCAACTGCACCTTGTTCGACAGTTCTGCGTTGCCAGCGGGGGCCGCGCCGCCGCCGCCGCCGATGCTCTGGGCGAAAATGCCCCGGGCATCAGCGCCCCAGGTCTCGATACGTCCCGCGTTCATGACCTCGACGCGGCCCGCGTCGCCGCCCGTGCCCCCGTCGCCACCGACGATCCCGTTGATGGACAGGGTCTTGGGCTTGACCGGGATGTAGCCGGTCACTTTGTCTGCATACGTCTCCGCATTGCCCCCAAGGCCGAGGTTGGCCGCCTTGATGCCGGTAATCGTCTTGATCTCGCCCGATCCACCCGCGCCGCCGCCGCCGCCGACGCTGAGCGCATGAACGCCGTTCGCCGCGTAGCCCTCGGTCGTAATGGAGCCGCTATTGATGATGTCGACACCGCCGCCCTTGTTGCCGGTCCCGCCCTTGCCGCCGAGGACGGCGTTGACCGCCATCCCGTAGCCCTTGCCGGCCGCTTGCTGCACCACGTCGGCGCTTCCGCCCACACCGCCGCCGCCGCCGATGCTGTAGGCGGCGACGCCGGCAGCTTGGGCCTTGGCCGTCGAGATCTGGCCAGAATTGGTCACGGTTACCTTGTCCGCGGAACCGCCGGTCCCACCGCTTCCGCCGAGGCCAGTATTGACCGAAATCGACACAACCTCCGGCCCCGTGATCGACAGGCTGGACGTGTCCGCGAAGCCGCCGGCACCGCCGCCGCCGCCGATGCTCATGGCCAGAATGCCGGACGCATCGCTGCCGGTCGTCTTGACCGAGCCTGAATTCTTGACATCGACCGGGCCGCCCTTGGCGCCGTCCCCGCCGACGCCGCCCTGAGCTGAGGCAACGATGATGTTGATGTCCGCAACGTAGGCGGCGGAGGCGCCAATGGCGGTGGCGATGGAGGTTCCCCCGGCACCGCCTCCACCGCCGATGCTCACCGCCTCGATGCCGTAGGACCGGGATCCCTGAGTGGTGACTTCGGCGGCGTTGTCGACATCAACCTTGCCGGCGCTGTTGCCTTTGCCGCCGGACCCGCCGTTCGATGTCGCGACGGTGATGACGAGGCCAGCTGCACGCGACACGGCATCGCCGCCGATTCCGCCGCCGCCGCCGATCGACTGCGCCAGGATGGCTGCAGCCTCGTTGCCCCGTGTCTCGATCGTGACGGGATCGCCCTTGGCCGTCCTCGCCTTCGTCGTGACACTGACGTCCTGCCCCTGCCCGCCGATTCCGCCGTCACCGCCGAGCGCGACGTCGAAGAAGAAGCCGAACGCCTGGGCCTTCCCTCCGCCACCGCCGCCGCCGCCGATGCTCTGGGCTAGAACGCCGAAGGCCTTGTTGCCAGCCGTCAGAATGGATCCGTCGTTGACGACATCAACCCTGCCGCCGACCCCGCCCTGCCCACCGACGCCGCCCGATCCAAAGAACAGGCCGCCGCCGAAACCGCCGGCCCCGCCGCCGGTGCGCTCCTTCACCGGAACCACTTGGAGCGCGTCGAGGGCTTTGCCGCCGCCGATGCTCTGCGCGATAACGCCGATCGCGCCGAGGCCGCGGGTGTCGACCGATCCGTGGTTCGTGACCGAGACGGAGGCGCCGTTGCCGGCATCGCCGCCGTCGCCCCCACTGAAGCTCGCGCCGCCGCCCTGGCCGCCCTTGCCGCCGACGGATTGAGCGAGCACGCCGAAGGCGTACTGGCCGGATGTCTTGATGCTGCCGTCGTTGGTGGCAGTCACGGAAGCGGCATCCCCACCCTTCTCACCGGGTCGACCGCCTCCCGTCGTATTCTGCTCACCGCCAGTTCCCCCGACGCTCTGCACGAGAGCGCCGATGGCGTGGTCGCCGGCCGTCTCGATGCGCCCGCCATTGGTGAGGATGGCCTTGCCGGCCGATCCACCCTTGGTCACGAAGGGATTGCTGTAGAAGGTTCCGCTGCCGCGGACGGAGCCCGCCCCACCGAGGGATTCGACGATGACGGCCGTCGCGCCCTTGCCGGTTGTGGACACGCCGCCAGACGGCAGGATGTCCAGAGTCACATCGCCGCTTGTGCCGCCCTTCCTGGCCTCCGTCTTCGATGCATCGGTTCCACCATAGCCTGCGTTTCCGCCGATTGAACTCACGCGAACCCCGAGGAAGGACGTTCCCGCCGTCGAGACGGTGGACGACAGTGTCAGGTCCACCGACCCGGCCGACCCGCCGGCCCCGACGTCCTTCTGTGCTCCGCCGCCATTTCCCCCGCGCGAATAGACCCAGATGCGAGGCGCAGCCGACTTCTGTTCGCCGCGGCCGTCCACCCGATCAGCAAGCGAGACGGTGACATTGCCCGCGGAGCCGCCATTGGCACCAGGCACCGAGGCGGTACCACTGGCATCGCCCGAGCCGCCGTCGCCGCCTGCTGATCCCATCTCGATGGTGCTGGCGGAGTTTTGCTGCGCGGCGCTGACGTCGACATTGGCGAGCTCGACGTTGCCACCCGGCGCGCCGGCCACCGCATCCTTTGCCCAGAAACCGAAGATGCCGGCGCTTCCGTTCGGCCCCTTCACTCCGCGAGACACTGTGGGGGTCGGCCGATCTGCCGCCACCGCCGGTGTAACGACGGCCATCGCGAGCATGCTGACACCGGCGAGCAAAGCCAGACGCTTCTCATGGGGAACCAGCACGGCCTGCGACGAGAGTGTCGAAGCGGGAACGGAAGACATCGTTGCGACTCTTAAGGCCGCCAATCGCACGAGTGCAGATCAGCCGAAGAAATAAGGACAGGCTCGCTCCGAGGACCGGATGGCGAACCAGCCGCCAACTCTGACAAAAGCGGTTAATAAATGATTAATTAAAAACACAGCCATTGGAGAAAGGGTATGTTCTGTTGCCGCAAAACCATCATCGAACACGTTGACGCGCCAATTCTTAGCCCTACAACGCCTTGGAGAATCAAATTATTATATGGGGCATAGAAGATGCAGGTACGAAAAAATCAGTATTTCTCGTTTTATCAGATTACTTATTATTAGTTTATTATTATAACGACAATGGCACTTCTACAACATTTGCGATTTCCAACAATTCATGCTCATCATCAGGGGAATTCACGGCCTCGCGATAGATTGGGATTTAGGATTGCATTTGAGCAGCCTGCTTCCGCGAATGCAGTAAGATCGGCTGCATCAGGCTGCCAGAATTCATCGGCCAAGCTTTCTCGTACTCATTATACAATCTGTTTGATCGGAGGAAACGCAAAGCTGAATGTCCGCAATGTGGTCAGGAGCGAACGATGGCTTCCCACCCCAAGCCGAAGTTGCTCCATACAGCCATGCGCGTCGGCAAAACGCTCGCTTCTGGACATACGCCGAGGTCGGTTTCGCTCTGGAGTTTGGTAACGCTCGTCTCTTCAGGGAGGAGAATGTGTGCCGATGAAGCATCACCGTTCGTGCGCGGTAGGTGCGCACGAAACACCCGCCGTGTAGGTGTGTTATGGGCGAGCTATGCCTGCTCAACATACTTATCAGATTACCCTGAGTGATCGCACCCAGTCATGGGGCGGCAGCCTCGGCGCCCGAGGCGGATCGGCTGCGCTCAACGCCCCTATGGACGACGCCACGCTCCTGCTGCCCTCCTCCGTCCTGGTCGCCAGATGAGCCAGGCACCGGCATTCCTGCAGAGCGGCGGGAGCATGGGTGCGCTCATGCGTGCCCACGACTGGCAGAACTCGCCACTGGGCGTGCCGGAGACTTGGCCGCCTTGCCTGCGCTCGACCGTCAGCCTGTTGTTGGGGTCGCACTTCCCTATGTTCGTGGCCTTCGGGCCGGAGCTTAGCCTCCTCTACAACGATGCCTACGTCGACATCCTCGGCGGCAAGCACCCCGCTGCTCTCGGACGCCGCTTCCGCGACGTCTGGGCGGAGATCTGGCCCGACCTCGCCCCGCTCGTCTGCAAGGCGCTCGCCGGCGAGCCGACATGGTCGGAGGACCTACCGCTGACCATGAACCGGCACGGTCGCGACGAGCGGACCTGGTTCACCTTCTCCTACTCGCCCGTACGCGACGAGGAGGCCAGGGTTGCTGGCTTGTTCTGCGCCTGCACGGAGACGACCGGACGCGTGCTGGCCTTGCGCGAGCGCGACGAAGCTCAGGCGAATCTAAGGAACTTGAACGCCACCCTGGCCGAGCAGGTGGCGACGCAAACGGAGCAAATACGGCTCTACGGTGACATCGTGCAATCGAGCGCAGACCCAATCTGTGCATTTGACACTGAGTACCGCCTGATCGCCTATAACCAGGCTCATAGCGACGATTTCTTTCGCATCTTCGGCCATCGGGTGCAGCTGGGAGAAGTCTTTCCAGATCTATTTCCACCCGACCAGGCGCCGACCATGCGTGCTTTCATGGCTCGCGCGCTGACGGGGGAGGTTTACACGGTTACCGAGCCGTTCGGTGATCCGAACCTAGTCAAGCCCTATTGGGAGGTCTCCTACTCGCCGCTCCACGACGCCGCCGGCCGGATTATCGGCGCATTCCACTATGCCAAGGACATCACGGCTCGCCTACGGGCGGAAGCCGAGCTCGGCGTGGCACAGGAGGCGCTGCGGCAAGCGCAAAAGATGGAAGCGGTGGGCCAACTCACCGGTGGCTTGGCACACGACTTCAACAACCTGCTGGCAGGCATCTCTGGCTCGCTGGAACTAATGCAGGCCCGCATGCAGCAGGGCCGCCTCACGGACGTGGACCGCTACATGACGGCGGCGCAGGGCGCTGCGAAACGAGCGGCCGCTTTAACCCACCGCCTGCTGGCCTTCTCGCGCCGCCAGACCCTCGATCCGAAGCCAACCAATGTGAATCAGCTGGCTAACGGTATGCAGGAGCTAATCCAGCGCACAGTTGGCCCGAACATCTCGGTTGAGGTTGTTGGCGCGTCTGGCCTCTGGCCTGCCCTGGTCGATCCCTCGCAGCTTGAGAACGCGCTGCTGAACCTCTGCATCAACGCCCGCGACGCCATGCCGGACGGCGGACGCATTACGATCGAGACCGCCAACAAATGGCTCGATGAGCGGGCGGCCCGCAAGCAGGACATCCCGGAGGGACAGTACCTCGCGCTTTGTGTGACCGACACTGGTGTCGGGATGACATCTGGGGTGATCGCGCGAGCCTTCGAACCGTTCTTCACCACCAAGCCGATCGGCGAGGGCACCGGGCTCGGTCTTTCGATGATCTACGGCTTCGCCCAGCAGTCGGGCGGGCAGGTGCGCATCTACTCTGAAGTCGGACAGGGCACGACGGTGTGCATCTACCTGCCGCGCCACTACGGCGAGATCGAGGACGACGATGCTAAGGTGGCGACCGAAGCGCTGCCGCCCTTGGCTCAGGGCGAAACGGTCCTGATCGTCGATGACGAACCCACTGTGCGCATGCTGGTCGCCGACATCCTGGAAGATCTTGGCTACACGTCGATCGAGGCAGGCGACAGCGCGGCGGGCCTGAAGGTCCTGCAATCGGACGTGCCCATCGACCTGCTTGTGACCGATGTGGGCCTACCCGGCGGCATGAACGGGCGACAGATGGCTGACGCCGCGCGGATGCATCGCCCCGACCTGAAGGTGCTATTCATCACCGGCTACGCGGAGAACGCCGTTCTGGGTAACGGGCATCTCACGCCCGGCATGGCGGTGCTGACCAAGCCGTTCGCCATTGACACGATGGCGGCGCGCATCCGCTCGATGATCGAGGGCGGCAAAGAGCGTGCGCGGCACTCCTAGACCTGCGACTGCTTTGGGAGGCCGAACGTCAGCTTCGGGGTGAAAGGCTAGGATCCGGATGCAACCCGATCCGGACTTTAGTTGGTCGCGGTTCAAACGTCCGCCTGGGGTCACTTTCATGCCTTCACTCAAGCCGCGCCCAGGTCCGCTTGTTCGGATTCGGCAGCGCAGATACCGCGGGCGTCAGCAAGCCCCGCTCAGGACGCCGCCAGCGGATGAGGGCTTCCGCGCCAACGAGCTCGCCATCGGCGAGGCGAACCTGCGGCTGATAGTGGAGTTCGAACTCGCCGCGCAGAGCCGCTCGTTTGACCTCATCCTCCAAGAGGCGCCGGGCTTCATATTGACCTGACCGATATTTTGGACTGAGCCGAGTGAGAGGCTACTGCATGGTAGTGGCCATGGGTAGCCGGAAGGCCAGGTGGGGGAAGCTGACGGGCGCGGGTGGCCGGTAGCCCAGGGACGAGTGCGGCCGGACGCGGTTGTAGGTGTTCTGCCAAAGGGCGATCACGGCCTGGGCTTCCTTGAGCGAGTAAAAGATTTCTTGG
>Ga0308157_10002955_pt1 | contig 26094 bp, 36 predicted proteins | sample PhyBR1_FD_201035 | JGI IMG/M metagenome (GOLD analysis project Ga0308157, IMG submission 201035) | Phyllosphere microbial communities from UC Gill Tract Community Farm, Albany, California, United States - DLSLB.R1 | ecosystem: Host-associated > Plants > Phyllosphere > Unclassified | place: USA...
GGGATAGTAGCCCCAAGAATTCTAGACCGTCTAAATACTCTACGCAATGCGGTTGAGCATGACTACATTATTCCAAGTGAAGCAGATGTCGAAACATTTGTTGATGTAGTTACATTATTTTTGGCTGCAACAGAAAGATGGATGGTTAGACATCCTGTCGAAATTGATTATTACCATCCAAATAACAATTCAATTCTTAACACTGCAATTTTAAGTAAAATTTCTCTAATCTGGGATATTGGAGAAGTCAGGCTAATATTTAAAGACCCAAAAGGATCATATTACGGCCCGGCAATTGAGGAAATAACTTACAAATCACCATCGCCGGAATTTTTCCATTGCGTTAAATTTGCACTTAAAAATTCTTCTTGAATACTTGATATTTATAATTAGCTCGCTTGCAAATGGTATTTCATCCAACACCAAGGCATTTATCACACGAGCATTCATGCGCCGCCCAAAACAGCTACACTAGCTGCCATCACGCCCGTTAAGCGTGATCTGGGCTTGGTCGCCCGGTAGTCAAGGCGCAGCAGCCGCGCCCATACAAAAATGTTGGTTTGCGGCTTTTTGCTTTTTTGAGCATGCCTGCGCGCGCATGGCTCCCGTTTTACGGTGGGCCGTGTGGGGACACCCGCGAGGGTGTGCCGGATCCTTGACCCGGTCGACCAACCCTGCACGGTCCACCACCTTCTCTTGGTCGGGGAGGTGATGGGTTTAGACCTCGTCGTCAAGGAGCCTCATCATGGCTGACAACAGCATTGGTTCGTCCGTAACCTCTCTCCCCGCTCGTCCTGAGCTTTCCGTCGATCACGGAACCATCACCACCACCAGTCTTCAAATCGCAGAGCACTTTGGCAAACGCCATGCTGATGTGATTCGCGCTATCAAAAGGCTCGATGCTCCTGCTGAATTCACTGAACGCAATTTTGCGTTGAGCGATTTCACTGATTCAACAGGACGCGCGCTTCCCGCCTACCGCATCACCCGTGACGGCTTTACGCTGCTGGCCATGGGCTTTACTGGTAAAGAGGCACAACGCTGGAAGGTCGCCTATATCGAGGCCTTTAACCGCATGGAGGCCGCGCTGCACCAACCTGCAGACACACAGCGCATGGAGCTGGCCTTTGCTCTGGCCGCAGAGGCTGCGGCGCAGGTGCACCGCACGGTGTTCAATGCGGTGATGGAAGGTGACCCAGACGAGTGGCAGCGCAGCCGCTATCTGCTGAACCTGAACTACGACAGCCAGGGCCACCCCACCCTGCCCCATGCCCAGCCGATTGCGACGGACCAGATGGTGGTGTCCTTCAGCAGCCTGCCCCAGCACATTGCCGACGGCGAAATCATGAGCGCCACCGATGCGCAGCTGGCCACGCTGGCAACGGCCTGCACCCAGCGGCTGACCCAACGCGCCCAGCACCGCGAAAAGCAGGTGACGCTGCCGATCTACCCCAGTAATTCCCCCGGCCAGCGCCGCGCGTCTGCACAGGCCCTGACCGCCAAGCAGCCCACAGCGCCCGATGAGGGCCTGCTGCGCATGACGTTCAGGTAATCTGCTCTGAAGCCCGAAGCGCTTTGCCATACAAAAAGCCCCTAGCAGGGGCTTTTGTTCAGGCCTCTGTCTTGGAGGGCCAGAACATCTCTCGCACTTCGGGAGAGTAGTACGGCAATGCAAGCACTGCGCCAAACAGCGCAAAGCCCAAGCCCGATGTCGCGTTCCCCAGGCCGGACAGCACAATCGGCGGGCTGAAACATGCGACGACTGCGGTCGCCACAGAAGACCACAGGGTAAACCGAGGTGCCCATGCTCTGAACCACAGCATGCCGTAGAAGGAAATGAGGCCGAGCACTACGAGCACCGAAAGCGCCAACAAGAAGATCCAGTCCGTGGGGCCGACCTCTGACTGCATCAAAAGGCTCTGGGATAGATCGGTCAGCTCATGGGGCACGAGATCAAAGCCATATTCCACCAGCATTCCGAATAATGGGATGCCCAGCGAAGCAATCACCAATGCGCGATACGTCGATTTGCCCATACCCTCTCCAAGTTGCTATTGGCGAATCGTACTACTGCCCTAGCCACTGATGGCGATCTGCACAGCGGATGCGCGGGCGCAGGCAAGCGCCCCAGCACGCACACAGCCTGCGCAGTTATGCGGATCGCTGCCCGTCCGCCAGCCGGCGCAGCAGCTGCAGCTGTTCGCTCTGGATGGTGATGAGCTCACTCCATTGCGTTTTCTGCAGCTCGTCTATTTTTTCGTGGAGCATCATGATCTCGAGCTCGGCCTTGAGGTTGACTTCGTAGTCATGCTCGCCGCGAATGCGGTCCTTGTCTGCCTGGCGGTTCTGCGACATGAGAATGATGGGCGCCTGTATGGCGGCCAGCATGGACAGAAACAGGTTCAGCAGAATGTAGGGATACGGGTCGAACGTGGAGCCGCGCGCCCAAAGCAGCAGAGCATTGAGGCCCACCCATATCACCATGGTTGCGCAGAAAAGCGCCACAAAGGTCCAGGACCCGCCAAAGGTGGCGACGGCATCTGCCGCGCGCTGGCCGAGGGTGGGCGGCGTTTGATCCAGCTCCTGATCCACATTGCGTGAAATGTGCTTGCGCCGGGCAATGTGCTGGGCGACCTTGAGCGCTCTGGCGTCCAAGGTATCTGCGGAGGCGCCAAACAGCCTCTTCGCAACGGTATCCGTGTTGAGCATGGGAGTTCCTTGTCATCCGAAGGATGAAGACATCGCCGCCATGCTACCCAACCCTGGCACTTGCCTTGCGCCCTGTCGCGCCGCCACCGACATGCGGCATGCGGCATCAAGCACAAGCGGCGAATGCTTGAATATTGACGCCAAGTGTTGCAATGGCCGCCCCGGAGTGTGAGTATTGGTTGCGGCAATCGTTAAGTTGGGGTTGATCAGCAACTACACATGCGCTGGTGCGCAAGGAGGCTGGATATGTTCAAGCACATTTTGATTCCTACGGACGGCTCGAAACTCTCCGAAGCTGCACTGCGTGCAGGCTTGCAGCTGGCCAAGGAGCAAGGCTCCGAGGTGACGGTGCTGTATGTGATGCCGGACTATTCGGCCCTGATGTATAGCGGCGAGGGGATGGTGGCCTACAACCCCAGCGAGATGCGCCGGGACGCCGAGCTAACGGCCGACACAGTGTTAAAGGCAGTGCAGGAGATTGCCAAGGCTGAGGGCGTGGACTGCAAGTTGGAGCGGACGATGAACTTTTCAGTGCACCAGGCCATCATCCAACAGGCCAAGGACAGCCACTGTGACCTGATCTGCATGGCATCGCACGGCCGCAAGGGCCTTGCCGGCATTTTGCTGGGCAGCGAAACCCAGCGCGTGCTGGTGAACAGCGGCATTCCGGTGCTGGTGCACAGGCCCGTGGTCAAAGAGGTCTAAGCCTATTTCCACTGAAGTTCAGGCCTTTGCCTGCCCATCAAAAAAACCGCCTGAATACCTACTTCTGGGTGTTGCATTAGCCATCCCGGAGTGTGAGTATGGGTTTGGCAATCGTTCGGATTGCGTGGCAACCCCACAGGCGCTGGCGCGCAAGGAGGCTGAAAATGTTCAAGCACATTCTGATTCCTACGGACGGCTCGAAACTCTCCGAAGCCGCGCTGCGTGCGGGCATGCAGTTTGCCAAGGAGCAAGACTCCCAGGTGACGGTGCTGTATGTGATGCCAGACTATGCCGCCCTGATGTATACCGGCGAGGCGATGATGACTTACAGCACCAACGACCTGAACAAGGACGCCGAGAGAACGGCCGACAAGGTGCTGCAAGAGGTGCAAGACATTGCCAGGGCCGAGGGGGTGTATTGCAGGACGGCACGAGCCATGAACGCCTCGGTGCACAAGGCCATCATCCAGCAGGCCGAGCAAAGCCACTGCGATCTGATCTGCATGGCATCGCACGGCCGCAAGGGCATTGCCGGCATTTTGCTGGGCAGCGAAACCCAGCGCGTGCTGGTGAACAGCCACATTCCGGTGCTGGTGCACAGGCCTGTGATCAAGGAGTAAGCGCGGTCACCACCAGTGGATAGCGGCGGGCAAAGCGGTCGGCGCCTGCGGCGTCCAATTGTCCTGTTACGGTCATCTTGGTAAACTTCATCTTGGTTCTGATCCTTGGGCCTTCAAGGGTTGGGAAAGAAAGCCTCAGGCGCTCGTAACGCCTGGGGCTTTCGCCTTTTCCGGGTTCTGCTCAATCGGTCGCCAGCAACTGCCGGTCTACCTGCACCTGCCCTTTCAGGGCTGCGACCTGGGCGTCTCGACGCTCGACCAGTCCGACAAGCTGGCCAACCACGCCCGCGCCTTGGCCAGCAAGGGCGGCGAGTCGCTGGTGCTGATCTGCGAGATCTCGGCAGGCAGCGGCGTCACCGGCAAGCTGGGCGCTCCTGGTGGCGGCACTGCGGATGTCGTGCCGCAGGCCTGCAATGCGGGCAGCGTCAGCAGCGCGGCCAGCCTCCAGGCGGGCCATTTCTTGCGTGTAGACATGGGTGTTTTCCTGTTGTCCTGCGGCGTGCTGCAGTCGCCCTGCGGTTTTGATTTCCATAGCAGCTTGCGCTGCTGTGCCTGGGCTACGGCCTGTTTTGACTGGGATACTTCGACCCCGGCCAACCGCTGGTTCTGCAGGACCAACAGCAGGGCAAGCGCCAAGGCCAACCAGGGCCAGATGCGGGATGCACCGGTCATGCGCAGTACGGCCTGCAGCGGCGTGCCCTGAAAGCTCCACGCGCCGGCGGGCACCTGCCAATCGGGGATCTGCCAGTCCAGACCCACGCCACTGAACTCCAGCGCGCTCATCGCCAGCTGCTGCGCCGTTGCCACCGAGGTGGAGAGCCAGGCCTGCTTGGGCATGTAGGGGCTGCCCAGCATGGCCGTGACGCTGATGCCCTGCACGGCCACGCGGCTGCGGTCAAACGAACGGCTGCGCGCGGTGCTGGTCACGGCAAAGACAAACTGCATGCCGTCGATGCCGACCTGCAGCCGCTGCGGCAGCCCGCCCACGGGCGCGAGCTGGTCGAGCAGATGCTCAGGGCCGTTGGCTGACAGGCTCCAGCAATAGCTGTCGTCGTCGGCGGCAATGGAAACGTCAGTGAGCACTACGGGCTCAAGGCTCGGCAGCAAATGCGCCGTGAGGTGGTGGACTTGCATATAGACGGGCAGCAGTGGAATGACAAACTGGGGCTGCGGCTCGGGCCCGACGGGCTTGCAGCACATGAACAGCAGATTGGCCGATGCAGCCCTGGGCCTGCAGAACAGCAAACGGATGTCGCGCACGGCCTCCTGGCTCAGGTCCGACTCCAGAAACGCCGCCACCAGCGAATTGGCCAGGCTGGCCTGCAGCTCGTTCTGCGCGTACTTGCCCGCCATATGAAACTCTCGCATCACCGCACTGACGATGGGCTTGCCCCGGCTCTGGCCCGTGCGCTCCTTGGCATGCAGGTGCACCACGCGGCGGCGGCCCCAGGGGGTAAAGGCGGGCACGCGTTCCCAGCGGTTCAGGTCCTGCGCCTCGTCGCCACGCAGGTACAGCGCATCGCCAGGGTGCGCGGCGCGAAAGTGGTAGGCCACGGGCGCGCCCTCGCCGTCCAGCTCCACGCCACGGCGAATGCGGGCCATGCCCTCCAGATACGGCGGGGTCTCCAGCCGGTCGGCCTCGATCACGCTCAGCCGCGTGGCCCAGGGGCTGTCGGGCCGGGGCAGCCATTTGGGGATGGCCACGGCATCGCCGTTCACCATCTCGCCGCCCAGGGCCAGCACCGTCAGGCCCAGCAAATCCAGCGTGCGGGCGGCATCGCAATCCGTCGTGTCGGCCCAGCTGCGAAAGTGCGCCTCTACCTTGTTGCCCCACTCGCGGGCCTGCTCGGGCGTCCAGCCCAGCAGGCGGTAGTCGGGCACGGCAGACAGACGCAGCACCGCGCCCACCACGTTATCGCGGTGGGTCTGCAGGCCGCCGGCCATCAGCCCGTCATTGCGGGCCAGGTCGCGGGCGCGGCTGGTCAGCGTGCCCAGCTCGGGCAGCAGGTCGGCATCGGCGCTGCCTGCCATGGGCTGCCAGTCACTCAGAGCCAGATCGGTGTGCGATGCGCCCTGGTAGGCCGACATGGCCGCCCCGCCCTTCAATGGCGCTGCGCCCAGCGACGCCGCCAACGACGTGCGGCTGCGGCTTTGGCGGCTTAGTTGGTTCTTGCGGCCCATGCTTACACCAGGTAGATGGGCTTGCGCAGGGCCTGGCCGTTGCGCTGGGCCAGTTCGGCGTTGATGTCGTCAATGGCGCGGCGCAGCTGCGTCGTGTCGGCATTGAACTGCACGGAGCGCGCACCCACGCCGTCGGTGCTGTGGCTGGCCTGCGTAGGGCCAGTCAGGCGCGCATCGATGGCGGCCAGATAACTGTCGCGCCGGGCTGTGAGCTGTTCGGTGGTGAGGTGGCTGTAGAGACCCATGCGCCAAGCTTCTCAGCGCAGCGCGGACATTTACAGAGGACAGATGTCACCAAATTATGTCCGCCCCCTTGGCGGCTTATACAGCAATGCTTTTAACAATCAATTTGATAGCAGAAAAGGAGAAACCTCGGCTAAACCATTAACATCCAGTCAATCAAACAATGAGTGGAGGGAGCAATGTCAGACTGGATTTCAATCGCCGTTAGTGTGATGTTTGGTGCAGCAACACTGCTTCTGACCTATGCCAAGCTTAAAGACGACGAACATGAGCGCATTCGCAAGAACCTGACACGATGGAGCGCAACGACAAAACGGGTCGCCAAATTCTTGTTCTATTGCGTAGGCATCCTGAACTCGATCGCGGGCATCACGTTGATACTCGTCATTTCATCTTCCATCGACATTTCTCGTAAAGATGTCGCAGGCCTCGCGCTGCATGCCTTTGTGCTGCTTGCTCTGATTGGGGAGCTGATTACTTCTCAAATCTACAAAAAGCTCGACAGGCAAGAAGAAGAGATCCAAGAGCTTAAAGCTCAGCTCAAGCTATGGCAGCAAGCGCCGCTTTCTCTTGATCCAGCGGTCCAACCAGAGACTACTGCTCCAGTGATTACAGTAAAAAATGCTGCTAGCCCTTGTATTGAAAGCGCTAGCAGCTATCAAAACTGATTATTTGAAGGTCATCATCAGCGTGCCGGGCGGCAGGCTAGGTGCGGCTTGCGCGGCGGGAAGGCCGGGCTTGGCGGCCTGCTTTTCTCGGTGCTGGGCGCGTTGGGTGAGGCGCTGGGTGCAAGCCGTGGCCAGGGTGGCGAGCTGGGCGTCGGTGGCCGACAGGATCTCGCCGCTGGCAATGCGCTCGGGCAGCGCGTTGAAGGAGACGATCATCTGGTCGTCGGCTATGGGCTGGGCATGGGGCACGCTGGGCTGGCCTTCGCGGTCGTAGCCCAGGTTGAGCAGGTAGCGGGCGTGGCGCCAGTCGGAGTTGTCTGCCGCCATCACGGCGTCGAACACGGCCTGCGTGACCTGGGCTGCTGCCTGGGTAGCCAGACGCTGGGCGAGTTGAATGCGCTGCGGGTCTTGCGCGGGCTTTTGCAGCTCGGCTTCCATGCGGTTGAAGGCGGCGATATAGGCCAGCTTCCAGCGCAGTGCTTCTTTACCTGTAAAGCCCATGGCCAGCAGCATGAAGCCTTCGCGGGTCATGCGGTAGGCACGTGTAGAAATTGGTGCGCCACCGCTGGGATTGGTTCGAACATCGACCGTCTCCTCAAAATTGAGGGGGCGGTCTTCCGAAGCCATTTCACGAATCAAAGCACGAATAGCCCGCAACACGTTGTCATGGCGTTTGCCAAAGAACTGTGCGACTTGAAGACTTGTGGTGGTGACAACGCCGTTATGGATGGAAAGCTCTGGGCGAGCAGAAACGACATCTACAGACGAAGCAGTGGTGATGTTAGCCATGACAGGCTCCTACGGAACAAGTTATCAACCCATCCCCACTGCCGCCAAACAGAGGTGATGGACCGTGCAGGGTTGGCGGACCGGCCGTAGGAACCGGCACACCCTCGCGGGTGTCCCCACACGGCCCACCGTAAAACGGAGCCATGCGTGCACAGCATGCTCAAGAAAGCAAAAAGCCGCAGACCAACATTGTTTGTATGGGCGCGGCTGCTGCGCCTACGTTCCAGGCCGCCAAGCCCAGATCACGCTTACGGGCGCGACGAAGTGATTCTAAACCAATACCAGTTTATGTGGAAGCGGGAACGGCCTTCGTTGCTGCTGTTTTTTAGCTGCTGTTTTTTTAGCTGCTGTTTTATTAGCTGGTATTTTCTTGGCCGCCGTTTTCTTCGCAGCTGCTTTCTTAGCTGGCGCCTTCTTTTCTGCCGTTTTTACACCAGAAGCATCTTGCGGACTGTGATACAGAGATACCGCCATTGATCGCACAAAAAAATCTGTACCAGACCCATCTAAGACATGGTCCGAGTAGAAGGCTAGCTTATTGTTAGAGCAGTAAGTGCAGACAATATTTTTCTCTTCCAGTTTTTCTTTCCATTTATCCAATATTTGCTTTGCGTTCTTTCTTTTAACCAAATAAAAAATTAAGCCACCGCTATCATGAGAAAAATTACCTGAGGCAGTTACATACCTAGTATTTAACTGCTTAAATCCGCCTTCATAATTCCCATCTTTTTTTGCCTCACCAATCCATGAATAGTCTCCCAGCTTTATGGTTAAATCAACATGGCCGCCGGTTTTACCTTCATGTACAGCATCATAGCCTCTGGTATTTAGATTATCTAATATCCAAAGCGACAATAAATCTTCACTAGATGTTTGATGAAGCTCTGGATTCTTCTGCAACTGGAAAATAGCACTATCCAAATCTTTATAAAGCTTTTCCACAAAATCTTTATAAGGCAGCTCGCCGTTTTCAATCAACTCCATTTTCAGGACAGACTGAACTGCTTTTCTATGCAGGAGACTATTAAATTGGGCAGAACTAATCATTAATCTGCCTTATATTTAGTCAAAGATATCCCGGGAAGAAAACAAACTAATATGTCCTCCTCCGCCATCTCCTCGCCAGACCGAGGGTGAATCACAGGATCCCCATTCGAATAATGGATGACCTCTTCGCGCGGCAGCTCTAAAATTAAATCACGGTCCTCATACATAGGACACAACTTCAACACCTTCAATCGTGGCGTAGCCAGATACATCACAGCCTCAGCCAGATCAGCATCACTCTGGCCAACCACCTCTTTAAAATCGTTAAACGTATAAAACTCTTGATGGTCTTGAACGCCCAATAAATGTTCATAAATTCGAGTACAAGCAGACTGAAGAGACTCGTTGTCTCTCCAATCTTTCTTGATTAGCTCGAAAATATTTTTCATTATTAAATTTTAGAATCGATGCGCTGAAGCACTTGCCCCTTCAGAAACTGAAAATCATTCTCATCCAGGCAGCCAACCATTTCAGCGCTGAAGGCCGATCCGCCCTTACCAGCAAATACTGCCCTAGAGCTTCCCTTTATTTCCAAGGAGAGTGGATCTGCTGATTTCCTTGTACCCCAATGCAGCCCGATTGCATAAGGTTCAATCTTAGTAACATTCCCTTTCCCGCCGACATGAAATGGGTCTTTTCTAAAATCGCGTGTCAAGGACCTTTGTATTTTCCCTTGGTTATTGGAAGAAGCATCTTTACCAATCGCCACAAATCCTAGTGCCGTAACCTTCCCGCATGCCTCGTCTTCATACATTGGCTTAATTGCAGGAAACAAATTAATAAGAGGAGCAGAAGCTGTTATCGGATCTTTATTAAATCTAATAACAACCTGATCAAAAGTATTAACTGCTTTTGTAAAAGGACTAATTTCCGTGTCCCCCACCATGTCCGGCGCAAAGTCAATTCTAAATTCCAATATTTCACTATCCAGATCAACAACAACCGTATCGAAACAGGGAACGAAACTCTTTTCTATACCATAGAGCTCTTCATAAATAGAAAACGCTTTCTGCTGAGTTTTAGTTAATTCTTTAAGTTTTATCTTAACCCTTTTCGAGTACGAACGAACGCTAAAGAATTGAAAAAAAACTTTTCCACCATGCTTCTCGACAGAGAATAAGAATGGCTCATTATTTTTTATAATCGCCAATCCCTTTTGGGTTGTGGGCATCTCAAAAATGCCAAAAGCCCTTTGCTGCAAAGTCGGCTCCAAATCCAACTCAGCCTTATTACGCGCCCATTCAAGGAAGCTATTTTTTTTCTTTTCTTCCTGCTGCTTTAAATCAAAGAAATAAGCATTCTTATTTCCAACTGCAGAGTGCTTAAGCGCCACATCGGTCAAGAGAGAGCAGGCCGCTGCCAACATTGGCTCACTGTACAAAGCAACAGAAGCAGTAGAAATAGTCTCGTCCCAACCACGACTCGCATGCACACCAGCTTTGACGAGAAACGGTTTAGCAGAGCTCCAAGCCATCCGCGACTGCAGCAACTGGAGCAAAGACACCAGTAAGTCACGAGAAGGACGGGCAACTAAAGAAAGCGGATGAGGCAAAGGTGAAAGGACGACAGGCACCATCGGAGAAATTTCTGGCAGAGAAGTTCCAACCTCACTCATTCAATCACCTCATAAACTGCAAATAATTAACAATCCTGCAGACATCCGTTTGTCTGATATCACACGAACTGTAACACTTTGCTGCAGCTGTTTTAAAAATCCTCTTCTTCGCCTAGCTGAACGGCCTACAAATTCCGTCTAAGGCGCACAGCGACGGCTATTCCAGTGCTGTGCGTACCTCAAGAAATGACACGCGGCAGACCTTCCACAATGCGGCGCACATGTCGAATGCTGAGGCCATAGATGTGAGATAGCTCTCGGATGTTGATGCCGTTAAAGCGCTGACGAATTTCTTCTGCCATTTGTTTTTTCTTCAATCCGTGCTGGGTGCTGACATACACATAGCCCCCACCCAGCCGCTGCACATAGCGGCGCACCAGCTCTTCCGTCAAATCCTCCAGTCCAGCACCTCATTGCGCGGCCTGCGCTTGACCCAGCGGTACACGTCCTTGCCGTTGACCTTGACCAGCACGCGCTGCTCTGCGGTGAGCTGCTCGTACCATTCGCGCGGCAGCTTCTGGCTGGTGTGCACGTAGCCGGGGCCGGGTTTGTCGATGGCGAGCTGGCCCAGCAGCAGGTCTTTGGCGCTGTCCACGCCCACCAGCCAGAGCTTGATGCCGTGCGATATCTTGCGGCCGCGGTAGTTGACTTCTTGCAGGCTGCTGGGGCCGACGATGTTGCGGTTGTCGTTGTTGTCGCCCTTGATGGCGCGCAGGCCGGCAAGCTGCCCTTGCGCGCTGCGCACCCAGTTGTAGACGGCCTGGGTCTGGTCCGAAGAGTCGATGCTGATGGCACTGAGGCCCAGGCTGCCGCCGTGCCAGGCCTGCACGTAGCGCTGCTGCAGGTATTGGGTGACGGGCTCCCATCGGCTCTTTCTTCACGGTCTGCGCCAGTCGATGGCTGCAGCCATCAATCCCACCAAGCCCGCCAGCAACCGCTGAGCGGGCTTTTCTTTTGCCCTCAACCGGAGAACCCATGCAAGCAGCTCGCCCCACCTTGCCCAGCGTGCCGATCACCAGCGCGGCATTTCAGTACAGCAACTCGGCCAGCACCAATATTGCCGACACCTTTGCCAAGGCTCGCGCACGCATGGCGGCCGAGCAGGCAGCTGCGGCCAGCAAGCCACGGCGCCGCAGCCAGCATGGCCCGGCCCTGATGACCATCAACCGGGTGCGCGCCGGCACCGCCCATCACCTGAACCTGCAGCTTTTCGAGGAGCAGTCGTCATGCGCATCTTTGTTCTGAAATGCGGCTGCATCTCCATCCACCACATTGCCCGCAGCGCCGCCGAAGCGTTTGACCACGGCTTTGCCGAACTGGGCCACCTGGGCTTGGGGATCTCCTGCCGATGCATCCGATAGACACCGTGCTGAACGAGCTGCAGCACCGCGACCGCCAGCGCAGCCGACTGCTGCGCGCTATGGAAAGCAAAGCGGCTACCGCCAGCCCAGCAAAGCTATCGATAGCAAACTACTTTCAAACGCAGATAGAGCAAGCGCAACGTGCTCACAAATTGAGAAACCACTACCCAAACAGAAGCCCGCAAGGTTCCAGACCCGGCGGGCTTTGTTGATCACCAAGGAGTCGCGTTCCTGGCGCTACTGCTCAGCAGATCGTAAAAAACGCTTTAGATATGCAGCATCGCCAGCCCGCCCACGCCAAGGCCGAGCGCGGCCACGCCAAGCATCCCGTATTCGAGCCACTTCTTCTTGGTCAGCAGCGCAATGGCGGCGAGGGCAATCGCGACCTGCAGCGCCGTGGTGGCCTGGGCCCAGCGGTGATGCAAGTGCATCTGCATCTCGGACTGCTCGTCCCACTGCCGGGCCTCCGCTTCCAGACGCTCGGCATCGCGCTTGATCTCGTCCTTTTCCTTCTCGTAGCGCTCCACCTTGGCCTGGTAGGCTGCCCGCTTGTCCTCCGTAGCCACCAGATCGCGCGCGAACTCGGCCATCGACTGCTTGGTGCTCTTGGCCTGGTAGAAGGCCCACTGGTTGGCCGCCTCGGTCTTCTTGATGGCTGCGTCGTTTTTGTACAGCCCGGCATTGGCCTGGGTCGCACCGCCCATGTACGAGAAGATGGCGCCCACCGTGGCAATGACAGCGGTGCACATGGCGATCTGGTTGGTCAGGCTGCCGCCACCGATGCCGTGATGGGCGGTTGCGCCATGCTCGCCCTGGGCGGCATGTTCGAGTTCGTGATCGTGCGGGCCGTGGACGTGAAAGCCGTTGGAAGACATAGAAGCCAAATTCTTGATAGCAATGGGTGGCGCATTATGGGGCCGGCATGACCACCACCTGGGCTTCAGAGCCCGCCGGCACACCAAAGGCGCGGCCTTGCTGGACAGGCCTCGCGGCCGGCAGCAGCAAATGGCCATGGGCCACCAGCGCATGGCAGAACTGGCCAAGCTGACGGGCATCACTCAATGCTGCCATTCATTCCCACCACTTCCTGTTCCCTTCCAAAAAAGGCCCGCAAAGCTTCCAACTACAAGGCTTTTTTATGAAAGTTCAGATCTATTTTTATCAAAAAACTGCCCTCACTGATTACCGCACTCAGATACTAATGCGACAGCTACGATGGCAGTTATTTCTTTCGAAAGATGGTGATAGGTTATAAAACGTCAATCATCCACAAGATTAGGCAGGGGCTGAGAAGATAATCCGCTAATTAATTGCTGGCGAAAAACTGTCAATTGCTTTGCGCTTTCCAAGGTTCCACGATCGTTGCTATGAGATATATGTGAAATCAGCATTTCTGGCTTTGTGGAAAGTAGTATTTCAATATACTTATCTGCTACTGCCGCTGCAGCTAGCTGCTGATCACTCCATCTTTTATCCATTGAATTACCTCTCATTCATTTAATGATAATCACCAATATTTTTAAACTAATCAATCAAAGTATACGAAGAACATATTCCTCTTGAGAAATGCTCATCTGCTTATTAAAAACATCAATATCACGATAAATATCTCTAACCTCATCACTCTTAGCGAAATAAATATCTTCGAAATATTTATAATTTGAATCTATAAAGTTCATCATATACTCATTTTCATTAATTACTCTATCAAAATCAATATAACCATTTATTCCTGATAAATGATCTTTAACAGCATTTATTCTATTTTGTAAAGAAAAATTCAATTCCCGATCATCGCGATTTTTACAAGATGCCAATTGACTACCCAAATAACTATACAATTTATCTAGCTTCATATAACTCTCAGATGACTGAAAGTTCAATCGATAACGCAATTTTGATTCAAAAAAATTCTTTAACTTTACCCCATCCCCATAGATAGACGCATCATAACTCTTAATGAAATTTAGTATTATTTTATTTTTAACGCCAGAAAATCCAAGATGTTCGAAAAAATTATATTTCACCAAAATATTCTTGTACTTTTCATAATTACCTCCAGAACAATTTAGAAAAATCAAGAATAACAAATCACTTGGAATTACTGATCTAAGAATATTGACATAGTACTTCGCTTCATCTGAGCTAAGCAATTCACCTTCGTTCTTATCTACAAATTTCAATATTTGATAATTTATCAAAAAATAACTCGTCAATGCTTCATTATTTATGAACTTAAAATTCTCTGATTCTTTAACTCTATTAAACTCTACTATTTCATTATTCACAACCGATCTAGTACGATCATCTAACATTTTTACAAGATCATCCGACACCTTTGAATGATAATTAAGAAGAGAGAAAAAATTGTTATCGAACTTTTGCGCAGTGGAATTTCTTACCTGTGCTTCCAATGCATTTGTTGAAGCCGCCATTTCTTTTCTTGTTAAATCCAACTCTTGAAGAGTTGATTTCATCTGTATATTTTGAATTAGGATGGTTATAAGAAATCCACAAAAAGTCAGGAATGTCAGTACCGGAGTCAGTATTCCATTGAACAGATCCCCTAAAGGCCCTGTATATTTATTCTCCTCTTCTCCAAGCGAATACGGAATTCCAATTGATAGAAATATTGAGATAAGAAGCAAAAGTAAAACTACGGCAAAAATGTAGGCCGCAGTCTTTGCTATCCCTAACTTCATTTTTCTTCCACGTAGCCCTGTATTTGGAAGAATAAAATTAAAGATCAAGAAAAAATCTCTCGTTAATCTTCTACGAAAACCAAACACATCAAAGTGAACACAGAATGCACACCCAAGCAAAAAAACCAGACTAGCCCAAAAAATAAACGGCATAAAAGCTATCTCCTCCATGGCAGGCGAGCATACACAAGAAGTATCCGAATGTTGCAAAGCAGCACTCTGGCAGTCGCGTAACGCAACTGCTTCGCGTACACTTCACCTTGTCACGCCAGTAAAGCGTGATCAGGGTTGGAAGCCTGAATACCGCTTGCGGCGACAAAGCCGCACCTGAACCGCAGTCGTGCGGCTTTGTCGTCTGTGGCCCCAGTTTTATGGTGGCTCGGAGGGGGAGCCGCGAGGCTCGCCGGTTCGCGCAAGCGGTCCCGGTCTTCCAACCTCTTCGAGTCACCGCCATTCGGTTGGAAGCGAAGGCGGTGGTTGTAGCAAATATGACCGCAAGGAGGCCGTAATGGCTGACATCACCCCCTTCAACTTCGGCGCTCATGCCGTTCGCGTCACTACGCGCGACAACCAACCCTGGTTTGTCGCAAACGACGTTTGCGAAGCCCTCGGCTACCGCAATACCAGCAAGGCAATCAACGATCACATCGACGAAGACGAGCGGTATAACGAATCGTTAGAGCGTGGCGGAAGCATGCTGTTTATCAGCGAATCCGGTCTTTACGCCCTTGTCCTGCGCAGCCGCAAGCCCGAGGCGCGCAAGTTTGCCAAGTGGGTGACCAGCGGGGTGCTGCCCACTATTCGCCAGACCGGCGGCTATGGCGCTCCGCAACGCGACGTTCACCTTGTCGAGCACGCCCACCAGCTAGCCCATGCGGCCACGCTGCAGGTCTATCAGGCGGTGTTTGATGCCGTGATGCTGGAGGGCGAAGCGCCCCACTCCACGCGCATGCTGCTGTCTTTTACCCGCGGCGCGGGCGGTGCAATGAACCCATATGTGCAGCCCATCGAGGCCGGCGCCATGGTGATGACGCTGGCCCAGCTGACCCAGGCCGTGCGCACCGACCTGATCGTGAGCGACACCACGCTGGCCCGGCTGGCGGCGGCCTGCACCCAGCGCATGGCCACGCGTGCAGAGCTGCAGGCGCTGCAGCAGGCCCAGCCAGGCCCCCCCCTCAGCCCGGCCCGCAAGGCCGCCTGCAGCTGCAGTAGCTTTATCAATTTCATAGCTGCTAGCGCTTGATACATAGGCGCTAGAGCCTGATTTCATTCAAACCCCAGCCCGCCCGGCCCACGCCGCGCGGGCTTTTTTTATTGCTCTGACAGGAGGCATGCATGCGCCATACCGGAACGCTTTTCCTCAGCCGCACCCCGCCACAAGCCAGCACGGCGCTGTGCGGCGCTTTTCAGCTGCAGTTGCTGCTGCTGGACCGCCTGGGCCCGCACCACACCGAGCCATGGCGCGCCACCTGGACGGGCGTGGCCGCACAGCGCTTTTGGCAAACACACCATGCCGCGCTGCTGCCCGGCGCCGCCCTGGTGGTGGAGCTGGAGCGCGCCCGCAACTTTGTGATGCGCGAGTACTTTCCGGAAGGCGGCACGGTGGCCGCCGGCACGACCGTGGCCCACCAGCTGGATCATTGGTTGTCGGTAAAGGTGGCAGAGAATTCGACGCTTGCCGGCTACCTGAGCGCGGTCAAGTTCTGGAAGCCTTTCATTGGCGAAAAGCAGGTCTCGGCCCTGAAGCATTCGGACATTCTTCGCGCCATCAAGACCCGGCCGGATCTGAGCGGCAAGACCGTCAACAACTATGTGTCGGCTCTCAGGTCTGCGATGGACCTGGCCGTGCTCGACAAACTGCTGACCGAGAACCCGGTCGCTGCGGTCCCCAGCGCCAAGTGGCAGCGAGAGCCGCCCGACCCGTTCGACCGCGAGGAAGTCGAGCAAATCATTGACTACGCGCGCGCCAAGTTTGCGCCCACGGTCGCCAATCTGATCGCATTCCGGTTCTTCTCAGGTCTGCGCACCAGCGAGATGGTGGCCCTGCGCTGGCACAGCATCGACTGGAGCAAGAAGCAGGTGCTGATCCACGAGGCAGTCGTCAAGGGCCTACGAAAGCAGACCAAGACCAACAAGGCCCGCCTGGTCAGCCTGAACAGCCGGGCCCTGGATGCATTGGAAAGACAAAAGGAGCAGACCCCGAGGGCGCAACTCGGCAGCCTGGCCAGCGACGCCATCAGCCAGGCCGCACCCAAGGATTCACAAACGATCTTCGCCGACCCGACGCATGGCGAGCCATGGGCTGACGACAAGCGGTTTCGCAACCCCTTCTGGGTGCCTATGCTCAAGGCGCTGGGCATTCGCTACCGCCCGCCCAACAACATGCGCCACACCTATGCGACGATGCTGCTTATGGCAGGAGCCACGCCGGCCTATGCGGCCAAGCAGATGGGGCATTCGGTGGAGATGTTTTTGAACGTCTATTCCAAGTGGCTGGACGACGGTCAGGGGGATATAGAGCAGGCGAAGCTGGAGTCCTCTATCGGACAAAACTCCCCAGGAACTCCCCCCGAAAAAAACAAAGATCGCGATAAGTCTTTGTTTTAGATGGGTAAAGCTGGAGCGGGCGATGGGAATCGAACCCACGTTATTTGCTTGGGAAGCAAGAGTCCTACCATTGAACGACGCCCGCACAGTGATAACCGCATGATTTCATTGCAAAATCTGCCGCAAATCGTTGTCTTTACTAGGAAAAACAATTTAGTGCATCTAAAAATTCTAGCACAACGCAACCTAATGAAGCACGCTTGCACTCTACCAGTGGGTATAGGTTTAAGTACAGATGTTTCGGCCATTGAGGCTCATGAGCGCCGACGCTGAAATCCTTGCAACGGCGCACTTTGCCTCTTAGTTCCCACAGCTCGCCAATCCACTTCTCAGCCTTGTCGTCGGCATCTCCGACGGCGATACCCTGACCACCTGATGTGGCGAGCCTGGGCAATACGAGCAGGTCAAGGTGAGACTACAGGGCATCGACTCCCCTGAGCGCAAGCAGCCGCTCGGGGATCGCGCCCGGCAAGCGCTGGCCAAGCTGACCTTCCAGAAAGAGGCTGAGTTGCGCTGCACCAAGACAGATCAGCACCAGTGGCAAGGATGGCGTTCCACTCCACCACCAGCGCCATCGCCCGGAGCAAACCCCGCTTTACAGACTGGTGCGGCAGAACGCGGCCAGCTCAGAGCGCCAACTGCACCCGGTTGCGGCCTTTGGCCTTAGCCTCATAGAGGGCGGCGTCGGCACGGCTGAAGAGTTCGGGCAGCGAGGACTGGAGGCCAGCCGGCTGCACCGCTAGACCAAAGCTGGCGCTCAGTTTCAGTATGCTGCCATCGGGCCGGTGCAGCGGCTGCGGCATGGCTTGGCGCAGGCGCTCGGCCAGCACCAGTGCCGCCTGGTCATCGCAACCGGGCAGCAGCGCGATGAACTCCTCGCCACCATAGCGGGCCAGCAGATCGCCTCTGCGCAGTTGGGCCTGTGCAAGTTGCGCCGCATGTTGTAGCAACTGGTCGCCGGTCTCGTGACCATGCTGGTCGTTAATGCGCTTGAAATGGTCCAAATCAAACAGCAGCAGCGCCAGCGGCCAACGATGACGTTCGGCCTGGGCCAACTGGGCCGGCGCCTGATCGTCGAAGGCGCGGCGGTTCATCAGCCCGGTCAGATGGTCGCGGTGGCTGAGCAGGCGAAGCTCGCTAATCAGGGTCTCGCGCTCGGCCTCCAGCTCCCGGGTGCGTTGCAGGCTGGCCTGCAATGCAAGCACCGCGGCCTGCAGCTCACCGATCTCGTCGCTGCGCTGGACCGCAGGTAGCTGCTGGTTCAGCCGACCGCGCATCAACTCCATCATATGCTTGGTGATGAGTAGCAGCGGTGCCAGCACACGGCGGTGCAGCGTGATGAAGACGCCAACCTGCAGCACCAGGATGCAGCAGCCAATCAGCGCATTGAAGCGTAACCGCCTCCAGCACCGTGTCGACAACCTCGAACATCTGGTCAATGACCTGCCGGGTGCTGCGTTTGTCGACGGCCGCGCGCTCATCCTGGGGCAGTGCCGCCACCCGTTCAAGCTCCTGCCGGGCTGCCTGCATCTGCGTGCGCGCCCGCTCCAGCACCGGCAAGGCGGTCCGCAGCTCGGACTCTTCTCGTCGACGCAGCCGCGTCAGCGCCACGTCGAAAGCTGCATCGGTCGCCAGCTGGAACTGAGTCAGGCGCTTGCGCAATGCGTCCGAGGGCGGGTCGTTGAGCACCGGGATGGCCGGACCGCGCTCGGCCGAGGCGTGTTCGGCGACCTGCATGGCGGCATAGGCCAACTCCATCGCCTCCAGACCGGCTTCAGCGCGGCGCACGTCCAGCCAGTTGGTCCACATCGTTCGCACGAGCATCAATGAGACCAGGCCGAGCAGCAGCACGGTGGTGCAAAGGAAAAGACGGCTCAGGCGCATGGTGCCCAATATTGTCGGTGCTGCCGCTGGGCTGCTGTTGCGCTTATTCCTCCACTAGCCCGGAGATTCCCTGCAGATGCGAAAGCGGCGCTCAATCTTGATCTCTGACGGGGTGTGGTTGCGGTTGCACATGCGTACAGACTAACAAGTCGGATGTCTCAGATGCTGTAGGGATACACAGCGTGATAGGAGTTCCCATGCACATTGAACATCACTACAACTGGCGCTATCAAGACCATCTCGGTAAGTGGCGCACCACGAGGCACCTCTGCTCCGAGGAGATGATCAAAAAGGCACACCCAGAAGCCACCCCGGTCAAGGCAACGCTCACAGGCATCGAGGTGGCTGACGCGCTGGACGAATACTGGGAACGCGCGCATAAAAACACATTGCCAAGCTCAATGCGCCAGCCGTAGATCGATGATGGTCGATGAAGACTGGCACCCCGCCTTGTTGCGTACACCTGGGCGATGTGGCTTTCCCAATGAGCGCATCCTGCCTGGTAGCGCCAGCCACTACATCACAGAAGAAGTCCACCCTGGATGGCTGCTTGTGGGCACTCTTGAGGATGGGTTTGTGTATTTCGGCTCAGGCCCGGCAAGCGTAGCGCGCTCACCCGCACCTTTTTGAGCTCCGAGTGCAGGTCGGCAGAGGCCTGAGCGAGCGCTGCTTTTTGCAAGAAAGCAGGCTCGCATCTTCTACCGTTAAAAAGCCTCCCAATCATCCTCATTGGTCATGGAGGCGATAGGCGCTGCCTTAGGTATGCGGGCGGGCACGGAAGCAGCTGACGAATTCTTCGCCCCTGCAACAGTCTTTCTCGCGGGGATTGGAGAAGTCGGTGCTTTCGGCGCAGGGACTTGGGCTGTCACCGGCTTAGTGGAGGAGCTGAGCGCTTTCCGCTCAGCGGAGTGGCTCACACCATCGCTGAGCTTGAACACGGCCACCACTTGCACCAAATCCTGGGATTGAGCTTTGAGACTACTGGCTGCTGCGGCCATCTGTTCCACCAGCGCGGCATTCTGCTGAGTGACCTGATCCATCTGCATGACAGCTTCGCCCACCTGCGAGACACCAGCGCTCTGCTCACTGCTGGCGGCACTGATTTCGCGCATGATGTCGGTGACTCGACGTATGGAGTTCACCACCTCGGTCATTGTTTCGCCCGCCTGGTCCACCAAGGCAGTGCCTTGTTCGACCCATCCCATGCTTGCGCCGATCAGTGTCTTGATCTCTTTGGCCGCTTCGGCCGATCGCCCAGCCAGAGAACGCACTTCGCTGGCCACCACTGCAAATCCTCGCCCCTGCTCGCCAGCACGTGCGGCTTCCACGGCCGCATTGAGGGCCAAGATATTGGTCTGGAAGGCGATGCTATCGATGATGCTGATGATGTCGGCAATCTTGCGGCTGGACTCATTGATGCCCTTCATGGTTTCGACCACTTGCCCGACCACTTCACCACCCTGCACAGCCACCTTCCTGGCACTCAAGGACAACTGGTTGGCTTGGCTGGCGGATTCGGCATTTTGTTTGACCGTGGAGTCAAGCTCCTCCATGGACGCCGCAGTTTCCTCCAGCGCACTGGCCTGGCTTTCGGTACGGGCAGAGAGATCCTGGTTACCCTGAGCGATCTCCGAGCTCGCCGTGGCAACGCCCTCCGCTCCCTGGCGCACGCTGGATACCACTCGGGTGAGGCTGTCACGCATGGCCACCAGGGTATGCAGCAGGCTGGCAACCTCGTCCTTGCCAGTGATCGTAACCTGCGCACTCAGGTCGCCAGCTTCAATAGCGCGAGAAAGATCTCCGGCCTGTTTGAGAGAACGCGAAATCCCAGTGATGAGGAAGTATCCGATGCTGACAGCAAACAGCAGTCCAAGAACGATCGACGCCGTGGAAAACATGCGCACTGAAGCGTAATGCTCCAACGCGCCATCGTATTCCGACTTGGCCACATCCAATTGCAGCTGGATCAACGCGTCTATTTGTTCTTTCGCGGGAGCGTATAGCGCCCGCAGAACCTTGTTAGACATGCGCTGGCTCTCCTGCATATTGTCTGCACGGAGAGCCGCCACTGTGGGCTTCAGACCCTCACTAACGTACTTGCCGCGGGCCTCGGCAAATTTTTTGGCAATCACGGCCTCCTCCGGTGTGAGGTAGGTGGCCATGTACTCGTTCCAAGTCTGGGTGATCTTGCCTATGTTTGCCTCAACCACACTGGTGAGCTCTTTGACCACCTCTGGACTCGCATCCAGCGTTGCAGCGCTGACCAGATAAGCATTGGTCATCATCAGGCTTTGGATTTGTCCCAGCTTCCCTAGTGCCACTGTGCGATCTTCGTACACAGTTTTCAGGCCATCGTTGCTGCCCCCCATACCACGTAGGCCAAGTAGGCCAATGCCCAGAAGTAGCATGGACATGACGCCCACCAGCAAGATTAATCGTGTTGAAATTTTCATTTTTGAACCTGCACAGAAGCACATATTTTCTGCTCACTAGGCAAAGCCAATCCCTTGAACATTGCGTCTTTGCAGGCGTTTTTCGCGCTGAGAGGAAGCCCGCCCAGCCGCGCTGCACCGGCCGATGCGGCTCCTGGCGTGGTTTGCACTGCCGCGATGGCGATGTCCTGTTTTTGCTTGGCACTCAGATGCAGGTGAATGCCCGGCAGAGCCAGCATTGATGCGATAGCTCTTTTCATGCCCCGGAGTGTTCCGAAACCAGGTTCAACGGTCGAACCCTAGAGGGGTACTGCAAACAGTCGCTAACGGCCAGTAGCTGTCCTTGGAGGTATTCCCACAGGCGACCGTCTCAGGCTGTTCTGATTTATTCACGGCCTAGTTCCTGAATGGCAAAAGCGCCAAGATCGGTCGCTCAATGTAGGCGGTAGGGTAAGTCGAAGGGCCACGCCATGTTTCGGCGGCAGATGAGTCCTCTCATGAAGCGTGTGGCTAAATTAACGCTTTGCATATCCATGCCCAATGTCGCGATTTAGCGCCCTTGTTGTATCGAGAAAACAAACTGGCCCGTTGCCGACCTCTTTGTGACTTCGGCCCCTTGCATCAACGCTGACGACTTCAGGATCGGCGCGACTATTCGGTATAGTCGTTCAGCATCTTGCCCACGAATACCAAAGTACCCGTCGTTGCCATCCGCGTGAAGCTCTGGCTCATCCAGTTCACCCGCTCCAGAACGCCTCAAAGCCTTGTCTAGGCGGATCCATAAGACCCGGACACGCTTGTAATCCTCAGGGCGATAATCGAAATTTATCGTGATCGCAGGACCAGCTCGCGTCTCTGCGAATGTTATTGATGAGGCTGCGAGCAGCAACAGACCAACGGTGAATTTTTTCAACATGAATCGTCTTGTGAATGTATTGTTTGCTTTGACTTCGTGCGCACACCCTCATTCGAGGATGGGCTAGGTTCAGTGAGCCTTCAAGCTATACTCGGCGGAGCAATCTGCGTGATATGACAAGGCAAAATGAAAGCAAGAGCGTTATTCATCGCTTCTCTAGGAGCGTTGGTATTGAGCCAACCATCACCATCCTTCGCGCAGAACAGCAATGGAAAAAATCTCTACGCGCAGAGATGCGCGATGTGCCACGGTGCAGATATCAAGGGCACTGGGCCATTGGCCAAGAAAAGCACTCCGCCAACGCCCGATCTCACAGCTGCTGCCTTCAAAAGGCGTCTCGATGAGTATCCGGGCGTTATTGTCTCATCGGTGATACTTCGTCCGAATGGAGACCTGATTCCGAGAACTTTGCGGGAGAACGGGATGAGGCTGGCCCCTCACGCCTGGACTGTTCAGGATTTTCGCGATTTAAACAAATACATGAGTGACGTCATTTACAAGAGTCGGTGAAACGTCTGACCGCGATGGTTCGAACAGCGACAGTCGCAGTTCGGCCAGCAGCCGACAATCGCCGTCTGAACAGTTAAGCCTCAGCTGCAACTCTATATCGCAGCAATGGGTTCGCACGGGCTTTAGATGCCAACGTCAATCACCAGATTGACTGGCCGCGCTGGGTCTTCTCGCCACTCTCCCACCGGCAAGAAACAGCCTTTCGCCGGTCGGGCATACAGCCGCCTTTGCTTCCATTTCTAACAGTGATTCCGCACAGGAGAGCTTGATTGCATCCCTAGAGCGAGCTCGCCGTGACATCTGCTTTCATCGGCACAAAGGCTATACCATTCATTTCAGTGCGCAATCCAGTCGCCCTAAATCCGAATCTCTCGTATACGGGAACTGCGTTGATGCTCGAATTTACAGTAAAGGCTTCAATTCCATCCGAAGCCCCTTTTTTCACTGCAAGCCAAAGCGTGCGGGCCATGCCGCTGCATTGATATTCTGGTGCAACGAAGAGGTGAAAAAGATGACGGCCATCTCGCAATGCGACAGCGCCTGCCAGGTGCCCATCAATTTCTGCAATCAAATAGTAGAAGTTTAGAGCGGTGACAATGCTCTCGATGCCCAATGGCGTGATCGAATCCAGGAAGCGCTCAGCACCAATCCCATCGGAATCTAATGTAAAACGATCAGCGAAGGTATTGATTAGCGCACTTATTGCTTCTGCATCTTCCGCTTTGGCGCGACGAATATTCATAATCGATTGATATTTGAGGATTGCACTGATCTCGCTCCTATCTGAGGACACTCACCAGACAAGAGACTACAACAGAATATCACCCAGCTACTGAGGTTTGACGATTGATGCCATATGACTTCTTAGGGTGGCGGATTCAACCGGTCGCTGCGGTCCTGGCCCATCTCGCGCACGCGCTTCCACACATCCGGCATCTTCACCACAATGGGCTGCTCGGGGTTGTCGCGATTCCACGCCGCCAGGCGTTCGCGCACCCGCTGCACGGCGGCCTCGTCCTTGCGCCATAGCGCGTCTGCTCATTGCGCCTTGATTTCAGAACTGGTCTGGATATAGAACGACTTGCTGCGCTGCATGAAGCTATTGGCCTCCTGCACCTCAGCCACGCTCTTGGGCTGTAAACCGATCGCTTTCGCCGCAGCTTCCGCCAGAGTCGTACCGATCACCTTGTAGCCCTTGGTGTCGCGGTACATGCCCGTGGCCGCCATGTCGGCCCCCTTGGCCAGGTTGCTCACTGCGGCTGGCACCCATTCCAGCATCCCTCTTCCAACACCAGATGCATCCCAATTCGCCAAAGCCGCGCGCCACAAGATCACCAGCAGGCCCAGTGATTTCCGTCATGTCCCGCTCGCGATTGGGCTTGTCCAGGAACAGGCCGGTAGCGGGCAGCAGGTTGAACATGGTTATCCTTCACGCAAGGTGTGAGCTGCGCATATTTCCGTGCGCGGCTGAATTGATTCATTACCAAAGTTTTTTGAAGATATTTTTTATGAAAATACTGCTCTACCCTTTAATTGTCCTGAATCTCGCGGCCTGCAGCACACCAGCCCCACAGCTTCCTCCAACATGTCAAGAAACCAAAGAAAACATTGAAACCTTGATTCAAACCCTGGAAGCAGATAAAAAAATTCCCGATTACTACATCAAGGCGCATCAGGATAATTTATCAGACGTTACCCTCAACACACCGCGCTTGGATGAAGCACAAAAAGAGGGGTATTGCAGATTTTTCAACCAGAATACACAGAGAATCTCAAACACCCTCAAATTGAATCCACGCGGTATGGATTCTGAGATTCAAAGACTTCACGAAAAAGGCAACTTTTAAATAAAGCCCCATATGGGGCTTCATTTTTAGATGCCTGCTAAGGCCATCTGCACGCGGGTGCGGTTGCGGCTGCTGCAGTGTTCACACAGACCTTGTAGCGAGAGCTGTTGCGCAGCGCGTCAAGCCAGTCCTTACCGGACTTGCCAACGGTTTCAATGGCGGCGTTCAGAAGCTCATGCCAGGTTGCGAAGGTTTTGCTGTAGAAGGTCGAGAACACCAGATCAATGCCGATCATTGCCATGGAGCAATCACGGATGCTGCTCAGCATGTCCTCCATGACACTGACAACTTCACATGCTGGTGCAGCGGCCGGTAGCACTGCTTATGCGGGCTGATCATGCCCTTGCCTCGCAGCACCTTGATCCGGTCATCCACCGTGGTGGGTTTCAGCCCTGTCATGGCGACAATGCGCTCGCGCGTGGGCTCGCCGCCGGCATCGTTGATCTGCCTGATTGCTTCAAACACCAACATGAGCGTCGGCGTTTCCTCCGTGGTGCCAAGATCCACGCCCCATCACGGGCGCGGTGTGTCGATGTTCCAGAGGTGTGCCTTGCTTTTGTGGAATTCATTGATGCTTCAGGATATTGGTTCTTACACTTCTCAGGCCCACATGGGCAGCTTCCTGGGCCAGAGCCCGGCCTTCAGGATCTGTTCGCGCGTGAAGCGGCGGCTTCAATGCCGTACTCGCAGTGGGCCTCGCGCCCTCCGTGCTCAAGCAATCGATAGTTGTCATAGGCCACAGGGCAGCCTTCAATGCCAGGGCGGCTGCAGCAGAGCGGGAAGCCCACCCAGCAAGCAGCGCCAGCCCCTGAGCGAAATCAGGGCGCAAACCAGAGCATTGCTTGCGGGGCTTCGGTTTGGGTAAAGTGAATCCATGACACGCATAAACACCACCGAAATTTGGGAGCGACACGGCTACAGAGTCGAACGCATTGAGCAGGTCATGGGCTCGCCACAGCGCAATATCTATGGCCCTGACGGCACTCTGCTGATTGAGGATGCCGAGTACACCCAAGAGACTGAAGCACTGCGCGACCTTGGCTTCATCGACTGATCGCGACCACAGCTGCGCCGACATGGCTAGCGTCTATTTTTCAAGGGCACCGTTTAAGGTCATTTAAAAGAGTACCGTGGGACAAGGCAGTCAATCTTGACCAGCCACCTTAGACCGGAGGTCTATTTGTCAGGTAACCCTATCCCCATTTCAACACCATCTTTTTGGGACACCTTGAAGCTGATGTTCTTTTTCACGGACGGG
>Ga0308157_10002956_pt1 | contig 26092 bp, 18 predicted proteins | sample PhyBR1_FD_201035 | JGI IMG/M metagenome (GOLD analysis project Ga0308157, IMG submission 201035) | Phyllosphere microbial communities from UC Gill Tract Community Farm, Albany, California, United States - DLSLB.R1 | ecosystem: Host-associated > Plants > Phyllosphere > Unclassified | place: USA...
GACAGAGGAAGGAACCGAGAATCCACCGACAACATTAGCAGAGGTATCAATCACGTTCAGGGTGTTGGTGCCGGCGCCGCCGTCGATGCTGTCCAGAGCGGTCAGGGTCGCGGTGTTGGTGGCGCTTGGAACTGCATTGAACACGTCGTTGGCTGCGGTACCGGTCAGGATATCAACGCCGGTGGTCAGAACGGTGCTAACGGTGACGGGAACGATCAGACCGTCGACAGCTGCCAGCACGTTGGTGTGGAATGCGGTCAGGTCGGTGGTCGCGGTAACTTGCGACAGCAGGGCGGCAGCCTTGGCGGCAGCAGCGTCACCTTGGAAGGAAACGACCTTGGCGATGGTGTCCAGCGAGTTGGTGAAGTCGGTAGCGACAGCATTGACCTTGGCAACCAGGGCGGTATCCAGCAGGCCTTGTGGCGAGGTGTTGGTGCCGTTCACAGCGCCTTCGGTGATGGCCAGCGATGCGTTTTCACGGCTAACAACACCGGTTTCGATCAGGTTGACCCAGTAGTTGCCGCCTGCGTCAGCGTCGCGGTGGAATACGTTGTTGTAGATGTCGTTAACGAACTTCAGGATCGACAGGTGGTCGTTGCCTGGTGGGTTAACTTTGTTTGCGAAGCTGCCAACCAGCTTGCCTACAGCCGAAGTTGGGTTAGCTTGGGAATATGCGCTCAGAGCAGGGATCGTGGTCAGCGCGGTGTCGGTGCCAGCGAATGGGTCAGCTACCAGCAGCTGGGCCGTGAAGTTAGCCAGACCGGTTGGGTCTGCAGGACGGCCAAAGTAGGAAATGTACAGTTGCTGTACGACTTGAGTGTAATCGATTGCCGCCATGATGATAGTTCCTTAAAAAGTTTGGTTTAAACCAGAAATTTCTGCGGCCCAGAGCATACAGCGCCGTATCACACTGAGCCCTTTTGCAGAAGGTGGGAGTATATTGCCATACCAAGGGACAATTGTTGTGACGGGCATCACAAAACAAATGTTTTTCTTCCGACTTTGCAACTAGTTGTAAATTATCTGCGCATTATTTATGCAAGATCCATAAATATACACAAATAATCACATTAAGTTTGCGCTATCAGCCCCATCCGGGCGCCTTTATATCATATGCGGCCGGTATACACAAAATGGGTAATGTTGCTTACACAACATTACCCATTTTTTTCATCCAACTACTCAAACTGACCGCTCAACGGCTCCACTTGGTCGCGCCGTTCACCGTGACGAGATTTGACTTGTATTGGAATAAATAAGCCGCCTCCTCCACATTGGCGCCGCCCAGATATCCCTTGATACGGTTATCGGTGATCTGATTGGGATTAACCAGCTCACCTTTCTGGCTGATATTGCCCGCGACACTGTACGGCACGGTCATATTGTCGCCGACCACGTTCAAGCTGGTTTTGAAAGTCCGCTTGGCGAAATCCACATCCAGTTGCGCATTCTCGACTGTAGCCTGAATCCAGTTTCCACCTGTACGCTGAAGCACCGCATCGCTGCCGGTCAGCACAAACGAGGCGGTCCCTTCGCGCGGCGCCACGTAGGCGGTCGATTTCAGGCGGGCGATGTTATATGGCCCCAGCACCATCTCCAGGTCATAAGTGCCATCTTTAATCTTGGCTTGAGTGGCGGCATCCACCTTTCCGCCAGCGATCGCCTCATAGCGCCCCCAGATCACCTCCTCCGGGCCGCGCGTCACCACCGGCGGCAAGACCGGCGGCGTGACTGGTTTCACCGGTGGCACAACGGTTTCCGGCTGCTGGTCAACCAGCGGCGGCACCGATGCGCCGCCACCCGGCGTGACATTATTGGTCTGTGTGATCTGCTTGCTGTTGTTCAGCACATTGTTGGACTTTTGCGCGTCAAGGTTGACGTCGGCGCCCGGGCTGCTGGCGCCCACTTTGCCCACCGGCTCATCCGGACGCGCCGGCGAGCCCTGGTCGGCCGGCGACATCACCGGGCTGCGCAGCAGTTGCGGGCTGGTCTGGCCGCGCTGCACCTGCAGCATCAGCCCGGCCTGGCCGGCGAACAGTTCACGGCTGGCGCCGCCCTCGCAGGGGCCGCCGCCTTCGGGGCCGCAGCTGCCGGCAAAGCCGCTGACCACCACGCCGCCGGACATCACCGTCACGCGCGAGGTCTGCTGGTCGGTGTAGACCACGAAGTCGGTGCCGCGCACGCCGATCGCGGCGACCGGCGTGTTGAAGCGGAAGTTCTGCCGCGCCTGCTTGACGCCGACGCCGGAAATGCTGCGCGCCACGCCCTGCAGCAACTCCAGCTTGACGCGGGTGTTGGCCGGATTCTGTGCATCGATATGGTAGGCCACGATGCGCGCCTTGCTGTTCGGGCGCAGCACGAGGAAACCCTGGTCGACGGTCTTGACATAAACATAGCCGTCGGCGCCGGTGGTCAATTCATCACCTTCCTGGACGGCGGCGTCGAGCGCGAGCGGATGCGCGGCGACACTGACCTGCCCAGTGACGAACACGACTTTCCCAGCCTCGCCGGCCTGGGCGGCGGATGCCAGCATCCCCAGCCCCAGCAACATCGCTGCATATATGGTGTGAAATTGATTGCGCATAATAAGTTTCTCCCTCAGCCTACATTGTCCGCTATCGTCCCCGAAAGTATGTGACCCCGGTCACATTCTTTCATTTGGATACAATTGACCAGCTGGCGCCGCAACACGCCCGACAAAGCCGACGAAAGAGATGTAAAACCGTCAATTTTGCTCTATTCCATCCCGGCACAAGCCGTTATACTGGGCGATTATTTTACCTCAGCAACTATCGGCCCGCTGCCGGTCCAGCCACCCAGACCACCGCTCATCTTGCGTATTCCGTTCACCGCCACCGCCGTCGCCCGCAGCTGCATCGCCCTGGCCGCGCTGCTGATCACCGCCTGGGTCCAGTGGGACCACGGCGGCGCCTCGCAGCGGCTCGACAACTGGCTGCGCGACCGCTACACGCTGATGCGCGCCAGCGTCCAGCCGGAGCAGCGCATGCTGCTGGTGGACATCGACGAGACCAGCCTGGAGCGCTACCCGTGGCCGTGGCCGCGCACCCGCATGGCGGAGATGGTGGAGGCGCTGCTGGCCGACGGCGCGCGCGGCGTGGCGCTCGACATCCTGCAGGAAAAGGCGGCCGACGCGGCCGGCGACGCCCGCATGACCATGCTGTCGCAGCACGCGCCGCTGGTCATGGCCCAACTGTTCGATTTCGGCGAGCGCGACGATCCGCTGCACAGCGGCGTGCTGTCCGGCGGCGAGCCCGGCGCGGTGCCGGGCGCGGTGCCGGCCTACGGCTACATCGCCAACCACGCCGGGCTGGCGCAGGCCGCCCATTTCGGCAATATCGGCGTGGCCCCCGACAGCGACGGCGTGCTGCGCCGGGTGCCGATGTACACCACCTTCAACGGCCGCAGCTATCCGACGCTGTCGCGCGCGCTGTTCGACTGCTGCGCCGCCGGCCGTCCGCTGCCGCCCACCGCGACCGGCTGGGTACGCATTCCCTACACCCGCGCCTGGCCCGCCTACGAGGTGGCCAAGGCCGCCGACCTGCTGGACCAGCGCGTGCCGCCCGAGTTCATCCAGGGCCGGCTGGTGCTGATCGGCTCGTCCGCGCTGAGCATCGGCGACCGCGTGGCCACGCCGCTGGGCGCGCTCAGCGCCGGGCTGATGGTGCACGCCTCCATGCTGACCGGCCTGCTCGACCGCCAGGCAGGGCTGGCGCCGGCGCCCTGGCCCGGCAGCCTGATCGCGCTGCTGTTCTGCCTGGCCGTGACCGCGCTGTCGATCTACACGCTGCCGCGCCGCACCGCCGCCGTCAACATCGCGCTGCTGGCGGCCGGCTCGGCGCTGTGGCTGCCGCTGGCCTACCTGATCGCCCCGCACGACGCCGGCTTCGGCCCGTCCGGACCGCTGCTGTCCATCCTGTTCCTGCTGCTGGTGGCGGTGCCCTTCCACTGGCAGCAGGCGCAGACGCGCTCGCGCCGCCTGCTCGACACGCTGCGCCAGTACGTGGCCGGCGACGTGGTCGACGAGCTGTTGCGCAGCAACCTGGAGGACCCGCTGGCCCCGCGCCAGCTGGAGGTGACCACGCTGATCGCCGACATGGAGGGCTACACCACCCACGTCGAGTCGCTGCCGGTCGAGGAGGCCGCGCGCCTGACCACCGAGTTCCTCGATTGCCTGACGCGCCCGGTGCTGGCCATGCGCGGCACCCTCGACAAATACACCGGCGACGGCATGGTGGCGTTCTGGGGCGCGCCGCTGCCCAACCCGGACCACGCCAACCTGGCGCTGGACGCGGCGCGCGCCATGCTGCAGGCGGTGCGCCACCTGAACACGCGCCGCGCCGCCGCCGGCCAGCCGCCGCTGCGGGTGCGCATCGGCATCGAAAGCGGGCTGGCGATGGCGGGCGACTTTGGCACGGCCATGCGCAGCATCTATACTGCGGTAGGCGACAGCGTCAACACGGCCTCGCGGCTGGAGCAGGCGGCGCGCGACTACCCGTACGACATCATCATCGGCGAAGGAACGGTGAGCCGCGCGAGCCGCCACCGTTTCCGCCAACTAGGCCAGCGCACGTTGCGCGGCAAGGAGCACCCGATTAATCTGTACACCCTCGAGGACGCGCCATGCGCGCCGTAAGCCCACCGCTGCTGCTGGCGCTGCTGCTGACGCTGCCGTGGGCTGGCGCGTCGGCGGCCGGCCAAATGCAGCCACCCGCGCAGCGCGACATCGTGGTGGCGGCCGCCGCCGACGGCGGCGCCAACGCCGAGCCGGCGCCGTACGCGCCCATCCAGCAGGAAGAGCTGTACCTGGAGGCGATGCGGGCGCTGGCGGCCGACCAGCCCGAGCGCGCCAACGCGCTGCTGCTGCGCTTCCTGGAAGGCGAGCCGCGCCACGCCGGCGCCTGGCTGGACCTGGCGTTCAGCCAGTGCACGCTGGGCCACGGCGCCGAGGCCGAGCGCCTGTTCCAGGAGATCGAGCGCCGCTTCAAGCCGCCGCCGGCGATCCAGGAGCTGATCGACCAGCACCGCGCGCGCGGCTGCAACACGCGGCCGTCGTGGCGGCCGCTGTGGGCCGTGTCGCTGGGCCGCGGCTACGACAACAACATCAACCAGGGCGCCAGCAGCAGCGAGTTCTCCACCGGCAGCGGCAGCACGCTGACGCAATGGGAACTGCCGGCCGACTACATGCCCAAGCCGGACCGCCAGACGACGGCCGGGGTCGACTATCTGCAGCAGCTCGACGAGACCGGCTCGCTGCTGATCGCCCAGCTGCGCGTGCGCCAGAACGACAATGTGCACGCGCAGGATTCGGCCTCGCTGCAGCTGGGCTACGAGCGGCCGTGGCAATTGGGCGCGTGGCGCGGCTACGGCACGGCGGCCTTCAGCGTGCTGCAGCTGGAACACCAGTTGTACCAGCGCCAGGAGCAGGTGCAGCTGCGCGCGACGCCGCCGCTGAATGTGCCGGAGAACCTGCAATGGTCGCTGCTGGCCAGCCTGAGCCACGTGCGCTATCCGACCCGCACCAAGTACGATTCCAACACGCTGGAGCTGGGCACCAGCCTGTACTGGCGCGGCACGCAGCAGGTGTCGTTCTCGCTGAGCGGACTGCTGGACAAGGGCCAGAACGGCCGCCTGGGCGGCGACCGCCACGGCTGGTACAGCGCGCTGCAGCTGACCCAGCCGCTGCCCTACAAGAATCTCAAGGCCGAGCTGGGCTGGACGCGCCAGGTCTGGCAAAGCAGCGATGTGTACTCGCCGGAGATCATCGACATCATCCGCCACCAGGACACGCGGCAGCTGCGCGCGGCCGTGGTGATGCCGATGGGTACGCACCAGAGCGTGCAGCTGGAATGGCGCGCGGTAAGAAATCAGGAAAACATCTCGCTGTTTCAATATAATAGCCATGCAATCCAGCTCAACTGGCGCTGGGACAATTTCTAACACCGTAGCCAATGATTTCACACCGCCCCGCCCTCACCGCCACCGAGGCGCCATCGCCATGACGGCACCCGACGAGCAAGCGCCCGCCGCGGCGCCGCAGGATCCGGCCGCGCCGCCGCTGGACCCGGTCGCGGCGGCGCTGGAGTCCGGCCAGCCGTACAGCATGCAGGTCCACCTGCGCAAGATTCCGCTGCTGGCCAACCTGACCGAAGAGGAAATGGCGATGGTCCGCGCCGACCTGCGCATCCGCCAGTACGCCAAGCGCGAGGTGGTGCTGCAAAAGGGCGCCAGCGGCGACAGCCTGCTGTTCCTGCTGCAGGGCCAGCTGCAGGTGATCGACATCACCGAGGACGGCCGCGCGATCGGCCTGCGCATGCTGGCGCCGGGCGACTTCTTCGGCGAGATCGCGGTGATCAACGGCACCATGCGCTCGGCCTCGGTCGTGGCGACCACGGCGGTGCTGGTGGCGCTGCTGCCGCGTAACACGGCGCTGCACCTGTTCTCGCACTCGCCGTCGGTGGCCAACCAGATGCTGCGCTTCCTTGCCGCCAAGGTGCAGCGCGATTCGGAATTCCGCGCGCTGCTCAGCATCCACAACACCGCCAAGCGCATCTACAGCTTCCTCGAACTGGTCAAGGAGAAGAAGGAAGGCGACGTCGAGGTGGTGGAGAACCTGCCGACCCACCAGGACATCGCCAACATGATCAACACCAGCCGCGAGACCGTCACCCGCACGCTGCTGGCGCTGGTCCAGCAGGGCATCGTCAAGAAGGGCACGCACCGCCTGATCATCGTCGATCCGGAAGCGCTGCAAAAGCTGGCCCAGAGCTAGTCCAGGCCGGCGCTTCAGGCCTTGCCGGTCAGCGCCGATAGCCAGCGCTTGAAGCGGCCGGCAGGCGCCTCGGCGGCCGGTTCAGGCGTGGCCACCGCCGGCTCGGGCGCGGCCACCGGCTCGGCGATGGCGGCCGGTTCCGGCGCCACTTCCGGCGCCGCCACCTTCAACTCGCCCTGTCGCACTCCCGCCTCGAACAGCATGATGCCCAGTGAGCGGCGGTCGTCGCCACCATTCGCTTCGGCCGGCACAAAGGTCGGCGACAGCAGGTCGACGCGGTACAACCGCCCCTGCTTCAACGCCAGCGGCAGCTCGACATCGATCATCTGGTTCTGCTGGCCGAAGAACACCTGCTCCGCGATTACCTCCCCGAACTCCTTGCCTTCCTGCACGCGCAGGCGCACCGTCAGCGGCGTCGACGAGTCGTAGACGCTGAGGATGCGCAGGTCCAGGATATTGCTGTCCTGGCGCGCCAGGAAATACAGCCAGCCGTCGCCGTTCGACCAGCGCCCGCCGATGCCGTTCATGTCCGGCTCGAACGGATGCCAGCCGCGCCCGAACTTGTCGATCCGCGTCGCGCGCTCGTCCTGCGCCGCGCTGTCGAACACGAAGATATTGCCCTGGCAGCGGCGGCACACCTCGGCCTTCATCGAATCCTTGGCGATGGCCTCGCGCTCCGGCGCGCGCAGCAGTTCGACGATCGAGGTGTCGCGCAGGTTGGGCAGGCCCATCTCGCCCTCGTAGTCGAGACAGCACAGCGACATCTGGCCGTCGGCCAGCATCGACACGTTGTGCGCCATCGAGCAGTCCAGCGCCTCCTCGCGCTCCTCCACGTACACCACCGACTCCTTGGGCAGGAAGGTCTTCATGAACGACTCCTCCTTGGTCCACAGGCCGAAGGTCTTGAAGCGGATGAAGCAGTTCGGCGCGAACATATAGCCCCAGAACTGGTCCTCGGTCATGTCGATCGCGCCGTCGGGCAGCGTGTCGCGGCTGGCGGCCAGGTGGTTGCGCGCCAGCTGTTCCTTGTACTGCTCCAGCGAACGCACGCGCTCGGCCTCGAACTGCTCGGGAAACTCGGCGCGCAGCTGTTCCGAAAAACCGTCGAACAGGTTCAGCAGGTTGAGCACGAAGGCATCCTTGTCCTCGATCGCGAACGGGTCCCACATGTTCAGGTCGAAGTCGGACTGGATGGTCGAGTCGGCCCGCATATTGGAGGTCGACGTCACGTGCACCTCCACCCGCGAGGCGCTGCCGTTGGCGAACTTCTCGCGCAGCGCCGGCAGGATGCGGTTGAAGTACTGCTCGAAGGTCAGCTTGTCGTAGCCGCGCATGCGCTTGTACGAATCCTCGGTCGGCGTCTGCAGGCTCAGCACCAGCGCGACGTTATCGTGCTGGAAGATCTTCTTCGCGCGCTCGGCGTCCAGGATGGCGAAGTTGCTGATCAAGTAGACTTCGATGCCGTACTGCTCGCACAGGTCGATGTATTTGTAGATCTTCTTGTTCAGCAGCGGCTCGCCCAGCACGTTGAACTGGATCGGCTTGTTCAGGCCGAGGTCGCGCACCTCCTCGATGAAGCGCACCGCCAGCTCGTCGTCGGCGTTGCCGCGCTCCTTCTTCAGGTAGTCCGACGGGCAGAAGGTGCAGTGCATATTGCAGTGGTTGGTGAGCTCCAGGAAAAACACTTCCGGCTGCACCGACCAATCGTTGACCGGCTGCGGCCGCGCCTCGGTGACGGGCAGCGCGGGGGCGGCAGTGACGAGGTCGGTGTGCGGGTGGATTTTAATCATGGGAAGGCGCTGGGACGGGTGGCTGGAAACATCTGGATACAAATTCTATCCACGATCTGAAGAGCGGTGATTATATAGCAGTTCGCCCCGTCCCGACTGGCGCGCCGCCCCGTCCGGCGCGCTCGGCGGCACAGGGGGCCATGTTATAATCCGCCGCTTTGCCACCCGGCCCGCGCGCCAACGCCCCATGACGAAAAGCATCCATCCGCTCCACCGCCGCGCCCCGCGCCGGCCCGCCTGCCAGACGGGAGTGGCACGATGATTTCGCGCGCGATGTTCAGCGGCCTGTGGCGCTATCGCGGCTTCGTGCTGGGCAGCGTGCAGCGCGAGTTCCAGTCGCGCTACCGCGGCTCGCTGCTGGGCGCGGCATGGACCGTGCTCAACCCGCTGGCCATGATCGTGGTCTACACCGTCATCTTCTCGCAGGTCATGGGCAGCCGCCTGCAGGGCAGCACCGCCACCTTCGCCTACAGCATCTACCTGTGCGCCGGCTCGCTGACCTGGGGCCTGTTCGCCGAGATCACCGGGCGCAGCCAGTCGGTGTTCATCGACCACGCCAACCTGATCAAGAAACTCCAGTTCCCGCGCATCTGCCTGCCCATCATCGTGGTGCTCAACGCGCTGGTCAACTTTTCCATCATCTTCGGCCTGTTCACCATCTTCCTGGTGCTCTCCGGCAGCTTCCCCGGCTGGGTCTACTTCGCGGTGTTCCCGGTGCTGCTGCTGCAGATCGTGTTCGCCATCGGCCTGGGCATGGTGCTGGGCGTGCTCAACGTCTTCTTCCGCGACGTCGGCCAGTTCTTCACCATCGTGCTGCAGTTCTGGTTCTGGTTCACGCCCATCGTCTACCCGGCCGCCACGCTGCCGGCGCCGGTGCGCTCGCTGCTGGTGTGGAACCCGATGGCGGCCGTGATCGGCGCCTACCAGCGGATCCTGGTCAACGGCCAAGCGCCTCAGTGGGGCAGCCTGCTGCCGGTGGCCGTGGCCGGCCTGCTGTGCTGCGCGCTGGGACTGCAGTTGTTCCGCAAGCGTGCCGGCGAGATGGTCGATGAACTGTAAGCCGCACACCGAGAGCACATCATGGGCACCATAAGCGTCAAACAACTGGGCAAGGCCTACAAACAATACGGCAACCGCTGGAGCCGCCTGGCCGAGTGGGTGCTGCCGTCGATGGGCCCGCGCCACCGCCTCAAGTGGGTGATCGAGGACATCAACTTCGACGTCGCTCCGGGCGAGGCGGTCGGCATCATCGGCATCAACGGCGCCGGCAAGAGCACCTTGCTCAAGCTGATCACCGGCACCGCCCAGCCCACCACCGGCAGCGTGCACATCACCGGCCGCGTGGCCGCGCTGCTGGAGCTGGGCATGGGCTTCCATCCCGAGTTCAGCGGCCGCCAGAACGCCTACATGGCGGGCCAGCTGCTGGGCCTGACCGTCGAGGAGATCAGCGCGCTGATGCCCGAGATCGAAGCCTTCGCCGACATCGGCGAGTACATCGACCAGCCGGTGCGGGTGTACTCGTCCGGCATGCAGATGCGGCTGGCGTTCAGCGTGGCCACCGTGCGCCGCCCGGACGTGCTGATCGTCGACGAGGCGCTGTCGGTGGGCGACGCGTATTTTCAGCACAAGAGCTTCGAGCGCATCCGCCAGTTCCGCAAGCTCGGCACCACGCTGCTGATCGTCAGCCACGACCGCGCCGCGATCCAGTCGATCTGCGACCGCGCGCTGCTGCTCGACCGCGGCCGCCTGGCCTACCAGGGCAAGCCGGAAGAAGTGATGGACTACTACAACGCCCTGATCGCCGAGCGCGACGGCGTCAACATCGAACAGGGCGTGGCCGCCGACGGCCGCACCCAGACCAGCTCGGGCAACGGCAAGGCCACCGTCACCGCCATCAGCCTGGAGAACGCCGACGGCGCGCCGGTCGAGACCATCAACGTCGGCGTGCCGGTCACGCTGCGCATCAAGGTCAAGGTGCACGAGGACCTGCCCCGCCTGGTGCTGGGCTATCTGTTCAAGGACCGCCTGGGCCAGCACATCTACGGCACCAACACCCACCACATGGAGCAGCCGCTGACCGACCTGCGCGCCGGCGAGCAGATCGAGTACCGCTTCAGCTTCCCGATCAACCTCGGCCCCGGCAGCTACTCGGTGACCACCGCGCTGACCAGCAGCGAGACCCACCTGGCCGACAACTACGAGTGGCGCGACCTGGCGCTGCTGTTTACCGTGATGAACATGAACCGCAAGCCCTTCGCCGGCACCAGCTGGCTGGAACCGGCGATCGAGATCGCCCGATGAGCGCCGGCTTCTACCGCGCCTTCGAGGACCGCTACCGTGGCTCGCGCGAGCTGATCAAGCAGCGCCTGCGCGCCTACGAGCCCTTCTTCGCGCCGCTGCGCACGCTGCAGGATCCGCCCGCCGCGCTCGACCTCGGCTGCGGCCGCGGCGAGTGGCTGGAGCTGCTGGGCGAACAGGGCTTCCGCGCCCACGGCGTCGACCTCGACGACGGCATGCTGGCGGCCTGCCGCGAGCGCGGCCTGGATGTCGAGCTGGGCGACGCCGTGGCCTGCCTGCGCGCGCTGCCGGACAACAGCCTGGCCGTGGTGTCGGCCTTCCACCTGGTCGAGCACATCCCGTTCGAGCTGCTGCAGACGCTGGTGGCCGAGACGCGCCGCGTGCTGCTGCCGGGCGGCCTGCTGATCATGGAAACGCCCAATCCGGAAAACCTGGTGGTGGGCGCGTCCAGCTTCTACCTCGACCCCACCCACCTGCGGCCGATTCCGCCGCAGCTGCTGGCCTTCGTCACCGAGTTCGGCGGCTTCGGCCGCCACAAGGTGGTGCGCCTGCAGGAGGAAGCCGGCCTGCGCGGCGACACGCCGGTCGCCCTGATCAACGTGCTCGACGGCGTCAGCCCGGACTACGCGGTGGTGGCGCAGAAGCAGGCCGAGCCGGCCGTGCTGGCGCCGTTCGAAACCGCCTTCGGCGCCGGCTACGGCCTGGCGCTGGGCCAGCTGGCGCAGCGCTTCGAGCAGCGCCTGCAGGGCCGCGACGACGCCCTGCGCGCCGCGCTGGCCGAGCTGGAACAGCACACCATCGACAGCAAGCTGCGCCTTTCCGGCGCCGAGTCCGCGCTGGAGGGCTTGACGCGGCTGGGCCAGGCCAACGCGGCCCGCAGCGAGGAACTGGCGCGGTCGCTGGGCGAACTCGGCGGCCGCATGCAGGCCACCGAACAGGCGCTGCGCCAGGCCGAGGAGGCGCGCCAGCAGGCCGCGCAGCAAGTGGCCGCGCTGCTGGCCAGCAGCTCGTGGCGCATCACCGCGCCGTGGCGCATGGTGGGCGGCTGGGCGCACCGGGCGCGCGTGGTGCTGCGTCCGCGCACCCGCGCGCGGGCCGCGCTGCTGGCCGCCGCCCGCACGCTGCAGCGCTCGCCGCGCCTCAAGCGCCTGCTGCGGCCGCTGCTGCTGCGCATCCCCGGCGTGACCCGCGTCTACCAGGCCAGCATCGCCGCCGGCCAGGCCATGCCGCCCGAACCGCAGGCGCCACTGGGCGACATGTCGCCGCGCGCGCTGCGCGTCTACCGCGACCTTCAATCCGCGCTCAAGAAGACAAGGAAACATTGATGCGTATCGTCATCGATTTGCAGGGAGCCCAATCCGAAAGCCGCTTCCGCGGCATCGGCCGCTATTCGCTGGCGCTGGCGCTGGGCGTGGCGCGCAACGCCGGCCCGCACGAGGTCTGGCTGCTGCTCAACGGCGCGCTGGCCGACGCCGTCGCCGACCTGCGCACCGCCTTCGCCGGCCTGGTGCCGCCCGAGCGCATCTGCGTGTTCGAGGTGCCGGTGCCGCTGGCCGAGCTGCACACCGACAACAGCGCCCGCACCCGCGCCGCCGAGCTGCTGCGCGAGCACGCCATCGCCCAGCTGCGCCCGGACGCGGTGCTGGTCACCAGCCTGTTCGAGGGCTTTGTCGACGACGCCGTGGTCTCGGTCGGCGCCTTCGCCGGCGCCGAGCGCACCGCCGTGGTGCTGTACGACCTGATCCCCTTCCTCAATCCGGACGCCTACCTTGGCACGCCGGCCCAGCGCGCCTACTACGAGCGCAAGATCGCCTCGCTGCGCCGCGCCGGCCTGCTGCTGTCGATCTCCGACTACTCGCGCCAGGAAGCCATCGATGCGCTGCGGCTGGCGCCGGAGCAGGTGGTGGCCATCTCCACCGCGGTGGACGACAGCTTCCAGCCGGCCACGCCGGACGCCCGCCTGTGGTCCGAGCTGCGCGGCCGCTACGGCCTGACGCGCGCCATGCTGATGTACGCGCCGGGCGGCTTCGACGCCCGCAAGAACATCGACGGCCTGATCACCGCCTTCAGCCTGCTGCCGCCGGCGGTGCGCGCCGGCCACCAGTTGCTGATCGCCAGCAAGGTGGGCCAGCACGACCGCGACGCGCTGCTGGCGCACGCGGCGCGCGCCGGCCTGGCCGCCGACGAGCTGATCTTCACCGGCTACGTCAGCGACACCGACCTGATCGAGTTGTACCGCAATGCCGCGCTGTTTGTGTTCCCGTCGCGCCACGAGGGCTTCGGCCTGCCGGCGCTGGAGGCCATGGCCTGCGGCGCGCTGGTGATCGGCGCCGACAACACCAGCATTCCGGAAGTGATCGGCTGCGACGAGGCGATGTTCAACGCCGACGACCCGGCCGCCATCGCCGCCAAGATCGCCGAGGTGCTGACCGACGACGCGCTGCAGCAGCGCCTGCGCGCGCACGGCGCCCAACAGGCCAAGCGTTTCTCGTGGGACGCGACCGCGCAGCGCACCGTGCGCGCGCTGGAGGCTTGGCGCGGCCAGGCCCCGGCTGCGGCCGCGCCGGCGCGCAAGCCGAAGCTGGCCTTCGTCACGCCGCTGCCGCCCGAGCGCACCGGCATCGCCGACTACGCCGCGCAACTGCTGCCGGCGCTGCTGGACCACTTCGACATCGAACTGGTGCTGCACCAGGACCAGCTGACGCTGGCGCCGGAACTGGCCGCGCTGCCGCAACGCAGCGTCGACTGGTTCGACCAGCACGCCGACGATTACGACCAGATCCTCTACCAGTTCGGCAACAGCCCCTTCCACAGCCACATGTTCGGCCTGCTGCGCCGACATCCGGGCGTGGTGGTGCTGCATGACTTCTTCCTGAGCGGCGTGCTGGCCTACGAGCAGCGCACCGGCAACATGCCGGGCGTGTGGTCACAGGCGCTGTTCGAGAGCCACGGCTACCCCGCCCTGCTGGCCGGCCAGCACACCGACCAGGCCGAGGCGATGCGGATCTATCCGTGCAACCTGGCGGTGCTGCAGGACGCCACCCGCGTGATCGTCCATTCCGAGCACGCCCGCGGCCTGGCGCGCCAGTGGTACGGCGAGCAGGCGGCGGCCAACTGGAACGTGGTGCCGCTGCCGCGCGCGCTGCCGGCGCAACAGGACCGCGGCGCCGCCCGCCGCGCGCTGGGCATCGCCGACGACGCGCTGCTGGTGTGCAGCTTCGGCTTCATCGCGCCGACCAAGCTGACCTTGGAATTGATCGAAGCCTGGCTGGCCTCGCGCCTGCACGCCGACCCGCGCTGCGTGCTGGTGCTGGTGGGCGAGAACCACGGCGGCGACTACGGCGCCGAAGTGACGGCCGCCATCGCCGGCCACGACCGCATCCGCATCGCCGGCTGGACCGACGAAGCGGTCTACCACCAGTACCTGCAGGCGGCCGACATCGGCGTGCAGCTGCGCAGCGTGTCGCGCGGCGAGACCTCGGCCGCCGTGCTCGACTGCATGAACTACGGCCTGGCCACCATCGTCAACGCCAACGGCTCGATGGCCGCGCTGCCCACCGACACCGTCTGGCAACTGGCCGACCACTTCGAGCTGGCGGCGCTGACCGCCGCGCTGGACGGCCTGCGCGACGACGCCGGCCGCCGCCAGGCGCTGGGCGCGGCCGCCGCGCACCTGCTGCACACCGCGCACAGCCCGGCGCAATGCGCGCGCCTGTACGCCGAGGCGATGGCCGAGGCGGCCGCCGACGCGCGCCACGACCGCCCGGCGCTGCTGCGCGCGCTGGCCGAACGCGACGACCTGCCGGCCGACGAAGCCTCGCTGCAACAGCTGGCGGCGGCCATCGCCCGCCTGCCGGAGCCGGCGCTGCCGCGCCAGTTGCTGGTCGACGTCACCGCCATCGCCCGCCACGACCTGAAAACCGGCATCGAGCGCGTGGTGCGCACCCAGGCGGCCGAGCTGCTGCGCGCGCCGCTGCCGGGCTGGCGCGTGGAGCCGGTCTACCTGACCGACGAGGGCGGCCGCTGGCATTACCGCTACGCGCGCCGCTACACCGCGCAACTGCTGGGCATCAAGGCCGAGCTGCACGACAGCGTGGCCGACACCAGCGCCGGCGACATCTTCTACAGCGCCGACTACACGCCGGGCGCGGTGATGGCCGCCGCGCAGGCCGGCCTGTACGCGCACTGGCGCGCGCGCGGCGTGCAGGTCAACTTCCTGGTGCACGACCTGCTGCCGGTGCTGCGGCCGGAATTCTTCCCCTCCGGCGCCGACCAGAACCACGGCGCCTGGCTGCGCTGCATCGCCGCCGAGTCCGACCGCCTGATCTGCATCTCGGACGCGGTGCGCCAGGAGCTGCGCGAATGGCTGCAACAGCAGCACGTCGAAGCGCCGCTGCCGAAGCTGGCGGTGCTGCACCACGGCGCCGACATCGGCAACGAGGCCGCCGCGCCATCGGCGCCGAACGCCGAGCTGGCGCGCTGCACCGCCCTGCCGAGCTTCCTGATGGTGGGCACGATCGAGCCGCGCAAGGGCCATCTGCAGGCGCTGGACGCGTTCGAGCAATTGTGGGCAGAGGGCGTGGAGGCGCATCTGGTGATCGTCGGCGCCGAGGGCTGGAAGCCGCTGCCGGCGCACGAGCGCCGCACCATTCCGCGCATCGTGCAACGTTTGCAGCAGCATCCGCAACTGGGCAAGCGCCTGTTCTGGCTGCAGGGACTGGACGACCAGGCGCTGCGGCAGCTGTACCGCGACTGCGCGTGCCTGCTGGTGCCGAGCGAGGGCGAAGGTTTCGGCCTGCCGCTGATCGAGGCCGCCAGCCACGGGCTGCCGTTGCTGGCGCGTGCGCTGCCGGTGTTCCGCGAGGTGGCGGGCGAGCATGCGCAGTATTTCGACGGTGTCGACGGCGCCGCGCTGGCGCAGGCGGTGCGCGCCTGGCTGGCGCTCGACGCGCAGGGCAAGGCGCCGTCGTCGGCCGGCATGCCGTGGCAGACCTGGGCCGACAACGCGGCCGGCCTGCTGGCTGTGTTGCGCGGCGAACGAGGTTAAGACTTAAGGGAACCTCGAATAAGCGAGATCGCGTCATTCCCGCGCAGGCGGGAATCCATGCTGAGCCTATTGGCATGTGGAGTATGGATTCCCGCCTGCGCGGGAAGTCATTTCCCCTGGGAGGGGAAATGACGGTTTTTCGAGGTTCCCTTAACCCGGACGCCGGGGTCGGGTCTACGGCTTTTCGTGGAAGCGTTCCAGGCCGACCTGCATGGTGCCGGTGGTGGTGCCGACGTCGTGATACAGGATCAGAAAATCCATGTTCTCGCGGTCGCGGAACAGATATTCCTTCAAGCGCCGGATCTGGTCCGTGCTCAGCTGCCCGATGTTGTTGGTGGCCACCTGCTCCACATCCGAGTAGTAGCGCGAATACCAGCCGGCCACCTTCGAGCCGAACGAATCGGTCAGCATCACCAGCCGGCGCTTGGGCGCCTTCGGGTTGTGGAAGCGCGAGATGTCGTACAGCGTCTCGGCGTATTCCTTGAACTCGGGGAAGCAACGCCCGCCGTAGCACGACTCGACGCCGGACGCGGCGAAATCGGCGCCCTGGATCGGCCCCTTCAGCTCGATGCCGGCGAACAGGCCCGAGATGTCGGACGGGATGCCCTCGAGCGTGACCACCGCCAGCGGCGGCGCGGCCGGCTCCGGCGCCCGGCCGAAGCGCGGCAGCGTCAGCCGCGCGACGTCGGCCAGGCCGGCGCCGCTCCAGTGGAACCAGTGCTTGGGAAACAGCACCTCGCGCCGGCCGATCTCGCGCATCTCCTGCAGCGGATAGTAGATCGACGGCTGCGCCTCCGGGCCGAAGGCGCCGGAAGCGAGCCAGCCGGCCACCGGCGTCGCGGCCGAGGCGCACACCGGCGCCAGCCAGGCCGGCAGGTCGTCGTACACCACCACCGGCGCCGACGGCACGATCATCATCTGCGGCCGCAGCCCCATCGCGTGGAAGTCGTGGAACAGGCGGCCGATGTACTCCGGCGTGCCGGGCTTGGTCTCGCCGCCCGCGCAGGCGGCCTTGACGGCCGAGAACGGCGGCACGTTGGTGCCGTGGGCGCTGAGGAAGATGCGGCCGTGGCGCCCGGCCTCGACCTGGATCGACGGGAATTCGTGGAACAGGCGGTAGCGCAGCCGGTTGTGGGTTTGCAGCAGGTAGGCGCGGAAGCCGAAGTTGTCGTTGATCCAGGCGTCGAGCTTGGGCGGCAGCGCCAGCGCCGACGGCCAGTCGGTGGGGCGGTCCGGCAGCGAGGCCAGCACGCGGTTCTCGCCGCGGCGGTCGTGCACCGCGTGCATGCCGCCGACGATGGCGGGAATGGACAGCAGCGCGACCAGCGCGATCTTGGCCGCGTGCCGGCGCAGCGGGCCGGTGGAGGTGGCAGGCGTCATCATCAGAAACGGAAGTAAATAAACGGGTTGTAGGTGCCGGCGGCCATGTTCAGCACGCACAGCAGGAGGGCCGCGACCAGCGCGGCCGAGCGCAGCGGCGCCGCCTGCAGCAGCGCGGAGGCGCGGCCGCCCAGCGGTTGCCGCGGCATGCGCACGGTGGCGATCAGCGTGCCGACCGCCAGCGCCAGGGCCGACGAGGCGGTGAAGTCGATCTGCCACGCGTGCGGCATGGCCGCCTCGGGCTGCAGGCCGGCCATGGTGCGCAGGAAGGACAGCGCGTGCGGCACGCTGTCGGCGCGGAAGAACACCCAGCCCAGCATCACCATCAGCAGCGTGTAGCCCTGCGCCACCAGCGCCGGCAGCCGCGCCAGCGCCGCGCCCAGGCCCAGCCGCTCGAGCACCAGCAGCGCGCCGTGCCACAGGCCCCAGATCACGAAGGTCCAGGCGGCGCCGTGCCACAGGCCGCACAGCAGGAACACCAGGCCCAGGTTGAGGTAGGTGCGCAGCGGGCCGTGGCGGTTGCCGCCCAGCGGGATGTACAGGTAGTCGCGGAACCAGGACGACAGGCTGATGTGCCAGCGGCGCCAGAATTCGGTCATCGACAGCGAGGCGTACGGGCGCTCGAAGTTGGGCGGGTAGCTGAAGCCCAGCATGTGGCCGATGCCGATCGCCATGTTGGAGTAGCCGCCGAAGTCGAACAGGATCTGGATGGTGTAGCAGGCGATGCCGATCCAGGCGCCGGCCGTGGTCAGCTGCGACGGGTCCTGGGCGAACAGGCGGTCGGCCGACAGCGCCACGGTATTGGCGATCAACATCTTCTGCGCCAGGCCGACGATGAACTGGCGGAAGCCGGCCCAGACGCGGGCGTTGGGCAGGTCGCGGTGCTCGATCTCGTGGGCGATCTGGCGGTAGCGCACGATGGGGCCGGCGATCAGCTGCGGGAACATGGCCTTGTACATGGCGAAGCGCCAGAAGCTGCTCTGCACCTCGATGTCGCGGCGGTACAGGTCGATCAGGTAGGAGATGCCCTGGAAGGTGAAGAACGAGATCCCCAGCGGCAGCACCACGGCCGGCACCGTCACGCCGTGGCCCAGCGGCTGCGCCAGCTGGTTGTAGATGCCGGCGAAGAAGCCGATATATTTGTAGTACATCAGGAACGCCAGGTTGGCCGCCACGCCCAGCAGCAGCATGGCCTGGCGGCGGCGCGCGCCTTTGGAGGCGTTGATCAGCCAGCCCACCCCGTAGTTCAGCAGCGCCGACGCCAGCAGCAGCGGCACGAAGCGCGGCTCGCCCCAGGCGTAGAACAGCAGGCTGCCGACCAGCAGCACGCCGTTTTTCCACGGCAGCACGTAATACAACATCAGGAACAGGGGGAAGAAATAGAATAGGAACGTGGCGGAACTAAAAACCATGAAATAACCTCGATAGGGGACCGGCCGGGTCGCAGCAGTCAACAAAAAGATTGCTGGGGCGAACATTATCGCAGACCTGCCGTATAATCACGGCGGATTATACTTGCCTTATATGTAACCGGCTGTAACGGCACTTGCCCCACCGATGGCCGCCCCGTACCTTAAACGCCCCCGCACCGACGCCCCCTAACCACCGAAGCCACCGAAGACTATGCAGCAAACCAAATCCCCGTCCGTCGCCGTCGTCATCCCCAGCTACAAAGTGACGCGCCATATCCTCGGCGTGCTGGCGGCGATCGGTCCCGAGGTGGACCGCATCTACGTGGTCGACGACCGCTGCCCCGACCAGTCCGGCGCCTATGTGCGCGCCCATAACACCGACCCGCGCGTGGTGGTGGTCGAGCATGCGGAGAACCAGGGCGTGGGCGGGGCCGTCATGAGCGGCTACCAGGCCGCCATCGCCGACGGCGCCGACATCATGGTCAAGGTCGACGGCGACGGCCAGATGGACCCGGGGCTGATCCCGGCCTTCATCGCCCCCATCCTGGCCGGCGAGGCCGACTACACCAAGGGCAACCGCTTCTTCGACCTGGAGCAGATCGGCAGCATGCCGCCGATGCGCCTGTTCGGCAACGCCATGCTGTCGCTGCTGACCAAGCTGTCGTCCGGCTACTGGGACCTGTTCGACCCGACCAACGGCTACACCGCGATCCACCGCGACGCCGCCCGCCACCTGCCGTTCCACAAGATCAGCAAGCGCTACTTCTTCGAGACCGACATGCTGTTCCGCCTCAACACGCTGAACGCGGTGGTGCACGACGTGCCGATGAACGCGGTGTACGGCGACGAGGTCAGCAACCTGAAGATTTCCAAGATCGTCACCGAGTTCATGGCCAAGCACGTGCGCAACTTCTGCAAGCGGGTGTTCTACAACTACTACCTGCGCAATATGTCGCTGGCCTCGATCGAGCTGCCGCTGGGCGCGCTGATGCTGGTGTCGGGCAGCGTCTACGGCGGCCTGCACTGGATCGACTCGGCCCGCGCCGGCCTGCCGACCGCGGCCGGCACCGTCATGCTGTCGGCCATGCCTATCCTGATGGGCATGCAACTGCTGCTGGCCTTCCTGGCCTACGACATCGCCTCGGTGCCGCGCAAGCCGCTGCAGGGCCGCGTGCGCGTGACGCGCAGCACCCTGGTCCGCGACTGACGGCACGGCGCGCGGCCGCCAGGCGCGGCCGCGTTGCGGCCGCCCCACTTCAACCCATTCGATAGCCCATGCGCCCATTACACCGCCTTGCCGCCCGCATTCCCCGCCTGTCCGATCCGGCCCTGTTTTCGCTGGCGCTGCTGGCCATCTTCCTGTTCATCGTGTTCCGCAACATCGGCCTGTATCCGACCGTGTTCGGCGACGAATGGTCGTACAGCAGCTTCACCCGCCTGACGCCATTCAAGGACACGCAGGTGCCGTCCTACCTGTACTACACGGTGTACCGGCTGACCAGCTTCTGCGGCGACGGCTTCCTCGAATGCGCGCGGCTGATCAACGCCGTGTTCTACGTCGGCAGCACGCCCTTCCTGTACCTGATCGCGCGCCAGTACATGCCGCGCCGCCTGGCCGCCGTCATCGCGCTGCTGGCCGTGCTGGCGCCGACCAATAGCTACACCGCCTACTTCATGCCGGAAGCCATGTACTTCTGGGGCTTCTGGGTGTTCAGCTGGACCGTGCTGCGCGGCCTGGGCCGGGTCGACGTCCGCGCCGTGATGCTCAGCTCGGCGATCCTGGGCCTGATGGCGATGGTCAAGGTGCACGCGCTGTTCCTGATCCCGGCCTACGTGGTGTACCTGGCCTACGCCGCCTTCGCCCAGCGCAAGGCCGGCGACGGCTGGCGCTGGCTGCGCCAGGCGCTGCTGCTGGTGGCGGTGGCGCTGGCCACGGCCGCCGCGGTGCGCTTGTCGGTGGGCTACCTGTACGCCGGCCGCAACGGCCTCTACCTGCTGGGCACCTTCTATTCCAACCAGGCGCAGACCCGGCCCGGCGTGGGCGTGCTGATCCAATTGGGACTGGCCAGCCTGCGGGGCCACCTGATGGGACTGGTGCTGATGTCCGGCATGCCGCTGGCGGCCGCCGCGCTGCTGTGCGCCAGCCGCGTCCAGCGCAACGGCGCCGCGCGCGGCAGCAACACGCTGCTGGCCTACGCCGCGCTGATGATCCCGTCGCTGGTGGCGGTGACCGCGCTGTTCACGGCGCTGGTGGCCGGCGGCGGCAGCGGCGAAAGCGGCGCGCGCCTGCACATGCGCTACTACGATTTCGCGCTGCCGCTGATGCTGATGCTGGCCGGCACCCAGCTGGCGGCGCCGCGCCCCGGCGTGGGCTGGCGCGGCCGCCTGCTGGCGGCGCTGCCGCTGCTGCTGGCGACCTGGGCGGCCTGCCGCTACCTGGTCCCGGCCTACACCCCCAACTACATCGACAGCCCCACCCTGTACGGCATCACGCGCGACCACGGCAGCATGCTCGGGCTGACCGCCTTCGGCGTGGCGGCGCTGCTGCTGTGGATCGTCCAGCCGCGCCAGGCGGCGCGCTGGTTCGTCTACATCGTCACGCCGCTGGTGGTGGTGGTCTCCGGCGTCAAGCTCAACCAATACACCCGCATGGCGCAGCACGCGGACGCCTTCGTCAAGGCCGGCCAGTTCGCGCACCACTACCTGGCGCCCGAGGAGCTCAAGCATCTGACCATCATCGGCGACGACGGCGGCAACCTGCTCAAGAGCCGCTTCTTCGTCGACAGCGTCGAGGCCAGCGTGCTGCAGGTGCCGCCCGGCCAGCCGATCCCGGCGGCGGCGCTGGCGCAGCCGCACGCGTGGCTGCTGGTGGTGGGCGACTATCCGCTGCCGGCCGGCGCGGTGCGCCACAGCGGCATGCGCGGCTTCACGCTGGCGCGCATGGTGCCGCCCGAGGAGGCGCGCCAGCACCGCTTCGCCGAGGCCGAGGATGACAGCCTGCGCAGCACCGGTCTGTCGGGCATGGAGCATTGGGGCCGCTGGTCCGACGGCGAGCTGGTCACGCTGCGTTTCGCCCAGCCGCTGCCCAGGCAGTTGCTGCTGCGCCTGGACGTGGCGGCCTACGGGCCGAACGCCGGCCTGGACTTCCAGGTGACGGCCGGCGGCCAGACCGTGCCGCTGCGCGCGGACGGCACGCACGGCATGAAGGAACTGCGTTTCAGCACCGACGGCACCGCGCACGCGATCACCATCAAGGTACCGAAGCCGACCTCGCCGCAGGAACTGGGCAACGGCAGCGACCAGCGCAAGCTGGGCATCGCCCTGTACAGCCTGGAAACCGTCGACGCCGCCTTGCCGCGGCCCTGAGGCAGGCGGCTCAGCGCTGGAACACCAGGAATTTGGCGCTGAGGAAGTTCAGCGCCAGGCCGGCCAGCGTGCCGCAGCACACCGCCAGCAACGGCGCGGCCGGCAGCAGCGGCGCGGCGAGCGGCCAGTGCGCCATCAGCGCGATCACGGCGGCCGAGACGCCATAGTTGACGGCGCCGCCGAAGGCCATGGCGCCGACGTAGCGCCACCACTGGCGCCACTGGCTGCCGGTGGCGGCGTCGAAGGTGTAGCGGCGGTTGATCCGCCACGTGCCCCACACCGCCGACAAAAAGGACAGCACGCGCCCCGCGTGAAAACCGCTGCCCAGCGCCAGCGCCAGGTACAGCACCAGCACGTCGACCGCCAGCCCGGCCACGCCGGCCACGGCAAAGCGCAGCAGCTGGAGGCGGACGTGCGGCGCCAGCATGGATCAGGCGTCGGACGCCGGGCGCGGCGCCGGCACCGCCAGGTAGGCGAAGCGCTTCTGTTCGATGCGGCCCTTGGTGACGGTGTCGAGGATCAGCCCGCACGACAGCGACATCACGCTCAGCATGCCCAGTCCGGTACACAGCACGGCCGTCGGCAGGCGCGGCACCAGGCCGGTGCGCAGATAGGTGGCGACCAGCGGCTCGGCCAGCACCAGCGCCAGCAGCGCGCACAGGCCGGCGCCCAGGCCGAAGAACGGCAGCGGCTTTTCGTTCTTGAACAGCTTGACGATCATCCACAGGATGCGGACGCCGTCGCGGTAGGTGTTGAGCTTGCTGACCGAGCCGTCCGGCCGCGCGCCGTAGCGGGTCGGCACCTCGGCCACCGGCATGCGCAGTTCCAGCGCGTGCACGGTCAGCTCGGTCTCGGTCTCGAAGCCGGCAGCGTGCGCCGCGAAGGACTTGGCGTAGCGGCGCGAGAACACGCGGTAGCCCGACAGCATGTCGGTGAAGGTGTTGCCGAACACGGCCGCCACGCAGCCGGTCAGCAGGCGGTTGCCGAAGCGGTGGCCGAAGCGGTAGGCTTCCTGCTCGTCGCTGTGGCGGGTGCCGACCACCATATCCAGGCTCTCGTCGAGCAGCCGGCGCACCAGCTGCGGCGCCACGCTGGCGTCGTAGGTGTCGTCGCCGTCGACCATCACGTAGGCGTCGGCGTCGACGTCGGCGAACATGCGGCGGATCACATTGCCCTTGCCCTGCTGGCGCACGCTGCGCACGATGGCGCCGGCCGCGCGCGCCACGGCCTGGGTGTCGTCGCTGGAGTTATTGTCGAACACGTACACCGGCGCGCCCGGCAGGCAGGCGTTGAAGTCGCGCACGATGGCGGCGATGGTCAGGGCTTCGTTGTAGCACGGGACAACGATGGCGATCCGGTGCCGGGGAAAGGGATTCAATTGAGCATCTGTAAGTATCGGTGGCGAAATTGTACAGGAGTCCGCTCATGCCGCACACCGCAGCGGCCCGCCGCTTTGCCCCCGCCGAGAGCGGACGCTGCTAAAATGACAGCCCTTCGGCCTTCGGATCGCATTCTTCATGGTTAAACAGATGTTCCTGCAACGCCAGTTCCTGGTCTTCGTGGCCGGCGGCGTGCTGACCGCGCTGATCGACATCGGCCTGATGCAGCTGGCGCTGCGCGCCGGCCTGCCGCCGCTGACCGCGGCCAGCCTCGGCTTCGTGGCCGGACTGGTGGTCAACTACGCCTTCCACGCCCGCATCACCTTCGCCCGCCTGAGCCAGAGCCACAGCATGTGGCGCTACCTGGTGGTGGTGGCGATCAATTACGGCCTGACGCTGCTGCTGGTGGCGCTGGCGCAAAAGCTGCTGGGCAGTCCGCTGGCCGGCAAGCTGGTGTCGCTGCCGGTGGTGGCCGCCAACGGTTTCCTGTTGAGTAAATTCTGGGTATTCAAATGACTGCTGACATCGCCACTCCCACCCTGACCTTCGCGCCGGTGCGCTACGACGAGGCCGCGCTGGCCCAGTACGGCGCGCTGTTCGCCGCCTGCTTCCCGGACGCCTCCAAGTTCACGCCGGCCTACCTGCGCTGGCTGTACGCCGACAATCCGGACGGCGCGGCGGCCGGCTACGACGCCTGGGACGGCGAGCGCCTGGCCGCGCACTACGTGTGCGTGCCGGGCGTGGCGCGCATCGGCGGCCAGGACGTGCGCGTGCTGCTGTCGCTCAACACCGCCACCCATCCGGACTACCAGGGCAAGGGCCTGTTCACCAAGCTGGCCGCGCTGACCTACGACAGCGCCCGCGAGCAGGGCTACGACGCGGTCTACGGCGTGGCCAACGCCAACAGCACGCCCGGCTTCATCCGCAAGCTAGGCTTCCAGCTGGTGCGGCCGCTGGAGGCGCGGCTGGGCTGGGGCGGGGTCGGCACGCGGCCGCACGGCCAGGGCGCGGCGGTCAGCTTCGAGCGCCAGCGCAGCGCGGCCGCGCTGGCCTGGCGCTGCGCCAATCCCGACAACCCGGTGCGCATGCGCCGGCACGGCGCGCTGTGGCGGTTCGACGCCGCCGCGCTGAGCGTGGCGCGCGCCTACGGCGAGCTGGCGCTGCCGGCCGGCGCCGCGCCGGACGCCAACCAGGTGGCCGGCGGCTGGGCGCCGGCGCGCCTGTTCCTGGGCCTGGTGCCGGACAGCGAACGCCGCTTCACCGGCTACCCGTCGATCCCGCAGCGCCTGCGGCCGTCGCCGCTGAACCTGATCTACCGCTCGCTGTCCGGGCGCGTGGCGCAGCTCGATCCGGCCGCCATCCGCTTCAGCTTCCTCGACTTCGATGCCTACTAAGCGCGCCACCGGCACGGCGCTGTTCCTGTTCGCCCACCAGGACGACGAGTACGGCGTGTTCCAGGCCATCGAGGACAGCCTGCGGCGCGGGCGCCGGGTGGCCTGCGCCTACCTGACCGAGGGCGCGGCCGGCTCCGGCCCGCGCCGCAACGCCGAGTCGCTGGCGGTGCTGGCCGGCATGGGCGTGGACGCGCGCGAGGTGGCCTTCGCCGGCGACCGGCTGGCCATCGTCGACGGCAACCTGCCGCGCCACATGGCGGCGGCCGGCCACTGGCTGCGCGACTGGCTGGCGTCCTTCGATGACGTCGAACTGATCTGCGTGACCGCCTGGGAAGGCGGCCACCACGACCACGACGCGCTGCACTTCCTGGCGGCCCACGCGGCCGAGAAGCTGGGCCTGCTCGCGCGGCTGCGCCAGTACTCGCTGTACAACGCCCTGGGGCGGCGGGCGCCGTGGTTCAACGTGCTGGCGCCGCTGACGGCCAACGGCGCGGTCGAGCGCGCGGCCATCGGCTGGGGCGCGCGTCTGCGCCACCTGGGCCGGCTGCTGCGTTATCCGAGCCAGTGGAAGACCTGGGTCGGCCTGTTCCCCTTCGTGCTGTGGCACTACCTGCGCCACGGCAGCCAGCAGCTGCAGCCGGTCGCGCTGGCGCGGCTGGCGCAGCGCCCGCACGACGGCCCGCTGTACTACGAGCAGCGCCGCTTCTACACCTGGGAAGCGATGCAACAAAATATGACGGACTGGTTGGCGCACCGGTGAGTTTTGGAGAGATTCTTTTCGCCCCGGGCGGATAGAATGGCGGCGCTCCAACCAACACCGAAAGTAACACGCCGCATGAACCAAGAAAAAAACCTGCACTGGGTGCAGCTGCTGCGCGGCATCGCCGCCGTGCTGGTGGTGCTGACCCATGCCAGGTACCAGTTGCTCGACACGCCCGCCTGGCCACTGGCCGAGCAGTTGCTCACGCCCGGCGCGATGGGCGTGGACCTGTTCTTCCTCATCAGTGGCTTCATCATGTACTACTCGACCGCCGGCGCCGCCGGCGGCCCCACCGAGGCGGCGCGCTTCCTGATCAAGCGTTTCGCGCGCGTGTGGCCGGCCTACGCCATCGCCACGCTGGCGTTCGCCTACGTCAGCTACGGCGTCGAGTACTTCCATGTGGCCGCCAACCGGCTGGCCTTCTGGCACACGCTGGGCATGCTGCCGTTCGATCCGCGCCAGGCGCCGTACTTCGG
>Ga0308157_10002957_pt1 | contig 26084 bp, 25 predicted proteins | sample PhyBR1_FD_201035 | JGI IMG/M metagenome (GOLD analysis project Ga0308157, IMG submission 201035) | Phyllosphere microbial communities from UC Gill Tract Community Farm, Albany, California, United States - DLSLB.R1 | ecosystem: Host-associated > Plants > Phyllosphere > Unclassified | place: USA...
TTTTCCGGGTGCCATGCAAGCATGTATCTGAATAGGGTTTGACAACTCACCCGCCAGATCGACGTTAAAAGGGGGTCGACGCGCTATGGGGCGTGGCCGTCAGAAGGCGAAGCACACAAAGCTCGCTCGTGAATTGAAGTCGTTCAGTCCCACCGTGGACTATGCGGCGCTCCAACGTGAGCTCACGCATCACGACGAGAACCAGTACGTCGACCGTTGGGGCGACGCACAGGACAGCGAAGGCGAGGACGACGAGTCCGCGAGGGTGTAACAGATCCTCGTTCACACAGGCGCCGCAGGTGATTCACCTGCGGCGCCTGTGCTGTGCGATCACGCCCGTTTCTTGGCGGATCCGTAGCGCCGATCGAGGATCAAGAACACCACGAGCGCGACCGCGAGTAGCACGAGCATCGGGATGAACGCGATGCCGAAGGCCTCCATCGAGTAGGACCCGGGCGCCGTCGCACCCTGCGCCGTGAGCATGACCCCGGTGAGCCAAATGATGACCAGCGCACCCGAGAATCCGCCCGTGTTGACGATGCCGTTCGCCCGCGCCGCGAGGTTGCCCGGGATGATCTCCCGCGCGATATCGAACGCCGTGAGCGATGCGGGGCCGCCGACGCCCGTGCACAGCGCCAGCACGACCAGCAGCGCGATCGGAGTCGGCGCGGGCCAGGTCAGCACGAGGATCCACGCGACGATCTGCGAGACCACGGATCCGACGAGCACGCGCGCTCTGAGCCGCGGACGGCCGACGAGCACGCGCCCGAGCAGGGTGCCCGCGACCATGCCCACGAACGGGATGGCGAGCAGGAACAGGCCGATCCCGCCCGCGTCGAGGCCCGCACCGTGCTCGAGGAACAGCGGCCCCCACGTGACGACGAAGGCGGTGAAGGCGGCGGCCGCCATGAGATGACCGGTGAACGCGAGCCATGCCCCGCCCTGCCGCAGCGATTCCAGGGTGCCACGCAGCACGGATCCGAGACTCTCTCCGCTCGCCGTGCGCGATGGATCTTTACCCATGCCCTGCAGAATGCCGAACGCGACGAGCGCGACGATGCCCGTGAAGGCCGCCATGACGGCGTAACCGGCGGGCCACCCGGCTGCGTCGACGAGCAGCACGAGCGGAGTCGCGGTGACGACCATGCCGAAGTTTCCGACGACGCCGATCATCTGCGTGCCGATCGAGATCCATCTGGTCGGCAGCGAGACGGCGGTCAGGCGCACGGCGGACGGGAAAACGAGCGCGTCGCCGAGCCCTGCGAACGCGCGGGCGATCAGCAGCGTCGCGAACGTGTCACCGAAGCCGATCAGCAGTTGGCTGCCCGCCACAATGACGAGGCCGGTCAGGAGAACGGCCCGGCCGCCGAGGCGATCGATCAGCATGCCGGCGGGGATCTGCGCGCCCGCGTACACGATCAGCTGCAGCATGCCGAAGGTGGCGAGATCGCCGCTCGTCAGAGCGAAGCGGTCGCTCGCGATCGCGGCGGTCGCTGACAGCGAGGTGCGCGACATGATCGCCGCGAGATACGCGATGCAGGCGATGGCCCAGACAGCGACCCGAAGCCACCTCGGGGAATTCTGCAGGCGTGGCATATCTGTTCAGTTTACCCGCGGCCACCCACAACGCAGTCGATCCGCCCGACGCCGGACGGATCGACTGCGTTGTGGGTGCGATCAGCCGCGGAGGGCTGTGCGGAGGCGGGCGGCGGCGAGGTCGAGGTCGCGCTCCAAGGTCTCGACCGCCTCCGTCGTGACGGCTCCGCCCCTCGCGACGTGCGTGCGCAGGTCGGCACGAACGGATCCGCGGAACGCCGCCACCGCCGTCTCCGCTCGCGAGAGGAGCAGTCGGGCCGCGACCCGCGGATCCTCTTCGCGCGCCGGCTCCGGCTCGGGCGAGGCCTGGGCGGCGGCGAGGTCCGCGCGCATGCTCTTCATCGCCTCGCGCACGCTCTGGCGCACCCCGTCGGCGATGAGGCGCACCGAGTCGGACAGCCCGTTCTGGATGCCGTCGATCTCCTCGGCACGATCGCGCACCTCGGCACGACCGGCGTCGGTGATCTCGTAGACCGCGGTGCGGCCGTCCTGCGTCTTGGTGACGAGCCCCTCCTCCTCGAGCTTCGCCAGGCGCGGGTAGATCGTGCCCGCGCTCGGGGTGTAGGTACCGCCCGTGCGCTCGCCGAGCGCCTGGATAATGCCGTAGCCGTGCATCGGCTTCTCGTCGAGCAGGCTCAGCAGGTACAGGCGCAGGTCGCCGTGATTGAAGACGGAGGCCATCAGCGCTCTCCCCCGTTCGGCCACTCGACCTCGGTGTCGGTTCCGCCCGACGGGGCCCCGCCGCCACGGCGCAGCACCGAGACGTCGCCCGAGACCGTGTTCGCCCGCACGTCGACGAACATGCCCGCGAGCGCGCCCGCGTGGCCCGAGTAGTTCTTCGACCGCGAGACACCGTCGATCTGCACGCGACCGCTGATCGTGTGCACGTTGTACTGCCCCGGGTACTCGTCGTCGAGGCGCAGGGCGACGGCGCCGGAGACCGAGTTGAACTCGGCCTTCTGCAGCGCACCCTCGGCGTCGATGAACACGGATCCGGAGACGGTGTTGATGTCGGTCTGCGACACCTCGCCCGCCACGGCGATGTCGCCGGAGACGATGTCGCTCGAGAAGCCGCCGACGAGGCCGCGCACCTGCACGTCGCTCGAGACGGCGTGCGTGTTGATCGAGCCCGTGAGGCCGTCGACCAGCACGTCGCCCGAGACCGCGTTGATCGTGGCGTCTGCCTCGAGGCCGGCGACGAGCGCGCTCGCCGACACGACGCCGAGCGACAGCTCGACGCGGCGCGGCACGGCGACGGAGATCTCGGCGCGGGGCCCAGAGGATCCGAAGTGGCCGAAAGCCTTGATGAAGTTGTCCCAGCGCAGCTGCGGGTGGTCGATCTCGAGCTCTGAGCCCGTGACCTCGATGCGCAGATCCTTGACTGCAACGCTGTGCACCTCGACCCGCACGTGATCCTCGTCGTGGGCGACGATGTCGATCTGCCCACCGACGAGCGCTGCCTTCAGCCGAGTGATGTCGGCGACGTCGATGACGCGCGCCTCACCGGGATGGATGACCCATTTCTCATTGACCATGCTCACTCCTTACTCGAGATATAGCTTGAGTTAAACACGATGTATCGCGTTTGGCCAGCGCTCTTGAGAAACTCTCAGCATCGCACGGTTGACCTTGCCGCAGCGTCAACTTCTAACGTGGAACACATGAACGAGATACCGATCCAGCAGGTCGCCCGTCTCACGGGCACGACGAGTCGCACGCTGCGCCATTACGACAGCATCGGGCTCCTGCGCCCCGCGCGCGCGGGCTCGAACGGATACCGACTGTACGGATCCGTCGAGCTCGTACGCCTGCAGCGCATCCTGCTGCTTCGGCAGCTCGGTCTTGGTCTTCCGCAGATCGCGGATGCCCTCGATGCTTCGGGCGATGAAGCCGCCGCCCTCGGCACGCATCTCGAGTGGCTTCAGACAGAGAAAGACCGAATCGAGCGGCAGATGGCCGCCGTCATGCACACGGTCGATGCCTTAGGAAGAGGAGAACGTCCCATGGACGAGAACATGTTCGACGGGTTCGATCACACCCAGCACAAGGAGGAGGTCACGCGTCGCTGGGGCGCGGACGCATACGCCCGTTCGGACCGCTGGTGGCGCGGTCTCAGCGATACCAACCGCACGGCCTTCCAGCAGGAGACCGCGCAGCTCTCGGCGCAATGGCAGGAGGCTGCCTCGAGGGGCGTCGATCCCGCCTCGGATGAGGCTCAGGCGCTTGCCGAGCGCCACGTCGCCTGGCTGCGCGGCGTGCCGGGTACCCCCGCAGAGGATCCCGCGCAAGTCGCCGGATACGTGCGCGGCCTCGGCGACATGTACGTCGCGGATCCGCGCTTCGGCGCGAACTACGGCGGGTCCGAGGGTGCTGAGTTCGTGCGAGAGGCGCTCCACGAGTGGGCGGATCGGGCGTAGGCGTCCGCGCGAGGGGCTGTTTTCCGCAGTTGCGGCTCGCGCGATCTCGGACCCGGCGCGGTAGCCTCATGCCATGAACACCACTCCCGCCGCGTCCGAGTTCGGCACCCTCAAGACCCTGCGCACGGTGATCCTCGCGAGCGGAATCATGTCGCTCATCTTCGGCATCGTCGTGCTCGTGTGGCCGGTGAAGTCGGCGATGGCCGTGACCATCGTGATCGCCGTCTACGCGATCCTCGCCGGCCTCATGAGCCTCGTGAACGGGATCAGGTCGAAGGGCGTCGGCGGTTGGACCCGGGCGGGCCTGGTCGTCCTCGGCCTCGTCTTCCTCGCTGCCGGCGTCGTCGCTTTCGGCAACCTCGGCGAGTCAACTCTGCTGCTCGCGGTGTTCGTGACGACGTTCATCGGCGCCGCATGGATCATCGACGGCGTCGTGTCCTTGTTCTCGCTCGGAGTGAAGGATCGGGCGCTCCCCGGCGCCACGAAGGCGCACAAGGGCTGGTCGATCTTCTACGGCATCATCAGCGTGCTCGCAGGCGTGTTCGTCGTGATCTCGCCGCTCATGTCGGCACTGTGGCTGTGGATCTTCCTCGGCGCATCGCTCGTCGTGATGGGCATCATCGGCATCGTGCGAGGCGCCTCTCTCGACGCCTGACACGGATCCTGCCTGCGGCCCGGGGCGATCGACCGCAGCCGCATCGTATCGCCCGCGCGGTTACGACGTCTGCGTCGCCGCGACCCACTCGAGGTACTCGTCGGTGATCGTGCCGGTGACGTACTGGCCGTCGAAGCAGCTCATGTCGACGTCGTCGAGGACGACGCCGCCCACCGCGCTTCCCTCGACGATGGCGGCCTTGAGGTCCTCGGGCTCCTGGAACACGATGTGATCCGCGCCGAGCTCCTGGCCGATCTCCGGGATCGTGCGACCGTGAGCAATGAGCTCGGTCGCCGACGGCATGTTGATGCCGTACACGTGCGGGTACCGCACGGGCGGTGCGGCCGAGGCGAATGTCACGCTCACTGCGCCAGCATCGCGCGCCATCTGGATGATCTGCTTGCTCGTCGTGCCGCGCACGATCGAGTCGTCGATCAGGAGAACGTTCTTGCCCTGGAACTCGGTCGACATCGCGTTGAGCTTCTGACGCACGCTCTTCTTGCGCGTCTCCTGCCCCGGCATGATGAACGTGCGGCCCACGTAACGGTTCTTGTAGAACCCCTCGCGATACTCGATGCCCAGCACGCGCGCGACCTCCATGGCCGCGGGGCGGGAGGAGTCGGGGATCGGCATGACCACGTCGAACTCGTCGACCGGGGTGTGCTTCGCGATCGTCGCCGCGAGCTTCTCGCCCATGCGCAGGCGCGAGTCGTAGATGCTCTGACCGTTCATGATCGAGTCGGGGCGCGCGAGATACACGTATTCGAACGCGCACGGCGCGAGCTTCGGATCCGCCGCGCACTGGCGGCTGAACAGCTCGCCCTCGCCCGTGATGAAGACCGCCTCGCCCGGCGCAATCTCGCGCACGATCTCGTAATCAGCGTTCTCGAGCACGAGCGACTCGCTCGCGACGACCCACTCGTCGCCGCCGTCGGTGGCGGTGCGGCGCCCGAGAATCAACGGGCGAATGCCGAACGGATCCCGGAACGCGAGCAGGCCGTACCCGGCGATGAACGACACGACCGCGTACGCGCCCTCGATGCGGCGCTGCGTGCGCGCGACCGCGTGGAAGATGCGATCCGGATCCAGGTCGACGGCGCTCGTCGTCTCCTGCAGCTCGCTCGCGAGCACGTTGAGCAGCAGCTCGGTGTCGCTCGAGGAGTTCAGGTGGCGGCGGTCTTTCTTCGCCATCTCCTCGGTCAGCTCGCGGGTGTTCGTGAGGTTGCCGTTGTGGATCAGCGTGATGCCGTACGGGGCGTTGACGTAGAAGGGCTGCGCTTCTTCCTCGCTCGACGCCGTGCCGCGCGTGGCATAGCGCACGTGGCCGAGGCCGACGTTGCCGAGCAGCGTGCGCATGTCGCGCGTGCGGAACGCCTCGCGCACCATGCCGTGGTTCTTCACCGTGTGCATGATGCCCGTCGGCTCTGCCGTCGAGATGCCCGTAGCGTCCTGGCCGCGGTGCTGCAGCAGAAGGAGAGCGTCGTAGATGTCTTGGTTCACATGGCCGCGACCGACCATTCCGACGATGCCGCACATGGGGTGGTTACTTCGCTCCGTCTGAGTACTGGCCGACGAGGCGAACGGCGCCGCCGTCCACACCCTTCGCGCCCTGTTCGTAGTCGGCCGACGGGGTCTCGCCCGCCTGCACGACGCCCGCCTGCCACGATCCGATGCCGTCAGAGCGGAGGGACGCGATCGCGTCGTCCACTCGGTCGGCCGCGATGACGGCGAAGAAGCCCACGCCGAGGTTCCAGGTGCCTTCGCTCGATTCGAGCGTCGTGCCCGCCACATCGCTGAGCGTGCGGAACACGGGACTGGGGCTCCACGTCGAGCGATCAACGTCGGCCCAGGTGCCCTTCGGCAGCACGCGCGCGAGGTTCGCCGCGATGCCGCCGCCCGTGACATGGCTGAGCGCGTGCACGGATCCGGGGTGTCGCCCGATGAGGTTCAGCAGCTGCAGCGTGTAGAGCCGCGTCGGCTCGAGGAGCGCCTCGCCCCATGTGGCACCGAGGTCGGCCGCGCGATCTCCGTAGCCGAGCCCGGCATTCTTCAGGATGTGCCGCACGAGCGAATAGCCGTTGGAGTGGATGCCGCTCGATGCCAGCGCGATGACCGCGTCGCCCGGCTCGACGAGGTGCGCACCCAGCATGTCGTCCTTCTCGACGACGCCCGTCGCCGCGCCCGCCACGTCATAGTCGTCGGGACCCAGCAGGCCGGGGTGCTCTGCCGTCTCGCCGCCGACGAGGGCCGTACCGGTCGCGGTGCACGCCTCGGCGATGCCGCGCACGATGTCGGCGATCCGCTCGGGATAGACCTTGCCGGTGGCGATGTAGTCGGTCATGAACAGGGGCTTCGCGCCCGTGACGACGATGTCGTCGACGACCATGCCCACGAGATCCTGACCGATCGTGTCGTGCTTGTCGATCGCCTGCGCGATGGCGACCTTCGTGCCGACGCCGTCGGTGCTCGTCGCGAGCAGCGGGTGCCGATAGTCCTTCAAGAACGCCGCGTCGTACAGCCCCGCGAAACCGCCGACGCCGCCGAGCACCTCGGGGCCGTGCGTTCTGCGCACCGACGACTTCATGAGCTCGACCGCGAGGTCGCCAGCGGCCGTGTCTACGCCGGCCTCGGAATACGTGGAGCGCGGCGACTCGCCGGGCGAAGAGGGAGAGGTCACCTACCCAGGTTACCGTTCGTCGACGCGGTCGACTTGCACGATCGTCTGTCGCAGCGAGCGCGAGCTGATGCGGTCGAGGATCATTGCGAGGATCATCATGATCGCGATGCCCGCGGGGATGCACCAGAGCAGGATGAAACCGAACGCCTGCGTGAGCGAGTAGCTGACCTCGGTGTAGGGACTCGGCTCGCTCGTGCCGTCGAACACCGTGGTGAGAATGATCGCGGCGACGATGCCGAGGGCGATGCCGAGGGCGAGGAAGATGCCGTACTTCGGCGAGCGCCTGATCGTCACAGCGGAAGCGGGCGCATGCGTCACGCGCGTGGCCCCATCGTCGGAATGCGCATCATCCATGGCGTCAGTCTTCCACCGCACCCTGGGAGTGGTCGGGGCATTGCCTCACCACCTGACGGGAAGAAGATCCGAGATGTCCGCGCGCGTGCCCGACGCCGAGATGCGACCCGCCGCCATCGCGTCCGGCCAGGTCGTCGCGCCCGTGGCGAGCGCGATCCACGTCATAGCGTCGGTCTCGACGACGTTCGGCGGCGTGCCGCGCGTATGGGCCGGCCCCTGGATCACCTGCACGGCCCCGAACGGCGGCACCCGCACCTCGACGCTCTTGCCGGGCGCCTTCTCCTCGAGCAACTGCAGGAGGTAGCGCACGGCCGTGGCGGTCGCGGTGCGCGGGGGCGCGTCGGCGCGAGCCGCGTCGAGTGCCGAGCGTCCGTCTGCAGTGTCGATTCTGCGGGCCATGGGCCCATTCTCCCCCGTCAATGCGCATCGCGGCACGCCGGTACTCTGAAGGGGTGAAGATCCTCGTTCTCGGTTCGGGTGCCCGTGAGCACGCCATCGTCCTCGCCCTCACCTCTGCAGGCGCCGACCACGAGGTGCTCGCCGCGCCGGGCAACGCCGGCATCGCGCGCGACGCGACGCTCGTCGACGTCGACATGATGGATCCCGGTGCCGTCACCGAATACGCACAGTCGCAGGCTGTCGATCTCGTCGTGATCGGGCCGGAAGCGCCGCTCGTGGCGGGCGTCGCCGATTCGCTGCGCGAGCGCGGGATCCCCGTGTTCGGCCCGGGCAAGCAGGCCGCGCAGCTCGAGGGATCCAAGGCGTTCGCGAAGCGGATCATGGAGAACGCGAACGTGCCCACGGGGCGAGCCGCGCACACCCGCACGATCGACGAGACCGCCGCGGCGCTCGACGAGTTCGGCGCGCCGTACGTCGTGAAGGCCGACGGCCTCGCGGCGGGCAAGGGCGTCATCGTGACCGAGGATCGCGCCGCCGCGCTCGAGCACGCGTCGACCTACCTCCCGCACGGGCCGGTGCTGGTGGAGGAGTTCCTCTCCGGCCCCGAGGTGTCGCTCTTCTTCCTCAGCGACGGCGACACCGTGCGCCCGCTCGCGCCCGCGCAGGACTTCAAGCGCGCGCTCGACGGCGACCGCGGGCCGAACACCGGCGGCATGGGCGCATACTCCCCGCTCCCCTGGCTCACCGACGGCTTCGGCAGCGTCGAGGCCTTCGTCGACGAGGTCACCCGCACCGTCGCCGAGCCCGTCATCCGCGAGCTCGACCGCGATGGGACACCTTTTATCGGCCTGCTCTACGCGGGCCTGATCCTCACCGAGCAGGGCGTGCGTGTGATCGAGTTCAACGCGCGCTTCGGCGATCCCGAGACGCAGATCGTGCTGCCGCGCCTCGAGACGCCGCTCGCCGAGCTGCTGATGGCGTCCGCGAACGGCACGCTCGAGGATCACGCGGCGCCGGCATTCAGCGATGAGGTCGCGGTCACCGTCGTGCTCGCGAGCGAGGGATACCCCGCGGCGACCGTCACGGGGCGCGAGATCAGCGGCCTCGACGAGGCCGAGCAGGTCGACGGTGTGCACATCACGCACGCCGCAACGGCCAACCAGGACGGCAGACTGATCGCGACGGGCGGCCGTGTGCTGAACGTCGTGGGCACGGGATCCACGTTCGCCGAGGCGCGCGAGCGCGCGTACGCGGCGATCGGGCTCATCCGCCTCGAGGGCGGCCAGTTCCGATCCGACATTGCGGCGGCCGTCGCCACGTCCTAACGGATCCATAAAAACGGCAATTCTTACGCAGGAATTGTCGCAGTAAGACGCTCGATACCGGGGCATCATCGGAGAAACACCAATTCTCCGAGTGCAATGGAGCCCCCGTGACCGATCTGCTGAACGGCCCCTCCGACACCCGCGAGCTCGTCGCGACCGAGACGGCGGGGCACGCGATCGTTCGCACGTTGGAGGAGCACGGGATCCCTCGCGCGTACGTCGTTCCGGGCGAGAGCTACCTCGAGGTGCTCGACGGACTGCATGGCTCGTCGATCGACACGATCGTCACGCGCCAGGAGGGCGGCGCGGCGTACATGGCCGACGCCGAGGGCAAGCTCTCCGACCTGCCCGGGATCGTGATGGTCACCCGCGGTCCGGGCGCCGCGAACGCGCTCGTCGGGATCCATGCCGCATGGCAGGACTCGACGCCCGTCGTGCTGTTCATCGGCCTTATCCCCAAGCCGCACCGTCAGCGCGAGGCGTTCCAGGAGTTCGACATCCAGGGTTGGTTCGAACGCGGTGCGAAGCGCGTGTTCGTGCTCGATTCCGCCGAGCGCGCGAGCGAGATCACGACCGAGGCGCTCTTCGCCGCCCGGTCGGGCCGACCCGGACCCGTCGTTGTGGGGCTGCCCGAAGACATCATCCGCGAGCGCATCGCGGTCACGCAGTACCCGCCGATCCCCGTCGCGACGGGCGGCATTTCGCGCAGTGACGCGACCGCCCTGCGCGACGCGCTCGGATCCGCGCAGAAACCCCTCGTCGTCACCGGCGGCAGCGACTGGACGCCCGCGGCATCCAACCTGCTCACGGGCTGGCTCGAGCACGCGGGGATCGCCGCGGCCGCCGAGTGGCGCACCGAGGGCGTCGTCAGCTGGGACTCGCCGAGCTACGTCGGTCCGGTCGGCTACGGACGCCCGAAGCCCACGTACGATCTGTTCGCCGAGACGGACCTCGTGATCTTCATCGGCACGCTGCCGGGCGACGTGCTCACGAGCTACATCGCCCGGCAGGACTGGGCGAGCACGAATTTCCTCGTGTCGATGGATCCGATGCTGCGCGGTCGCTCGGGCGCCGTTTCGCACCAGATCGTGGCGAAGCCCGCGTCGTTCGTGCGGGATCTCGTTGCGCTCGACATCGAACCGCACGCCGAGTGGAGCACCTGGACCGCGAAGATGCGCGCACAGCAGGAGTCGTTCGCCGCACTGCCGGAGCCGGGCATGACCGGCCCCGCCCGCATGGATTCACTGATGGCGCACCTCGTGCCGGCGCTCGACGACGACGCGATCGTCACGCTCGGCGCCGGTGAGCACACCAACTGGGCGCACCGCTATTTCCCCGTGCGGCAGTACCCCGCGATGGTCAGCGCGGGCAACGGATCCATGGGGTACTCGATCCCGTCGGCCGTTGCGGCATCGCTCGAGTTCCCCGAGCGCCAGGTCGTGACCATCGCCGGCGACGGCGAGTTCCTCATGAACGGCCAGGAGCTCGCGACAGCACGACAGTACGGCGCGACGCCGCTCGTCGTCGTGATGGACAACGCCGAGTACGGCACGATTCGCACCCACCAGGAGCGCCAGCACCCCGATCGCGTATCGGGCACGCAGCTGGTCAACCCCGACTTCGCTGCCATGGCCGTCGCGTTCGGCGGATACGGCGTGCGCGTCGAAGACGAATCCCAGATTCCGCGTGCCGTCGCCGACGCGCTCGCGGCTACCCGTGAGGGCCGCTTCGCCCTCATCCACCTGATCGTGGAGCAGCGCGCCCAGGCGTACTGATCCGCATCCCCAATGAAGAGGAGAACACCATGAACGAGCTCTACGACTGCGATGCAGACCTGTTCCTCGGCCGCCCCCTGTGGTTCGAGAAGCACCCCTCCCAGGCGGAGGGCGAGGCGTAGGCCTTACCGAGCACACCAAAGCACTCGTCCCGAGGCGGCCTGCGGATGGCTTCCTCGGGACGAGTGGTCTTTCGGCGCCTACAGCTCGGCCGCGCCCGTCATGAGCGCGACGCCGTCCGTCATCGAGTGGCTCGACGGCGTGATGACCCCGAGCCGCTTCGCGAGACGCTGCACCTGGATCCGATCAGCGAGCTCCCACACATGCGGCATGTTGTGGCTGATGAGGATCACTCCGAGCCCCTCGTCGCGCAGTCGTTTGATCGTGTCGAGCACCTGACCGGACTCGCGCACGCCCAGCGCCGCAGTCGGCTCATCCAGAATCACGACCTTCGAACTGAACGCAGCAGCACGTGCCACCGCGACAGCCTGACGCTGTCCACCCGAGAGCTTCTCGACGGCGGTCGTCATGTCCTGGATCGTGCGGATCCCCAGTGCGTCGACCTGGTTCTTCGCTCGCGCGGTCATGCCCTTTCTATCCACCATTCGCAGGATGCTTCCCCGCCATCCCGGAAGGCGCTCCTCACGCCCCAGGTACATGTTGCGCGCGATGTCGAGTGCCGGAACAACGGCGAGCGATTGATACACCGTCTCGATGCCGTGCTGCTGCGCGTCCGGCGGTCGACGGAAGGCGACTTCTTCGCCGTCGACGAAGATCTTGCCGCGATCGGGCACGAGTGCACCTGACAGGCAGTTGATCAGCGTCGATTTCCCGGCGCCGTTGTCGCCGATGATCGCGAGCACCTCGCCGCGCGAGAGCTCCAGATCCACGTCGTCGAGCCCGACGACGCTGCCGAACTTCTTCGACAGCTTCTCGGCCCTCAGCACTGTGTCGTCGTTGGTCGTCATCGTGCCCTCCTGATCCATTGGTCGAGCGCCACCGCGAGCAGCACGAGCACTCCGACGCCGAGCAGGCGGTACTGCGCGTCGACCCCTGCCAGCGAGAGGCCGACGGTGAGCGTCTGAACGATCAGCGCGCCGAGCAGGGTTCCTGCGACTCCGCCTCGGCCACCGAACAGGCTCGTGCCGCCGATAATGACGGCAGTGATGCTCTGCAGGTTTCCGTCCACGATCCCGTTCGGGGTCGCCGCACCCGCACGACCGACGAGCACCCAGGCCGCAAAGGCGTAGATCGCACCAGCGACCAGGTAGACGCTGAGCGTCACTGCCCGCACGCGGATGCCAGACAGGCGCGCCGCCTCCGCGTCGCCTCCGACGGCATAGACGTGCGTTCCCCACGCTGTGCGCGACAGCGCGAACCCGACGACGAGGTAGGCGACGACCACGAGCACGACGCCGGAGGTGATGCTGAACCCTCCGACGTGGAACGTCGCTCCCGTCCAACTCAGGAGCGGTGCCATGTCGTCGGCGCGCGTACTCTGGGCGCCCGAGACCAGAAGACCGATCGCGGTGAAGATACTGAGCGAGCCCAGGGTCACGATGAACGGCGGCAGCGCGACCCGCGTCACGAGAACGCCGTTGAACAGTCCGGCGAGCGTCCCGAGCACCACGCCTACGACGAGTGCGAGCCATCCCGGCACCCCGGCGGATGCCGAGAGCTTCGCCATCACGAGCGTCACGAGAATCGCTATCGCGCCCACCGACAAGTCGATGCCTGCCGTCAGGATGATCAGCGTCTGGCCGAGCGCGAGCGCAGCGATCACCGCCGACTGCTGCACGAGCAGCGACAGAGTCTGCGGATCCGCGAATCTCGGGTTGACGACCGTGAACGCGACAACGATTACGACGAGGATCACGGCCGGGCTCAGCGCCGGGTATGCGTGCAGGGTTCTCTGCACGCGCGTCATAGCGCGCGGCCGTCGGGCGGCCTGTTCGGTGTGCGTCTGGGTACTCACTGTCCCTCTTCCCTTCGACGTCGCGTGAACGGCGTCAGCCCCAACACGTGGTCGCTGCGTCGTCGGTCGAGGTGAAGGCGAGACCGAGGCCGTCTTCCGTCACGAGCTCGGTGCCGGTGTTCGAGAACTCGAGCCCCTCACTGTAATCGGGCGCGTCGCCGCCGCGTGCCATGCTCGCGACCGTCTCAACGCCCTTCTCCGCCATCACCACGGGGAACTGCATCGAAGTCGCACCGAGCACCCCATCGGCGACGAGGCCCACACCGTCGCACGCTCCATCAATCGACACCATCGTGATCTGGTCCTCGAGTCCCGCCGCCTCGATCGCAGCGTATGCGCCCGCGGCCGCCGGCTCGTTGATCGTGTAGACGAGGTTGATGTCGTCGCTGGCACTGAGGCACGTCTCCATCGCTGTGCGTCCACCGTCCTGGGCGCCGGTCGTCTCCTCCTGGCACGCGATCTCGTACGTGCCACCGGAGTAGTCGCCTTCCTGCGCCTCATCGAGCGGCTGCGCGGGATCGGCGAGGTCAATCCCCATGCCTTCGAGGAACCCCTGGTTGCGATTCAGATCCGTCTGGATCACGCGGTCATGGAACTGGTCGAGCAGCGCGATGACCGCGTGCTCCCCGTCGAGTGACTTCGCCGCCCACTCGCCGATCTGCTCGCCCGCAGCGAAGTTGTCAGTCGCGTACGTGATGTCGACGACGTCCGCGGGATCCGTCGGGGTATCGAGTCCTATCACCGTCAGGCCAGCATCACGCGCCTTCTGGATCGCGTCATAGACCCCGGGGCCGCTCGGAAGAATCAGGATTCCGTCGTCGCCGCGGATGATCGCGTTCTCGATCGCCTGGATCTGGCCCTGCTCATCACCGTCCTTGGAACCCGCTTCGACCGTGAGTTCGACGTCGTCCTTCTCCGCCTGGCTCTTCGCGCCGTCCTCCAGTGCAACGAAGAACGGGTTGACGAGGTCTTTCAAGATGAGCGTGACGTGCACCGTGTCGTCTTCTGCGACGGTTCCGCCACCAGAAGACTCCGACTGTTCGCTGCAACCGGCGAGTCCGGCGAGGAGCACCGCGGCTCCAGCGAGCGCGATCCCCTTCTTCGCGAGCGTATCGATCATGAGAATCCTCCTTGATTCGGGTGATCAAGGTCCGACCTAGGTGACCTCGACAGCATTACTGTAGCGCGTACTGTCCAGTTCGCCTATGCTGTACGTACAATCCGTATCAAAACGGCATGTTTCGTTACGGCATCTCCTGTCGAAAGGGCTTTTTCATGGCACTGGTGAGCGGAATGGACATCGTGCAGGAGTGCACTTCACGAGGCCTGGTGGCCGGTGCGTTCAATACGACGAACCTTGAGACGACGATGGGCATCGTCGAAGCGATCGAGCGCGTGGGCGTGCCCACTTTCATCCAGGTCGCGCCGACGAACGTCGCACTGTCGGACTACGACTACATCTACGACATGGTGAGCCGGCGCCTCGCAACGGCGAGTACGCCGGTGGCGCTGCATCTCGATCACGGCAAGTCGATCGAGTCCGTCGAGGCGGCGCTCGCCGCCCGGTTCACCTCGATCATGATCGACGACTCGGAGGCATCGTTCGAGAAGAACGTCGCCACGTCGGCACACGCGCGCAGCCTCTGCCCTGCGGGCGTCGCGCTCGAGGCCGAGCTCGGAAGCATCGGCGGCAAGGAGGACGATGTCGCGCCCGAACGCGCCAGCATGACGGATCCGCAGCAGGCGCGCGAGTTCGTCGCGGCTGTGGGCTGCGACATGCTCGCGGTCTCGGTCGGCAACGTGCACGGCCACGCGCCGAACGCGCGCATCGACTTCGATCTGCTCGACGATGTCCGCGCAGAGAGTCCCGTGCCGCTGGTGATCCACGGCGGGTCGGGCCTGCCCAGCGAGCAGCTGTCGCGGCTCCACGAGCACGGCGTGGTCAAAGTCAACGTCGCGAGCGACCTGCGCAATGCGATGATCCGCACCTTCGGCGAGGCGTATGCAGCGAACCCGTTGGAGAACTCGCTGATCCGCGTCTCGAAGAACGCCGTGGCGGCGATCGCGGACGTCGTGGAACGACGGATCCGTACGCTGAACCCGGCCGCGTAAGCCGAGGAGCGGCACCATGGCTCCCACGATCACCGTCGATGTCGGGACGACGAGCGTCAAGATGTGCGCGTTCGACGCGACAGGGACGATCCTCTCCTCCGCACGGGTGACCACTCCGACGATGCGCGATGGAATCGGAGAGATCTACGACACCGCGGCCCTCGAGTCGGCCGTTCGCGACTTCTGCCGAGGCCTCGATGCGCACGTCATCGATTCGATCGAGCGGGTCGCGTTCGCCGGCGTCGGAGAATCGGGCGGCCTCGTGCGGCCCGACCTCTCGCTCGCTTCCCCCATGGTGCTGTGGCACGATCAGCGCGGCGCGCGATATCTGCAGCGCCTGACGGACGCCCAGCAAGCGCGCCTGTCCGCCATTACGGGTCTTCCCGTGAACGCGAACTACGGCCTGTCCAAGGTGCGGTGGGCGGTTGACCACGCTGCAGATGCGCACGGCGCCGTGTGGCTGAACATCTCCGAGTACCTCGCGGCTCGGCTCACCGGCGTCCGCTGGTCGGAGTTCTCGCTTGCGAGCCGCACGATGGCGCTCGATCTGAAGAGTCGATCGTGGTCGGCCGAGGCGTGCGGCCTCGTCGGGCTCGACGTGCGCTGGTTTCCGAAGCTGCGAGCAGCGGCAGACGGCCTGCCGATCGACGATGCCGCTGCCGCGCGGTGCGGACTCGGCAACACCGTCATGGTGCACGTCGCCGGGCACGACCACATGGTCGGCAGCGTCGGAGCCACGCAGTCCCCCGGTGAGATGCTCAACTCGACGGGCACGACGGAGGGACTGCTCGTCCTCAGCGACGAGTGGGATTCGGGGCCCGCCTCGCGCGACGCGAAGCTCGCGGGCGGGATCTCCCCCGCAGGGTCGGACTTCACGCTGTTCGCGTCGATTCCCACCGGAGGATCCGCGTTCGCCACGCTCCAGTCCATGCTCGGATTCGACGCCGCGTCGCTGACGGAGACCGTCAGCCGATTGCACCGTCAGTACCTCAGCGGCGAGATCGACCTCGGCCGCGTCCCGCTCATCCTCCCGCGATTCCGCGGCAGCCCGCCCCCCGACAAGGATCCGCGCGCGCTCGGCGCTGTCGCCGGGCTGCGCGACGACACGACGCGGGATGACATCGTCTTCGGATGTTTCCTCGGGCTCGTCCTGCAGTTCGCGGATGTACTCGCACTGTTTCCCGACCCGCCCCGCACCATCAAGGTGATCGGCCCCGTGAGCGCGAACCCTCTCTGGCTCCAGCTCAAAGCGGACGTGCTCGGCACGAGGCTCCTCGCCTCGGAGCTCGACGAAGTCGTCTCGCGCGGCGCCCAGGCGATCGCCTCGGGTCCACGAGGCGAAGCCGCTGCCCCGTGGCGCGACGTCTCGCACGACCATCAGCGCCATGCGGCACTCACCGAATGGATCGAAGCTCGACGTCAGCTGTGGTCTCTGCTCAAGGAGACGTCATGACGCTCATCGCCGGAATCGATTCGTCGACGCAGAGCTGCAAGATCACTGTCCGAGACCTCGAGACGGGGCGCGAGATCCGCGAAGGCCAAGCCGGCCACCCTGATGCGACGATCGTCTCCCCGAGCGTGTGGTGGGATGCACTGCTCACCGCCGTGCGCCGGGCAGGCGGGCTGAACGACGTGTCCGCGATATCCGTCAGCGGGCAACAGCACACGCCGATCTTCCTGGATGCCGAGGGCGGCCCCATCTGCGATTCCCCGCTCTGGAACGACGTCGGGTCGCACAGCCACACGGCCGACCTCAACAACGAGCTCGGCGCCGACGAATGGATCCGGCGCACGGGCCTGCCCATCACGCTATCCGACACCGTGTCCAAGCTCCGTTGGCTGCGCGACACGAATCCGGCGGCCGCGCGCCGCACCGAGGCGGTCGCGATCGTGCACGATTGGCTCATCTGGCGGCTCCGCGGTTTCGGGGGCCAACGACGCGGCGGTCTCGACGAACTGACCACCGATCGCTCGGAGGCCAGCGGAACCGGCTACTGGTCGGGAGAGGACGAGGCGTACTGCACGGATCTCTTCGAGCTCGCGTTCAGCAAGAGCGCGGTGCTTCCGCGAATCCTTGCGCCTCTCGACGTCGCGGGCGTGACCGGCGCGGGGTTGCCGGGAATCCCTGCCGGGATTCCGATCGCAGTCGGAAGCGGAGACAATGCTGCCGCGGCAATCGCACTCGGCGTGTCTGATGGCGATGTCGTACTGTCCATGGGGACCTCGGGTGTCGTATATACCCGTACGCCGCGCCCAGTTCACGACTATGCGGGCTACGTGTGCAGCTACGCGGATGCGACGGGCAGCCACCTTCCCCTCGTCGCCACACTGAATTCCGCACGCAACTTCAAGGCGGCGACGGGTCTGCTCGGATGCTCGTTCGATGAGCTGGCCGAGCTCGCTCTTCAGGCACCGCCCGGCGCCGAGGGCCTCACTGTGCTGCCCTACTTCGAGGGCGAGCGCACACCGAACGCTCCGGATGCACGAGCGTCCCTCCATGGCGCATCGCTGGCGAACTTCACTCGCCCGAACGTTGCCCGCGCGATGGTGGAGGGCACTCTTGCGAGCCAGACCTTCATGCTCGACGCGCTGCGGGACTGCGGCGTCGAATCTCGACGGCTGATGCTCATCGGCGGAGCCGCGCAGAACTCCGCGGTACGGCGCATCCTGCCGCAGCTCGTCGACATGCCGATCGCGGTGCCCGCGGCGGACGAATACGTCGCGAAGGGTGCGGCCATGCATGCCACGGCTGCCCTCACGGGCGAGTTCCCCCTGTGGAGCGTCGATGCGATCGAGCTCCCCGCTGCGGCGAGCCAGCCGCGGATCGCCGCGCAGCACGAGGCGGTGAAAACGGCGTTCGGGTACGCCGGTGCGGGCAGCGAGATCGTATAGGGCGCTCTCCCTGGGGTTGCCCGAGTATCTTTGAGTTGTTCCGGCAGAGCCCCGCAAGAGGAGCGAGATACTTGGCCCTTGGCGCACGCACCCCCGTATCGTGCGGCATCGACATCGGCAGCACCAACCTCAAGGTCGCAGCGATCGATGCCGACGGCCGCGTGGTGGCGCGCGTGAGCAGGCGCACGCCCCGCACAGACACGCTCACGACCGACGGCGGCACTGTGATGTCCGTGATCGAGGACATGATGATCGAGGCGTGCGCCGACCGCTTCGAGGTCCACGCGGTATGCACCGCGGGCGTCGGTGAGGACGGCGTCATCCTCGACTCGTCGTTCTCGACCCTGATTGACGCGCTCCCCTGGTACGACTCGCGCCGCACCGCGCTGTACGCGTCGCTGCCGGCCTCGATCCGCGACGATGAGACGGTCGACGCGCACGGCAGTCCTGCGTGGGGTCTCGTCGGGTGGGGTTGGGCGCGAGCGCAGATCGACATGCGCGACGACCTCCAGTGGGTCGCGCTCGCCGACCTGCCCGGCGTCGTCTGGAGCGGGCGGGCCTATATGAGTGACACGCTCGCATCGAGAACGGGCGCGTGGCGCGCGACCACCCGGGCGTGGGATCCGGATCGGGTCGGTCTCACGCTCGGAACGCTTGATCATCTGCCGCCCGTCGTCGGTTCCGGCGAGGTCGTCGGCACGCTGCGCTCTCGCGCGCTTCAGTCTGCCGGCGTGCTGGCGAGCGATGCGATCACGGTCGCCGGCGGACACGACCATCCGATCGGCGGCTGGGGTGCGGACCAGCTGTCACCCGGCTGCGTCCTTGATTCGATGGGGACCGCCGAGGTCGTCGTCGCGCGAGCGCAGCGCCCCGCCCTCGCGCGCACGGATCACATCGACGTCTCGCCCGCGATCCGCTCTGCCGGCACGACCATGCTGCGAGTCGAGGAGCTCGCCCGGAACGTCGATTGGGCTTCGCGCGATGCCGACGTCGCGCGCCATCTCCGCTCGCTGCTCGCCGGGCTCTCGGACCCACTGGATGTTCTCGACTCGGGATTCTTCGTTCCGGGTCGACGAGGCGCCCCGCCCGGCTACAGCCGAGACGCGCCGACGGATCCGCGAGCTCGCGCCGGCGCTGTGCTCGGTGCGCTCTCGCGGCTCGGGCGCGACGCGGTCAACGACGTGCGCCAGCACGCCGCTGCCCCGGGCCCGGTACTGATGGCGGGCGGATGGACGAGGTCGCCGGGCTGGCTCCGCGTAAAAGAGACAGTCTCCGGCTACGACGCGGTGCCGATCACGGAGCAGGAGGTCACCGCGGTCAGCGCCGCGCTGCTTGCCGCGCACGCCCGCGGGTGGTCGCCGGGCGCCGAGACGGCACTCAACGGTGCGGCCCGCCCGAGCCGCTGAATGAGCCGCCCGGATCGCGCGCTCACTCGAAGTTGCGGTGCCGCGCAATCAGGTCGTCGAATTGGGCTCCCGTTCGCCTCACGAGCATGAGGTAGAGCACGTCCCAGAAGATCCAGAGCGACTGTTCGAACAGACTGCCCATCGGCTGGACCGTGTCCACGACATCGCCCTCGGCGCCGTACGTTCGCGCGGGAATCGTGAGCACGATGTCGGCGAGCTGCGCGGTCTCTCCCCGCGGCATCGCGGTCGCGACGAGAAGCGTCGCGCCGGTCTTCTTCACCTGCTCGGCGATGTAGTGCAGGTGGGGAATGTTCGCCGGCCCCGTCGGCATGATGAACAGGTCCTCTGACGTCACGGCGGGAGTGGTGTCGTCCCATCCCCAGTGCACGGTCTTGCCGAGATGGGTCAGTCGCATGGCGAACGCCTTCGACCCGAGCCCCTCGCGCCCGATGCCGAGGACGAAGATCCGCTGATGACGGGTCAGCGCATCGAGCGCCTTCTCGAGCTCGTCCTCGGGAACCCTCCCGAACACTTCTCCCAGCTCTGCGACGACGGTCGCACTGATGTCACTGAACTCAGACATGACGACTTCTTTCTCCCTACAGGGGTGAGGTTGTTTATGTACGCGCGCCGCGACCGCCCCAGCGGCCGACGAGGAGCGCGACGAGAATGACAGCACCATAGACGGCGTTGATCCAGAACGTCGGGACGCCGGCGAGCGTCAGCACGTTCGTCAAGGTGCCCAGCAGAAGCACGCCCATGAGCGCGCCGATGATGCGGCCGTGCCCACCCGTGAGCTGCACCCCGCCGATGACCGCCGCCGCGAGCGCGCTGAAGATCATGTCTTCACCCATGCCGCTCGTGACGGACGCGAGGCGCCCCGCGAGCATCAGGCCGGCGAACGAGGCGAGTGCGCTTGCGGCGACGAAGGCGGTGATCAGAACGAGATCCACTCGGATGCCCGCAGCGCGCGCGGCGTCGGCGTTGCCGCCGATCGCGTAGAGCGCCCGTCCCCACGACGTGTACCGAAGAACGATGCCCGCGACGAGGAACAGGATGCCCGTGATCCAGATCGCCGCGGGGACGCCCGCCCACCGTGCGGATCCGATGTAGCGGAACGCGTCCGGCAGGCCGGCAAGCGTCTTGCCCGAGCTGATGCCGAGCGTGACTCCGCGAAGCAGAATGAGCATCGCCAAGGTCACGATGAACGGATCCAGACGAACCTTCACGATGAGGAAGCCGTTGATCAACCCGATCAGCACTCCGCACCCGACGGTGACGACGATTGCCAGGAACGGATTGATCTCGATACCGAGGCCGCCCGTGACGGCCGGGATCATGAGCCAAGCCGCCACCATCGGCGCGAGTCCGACGGTCGATTCGAGGGAGATGTCGAGCTTGCCGGTCAGCAGGATGAGGGTCAGCCCGATGACGACGATCCCGAGTTCGGCGGATTGCCGCAGGATCAGCGTGAGGTTCGCGGCCGAGAGGAACGCGGGACTGACCACGACGCCGACGATGAAGACGACGACCAGCCCGGGAAGGACGCTGAGCTCCCGCAGATTCTGCAGGATCGTGCGGAGCACAGGGTTCCGCGTCGATGGGTTGCGGACGGCGATGGTGCGGTCGACGGTACTCACGGTATTCACTCCAGGCCTTCGATGGCTCGAACGATGTCTTCTTCAGTCGGTTCAGCGAGCTCGGCCGATATCCGGCCTTCGCGCATGATGAGAACGCGTGAGCTGACGAGCAGCTCCTCCACGTCGTCAGAGATCAGCACGACGGCGACTCCGTCGTCGAGCGCCCGCAGCATGAGCGAGTAGATCGCCTTCTTCGCGGCGATGTCGACGCCGGCGGTCGGCGAGACGAGGACGAGCACCCGCGGATTCCGAGCGAGCGCCCGAGCGAGCACGACCTTCTGCTGATTTCCGCCGCTGAGGCCCTCGACAGCGAGGGAGGGATTCGGCGGCACGAGAGCGACATCGTCGATGAGCTTCCGCGCCTCCGCCGTTTGCGCGCGCGGCGAGAAGAACCCTGCCGGCGCGAGCCGGTCCATCATGCCCATCGTCATGTTCTCGGCCACGCTCAGTTGCGGAACGTATCCGTCACGGTGTCGGTCGGCCGGCACGAACCCGACGCCCGCACGCTGACTCGCCTTGACGTTGCCGCGGCCGATGTCGGATCCCTCGACTGAGATCGCGCCCGAGCCCAGCTTCCGCAGACCGGCGATCGCCTCGCCGACGGAGTACTTCCCCGAGCCGCCGACTCCGCCGATTGCAACCAGCTCGCCAGGGGCCAGACTGAACGACACGTCAGAGAACACGCCCTCACGATCGGTCGCGGCGGTCAGCTCGAGAGCAGGAACAGCGTGCTCCTGTCCGCCTGTGCGGGCCTCGGCGCGGAATCGTTCCTGTTCCTCACCGGCGAGCAGCGCGTCGACGAGGTCATCGGAACGGATCTCGTCGCCCATGCGCGACCAGAGCAGACGTCCGTCGCGGAGGACCGAGGCGGAGTCGCAGATCGCCGTCACTTCTCGCAGGAAGTGCGACACGAACACGAATGTCACGCCCGCCTGCTGCAGCTCCTGCACCTTGTCGAACAGCCTTCTGATCGCCGCGCCTTCCAGTTGCACCGTCGGCTCGTCCAGCAGCACGATACGGGTGCCGGCCTCCAGCGCCTTCGCGATCGTCAGCATCTGGCGCTCCTCGATCGGCGCTTCGGCGAGCGGCAGTCTGGGGTCGAGGCGGATGTTCCACTCATCGAGGATCCGGTCGGCCTCGCCGATCATCCGGCGCCATGACACGCCCCCTCCGCGAACCGGAAGCCGGCCTGCGAACAGATTCTCCGCGATCGTGAGGTTCGAGAACACCGACGGGCGCTGATATACACAGGCCACGCGCTGCTGCCATGCCTTCGGGTCGGACACTGCCGGCGCCGACTCGCCGAAGAATCGGATGCCGCCGGTATCGGGCGACTCCAGCCCCGTGATCATGCGGAGCAGGGTCGACTTCCCCGCACCGTTGCGTCCGATCAGTCCGTGAACCTGCCCGGGAAGAACCGAGACGGAGACGTCCTGGAGCGCTTTCGTCGCACCGTAGGTCTTACTCACGCCATCGATCTCGATGGCCGGTACGGTGCCCGGTGAAAGTGTCATGACGTCTCCATCTCAAAGTGCCGTCGAGAATGCGATGCTTACTGGGCGCCGAAGGCCTCGAGAGCGAACTCCTGGTTGCCCCACATGTCCGGGTCGTCCACGTTCTCAGCGGTGACGACCGGCGTCGCGAGCAGGTCGACGAGGTTTCCGCCGCGCTCCTCGATCACGCTGTCGTGGTCGGTTTCACCGGCCTCGAACGTCGTGCCCTCGATCGCTCGCGTGAGGTAGTCGACGCCGTAGTCGATGTAATCGGTCATCGGCTGGGCGACGGATGCATCCACCCAGCCGTCGCGGATCGCCGTCATCGCCATCGGGCTCGCGTCGACCGACACCTGAACGATGTGGCCGTCCTCACCGACGGGAATGAGTTTGCCGAGCGAGTCGAGCGTGTCGAGGATCGTCGGGAAGAAGGTCGCGTCGCTCTGGTTGTAGATTCCCGCGACGTTGTCGTGCTGGTTCATCGCCGTCTCGATGCCGGACGCGGCCTTCGCAGGGTCCCACTCCGTCGCGACGTTGATGAGCGTCACATCGGGATACTTCTCCGCCATGCAGTCGTTGAACCCGTTGGTGCGGTCGCGCCCGTTGGAGGTGACGGGATCGCCGTCGAGTGTGATGATGGCCGCGTCGTCCTCGACGCGCTCACCCATCTCTTCGCACGCGAGCTCACCCATGCGGACGTTGTCAGCGCGGACGATCATCGCGATCTCGCCGGACGCGGGAGCCTCGTCGATGGCGACGATCGGCACGTTCGCATCGTTGGCATACTCGATCGCCGGGACGATCGCGTCTGCGTCGCCGACGGAGATGACGAGTCCCTTCGCACCCTTGTTGATCAGCGTCTGAATGTCGGTGATCTGCTGGGCGGCGTCGCGGTCGGCATTCGTCGCCGGGATCGTCGCGTAGCCGAGCTCTTCGAATCGCTTCATCGATCCGACGTTCTCGGCGTTCTGGAACGGATCCGTGTGCGGCTGCGAATAGCTCAGCGAGATGTCCGCAGGCTCTGCATCGCCGCCGGAGGCGGCAGTCGTGCCGCCCGCACAACCGGCGAGCAGAAGCGAGCCGGCACCGAGGACTACCAGGCCGGTGATAGTTGAAGTGCGCATGCGAACTTCCTCTCTGAAGTGGCGAGCAACGGACTTCGTTGCAGCGACGGGATTATCTTTGCACATATCGTACGCCTTGTACGTACAGAATGTACAGCACCGTATCCGGTCGCGCGAAACCGCGTCGCGCTCGGCACTACAGAACGGCACGATCGAGCCCGCTGCGAGCCCATCGCGGTGAGAGTCGGCCGCGACCTCCTCGCGGCGCGTCGTGCTCAGTTGGCGGCGACGTTCACTTCGAGCGGAATGATGTCCGTGAGCACCCAGGTCTCGTAGTAGTCGAACATCAGATTCTCGGCATTCCACGACAGCGAGCGCACCCGCAGCACGGGTGTGGCGTGGTCGACCTGGAGGTGATCAGCGATCCTTGCGGGCGCGGCGAGCGAGTGGATAACGCGCTGCGCGCCGGCAGTGACGTAGCCGGCGCGACGCAGCGTGTTGTTCACGGATCCGGTGCCGTCAATGACGTCCTCGGCCGCGGCGATCATCTCACCGACGTCGTGCGGGAACCAGTTCGTACTGAACATCGCGGTGCGCCCGTCGAGCGACCTCACGCGGTCAATGGCGAACACCCTATCTTTCGGGCTCACCTTCAGCGCCTCGGCGACGTGCCCCGGCGGGACGATCCGCTCAGCTCCGACGACCTTGGTGGCGATCCCGGTGCGCCCATGACGGATCTGCGACTCAAGGAATCCGTGGTCATCCTGGACGATCCACCCTGACGCGCGCCCCGGCGCGGAGGCGAAGACTCCGCGCCGGGGGACGCGATACGCGAACCCGTCAGATTCCAACCGCGACATCGTCTGCCGAACGGTCGCGCGTGACAGCCCGAAATCTCGGCAGAGCTCGAGTTCACTCGGCAGGCGCTCGTCCGGCCGAAACTCGCCGGACGAGATCCGATCCCGCAGGATGTCGAATAACTGCTCGTAGTACGGAACCGGCGACGCCCGCTCAATCGTCTGCACTCTGATTCACTCCTTCGCGCGTCCTCGCACCGCGCAATCCGTGATGCGAATACTGTGCGTACAAGCTATACAGTAGTCCGCCACGACGACGGCTGTCATTCCACCGCGTCGTACGGCACCGTGGCCGAGTACTCCGCCCCGTCCTCGCCCGCCCCCGTCACGGTGATCTCACCCGCAGGAAGCTGGACCAGTCGCGAGTTGAACACCATCGAGATGGTGGTGCCCGGCGCAACGTTGCGGCGACGCTTCTCGCCGTACTCGGTGGTCACCGTGATGTCCGCGACCTGATCCGACGCGTTCGTCACCGACGCGACGATGAAGGCCTTCTTGCCGACCGTCCGCGTCGCGACCTCCGACTCGATCGCCAGAGCGTCGTCCGTCTCCCCCGCCACTGCGAGCCACGAGATCACGGGATCAGAGCTCTCGCCGGTCACGAGATAGTCGACCGTAGCCGCCTCCTCGAGGGTGAAGGTGAGTTCTGCCGCGACCCGGTCGTTCGAAGCGGACAGCGCGACGTCGGCGGCGGCAAGTTCTTCTCCGCCCACAGATACCGACTGGGTCATCGGGCGGTTCACGCCCCACCACTCGTTGAATCCGGCCGTCAGCGTGTACGTGCCGGCCTCGAGCGGCAGTCGGTACTGCAGATCCTTCGTCGCCTGCCAGAGGCCGGTCGAGTACTTGTCGCGCAGGTCCTCTCCTTCCTTCACATTCATGCCGTCAGCGATGTGGCCCCACGCGTCCGCCGAGTCGGATGCGCGGTCCACCGCATCGTTCAGCAGGGAGGGGAAGGAACTCGCGACGGCAGCGTACTGCGGCGAGTCCTCACCTGCGGTTCCCCCGTCGATGAAGTACCGGATCCCGTCCGGCACGATCTCGTACTCGGCCTCGACCGCCGTGCGCTCGTCGAGCACACCGCTCACGGCGAGCGTTTCGTACGCCTCGCGGGGCGCATCGATCGATTCCTGGTCCCAGGTCACCGCGCGCTCGTCGCCGTCGACGGGGACCGTCTCCGGCAACTGCTGGTCGATGCTCACCGAACCCGCGAGCCCGATCTTCACGATGTCGCGCGCGGTCAGCTGCTCGACCGCGCGGTCGAGGCGGTTCGCGAGCGCCTGCGCGCCCTCGGCGTCGAGACTGTACGCCGCAGGATCCGCGGCAGCCGACTGCGCCGCATCGAGCGTCGTTCGAACGACCGCCCACTTCTCGGGGTCGTGCCCCTCGGAATCGAGCTTCTCGCCCGCGGCGATCGCCTCGTTCAGCGTCGCGAGATCGACGTGGG
>Ga0308157_10002958_pt1 | contig 26084 bp, 28 predicted proteins | sample PhyBR1_FD_201035 | JGI IMG/M metagenome (GOLD analysis project Ga0308157, IMG submission 201035) | Phyllosphere microbial communities from UC Gill Tract Community Farm, Albany, California, United States - DLSLB.R1 | ecosystem: Host-associated > Plants > Phyllosphere > Unclassified | place: USA...
AACAAACCCAACTGGGACTGAAGCGTGGAAAAATCTACAAAACCACTATAACGCAATTCACGAAACCACAATACAAGAATTGTTTCAACAAGATAGTGCCCGTGCAGAAAAATTCAATTTACAATGGAATGATTTTTTAGTAGATTATTCAAAAAATAATATTAGTCAGGAAACGGTTTCTCTTTTACTAGAATTAGCAAACTCAATTGGATTGAAAGATGCAATTGCACAATATTTTGGAGGAGAATTAATCAATCAGACAGAAAACCGTGCAGTTTTACATACAGCATTACGCGCTCCAGAATCGGCAGTTATTAAAGTAGACGGAGAAAATGTAATTCCAGAAGTTTACGAAGTAAAAAACAAAATCAAAAACTTTACACAAGAAGTAATCTCTGGACAAAGAAAAGGATATACTGGAAAAGCTTTTACAGATGTTGTAAATATTGGTATTGGTGGTTCTGACCTTGGTCCTGTTATGGCTGTTGAAGCTTTACAATTTTACAAAAATCACTTAAACACACATTTCGTTTCAAATGTTGACGGTGACCACGTAAATGAAGTCATCAAAAAACTAAATCCTGAAACGACACTTTTCGTGATTGTTTCTAAAACTTTTACTACTCAGGAAACACTTTCGAATTCAGAAACTATAAAAGAATGGTTTTTAAAATCGGCTTCGCAAGAAGACATTGCAAAACACTTCGTAGCGGTTTCTACAAATATTAAAAATGTAACAGAATTCGGAATTAATCCAGACAACGTTTTCCCGATGTGGGACTGGGTTGGAGGAAGATTTTCTCTTTGGAGTGCAGTTGGTTTAAGCATTGCTTTGGCTGTTGGATTTGATAATTATAATGATTTATTAAGTGGCGCCTATGAAATGGATGAACATTTCAAATCGGCAGAATTTGATGAAAACATTCCCGTTATTTTAGCTTTGTTAAGTGTTTGGTATAATAATTTTTATGGCGCTGAGAGCGAAGCTTTGATTCCATACACACAATATTTACACAAACTTGCTCCTTATTTACAGCAAGCTTTTATGGAAAGTAATGGAAAAAGTGTTGGTCGTGATGGAAAACCTGTTAACTATCAAACTGGAACAATCATTTGGGGAGAACCAGGAACAAACTCACAACATGCTTTCTTCCAATTAATTCACCAAGGAACAAAAAGAATCCCAACAGATTTTGTGGGATTTGTAAAACCTCTTTATGGCAACGAAGATCACCACAATAAATTGATGTCAAACTTCTTTGCTCAAACTGAAGCTTTAATGAATGGAAAAACAGAGGCACAAGTTCAAGCAGAGTTTGACAAACAAGGACTTTCTGCTGACAAAGCATCTTACTTAAGACCGTTTAAAGTTTTTACAGGAAACAAACCAACGAATACCATTTTGATTCAAAAACTTACACCAAAAAGCTTAGGATCATTAATTGCCTTATACGAGCATAAGATTTTTGTTCAAGGAGTTATCTGGAACATTTTCAGTTTTGATCAATGGGGAGTTGAGTTGGGTAAACAATTGGCAAATTCTATCTTAGACGAAATCAATTCTAAGACTGTTAAGAGTCATGATAGTTCAACTTCATTTTTGTTAAATCATTTCTTGAAAAACAAATAGAAACATTTATTTAAATATTCTATAACTTTTGAAACGTCCTAATTTCTAGTAAAATTAGGACGTTTTTTACATAAAATACCGACAAAAAGCAGAATTATTCGCCAATTTGCCTGTTTACACTTACAACGTTATTCAAATAATTACATTTTTAACAAAAAAGCTTAGCATAAATTCAAGAAAACAATATTTTTTTTAACGAAAAAAGAAATATTCATTTTAATGCGCAACACAAAAGACAAAACTGTTTTTTCTTAACATTTCGATAACATTATCTGAGTTATTTGTTATAATTTTGCCAAAAACAATAAACTCAATAACAAAATGAAGAAAATGAAAAATTGGTTACTGACTGGACTATTTTTTATGATAGTTTCGACCGTATTTTCTCAAGGAAAGGTTACTGGTAAAATTACCGACGGAACAGGCGGATTACCAGGAGCAAATGTAGTGATCAAAGGGTCTACTACAGGAACTTCAACAGACTTTGATGGTAATTTTTCCCTTACCTCAACATCAAGCACAGGAGAGATTGTAATCTCTTTTTTAGGTTATGACAACCAAACTGTAAAATTTACAGTAGCAAATGGCTCAACTGCAAACTTAGGAACTATCACTTTGGTAGCTTCAAATTCTAACGAATTAAGTGAAGTTGTAGTTACAAGCAGTATTATTGACGTTGCAAAGGACAGAAAAACTCCTGTTGCAGTTTCTACAATTAAAGCTGCTGAAATTCAAGCAAAATTAGGATCTCAGGAGTTTCCTGAAATCTTAAAAAGCACTCCATCTGTGTATGCTTCAAAAGCAGGTGGTGGATATGGAGATTCAAGAATTGCTATTCGTGGATTTGACCAAAAAAATATTGCCGTTATGATCAACGGTGTGCCAATCAATGATATGGAAAACAGCTCTGTTTACTGGAGTAACTGGGCAGGTATCTCTGATGTAACTTCTGCAATGCAAGTTCAAAGAGGTCTTGGAGCTTCTAAATTGGCTATTTCTTCTGTTGGAGGAACAATCAATATCGTTACAAAAACATCTGACATGAAAGAAGGTGGATCTGTTTCTTCAAGCTTTGGTAACAATAATTACTTAAAAGCACAAGCTTCTTACAATACAGGAGTTATGAAAAACGGACTTTCAGCTTCTGTTTTATTTAGTAGAACAGCTGGAGACGGATACGTTAACGGTACTCAATTTGAAGGATACAACTATTTCATCGCTTTCGGTTACAAAGCTAGCGATAAACATAACTTCCAATTTACATTTACAGGAGCACCTCAATGGCACGACCAAAGATCTCAATCTCCTCTTTTAAGTGATTTCTTAAAATACGGAAGTAATGGTGACCCAAACATTAAATACAACTCTGATTGGGGTATGAGAAATGGTGAGGAATATAATTTAAAAACAAATTATTACCACAAACCTGTAATGTCTCTTAACTGGGATTACGATATCAACTCGACTACAAAATTATCTACAGTAGGTTATGCTTCATGGGGACGTGGAGGAGGTACTACTTCAACAGGTGGTATTAAAGGTAGCACACCATACAATGGTAATACTTTAAGAAATGCTGACGGAACAATCAATTTTGACTTAATTGAAAACTGGAACTCTGGACAACCAACAACATTAGGAACAAGAACTCCTGTTAATGGTAAATATGAGAACGTTGCATCAACTGGTAATGCAACAAACTTAACAAATGGTTTATCTCAAATTGCTTCTGTAAACTCACACAACTGGTATGGTGCAGTAATCAATTTAGATAAAAAATTCTCTGAAAACCTTACATTTGATTTTGGAGTTGAAGGAAGAATGTACCAAGGTATCCACTTCCAAAACTTAATTGATTTACTTGGAGCTGATGTTTACAAAAACGTTGCTGACGTAAACAACAATCCTGGTTATTTTAGCACTACTTATGCTCCAAGACCAAATGGAAATCCATTTGTTAGCACAGACTATCAAGATAGAATTAACTACTGGAATGACAGTAAAGTTAATTACTACGGAGCATTTACTCAATTAGAATATACTACTGGTAACTTTACTGCTTTCCTTCAAGGAGCTATTTCTCAACAAGCTTACCAAAGAATTGACCATTTCAAATATACTTATGATAGCCCTCTTGCTAAAACAGGTTTCAAAACTATTACTGGTGGAGACATTAAAGCTGGAGCTAACTACAACATTAATGAGCACCACAATGTGTTTGTAAATGGAGGAATATACTCAAAACAACCATTTTTCAATGCAGTATACCCTAACAATGCTTCAATTGTTAACCCAAACCTTACTAATGAAAAAATCAAAGCAATTGAAGTTGGTTACGGTTTCCGTTCTGGAATCTTCAACGCAAACTTAAATGCTTATTACACAACTTGGGATGACAGATTTACAACTGCAACAGATCAAGCACCAACTAACCCAAGCGGATACTACACTTTCCAAGGTGTTAATGAAATACATAAAGGTGTAGAGTTAGATGTTACAGCTAAACCAATTGACAAGTTAAAATTAAACGGGATGATCTCTATTGGTGACTGGAAATATAACGGAAATGCTACAAGTAGTCGTTTTGATGTTGCTAACAACCCAATTAGTGGAGACCAACCTTTATACCTAGATGGAGTTAAAGTTGGAAACAATGCTCAAACTACAATGGCAATTGGAGCTGCTTACGAAATCTTAAACGGTCTTAATGTTGATGCAAACCTTAACTACTCTGAGAAGTTATATGGAAACATCGATGTATCTAAATTTTCAGCTGCAAACAATAAAGGAGCAATGGAATTGCCAGGTTTCGCAACTACAGATGCTGGTGTATCTTACAAATGGAACATCTCTCCTAAAATTGGTGCATTAAACTTTAGATTAAATGTAAACAACGTTTTTGATAAAATTTTCATCAACGAATCATTTACAAACATCTTTACAAGTGATTACAAAACTGCTCCTTCTACAGCAAACCCTGCTGGTGTAACTTATGCACAAGCTGGAGAAGTTTACAACGGAGTTGCTACTGCAAACAGAGTTTACTTTGGTTACGGAAGAACTTGGAACTTTAGTTTACGTTACGATTTCTAAAATTTAGAATCTAAATAAATAATAAAAACGGCATTGACTTTTAAGTTTAATGCCGTTTTTTTATGGCCTTTTTTGTTATATTTGTTTTTGAACAAAAAACACCCCTTATGTATAATTTTCTACAAAAATTTCACTCTGGCTGGGCATACTTAGCATTGCTTCTTCTACTAGTAGCTGTTGTTAATGCCATTATTGGAGTAACTTCAAAAAAAGAATTTACAGCTAAAGATCGTAAAATCGCTTTATTTGCTTTAATTGGCACACACACTCAACTATTGATTGGTTTAATCTTATATTTTGTTTCTCCGCTTGGACTTCAAGTATTAGGACAAATGTCCAATGCAGATTATAGATTAACATCATTAGAGCACCCTCTAATTAACATTATTGCTATCATCCTAATTACTATTGGATGGTCTAAACATAAAAAATTAGTTAATAGCGAAGCTAAATTTAAAACCTTTGCTATTTTTTACACATTAGGATTATTGCTTATTTTAAGTAGAATTCCATGGAACCTTTGGTTCTAAAAAATACCAATTAAAAGCCCTATATCAGGGCTTTTTTTATCTCGGCATATTATTTGTACAAACTCCCCCCAAGTCTGAAAAAAAATAACCCATGAGAAATAAAAAAAACATTTTATTCGCCACAATCGCCTTAACCTTAATTAGCGGCTTTACTTATGTGATAAGCCAGACCAAACCTACAACAGAACCTAAAATCATTCAAGATACTGTTAAAAATGTAAAACCAACTATTATCCCATTGCCGGATTCAGTTTTTACAGACAAAGGTTTAAAACTTAGACCATACAAGAAAAACGCTCATGCCTCCTACTATGCAGATCGTTTTAATGGAAAAAGAACCGCTAACGGAAGCCGATTCAACAACAACAGCTACACAGCAGCTCACAAAAAGCTTCCTTTTGGAACTAGAGTAAAAGTAACCAATGAAGCTAATGGCAAATTTGTCATCGTAAAAATTACAGATCGCGGTCCATTTGTAAAAACCCGCGAAATCGATTTGTCTAAAAGAGCTTTTATGGACATTACAAAAAGTAAAGGTGCCGGAGCAATGAAGGTTACCATCGAAACCATAATCGAATAAAAAAAATCCCGCTTAAAGCGGGATTTTTTATTTAAACCAATTTTCGTAAAGCCATTGCAACTCCTGTATGAAGACCTTCGTGATAATTATTAAAATCTAAGGCTCCTTGAACATGACGAAGCGTAAAGCCTACGCTTGTAGTATACTCATTGTAGTCAACAAATAAACCACTTTCAAAATCATTTTTTGTTTTTTCTAGAGTTGTTGAAAGTAATGTTCTTATCTCATCAACCTCAGCTTGAGAAACATCTCCTTCTGGTTTGGTTCCTTTTCTGTATTTGTTAATGAACTCTTCAGAAACCATTGTTGGAAGACCTGATAGCTTGTAAACTAAAAGCTGTTGTGAAGAAATACAATGGCCTATATTCCAAATGATATTATTGTTAAAACCATCTGGAATTTTGTTTAATTGCTCTAATGAATGACTATCTAAGAGTTTCAAAAGAATTTCTCTAATTGTTTTTTGTACATCAAAAACTGAACTCATAATTTTATTTTTTTTCTAAAATTAGTCATTTTTAAGTTTCAAATGGATTTTCTTTGCATTCTAACAAATTCATAAAATAATGGACAAAATATATTATTTATCATCTTGCGATACTTGCAGAAAAATCATCAAAAGTTTACCTGAAAACAATCTTGTTTTTCAAGATATTAGACAAGACCCAATTACTGAGGAACAATTGGAAGAAATGCACAAACTTGCAGGTAGTTACGAAGCATTATTTAGCAGAAAAGCACAATTATACAAATCGATGGGACTAAAGGATCAATCTTTGACTGAAGCCGATTTTAAGAAATACATTTTGGAGCATTATACTTTTTTAAGTCGTCCTGTTTTTATTATTGATGGCAAAATTTACATCGGCAACAGCCAAAAAAATGTAGCCGAAGTGATAAATGCTTTGAGCTAAAGAGCTATTTTCTTTTCTGTTAAATTGAAAACTGCGACTGAACACTAATTTCCAATCAAATAGAGCAAACTTTTATTTATCTTTGCGCCTTTATACTCAATTATATGATACAATCTATGACAGGGTTTGGCAAAGCTTCTTTGCAATTGCCTACAAAAAAAATTACCGTTGAAGTAAAATCCCTAAACAGTAAAGGTTTAGATTTGAATGTAAGAATGCCATCTGTTTACCGCGAGATGGAACTTGGTTTACGAACTCTTATTTCGACTAAACTGGAAAGAGGTAAAATTGATTTTGCAATCTATGTAGAAAGTACCGCAGAACAAACTTCAACTAAAGTAAACGTACCTGTTGTAAAAAATTATATCGCACAGTTAAAAGAGGTAAATCCAGATGCCGATGAAACTGAATTAATGAAAATGGCCGTTCGTATGCCTGACACATTAAAAACAGAACGTGAAGAAATCGACGAAAATGATTGGGAGCAAATTCAGGTAATTATTGACGAAGCGCTTCAAAATATTTTAAATTTCCGTAAAGACGAAGGAGAATCTCTTGAAAAAGAATTCAATTTAAGAATTGGAAACATTCGTCAATTCATGAACGATACATTGGCTCTTGATCCAGAACGCATACAAGCTATAAAAGATCGTTTACAAACTGCAATTTCAGAATTACAAGTTAATGTTGATGAAAATCGTTTTGAACAGGAATTAATCTACTATTTAGAGAAATTAGATATCACAGAAGAAAAAGTACGCTTAGGAAATCATTTAGATTACTTTATAGAAACTTTAAACGGTTCTGAAGCTAACGGAAGAAAACTTGGGTTTATCACTCAGGAAATGGGACGTGAAATCAATACAATGGGTTCAAAATCAAATCATGCTCAAATGCAGAAATTGGTTGTGATGATGAAGGATGAATTGGAGAAAATTAAGGAGCAAGTATTGAATGTTTTGTAAACGCTATAAACTTTAAGCAATAAGCCATAGGCAACAAAATACCGCACAAATATTAAAGCTTAAAGCATATTGCTTAAAGCCTAAAGCACAACAATAATGAACAAAGGAAAATTAATTGTTTTTTCGGCACCCTCAGGCTCGGGAAAAACAACTATCGTAAAACATTTATTAGGTCAAGAAGATTTAAATCTTGAATTTTCGATTTCGGCAGCATCACGTGAACCACGTGGAGAAGAAGTACACGGAAAGGATTATTATTTCATTTCGTTAGAAGAATTCAAAAAGCACATTAAAGCTGAGGATTTCTTGGAATGGGAAGAAGTGTATCGCGATAACTTCTATGGCACTTTAAAATCGGAGATTGAGAGAATATGGGCCCTAGGAAAAAATGTCATTTTTGATATTGATGTTGCTGGTGGACTTCGAATCAAACATAAATTTCCAGAGCAGACTCTAGCTGTCTTTGTAAAACCACCAAGCGTTGACGAATTAAAACGCAGATTAAAAGAGCGCTCTACCGAAAGTGATGATAAAATCAATATGCGTATTGCAAAAGCTTCTGTAGAATTGGCAACAGCTCCTCAATTTGATGTAATTATCAAAAATTATGATTTACCTGTAGCTTTAGAAGAAGCTCATCAATTGGTTAAGGACTTCGTAAATAAATAATTTTATTCCGCAGAGATACACAAAGAAAAACGCAAAGATTCGCCAAGTTGAAATAAAACTTTGCGAATCTTTGTGCTATCTTAGCGATTCCCTATGAAACTCTAGAAAATGAAAATAGGTTTATATTTCGGAACTTACAATCCCATTCATGTTGGTCATTTGATCATTGCCAATCATATGGCAGAGTTTGCAGATTTAGATCAAATTTGGATGGTTGTTACACCTCATAATCCGTTAAAAAAGAAATCTACTTTATTAGACGACCAACAGCGCTTGCAAATGGTTTATCTGGCAACAGAAGATTATCCGAAGATAAAACCGTCGGATATTGAGTTTAAATTGCCTCAACCAAGCTATACAGTAGTCACACTAGCTCATTTACAAGAAAAATATCCAACTCATGAGTTTTCATTAATTATGGGCGAAGACAATCTGAAAACGCTTCATAAATGGAGAAACTACGAAGTGATTCTAGAAAATCATGATATTTATGTATATCCGAGAATTTCTGATGAACCTGAAAATGTAGAGCTAAAATCGCATCCGAAAATTCATGTAATCGATGCGCCGATTGTGGAGATCTCTTCGACTTTTATTCGAAACAGCATTAAAGAAGGCAAAAATATCCAGCCATTATTGCCACCAAAGGTTTGGGAATATATTGATCATAATAATTTTTATAAGAAGTAGATGCTTTTTTCTGCTTCGATTTTTATTCCTGAAAAATCAAAAGGTCTTAATTTAACTAAATCCGAAAAATTATCTTATTTTTCTTTCGGAGTAATATTATTGTATGCATTAGCACTATTCTTAATAGAACATTTATTGGATCATAAATTGCCACAATATTTTTATTATCCTGTAATAATTCCTTTGATATTACAAATAGTAAGTGTTATTATTAGATTAAAAGAATTTGAAAATCTAAATGGCTATTTCAGCGGAACAATTTCATTTAAAGAAGATTTCTTAATAATAAATGAAATTGAATATAAATATGTTGAATTAAAAAATCTACAAATTTATGGAAACTCATTTTCTGGAGAAAAAACAAAAAATTACAGATACGGCCCTATGTATGGAAATGGTGTCGAAAATTTAATCTCATTTACTTGTAACGGAATTAAAATAGAAAAACACTTTCAATTAAATTCAGAACGTCATCTTGATGAATTGCAAAATGCTTTGATTCATATTATTACTGAAGACAAAATTCCTTTCAAAAAAGAATATTTAAATTTTATTAATGAAGAACATCGATCGTATATTCTTTTTGAATTCTTAATTGGAAAATTGATTCAAGAAAAGAAAATTGATTGTAAAGAAGGCCTAAACTTGCTAAAATTCAATTCAAATAAAGATGCTGAGGAATTTAAAGCAAAATATTGCATTTAATTTTTGAATTGCCTCCAGTTTTAACTGGTGTTTTTTTTATTTCACACAATCTTGTCATTTCGACGAAGGAGAAATCTTCGCCAGAAACTCTACAAAGATTTGCAATTAACTGTATGGAGCTACTTGCGAAGATTTCTCCTTCGTCGAAATGACAAAACAAAACGCAAAAAACTCAAATCATAAAAAAAGCCTGAACTTACATTCAGGCTTTCGTTTTATAATTAAGCTTCGATACTTACTTCGCTTTTCACTCTCGTTCTGATTTCGCTCAGTGATTGATCTATCAAAAGTTTTCCATCTCTGAAAACTTCTTTCAATTCACCTTGTTTTTCTTCTTCCCAAGAAACATTATCAGTTAAATGATACTTCCCATCAATCAAATCAATTTTCATTAATCCTTTGGCCGATTTTTTCGTTCCGTCATCAGTAATCGGATCTTTGAAAATTGCTCTTCCCTCTCCGTTTACTTCTCCGTATGTTGCTTTCATTGCAAATCCGAAAGTATCTCTGGTGTTATATTGATAAGTGAAAGATCCAATTCCTAAAACCACATTCGTAGAAGCAAATCCTTTTTCTTTTAATCTTTCACAAATTTGAGTAGCTCTTGCTACGGTAATGCTATCTCCGTAAATAGCTCCGATTTGCAGAACCAATTCTTTGAATCCTTTAGCATTTGTAGTTCCGCCAAAAACATCCCAAAGCAATTCGATAACTCCTTTTTTCTCCTGTTCCGTTTTTCCGTTTGGATTTCCGCAGATAATATCAACAGGATCACCACTGTCAGGACGAATTACAACTTTACCTTCTCTTGAAACAATATCTTCTCTCAATCTTGGAAGATAATCCGTTAAAACCTTCCATAAATCCCAAGTATCAGACACGATAGAAACAATTCCTTTAGGATAAACTTCAGTAATTAATCTTTTAAAAGTCTCATATTCGCCTTCCGTAGTTCCCATACACATAACAGAGTGCTCTGTTGCTGCAACTGAACCCGCAACCAGTTCCAGATCTGAGTTGGCTTTGTAATATTCTTCTAAGAAATCAATTGCCGGAATAGTATCAGAACCTGTGAAGTTTAATAAATGTCCAGCCGCAGAAGTTACAGAAGCTTCGATTCCGCCCATTCCTCTCATTGAGAAATCGTGCGCCTGCCAATCTACAAATTCCGGAACAGATGAAGTCTGATCTGCATATTTATCTAAAACTTTTCTATACTCTTTTGCAATTGTAGCTGAGTTACAAGGAAGCCAGATTACAGCTGAAAGTAAAGTTTCGAAATAATTGGTCAGCCAGAAAAACTCTGGAATGGTATTGTACATTGTAAACATTGGCACTCTCAAAGGAACGCTTGCTCCTTCTGGCAAAGCTTTAAAAACCATCGGAATGTAACCTAAATCATGCAAATCTTCAATATGTTTAGTTCCAACTTGATTTTCGCCTAAATAATTATTGATTCTACGAGCGTACTTTGCAACAACTTCTTCCTTTGACTTTTTAAAGAAATACTCTTCAAAGTCATGAATAATATATTTTTTGATAAAATACTGTAATCCGAAAAACACAACTTCATCAACTTCTTCTAATCTAGATTTACGAGGAGTCCAGTTAGAATATACTAATGTTGTTCCGTCTGGATATTGTCTTCTGTGGTCAACTTTGTAACCGTCGGTTAATAATAGTGGGTTCATATATTTTCTATTTATATTTTTTGTGATAATCGTTTTGCTAAATCTTTAATATCATTAGATCTGACCAAATTGTCAATCCATTTTTGTGGCATACTTTCAATTCCGTAATAAATTCCTGCTAATCCTCCTGCAATTGCGCCTGTTGTATCGGTGTCTTCACCTAAATTAACAGCTTTTAAAACCGTTTCTTCGTAAGTATCAGAATTTAAAAAACACCAAAAACTCGCTTCTAAACTATGCAGAACATAACCCGATGAATAAATTTCATTTTCTAAATATGCAGAAATATCATTTTTCAAAATCCTTTCAAACAATCCAACTTCTATCGGATTAAATTCTTTACTTTCTAGAAATTTTGCAACAACATTTTGCATTTCTTTATAAGCTTCGAATTTATCTTTATCTTTTAGAATCTCCAAACAATACACAACATAAATAAAACAGGCAAATACCGATCTAAAATGAGCATGCGTTATTGATGAAACTTCTTTTACATTTTTATAAATGACTTCGACATCTTTCTCTTGCTGAAGATAAAAAACCAAAGGCAAAATACGCATTAAGGAACCATTTCCGTTATCGCTTTCAGAAAAACCTCCACATAAATCTGGTTGATGTCCTTTGCCAATATTAAGAATTGCATTTCTGGTTGCGATTCCAATATCGAAAACTCGTCCATGTGGCGTCCACAATTCTTCGCCGTACCATTTTACAAAATTTCTAGCAATATCCGTTAAATCATAACCCGAGCATAAACTTTCTACTAAACAAAAAGCAAGAGAACTATCATCACTCCATGTTCCAATTGGTTGATGATGTGTTCCAAAACCAAACATTTCAGTAACTGGATTTTCTTTTAAATATGTTCTTGACTTAAATTCAACTGGAACTCCCAAAGCATCACCAACCGCTAATCCAAATAAACCTGATTCTATTTTATTTTTCATCTTATTTGTTTCTTCCTTTTTCGTTTGGATAAAATGTCTGTACAGCATCACTCTGCCAAAAGACTTTTGTTTCAACATCCAAACAAGTTAATTTACCATAAAACCCAGCACCCGTATCAATATTCCAAACATTACATCCCTGCATCGGAATTTCAACATCATAATGCAATGTTGGCGTGTGACCGATAAAAATTTCATTAAAAAGCAATAATCGTTTTGGATAAGAAAGTGAATCTTTCTGAATTCTTTTATCCATTGTTAAAGCCATTTCCCACAACGTTCTGTCCCAGGAATAATTGGTTTTATAATGTTCTTTTTCTGGACCATGCATAGATGAAAAACCAGCATGAATAAACAAATTATTATTTTCGTCTACAAAGTAATCTTTCATTCCGTTGAAGAATTCGAGATGCTTTTCTTTATCTGAAGAATCAATTCCCTTATAACTTTCTATAGTCGAGTTTCCTCCATGTAAAAACCAAATATCATTTATGACATCATTTTCTAACCATTCTTGACACCAGGCATCATGATTTCCTTTTATAAAAATACATTCCTGTTTTTGAGATAATTCAATAAGAAAATCAATCAATTGTTTCGATTCACTCCAACCATCAACATAATCACCTAGAAAAATAAAACGATCATTTTCTGAATATTCAGTTCTTTCCAATAACTGAATTAATGCTTTTAATCCGCCGTGAATGTCTCCAAAAACTAAGGTTCTTTTCATGATTAACTAAACTTGTTATTCAGAGCTACATCCAGTTTCATGAGAAAATCTTTTCCGAATTTATCATTTTCCAATTCTTCATATAGAAACAAAGGCAATGTCTTCTCACAATTCTGTTTCTGACTTAAAATTGCCATCGACAATGCTGCAACTGTATCAGTGTCTCCACCATAACCAATTCCTGTCTTTAGGCAATCTTTCATAGAAACAGCTTCAGAAACCATTTTAATTACAGCTTGTGTCGTTGGATATCCATGCATATCAATTGGAGAAGTAATTCTATAATTTTCATTCTCCTTTAAAGTCTGGTTCAAAAAATCTATCAAAGTAGATCCATCACCAAGATTATACTTAAAATAATGAACTGCCAGCGCAATACGTTTTGCACAGCTTATTCCTTCAACTGTATTATGCGAAGTTTTCGCCTGAATCTCACAGAACTCGAGTATTTGTTTGATATCTTTTAAATATCCAATTGAATATGCTCTCATGGCAGAACCATTTCCACTGCTTCCATTATCAATTATTTTGATAAAATCGGAGCCATTTTTACTGGCATCTAAAGCATTGTAAACTCGGTCTGAATAACCGCGTCTTTTATCTCTATGAAATACCTCAACAAACTTATCTGCAACTTTAATCTCATTCCAATTATCATCTTCTAAAAGCAATTCTGAAATCGCAATTGCCATTTGAGTATCATCAGTATACTTTTTGTAAATCTCTGTATACATTCCGTGTTTATCATACTGAATCAGATTGTTGTTTTTAGAAATAAAATCTAAATCTCTAAACTCAAAACCTGCACCGTATGCATCGCCTATTGCTGCTTCTAAAATCATAATTGCTGTTTTTGATTATTTAAGATTTAAATTCGATATACTTTGAAGGAACTTCATCTGTCAACCAAACATTGTTTTCAGACAAATAAAATTTAAATCCATCTCTGTACATAGCACCGCTTCTAACGGTTAAAATTTGCGGAATTCCTCTTCTGCTTCCTACTTTTGTTGCGGTTTCTTTGTCTTTGGAAAGATGTACATGCTGACGGCTCATTTTTTTCAAACCTTCTTTCTGAATACTTTCCATGAATTTCCCAACGGTTCCGTGATACAGATATTCAAGAGGTTCCGTTTCAGCTAAATTTAATTCCACCGAAATTGAATGCCCCTGACTTGCACGGATTCTAGTTTTATCTTCGTTATAAGCGAAACGCTTTTTATCGTTATTTTCTACTACATAATCTAAAAGTTCAGCATCAAGACGATTCCCTTTTTTAGTACATTTTTCTATTAATTCATTGACATCTGCCCAACCATTTTCGTCTAATTTTAATCCGATTTTTTCTGGCGAATGTCTGAGCACCAAACTCAAAAACTTGCTGACGCTCTTTGCTATATTTTCATTCATGATTATTTTTTTTCTACCTACGAAATGTTCCGATGGAACATCTACAAAAGGCTTTTGTAAATCTTGTAATTTTCATCATCGAAACAGACAAATATTACCTTTTCTATTTCATTTGATTTATCGAAATCTTTTACAGTTCTTACTGCGATTTCTGCGGCTTTATCTTTTGGAAAATGATAAATTCCAGTACTTATATTTGGGAAAGCAATAGATTTAATTCCATTTTGAATGACAAGGTTCAAACTATTCCTATAGCAATCAGCTAATAACTTAGATTTTTCTTCTTTATCTCCATTCCAAACTGGCCCAACAGTATGAATAACATATTTAGAAGGCAGATTTCCTGCAGTTGTAATTACAGCTTCACCTGTTTTGCATCCTCCCTGCTTATTTCTAATTTGGATACATTCCTCTAAAATCGCTTTTCCTCCTTTTCTGTGAATAGCCCCATCAACTCCGCCTCCACCCAACAAAGAAGTATTTGCAGCATTGACAATTGCATCAACCTCAATTTCTGTTATATCCGCTTTAAGAAGTTCAATTTTCATCTTTCAAAGTTTATCTCAATTCATCCCTAACCTCCATCAAAGCAAAACCTAAAAGATTCAAACCTTTCCACTTTTCAGGATTTGAAGCATCCGTATGATCACTTGCCATTCCGATTCCCCAAATTGGATCTACGGGACTTGCTTCTACAATTACTCTATCGTTTGTACTTAATAGAAAGATTTTCAAATCTGGATTTTGACTGAATTTGTGAAAGTTTCCTTCTTTTACGATTTCAAATCGGTTTTCTAACCAGATTTTATCATCGTAGTTTCTTACTTTACGCCCTAATTTTTTGGCTTCAGCTGGCGAATTGCATTTTATAATCTTTTCTAAAATTTCCTGATCATTAAATAATTCCGCCTTTTTTGCCATCATCCAATGTTCGGCTGTTTTGTAAGTCACACCTTCCACTTCAAAAGAACTTAACCACCATTGGCTGAAACAGGTTTTAGTAACCGTTCCGTCTTTGCTTGGCTGATGTCCCCAAAAAAGTAAAAATTTACTTTCTGGAGCTATATTGTCTATATTGTATTTCATTTTGTTAATGTTTTTGTTTCAAGTTTAAAGTTTCAGGTTCTTCGCTAAACTTGAAAACTGTTTTTAACTTGAAACGGTTAGCAGATTTTTTTCGTTTCAGGCTTACGTTACACAGAGAACTTGAAACCTGAAACTTGAAACTTTTAAACTAATTGATCCAATCCAATTACCTTAACACTTTCACCTTCAAAATCTTTAAAAGAATTCGTAGTATAAATTCCGTCGAAGCAGTTTAAAACTTCAAAACCTTTATTGAAGATTCCATGGCTTACGGCTAAGTATAATTTTCCGGCATTTTTCTTTTTTAATTCTTCAGCTAATCCTACGAAAGTTCCTCCTCCATCGCAGATATCATCCACAATCAAACAATCCATTCCGTTTAAATCATCTTCATACACTTTAAAACCAGATAATTTTCCTGTTTTTACATCGCGGCTTTTACTGCATTCTACCACCTCAACTCCGCCTAAAAACTCAGAAACTTTGTAGATTTTTTTCAAAGCGCCGCCGTCTGGAGAAATTAGTTTTACATCATTTCCGATGTTTTCTAAAACTGCTTTTATAAAAGTATAGTTCGGAATCACTGTACTGTTATTCAACAAAGCTGGAGTAACCTCAGAGTGCGCATCAAAAACAAAAACTTTGTTCAACTGCATTGCATTTATAATATCAGCATACACTTTTACAGATAACGGCTCACCAGGAATCATAACACGATCTTGTCTTGCAGCTGGAAAATACGGAATAAAAAGATCGATAATCTTCACATCCATTCTGCGTAACGCATCAACTGTAACACATAACAAACCCAAATCGTTGAATGAATTTAATCGATGTGTAATAGTCACTTTTCTATTGACATCAAAATCTGGAGCAATTTTAATGTGTGGTTCTCCACCAGAAAATGTAAAACTTTGAAATTTGATTTCTTCCTGATTTTGAAATGGAGCGAATTTTGGGTCGAGATTTAGTATCATAGTTTTTTAGTTTGCGTTAATTATACGCAAATGTAGAATTAAATTTTAAATAAACAATTTATTTTGTGTAAAAATTACGCAAACTTTATTTCGAAGTGAAAGCCTTTCTGAATTAACTCATTATATTTCAACTTATTGAACTTAAAAAGTTTTGCTGGACGTCCCGTTTTAATTGGTGAAAATTTTTCAGTTTCTTCTAAAATACCATAACTGAGTATTTTTTTTCTGAAGTTTCTGCGGTCTATTTCTTTTTCTAAAATAGTGCAATAAAGGTTTTCAAGATCTGAGAACAAGAATTCTTCGGGAAGTAAATCGAAGCCAATTGGTTCGTAAGTGAGTTTTGCCTTTAATCTTTCAATGCCTTTTTCTAAAATCAAATTATGGTCGAATGCCAAAGGCGGAATTTCATCTATCTTAAACCATTGCACTCGTTCAGCATCTGTATCGGCTTTAATCTCCAAATTCGAAGCATCAACTAAAGCATAATACGCCACTGAAATCACGCGATTTCTGGAATCTCTATGAATGTCATCGCCAAAAGTGTACAATTGTTCCATAAAAGTCAATTGTACATTGGTTTCTTCATGCAATTCACGTATTACTGCATCGCTAAGAGATTCATCATTCTGAACTAAACCTCCTGGTAATGCCCAATATTTATCTGCTGAGCCAAATTTCTGCTCAATCAACAGTGCATATAAACCATTGTTTTTATATCCAAAAACAATCGCATCTACAGCAATTCTAATATTTTGTAATTTTTCCATAATCCTCAATCCTATCAAACAAATATAACGAATGAGAGCCAACTTTATAATTTAATACAAAAGCTTAAATTATAAAATTGACTCTCATCAATATCTTTTAACTTTTCCTAGTTAACCGTAACGGTTCTTTTGGGAACAGAAGTACATTCTGCACCATCTTTTTTAACGGTAACTTCAGCCTTAGCTTCATATGTACCAGCAGCTGCGTAAGTATGTGTTACTGCAGTGCCAGTTCCTGTAGATCCGTCACCAAATGTCCATTTCACTCCAACCAAAGTTCCTGTTCCTGTGTACTCAACCGAGTAGTTCATTAACTTCGGATTAGTCGCATCGGTTGAATTATGTAATTTAACAAAAATCGATTCTGCCAAACAATCTACTATCACTTCGTCATCGTGTTTACTGCACGAATTGTTCAAAAATACAGTAACAATAAGGATTAACACTGTCGCAATCTTTTTCATTTTTGAAAATTTTAGTGGTTTCTTTATCAAAATTACTCTTTTATGCTACGTGAACAAATGATTGAAATCATAATCTATTTCCGAAAAACAGCTTTAATTCTTTTTCAATAATATCAAAAAAAGACTTTAAGTTATTATTCTTTGGAGTCAATAAATACACAAATTCTTCGGGAACATGAAAACTGTTCCAAACTAACTGCAGTTTATTTTCTTTAATATAATGTCTTGCATTGCAATTCCAAGTTGCAGCGATTCCTTCATTTTTAGCTAAAAGCCTCAACATTTCAGATTCTGATGGAATAATGTAATTCGGAACCATCGAAGGCCTTTTTTTATTAAAAGCATGCAACCAAAATAATTTTATATGCGGAATTCGAGCATCATGACTGTACCATTTTTGTGCATTAAGCCATTGCTCTATTTCATTATAATTATCTGCTTTCAATTTCTGGCGGAATTCTGTTATGTCCAAAGAGGTTGGAGCAACCAGAATCAATTTAATCTTCCCTACGATTTCGTAAGTTGTATCAAAAGTGTCAAATCTCTTTGTGGTAATAGCAAAGTCTAATTTTTTAGCGTCTACTAAAGCAAAAAGCTCATCATTTTCTGCAAAAGTAAAATCGATTAAATCAAACTTTGAAATCAAAAGATTTCCAATGCAGTCAAAAAGATGTTTTGAGACTCCAACAGAAATTAATCTAGTAGCATCTTCTGCCTTTGCGCGAAAACCAGTTTCGACACTTTCCAGACGATCAAGCGCATCTATTATCAAATTATTCAGTAACTTAGCGTATTCGGTTGGCTCTACCCCTTTTGACTTCCGATTAAATAATTTATTTCCAACGTGCGCTTCAAGCATTGAAATCTGCTGACTTACGGCAGGCTGACTCATAAACAACTCTTTTGCGGCGACAGAAAAATTACCATTTTTATAAACCGCTTTAAATGTTCTGTACCATTCTAGATTTACCATGATATAATTTTATTTATAACAAACATAGTTTATTTTATTTTTACTGATATCACTTTCGGCGTAAATTTGTTCAAAATTTAATATTTATGAAGAAAATAACGCTATTCGCAATAACTGCATTTACAGCTGTAAGCTTTTCAGCTGAGGCTCAAAAATCAAACAAGAAGAGTATGAAAAAGGTATTATTTGTTGTTACCAGCAATGATAAACTGGGCAATACAGGAGAAAAAACAGGATTTTGGTCAGAAGAATTTGCTGCACCATATTACGAATTATTAGATCAAGGAGTAGAAATCACAATTGCATCTCCGCTTGGAGGTCAGCCACCAATTGATCCTAAAAGTGCCGATCCTGCTTCGGCAACTGAAGACACAAAACGTTTTGACGCCGATAAAGTTTTACAGGAAAAACTAAAAAACACTTTAAAACTTTCGACAGTAAACCAGAAAGATTACGATGCTGTATTTTATCCAGGAGGTCATGGTCCGCTTTGGGATTTAGTCCAAGATAGAAATTCTATCGCCTTAATCGAATCTTTTTACACACACAATAAACCTGTAGCATTTGTTTGTCACGCTCCTGCTGTTTTAAAAAATGTAAAAGTAAACGGCGAATATTTAGTAAAAGGCAAAAAAGTGACGGGTTTTACCAATGCCGAAGAAGAAGCAGTTGGTTTAACTAAAGTAGTTCCGTTTTTATTGGAAGATGCTTTAGCATCAAATGGAGCAATTTTTTCGAAAGGAGAAAACTGGCAACCTTACGCTGTTGCTGACGGACTTTTGATTACAGGACAAAATCCAGCTTCGTCTAAATTGGTAGCTGCAAAATTATTACAAGAGTTGAAGTAAAGGTGCTAAGGAGCTGAGATACTAAGGTTCTAAGTTTTTCTTAAAACCTAAAACTCTATCTCTTATTCACTAATTACAAAATAAAAAATTAATAAATCACAATGTTAAGTTTCTGAATCTACGTTTCAACAAAAAACTTAGAACCTCAGAACCTTAGCATCTTAGAACCTTAAAAAAAATGCTAAACTTTGAATTATACAATCCGACAAACTTAGTTTTCGGAAAAGGACAAATTGAAAAACTTTCGACTTTAGTTCCAAAAGGAGCAAAAGTGCTTTTGGCTTATGGTGGTGGAAGTATTTTTAAAAATGGTATTTACGACCAAGTAATCCATAATCTAAAAGGTTTTGAAATTGTAGAATTTGGTGGAATAGAACCAAATCCGAGATTTGAAACTCTGATGAAAGCAGTTGATGTAATAAAAGCAGAAAAAATCGATTTTATTTTGGCTGTTGGTGGCGGATCTGTAATTGACGGTGTGAAATTTATTTCGGGCGCTGTCCATTTTGAAGGAAATCCGATTGACATTCTTCAAAAAAGAATTTTGATTAAAGAAAATGCAATGCCGTTTGGAACTGTTTTGACACTTCCAGCAACAGGAAGCGAAATGAATTCTGGATATGTGGTAACAATTGAAGCTACTCAGGAAAAATTATCTTCTGGCGGAAGTGCTTTGTTTCCGAAATTCTCTATCTGTGATCCGACTGTAATTTCGTCTTTACCAAAAAGACAAATCGAAAATGGTGTTGTAGACGCCTACACACACGTTATGGAGCAATATTTAACGTATCCAACAGATGCTTTTCTTCAGGATAGGATTGCCGAAGGAATTTTACAGACTTTAATTGAAGTTGGTCCTGGCGTTGTACAAAACCCAACCGATTATACTTTGGCTTCTAATTTTATGTGGAGCTGTACTATGGCTTTAAACGGACTAATCCAAAAAGGTGTTCCAAGCGATTGGGCGACTCACATGATTGGTCATGAATTGACAGCACTTTACGAAATTGATCACGCTAGAACTTTGGCAATAATTGGCCCAAGTCTGTACCATGTAATGTTTGAAACTAAAAAAGCAAAGCTAGCGCAATACGGAAGACGAATCTTCAATTTAACTGGTTCTGATGAAGAAGTAGCAAAAGAAGCCATTAACAAAACCGTTGAATTTTTCCATACAATGGGAATGGACACTAAACTTTCTCAGTACACAAAAGACTATTCTAATACAGCAGATTTTATCGTAAATCGTTTCGAAGAAAGAGGCTGGAAAGGTTTAGGCGAAAATCAATTGGTAACTTTAGACAAAGTAAAATCAATTGTTGAGCTTAGTTATTAAAAAAGTAATCAGTGTTCAGTTTTTAGTGATCAGTACGCACTTTACTGAATACTAAAAACTGAATACTAAAAACTGAATACTGCCAACTAAAAAAGGCGTTCTTAACAAGTTTAGGAACGCCTTTTCAAAATACTAAAACAAAACTAACTAACTCAATTTTTTTTAAATTCATTAAAATTCTAATTTATAAACTATTATAACGGAAGGTGATTATTTTTTATTGTATCGCATTTTAAAAAAATATTTTACGCTTAAACTTCTTGAAAGTATTGCAATTAAAGAGCTCTTTCAAAATTTCTTAAAGTAGATTTTGCTTTATTAGCACATTATTAAGTACTTTTGTTTCAAATTAATAAAATAATGAGCGAAAAGTTAAAATTTGCAGTAATTGGAGGAGGAAGTTGGGCAACGGCAATTGCCAAAATGTTATGTGTGAATCTTTCAGAAATTGCGTGGTATATGCGTAATGAATCTGCAATTGAACATCTTCAGAAATACAAACACAATCCGAACTATTTAAGTTCTGTTGAATTTGACACCAACAAACTTAAATTGACAAGCAATATAAACGAAGCGATAGAATATGCAGATTATATCATTTTTGCTATTCCTTCAGCATTCTTAGATGCCGAATTAAAAAATATGACGGTTTCTCTAGCCGATAAAATCATTTTTTCTGCTATTAAAGGTATCGTTCCAGAAACGAGTTTAATTGTCGGCGAGCATTTCCATATTCAATACGACATTCCATATTACAACATTGGAGTTATTACAGGACCTTGTCACGCCGAGGAAGTTGCCTTAGAAAGACTTTCTTACTTAACAATTGCATGCGGTGATCCAGAAAAAGCTTGTACTGTAGCAAAATCGCTTTCAGGAAATTATATCAAAGCCAAAATTTCAGACGACATTATCGGAACTGAATATGCAGCAATGCTGAAAAACATTTATTCAATCGCTGCCGGAATTGCTCATGGTTTAGGCTATGGCGACAACTTCCAGTCAGTTTTAATGAGTAATGCTATTCGCGAAATGAAGAAGTTCATCAGAAAAGTGCATAAAATGAAACGTAACATCAACGATTCGGCTTACTTGGGCGATTTATTGGTTACAGGATATTCTGTTTTCTCTAGAAATAGAATGTTCGGAAATATGATCGGAAAAGGATATACAGTAAAAAGCGCTATGATGGAAATGAGCATGGTTGCTGAAGGATATTACGCAACAAAAAGTGCTTACAAACTAAATCAAGGTTATGGAGCGAAAACGCCAATTATAGATGCTGTATATGCTGTTTTATATGAAGGAAAAGATGCTAAAACGGTTTTCAAGAAATTGACTGAGTCTTTGGATTAAGTATTCAGTGGTCAGTTTTTTAGTGGTCAGTTAAAACAAAATAAAAAAGTCCGAAAAAATATTTTTCGGACTTTTTTATTTTACGCTTAATTTCAATTTAAACCGAATACTGAGACTGATCACTAAAAAACTGACCACTGAATACTACTTCACCATAACCCCTTCAACAAACAAAATTGGCACTTCTTCCGTATTGTTTTCGTCAAGCGAATTGGCTTTAAAAATAAACTTCTTATCGTATAAAGTATTTCCGATGAAGAAAGTCACCATAAACTCGTTATTAAGCGCTAAAAGGCTTTTTTCTACCAATTCTATCTTCACAACAGAAACCGAAGGAACCTCAACAAATGCATGACGCAGAATTGACGTTTTTTTCATTTCTCCATCAATAGTTCCAAATGCTTTTGAAACCACCATTACGCTGTCTAAGTTAAAATCACTATCATTAACCAAGTAAGCGTACCATACTTTTTCCATAAAATCGTCACTCCATTCCTGCACTGCTGCTAGAAATACATTTTCAACTTCTGGAATTATTATATCTTTTTTCATATGAGTCAAAAGTTTTAAAGTCGAAAGTCGAAAGTCAAAAGCCATCACTCTGAGACTTTTGACTTTCGACTTTACAACTTTATGACTTAAATTATATATTTGCTTTAAACTGCTCTAAGAAACGAACATCATTTTCGTAGAACATACGGATATCTCCAATTTGGTATAAAAGCATTGCAATACGCTCTACTCCCATTCCGAAAGCAAATCCGTTGTATTCATCTGGGTTAATATCACAGTTTTTCAAAACGTTTGGATCAACCATTCCGCAACCTCCAATTTCTAACCAACCAGTTCCTTTTGTGATACGGTAATCGGTTTCTGTTTTTAGTCCCCAATAAATATCAATTTCAGCACTTGGTTCTGTAAATGGGAAATACGACGGACGAAGACGAATCTTAGATTTTCCGAACATTTCTTTTGTGAAATAAAGCAATGTTTGTTTCAAATCAGCAAAAGACACATCTTTGTCAATGTACAATCCTTCCACTTGATGGAAAATACAGTGCGAACGAGATGAAATAGCTTCATTACGGAAAACGCGTCCTGGAGAAATCGTACGAATTGGCGGTTTATGATTTTCCATATAACGCACCTGAACAGATGATGTATGCGTACGCAACAACACATCAGGATTGGTCTGAATGAAAAACGTATCTTGCATATCACGCGCTGGGTGATATTCTGGTAAGTTCAATGCTGTAAAGTTATGCCAGTCGTCTTCAATTTCTGGTCCTTCAGAAACATTGAATCCGATATTGGCAAAAATATCTATAATTTGATTTTTAACGATAGAAATTGGGTGGCGTGAACCAATAATAACTGGTTCTGCAGCACGTGTTAAATCTCCAAAAATTCCTTTAGACTCTTCTTTGCTTTCAAGCTCTTCCTGAATAACTCTTACTTTTTCTTCAGCAACAGCTTTTAAAGTATTAATTACTTGTCCAAAATCCTTTTTCTGGTCGTTTGGAATATTTTTAAATTCAGTAAAAAGTTCTTTCAGCAAACCTTTACTTCCTAAATATTTAATACGGAATTGTTCTAACGATTCTTTATTCTTCTCATTAAAGGCTTTAGCTTCCTCTATGTGCTGTTTTATCTTATCTATCATTTTCCTTCGATAATTGAGAGTACAAATTTAGTGTTTTTAGTTGAAACTGTGCGGTCACAGTCGCAGTTTTCGGTTTTCCGTAAATTATTTTATCAGATTTAACTTTTCTTCAATTTGTTTAATCTTTACATGCCAATAATCTAAACCTTCCTGATTGGTTACTATTTCCTTTTTGTAGTTAGGAGAAATACTGCTTAATTTATGCCAGTTTTTATTTAAATCTCGTTCTCTTTCTTGTTTTGTAGAAGGTTCAATTCTGTTGCGCCAAAAATCCATATTTTTAAAATAGGTCTTTTTTATGCCTTCAAAATACTCTACTAATTTTTCTTTTGAATTCGGAATATAACCTGGTCCACTGCATCCGCAAGAGTGAAACGTAATTCCAACAGAAAACAAACTTTTTATATGTTCCCACTTTTTGACATCATCTTTTTTAGGCGATTCAAAATCTAGTCCCATATTTGCCATAAATTCACCACATTGCGGACATTTGGCTTCAAAAACCGATGCTTCTCCTTTTTTTATATCAACCATCAATCTTCTTTTAAAGGTCTTTCGACAATTAAAACAAGCGTAATGAGGTTTATAAGATGTCATTGCGTATCTGCACATTTTTTTAGTGGTCAGTGGTCAGGTTTTTAGTGGTCAGTTTCCGCTTGCTTAGTTACAATTTACAGCACTGAACACTAGGCAACTGAATACTGAACACTAAAAAAAATCTATTCAATAAGTTTTCTTTCTAAAAAATAACTCACAATCGCTTCTTTCATTAAAACCGATTGTTCACCAGCTTTTAACGGTGGTAAATTTTCTTTTACTTTGTAATGAGGCCAACCTTCGTCGTCGAAATATTCGAATTCATAAAATCCGTATGGTTCTAACAATCGACAGATGGCAATGTGCATTAAATTCAGTTTTTCGTCTTTTTTGTATTCACGATGCACTTTTCCGTACTCCTGAACTCCGATTAGGTAAATTATGGCATCCAAATCTAGATCTTCGCCTTGCGAAAACTGATTGGAAAGTATATCAACGAGCTTTTCCCATCGCTCTTTTAATTGTGTATCTCTAGACATTTAATTTATGATTTTTGATTGTAGATTTTAGATTGCTGATTAAAAATCAATTCTGAGGGGGCAGAATCGCAATCTATATTCTAAATTTTGATTTGCAAAGATACAGAGTTCGAACTCAATGTGCCTAAAAAAAATTAAACACTAAAATTACATCTCCCACAAAACCTGTGAACCTTTGCCTCTCCGCACCTTTGAACCTTAAAAAAAACATATCTTTGCGCCTTTATTAAACACCCGTAAAAAATGAGTTTTTTTGATATTATTGTAGCCGCACTTTTAGGATACAGTTTGTATAAAGGCATTAAAAATGGTCTTTTTGTAGAAGTTGCCTCTTTTATTTCTTTGTTGTTAGGAATTTATCTTGCGATTAAATTTTCTTCGTTAATGACAGGATGGATTTCAAAACATGTTTCGTGGAATCCAACTAATATTCAAATTACCGCTTTTATCCTGACGTTTATTTTAGTTGTGATTGGCGTTTATTTTTTAGCTAAAATTTTAACCGGAATTGCCGATTTTGCCATGTTAGGCTGGATGAACAAACTCGGAGGAGGATTTTTCAGGGTTTTAAAAACCATTCTGATTCTAAGTATTTTTATTGCTTTGTTCGAAAAGATTAATTTCAATCACACTTTTGCCAAACAAGAAACTTTAGACAAATCTATTTTTTATAATCCAGTAAAGAAAGTCGCTGCTTTTGTTTATCCGTCTATTGAAAAATGGTACGAAACGTTTAAAAAGGAACATTCTGAGAACCCAGAAGAAAAAGAACAAGCTACAAACAAGGAATAATGCATTTTGTCAGGCTGAGCGAAGTAGAAGCCTCTCGTTTACAAATAAATAAACCCGACAGGTTTTAAAACCTGTCGGGTTTGCTATTAAAAAGCCTCAGCGAGGCGATATACTTATAGAAATTAAACCGCCTGAATGGAAAGAGCTCCAGCGGAGCGAAATATTTGAATTGTAAATAATTTATTATGT
>Ga0308157_10002961_pt1 | contig 26077 bp, 19 predicted proteins | sample PhyBR1_FD_201035 | JGI IMG/M metagenome (GOLD analysis project Ga0308157, IMG submission 201035) | Phyllosphere microbial communities from UC Gill Tract Community Farm, Albany, California, United States - DLSLB.R1 | ecosystem: Host-associated > Plants > Phyllosphere > Unclassified | place: USA...
TCGGGCGTTTGTATATCCTTCGTCAAGGCTTCAAGCTGTGTCTTGTCCAACTTCATAACAATCTCCGGACGGTTCAATCCGTCATAGCAGGGCGATTGCTCGGACACACTTTAATTTACAGTCTCGGCAGCACGCTCCATAGGCTTTGATCGGGAAAAAACATTACGTTTGATCATCTTGCCACAAGCTGCCCGTCTCATGATCCGACCATTGGGCGTAAACGCTGTTGCTCTTGTCAAAGGATCGGCATTGGTTTCAACAATATCGGTCGTGGAACTCACCTATACAGCGCAGCGCTTTATCAGTTCAACATACAAGCCTTTCGAGATATTTGCAGTCGCAGCTGTTCTTTACATGATCATTGTTTATGTCGTCGTCATGATTGTCGATCTGCTCGACAAGCGCTTTGCGCCGCGTTGAGGGAGGACACATCATGCCAACACTCGATTTCAGTATCGTTGTTCCTTATACCGACCTTCTTTTGGTCGGACTTTGGTGGACGGTTGTTCTAGCCGTTGCATCCAGCATTCTCAGCTTTGTTTTCGGCATTCTGTTTGCTCTGATCGTTCTTTACGCGCCGTCTGTACTTGCATATCCCATACGCTTCTTCATGTGGCTTTTTATGGGAACGCCTTTGCTTTTGCAGCTCTACCTCATCTATTATGGGCTCGTGCAAATCGGCATCGATATTCCGGCACTTTTTGCAGGCATTATCGGTCTGAGCCTGCATTTTGCCGTCTATAATGCGGATGTCATTCGTGCAGGTATTGTTTCGGTTGATCCCGGACAAACAGAGGGTGCCCGGTCAATCGGCCTGAGCCGCGGACAAGCACTACGTTATGTCATCATTCCGCAGGCGATCCGGAACACTATTCCGCCTATCGGTAACAACATGATCGTTCTGCTCAAAGATACATCGCTTGTTTCGATTATCGGAATTGCTGAACTGGTCAATAGTGCACAGATAGCCATCAGCGAAACCTATAGTCCATTTGAGTTTTATCTCACCGCAGCTGCACTCTATTATCTGGTAAACCTCGTTATGGAAGCAGGGCTGCGACATATTGAAAGAAAAGTGGAGGTAACGCGATGAGCACGCTGAAGCCAATGGTTGAAGTTAAAGGTGCCCGCAAAGCCTATGGCGTACTGGAAGTTCTGAAGGGAATTGATCTTTCGGTATCGCGCGGACAGATCATCGCAATTATAGGTCCAAGCGGTTCAGGAAAGAGTACGCTTCTGCGTTCCATCAACCATCTTGAAACGTTAAATGGTGGCGAAGTCTGGCTCGATGGGACACAAGTCAATCAACCGCTCAAAGGACAGGCCTTTGAAAAGCATATCAACTCTGTGCGCCAGCAAATGGGAATGGTTTTCCAGCACTTTAATCTGTTCCCACATTTGACTGTTCTGGAGAATATCACACTTGGTCCGATCAAGCTTAAGAGCATGATCAGGTCGCAGGCACGTGAGCTGGCGCTTGAGCTGCTTGCCAAGGTTGGACTGGCCAGTAAGGCAGATGTCTATCCCTCCCGCCTCTCGGGCGGTCAGAAGCAGCGCGTGGCGATTGCTCGTGCATTGGCGATGCAGCCAAAGGTCATGCTGTTCGATGAAGCAACCTCTGCACTCGACCCCGAGCTGGTTGATGAGGTGAACCTTGTCATGAAGCAGCTTGCTGCCGAACACATGACCATGCTGATTGTCACGCACGAAATGCGTTTTGCTGGCGAAGTTGCCGACAAGATTTTGTTTATGGACTGCGGCGTGGTTGTTGAAGAAGGTACACCTGATGCACTCTTGCGTAACCCTCAGCAGGATCGTACACGCACATTCCTGAAAAATTATCTGGCGGTGTGAGCTCCTGAAGGGGGGTCACCATGTAATGAATATGCATTAAGGCGCTGATCAAAATCAGCGCCTTAATGCTTGCTGCCCAACGAACATTTCATTTGTCGCATGGCGACACGGTTGTTTTAGCGTGTTCGTGCCCTATTCTCCTTTGCATGCCAAAGTATAAAGAATCCAAAGAGCCGATGGAATGGACTGCGCCGTCGCTATTTTCGTTTCCCGGTTTTCACTATTTAAAGACCGATGTGTCTACGAATTGGGCAGATTTCTCTGATCTGACAAGATTGTCTTTCTTTTTTGATCTTGATGGCACCCTTCTTGACCTTGCACCCACGCCGGATGCTGTTCGAGTAGAAGTAGGACTTCAAGAGAATCTGGAACTCTTGTCTAAGCGCACATCCGGTGCGGTCGCCATTGTAACCGGTCGTTCGATCAAGTTTGTTGATCAACTATTTCCTCGGCATTCCTTTTTCGTGGCCGGTCTTCACGGCGCCGAGTTTCGCTTCGGGTCAGAAAAATCTTCGACATATGAAATGGCTCACTCGAACGCGGAGCGCCACGACGAATGGTATTTGACAGCCCGCGATATGGCCAAAGGAGAGGCGGACCACCTTGAAGGTGTCATTTTCGAAGACAAAGGCGGAGCCTTTGCCCTTCATTATAGGTTGGCACCAGACAAGGAAGAAGCTGTGCGTCATATCATGACGGCAGCTGCGGAAAGTGCCGGGGCGGCGTACTCGCTACAAGGTGGGAAGTTTGTATTTGAACTCAAACCGGCTGGCAGTGACAAGGCTCAGGCGTTGCGTCGGTTCATGCGAGTAGGTCCTTTCCAGAGCAAGTTTCCGGTCGCTGCGGGAGATGATCTCACCGATGAAGCGATGTTTCTTGAGGCCAACTCGATGGGAGGTGCCAGTATTCGGGTGGGCATGCATGGCGTTGGAAACAAAACCAACGCTTCGATAGTTACCCACTCTCCAGAACAGTTCAGGTGCTGGATAGGGAGGCTTTGTAAGTGAAGCAATTCAAGGATGAATTAGAAAACGCAATTTCAATACCGCATTTGAATCTGCCGGAGGATATTTCGTGAGTCGCCTTATCGTCGTTTCCAACCGCGTGCCTAATCCGGACCGTCCGCCATCTGGCGGGCTTGCGGTGGCCGTTCAGTCCGCACTTAAGGAGAACGGTGGTATTTGGATGGGATGGTCTGGCAAATCAAGTGGTGGGAAGGAACCCGGTCCGCTTACGATAAGGGAAGAAGGCGAAATCACTTATGCCTTATCTGATCTCTCAGATCAGGATTTATCTGAATATTATGAAGGCCTTGCCAACAGCGTATTATGGCCCCTGTGTCATTACCGTATTGATCTTACCGACTATACGCGCCGGGATATGGCAGGGTATCTCAGGGTCAACCGCTTGTTTGCGGAAAGGTTACTGCCATTAATTGAGCAAGACGACCTTATCTGGATTCACGACTATCATCTTCTGCCCTTGGCCGCAGAGCTCCGCCAAATGGGAGTTAAGAACCGTATTGGCTTTTTCATGCATATCCCCTGGCCGTCGCCGGATGTGTATCTGACATTACCTGTACAGGCAGCATTACTAAATGCGATGACGGCTTTTGACCTCATCGGATTTCAGACAGAGGATGATGCGGAAAATTTCGCTCTTTGCCTTCGTCGAGGCGGAGTAGCACAACCTGTTGCAGCTGACCCGGGATTATTCCGCAATCCAAGCCGGGAGTTTCGAATAGGTGCGTTCCCGATTGGAATTGACGTCAGCTCCTTTTCCCATACGGCTCAGTCAGCAATCAATAACCCCACAATCCAGCGATTTAAGCAGTCTCTGGAAGGGCGGGATTTAATCGCAGGTGTTGACCGCCTTGACTACACCAAAGGACTACCTGAACGATTAAAAGGCTTCCGCAGGTTTCTTGAAGTGAACCCAGCATGGCATGGGCGTATAACCTTACTTCAAATAACACCCAAGAGCCGCTCTGGCGTGGCGGAATACGATGCCTTGCAACATGAAGTAGCCGAAATTGCCGGGCAGATTAATGGCACTGTGGGTCGTCTGGACTGGACGCCGGTGCGATATGTAAACCGTGCTTTTGGCCAACAATTACTTGCTGCCGTTTACAGAATGGCAAAGGTAGCCCTTGTTACACCACTCAGAGACGGGATGAACCTCGTAGCAAAGGAATTTGTGGCTGCACAAGATCCAGAGGATCCCGGTGTGCTCGTTCTTTCGCGCTTTGCAGGTGCAGCTCATGAGCTTGGTGAAGGTGCGCATCTGGTTAATCCATATGACGTGGAAGCAATTGCCGACGCTATTGCTCGCGCTGTCTCAATGCCGCTGGAACAGCGGATTGAACGATATCAATCGATGATGAGAGCAGTTGAAACGAATGATGTGTTCCATTGGTGTCGCAGTTATCTTGATCAACTTGCCACTGAGGTAAAAGCCACTTGAAAGCCGACAAGAAAAGGCCGACCGGATGAAAACCCGGCCGACCTTGATACACGTACTATCGAGCTGTTTAAGCTGCGAGTGCTTCGTCAGCTGTTGTTGGCACTTCGGAAATTGTCTTAAGAACCTGAGAGGCGATCTGATAAGGGCAGCCCTGTGAGTTAGGGCGGCGGTCTTCCAGATAACCCTTATAATTGTTCTGGATGAACGAGTGCGGTACGCGGATCGAAGCTCCACGATCACCAACACCATAAGAGAACTTGTTCCAAGGCGCAGTTTCATGTTTGCCGGTCAGGCGCATATGATTATCAGGACCATAGACTTCGATGTGGTCCTGTAAGTTTTTGTCGAACTGAGCCATCAGAGCTTCGAAATAGGCTTTTCCACCAACTTCGCGCATGAATTTGGTCGAGAAATTACAATGCATTCCCGAGCCATTCCAATCGGTATCGCCGAGAGGCTTGCAGTGAAATTCGATATCGATGGAATACTGTTCACAAAGACGCAGGAGGAGATAGCGAGCAATCCAGATCTGGTCGGCAGCGCTTCTTGAACCTTTACCGAATACCTGGAATTCCCACTGACCCTTGGCCACTTCAGCATTAATGCCTTCGTGATTGATGCCAGCTGCAAGGCAGAGATCGAGATGTTCTTCAACAATCTTACGTGCGATCGATCCGACGTTCTTATAACCAACACCGGTGTAATAAGGACCCTGTGGCGCAGGAAAACCCTGCTCTGGGAAACCGAGTGGGCGGCCGTTATCGTAAAAGAAATATTCCTGCTCGAAACCAAACCAGGCGTCTTCGTCATCAAGAACGGTCGCACGGCTGTTGGACGGATGCGGTGTAACACCATCAGGCATCATGACTTCGCACATGACAAGCGCACCATTGGTACGGGCCGGATCTGGATAAATTGCAACAGGCTTCAATACGCAATCCGAGCTGCGGCCTTCTGCCTGCATCGTAGAAGAACCATCAAAGCCCCAATAAGGAAGTTGATCAAGAGTTGGAAATGCTTCGAACTCCTTGACCTGGGTTTTACCACGCAGGTTTGGGGTAGGGGTGTAGCCATCCAACCAGATGTATTCGAGCTTATATTTTGTCATCGCCTAGTCTCTTTTGTTCTGCGTATTAAACCGGTTCTTTGCACCGCGGCCTATTCGTCATATGCTCAACAATGCGTTTGATTTATTAGAAGCAAGTGCCGTGCCAATCGGGATTTCTAAGCGGCAACTTGTGCTTTTGCGGCCATAAGTGGAACTGAAGGCGCTTTTAGGTTTAGCTAGCAGTGGAGGAGAGTGAGCTAAGAGCAATTCATAGGCATAACACCCTCTGATTATTGCTTATAAAATAGGCAATTGTATAAAAACGCGTCATTATATGCGCTTAGATAAAATGCAATCCGATTGCTGCTCGAATTTTTTGTGTTGATGCGTATCTTATCGGAAATGGGGACACCTTTTTCGGATGTTTAGTTTCCTGGTAAAAGCTCAGAGTGCGGCGCCCACGTTTTCAATACTTTTCGCAAAGTGGACAGGCTCTGATACCCTGCCTCCAAACCGGCGGCGGCCAAGGGAACACCTTCTGCTCGCCGGCGCATGACATGCGAGACCCTTAATCGCTGGCGCCATTCGATGAAACTCATACCTGTTTCCTGGCGAAATTTGCGGGTCATTGTACGGCGGCTCATGCCGACCTTATCAGCCCAGTCATCGATGGTCAGATCGTTTCCCGGATTGTCGAGTAAATCACGGCAGAGTTTGCGCAGTTGCTTCTCGGCAGGCAAAGGAACCGTATAAGGTCGTTGGTCAGCGTTGCGAATTTCATCAAGGATAAGGGCTGAGAGGTGTTTGCCCCTGCCAGTTTCATCATAAAGCACAGGTTCGTTTGCCAATGCCTGTATACTGGCATCAAGCAGCGCCGAAACTTTCAAAACCCGTGTAGGCTCCCAACATCCACGCAAAACACTTTCCTCTAAGTAGACGGAATGCATTTTTGTTTGGCCAAAGGTCTGCACCGCGTGCGCCAGGTCAGGTGCTATAAGAATCGCGTAGCCGCTAGGGAGCATGAATGCTCCTTCTTCGGTCATTGCCGTCATATAGCCGCTATTGCCGTAAAGAAGCTGTCCACGGCGATGACTGTGCCAGCCGAAGTTCATACTAACTGTATATTCACGGCGCATCACGGCCAGAGGTCGTTTGATGTCCTGATAATCAATTGCATGCTTCGGTCGCATTCAGTCTTCCATTTGGCCCAATTTGACTAAAAAAGTCATATTTGATGGAAATCGCAGAATTTTGACCCGATTGCAACCGAGTTTGGCCTGACTCAACAAGTGATGATGAATATATTCTGCTTCGCAACGCATTGATATGCGGGTGTAATTTAGAATTATTCTGAATTCTAGGATTCCGCAATATCAAATTTGACAGCCAAAACCTGCGGTCGTTATCGCCAGCGGGAAATATCTCGTTCACGTGATGAACGACCAGGAGAGCCGAATTGAATACGAGTAGCACCGCTGCCCGCGACCCGAACGCTAAGAACGAGACAGTGGGTTACGGTGCACATCCCTTACTCAAGGCAGCACTTTTGGCAGGAGTGGCTACTATCGCTTTTTCCGCGCCAACGCTGGCGCAGGATGCGGGCTCTATCCAATTGCAAACTATCGAAGTTCAGACATCTGGCGGGAAGGGACCGCTCGTTCCGGTTAAGGGATACATTGCCGATTATAGCCGAGCAGCCACCAAGAGTGACATTGCCTTTCGCGAGGCTCCGCAAGCAATTTCTGTTGTGACCCGCGATAATATGAATGACAGAGCGGTTCAGTCGGTCAGTGAAGCGATGCTTTACAGCGCCAATGTGAATGCGCAGCGTTATGGCGCCGATGTTCGTTCAGATTATTTTACAGTTCGAGGCTTTCCGGCAGATATCTATCTCGACGGTCTGCGTATTCCACAGATTGCCAGCCAGTCCGGCGGCTATTCCGGTTTTGTTGTCGAACCCTATTCACTTGAAAGCGTAGAAATTCTGCGTGGCCCAAGTTCGGCTCTTTTCGGCCAGAGCAATGTTGGTGGCATCGTCAATATTGTTAGCAAACAGCCGCAGGCTGAAGCAGCCCACGAGGTTTATTTGCGCGGCGGAAGCTTTGGACGCAAGGAACTGGGCTTCGACACCACCGGGGCAATCAATAATGACCCGCGCTTTACATACCGTCTCAACGGTATGTTCCGCGACAGCGATACTTCCTATGATTTTGGCAAGAATAATCGATTTGCGATCAATCCAAGCTTCGCATGGCGTCCTGATGCAGACACAAGCCTGATCGTATCGGGCGGTTATCTCAAAGACGATATGGGGCAGGCTGGTGTTATCATTCCAGCTTACGGCAGTGTTTTGCCGAGCCCGTCGGGACAAAGCATTTCGCGTGATTTCTCGGATGGTGATCCACGCAACGCTATTTATAAAAAGGAAATTGGCTATGTAGGATATGCGTTTGAACATCGTTTCAACGACACCTTCACGCTGCGTCAGAATTTCCGCTATTCGCACATGAAAACCGATTACCAAAATCTGTTTACAGGCGTTTTACCGACAAGCGGTTGGAATGGGCATACAATTCCCCGCACCAATTATCTTGCACAGCCTGAACTTGATGCAATTGCGTTCGACACGCAGCTGGAATCCCGGTTCGATACTGGTCCCTTGTCTCACACCTTGCTTTTTGGTGTTGATCAGCAATGGCAGCGCTTGGACAATTACACAGCTTCGGCGAGCGGCCCTTCGCAGGACCTCTTCAACCCGACCTACGATAAGTCCATTTCCAAGCTTTCGCCAACGACGCGGCTTCTGCAAAAACAGTATCAAACTGGCATTTATGTTCAGGATCAGATCGAAGCAGGCAATCTTCGGATAACGTTTGGTGGCCGTAAGGACTTTACGCGCATTGATTCCGAGCAGACGACGCTCTCCATCGGGCGCACCGTGGATTACGATCAGAACCCTGACAAGTTTACCGGTCGCGTTGGTGTGGCGTATGTTTTCGATTCAGGCTTTGTGCCTTATGCGCTGTATTCGACATCTTTCTTACCAACGCTCACACTTGCAGACACGCCTCTCAAGCCGACAACCGGCACGCTGAAGGAAGTGGGTCTGAAATACGCGCCAGAAGGTGAAGATTATTCGGTCACGCTCTCTGCATTTGAAGCCGAACAGCAGAATGTCGTCAATCGTATCTCCGGCGTATATTATCAGACCGATGAAGTTCGTGTTCGCGGTGTGGAGCTCGAGGGAACGGCACGCTTGTGGAACCGTCTGAATGTGACTGGCGGCTTGAGCTTCCAGGACCCGGAAGTCAGCGAAAGCCAAAATCCGGCGCAGATCGGCAAGTTGCCTTATACGGTTCCGAAGAACCAGCAGTCATTGTTCCTGAGCTATGACATGCCTTTGCCAGACAGCATGAAGGGTAATCTGGTTGTCGGTGGTGGTGTACGTCGCATCGGTAAAACAGCCGGCGATACGCTCAACACTTTCTACGTTCCGTCCTATACCCTTGTTGACGCATTTCTGCGTTATGATCTTGGAAACTATCGCTTGCAGGTCAATGCTTATAATCTTGGAGACAAGAAGTATGTGGCAGGGTGTAACTCAACGAGCCAGTGTTACTTTGGCCAAGGCCGGTCTGTTGTCGCAACAACGAGTGTTCGATGGTAATTGGGTTTTCACGACGTGAGATTTTGGTGGGAGCGGCTTTAGCCGCTCTCACGCGTTCCGCAGTTGCGCAAACACCGCGTAAAATCGTTACACTTGAATGGGCAGAAACAGAAATTGTTCTGTCGCTGGGACTTATACCCTCCGGAGTGGCCGATCTCTCTGGTTATCGCGAGTGGGTCGGCGTTGAAAATGACAAGCTGGCCGACGCTATTGATGTGGGTGGTCGCCAGCAACCAAGCCTTGAGGCGCTGATGCGTCTTAAGCCCGATCTCATAGTTACGTCAGCACTGCGTCATGGTACGATTGCTTCTCGATTAAACGAAATTGCTCCAACCATTTTATCAGATGAAAGCTCCAGTACTTCTGATTTTTATGAGGCCACAAAGCTCAGTCTTTTAAATATAGCAAAAGCCACGGACCGGGACGCTGCCGGACAGGCTGAGTGGCAGACCTTCGAGGAACGGCTGTCTGCAGTTCAAAAAAAGAACCTCAATCCCATCAATGTGGTTGTTGCACAGCCATTGCCCGGTATTGCGCGGCTCCGCATTTTCACATCCAATTCTCTAATCATGAAGACGCTGGCAAAAGCTGGGTTTTCAGCGGGTATTGATCGCGGCAATCAACCCTTTGGCTTTACGACGTTTGGATTGGAAGAACTGGCGACGCTGAGTTCTGATACGAAACTGTTCATTCTTGACGAGACTGTGCCGGGCGAGTTGTGTGATAGTGCGATCTGGCCGGTTTTGCCAATGGTGACTGCAAAACAGGTCTATACGATTGGCGGAAAGATCTGGCCTTTCGGATCAACGCGGTCAATGTTGCGTCTTGTTGAAAGAACCATAAACGCTCTGTCAATTTGAATAAAGCATGTGTGAATTGTCTGAATGATATCAGTGTCCTAACGCGATTGCTTGCGCATCAGAAGAATAAACAATGGCGTCCCTATAAAGGCTGTCACTATTCCAGCTGGAATTTCGTTTGGTGCTATTATCGAGCGCCCTACCATATCTGCTATTACAGTCAGGATTGCGCCTATAAGTGCCGTCACAGGCAACAGATGGCGATAGCGTGCACCGCAGCAAAGGCGTGCTGCGTGTGGTGCGATCAACCCGATAAATCCTATCGCACCAACGGCTGCCACTGCACCCGCGACTGAAAGGGCGGCTATCAGCATCGCCCATATCCGCGTTGATGCTGGATCTACCCCGAGAGACTGCGCGCCATCATGACCAAGTGCGAGTATATCGAGCCGCTTTGCAAAGGCCATTGCTGCAATAAGAAGAATGAGCCAGGGGGCGAGTGCTTCAACATCATGCCAACTGCGGCCATGCGTGGAGCCAGCGAGCCAGGAAAGTGCTTCTGCAACCTGTAGCCTGGCTCCAATGACGACGATTGTGCTAAAGGCCGAAAGACTGGCGGCGATTGCAAGCCCGGTCAATGCGATGCTCGCAGGCGAGAGGCGAAGCCCGAGCAAGGATATCAAGAGAACAACGCTACCCGCACCTGCAGCTGCAAGCAAAGCAAAGAGCGGGCTTCCAGGCACAAAGCCGATCAGGAGTGCCAAAAGGCTTGCAAGGGCGGCCCCTTGAGCAAGTCCGAGAGTTTCGGGCCCTGACAAAGGATTCCGCGTAGCGGCCTGAAGCAACAGGCCTGCGATTGCCAACAATGCGCCGGCGCCCATCGCTATAAACACTCGGGGCATTCGCAACGAATAGACCGTGCTCCAGTCGACTTGTTTGCCAGCGATACCATCACCAAAGATGAAACCTGCAAACACAGATGCGAAAAGAGCTAAGAAGAGAACGATGTAAAGAGTCAGTTTTCGCGTAAACAGCATTTTTCCCAAAAGGATGCTGGCGCGGGTGCTCGCTTCGCTTTTTACCTTTCGAAGGATAAAAATCAAAGCGGGAGCAGCAAGACATGCGGCGAGAATTCCGGTGGGTATTATCCTGCCTTCACTACTCAAAAATTGAGCAAGGACATCAGCGCTCAATAATGCGACCGCACCCCAAAGACATGCAGAAGGCAAAAGCACACGATGCCTGATCAAGCCGCTCGCACGTAAAAAATTCGGAACGGCAAGACCGATGAAACCTATAGGCCCGGCGATGGACACAGCCGCCCCTGACAAAATAACTGTAATCAACAAACCAATGATGGCCACAGTTCCCCCAAGGCCCAGGCTCGACGCGATATCACTGCCAAGTGCCATGATATCAAATTGTCTGCCGAGCAAGATCAGAAGCAAAATACCCGCAAAAACTATCGGAGCGAGTGGTGCGATCCTGCTCCAGCCCGTCTGATCCAGAATCCCTGCAGACCAGAGAATAATCCCCGAAGCCCGATCGTCCGCAGTCAGAATAATAGCCGAGGAAATGGCTGAAAACGCCAACGAAACGGCCACTCCTGCAAGCGCAAGTCTGACAGTTTGTGCTTGCAAGCCTCCACCGACTGATAAGCAAACCAAGCCGCCGATTGCTCCGCCCAGGATGGTTGCCGCAAAACTCGGAAAAGCGAAGGGTAACAACAAGCTCGATATGACGAACGCAAGTTGTGCGCCGCTTGTGACGGCTAATATATCGGGGGCGGCCAGTGGGTTGCGCAGGATCGTCTGCATAACTGTGCCTGCCGCCGCGAGTGCCGCGCCGACGAGTATGGCTGCCAATGCGCGCGGGAGACGAATAGTTTCAATAATAATCTGTGCAACAGATGGCGGACGGGAGGGCGCCAGCAATACATCCTGCATTGTGACATTGGCGCTGCCGACAACAAGCTCCGCGAATGTGAGAAGAAGCAATAAAATCAGTCCAAGGAGGATAAGGCTCGCAGGAAGTACGAAAGAACCAGATCTTACATGGGGAGCAGATTGCATGTTCAATTTTTCAACTGCTTATCGGCAGGGTTGACCCACCGCGGTAGGCAGAAGGGAATCGGCAAAACCGGATGTTGCGTTATATCGATGTCGAAATCAAAGGCCTCTTTGAGATGCTGCTTGGTGAAAACCGCTACAGGTTCGCCAGATGCCATGACGCGGCCTTTGCGCATCAGGATCACATCGTCGGCAAGTTCAATCACCTGATTGAGATCATGAAGCACTGCAACGATAGTCAATTGTTGTTCGAGATTGAGCATTTTCAACAGAGTGAGGAGTTCGGCCTGATGGCGAACGTCCAAAAAATTAGTTGGTTCATCAAGAAACAGTACAGAAGGGTTTTGTGCCAGAGCGAGTGCAACCCAGGCCCGTTGTCGCTCGCCGCCCGAAAGCGATGCGACATGTCTGTGACGCAAGTCCTGTAATCCAACCTGAGCAATCGCAGATGCAATAAATGCGCGGTCTTCAGGTCCGAGGCGCGAAAACAAACGGCGATGCGGATGTCGACCATTTTCAACCAGTTCCTCGACGGTCAATCCCGCTGGAACTTCGGGCATTTGGCCAAGCACTGCAATCTTTCGAGCAAGATCAAGCCGCCGTAAATGGCTTATATCGGTCCCTTCAAAGAACACCTTGCCTTGTGAGGGAGCTTGAAGGCGCGCCATGCTGCGCAGCAGGGTGCTTTTTCCCGAACCATTTGCACCGCAAATAACGGTGATTTTCCCCGGCGCGACCGATACATTGACGGTTGCTAACGCCGGGGCGCCTTCGTAAGTGACGGAGAGATCAGCGACACGAATGATTGCCTCTTCCATTGTGCTTCTAATCTTCCTGATGCCCTTTGTGTGCGTTCCGGGTTTTGATGAATTCCCGTCTTGGGAATAATCAAAATGGCTGCGTTGGGCAAGGGTATTCGCTATTCTGACGCGCCCTTCAGCACATCCGGTTTCGGCCAATGGGGAGCATCATTGGTCTCCCTGACGTGGGATCAGTGATGATGCGGCTTTCAAGATTGAAAACTTCCTGAACGTTCTTTTCGGTCAGAACCGTTTCGGGCGAACCTTCGACATGAAGACGCCCGCCTGCCATAGCGACAAGATGGTCGGCATATCTTGCTGCAAGGTTGAGATCATGCAGCACCATGACGATGGTGGTGCCCCGTATCCGATTGAGATCTGTGAGCAGATCCAGAACTTCGATCTGATGGCTGATATCAAGAAATGTGGTTGGTTCGTCGAGTAACAAAATGTCTGTCTGTTGCGCCAGCGCCATTGCAATCCAGGCGCGCTGCTTTTGCCCCCCGGACAGTTCATCAATCGGCTTTTCGGCGAGTTCTGCAGTTTTTGTTGCTGACAATGCAGCCGCTACAGCTTCATTATCTTCTCGTGTCCAGCGAGAGAAAATGCCTTGATAGGGATGTCTGCCGCGGCTCACCAGATCAGCGACCGTGATGCCTTCTGGTGCTACCGGAGACTGAGGAAGCAATCCCAAAGACTGAGCGAGTGCGCGCGAAGGTATTTTGTGAATTGATTTTCCGTCCAGCAGCACATTTCCACGATGAGGGGTAAGAAGGCGTGACATACTGCGCAAGAGCGTTGATTTTCCACACGCATTGGCACCGACAATGACGGTTATTTTCCCGGTCGGGACGTCGAGATTCAATCCTTCAAGTATTAGCGTATCACCATAACCGCACGATATTTGACTGACTTTGAGAGTATGGCTTGTCATAGCGAACCTCCGGCTCGATTGACGCGAACAATGAGATAGAGGAGATAAGGCGCACCCAGCGCGCCCGTGACGACGCCCACCGGATATCGACCGGGCAGCATGAACTGACCAATATAATCACCGGCCAGAACAAGAATTGCTCCGATCAGTGCTGAGGGTAAGAGCAATGATCCGTTATTGCGCAATATTCGTGCAGCGATAGGGCCTGACAAAAAGGCAACAAAGGATATTGGTCCGGCAACAGCTGTTGCAAATGAGATCATTCCGACTGCTGCTATAATGATAATTATGCGCGTTTGAGCGACTTTCGTTCCGAGCGCGGCCGCTGTATCGTCACCCAGACGCAATGACTCCAGATCACGCATTCGGCTCAAAAGCAGTCCGCCAAAAACTATCAGCGCAAAAAACAGCGGTGCGACCTGATCCAATCTGGCGCCGTTAACGCTGCCTGTCAGCCAGCGCATCGCTTCCTGAAGATTCCACGCCGGTGCGCTGGAAAGAATATAGGCAATAAAACTTTCGAGCATTGCTGACACACCGATTCCAACTAGGATCAGACGTGTTCCGGCAACGCCGTTTCGAAACGACAAGGCATAAACGAGCAGAGCAATCCCCAATCCGCTCACGACGGCGAATATGGAGACGGCTGGGCCACTCATAGACAGTACAACAATCGCGAAGACTGCCGCAGCACTCGCCCCGGAACTAATTCCGATAATATCAGGGCTCGCCAACGGATTACGCAACATGGTTTGAAACGCCACGCCGCCCAAACCGAAACATAGACCTGCCAACACAGACATTATCGCTCGTGGCAGACGTAATTGACCGACCGTAAAATTGGCGCCAGGTACATTCTCCCCCAGCAGGACACGCATTACATCGCCTGGTGGCGTGAACGATTGTCCAAGAGTGAGCGTTAAGGCAAAGAATGCCGCCAAAATGGTTGTAAGGCCGACAATCAGCAGCCATCGGCTGCGATGATTACTCTTACGACTACGCGTTAGCTCTTCAATCAATGGGAAGTACAAGTTCATAACTCCCGCACGCGTTGGCGTCTGACGATCCAGATGAAAAACGGCGCTCCAATGAAAGCTGTGATGATGCCGACATCGATTTCCGCAGGGCGGGCAATGAGACGACCGACTATGTCGGATGATAGCAACAGGCAAGCTCCGCTTATTGCAGAAAAGGGCAGGAGCCAGCGGTGATCAACGCCAACCAGAAGACGGCAAAGATGAGGAACGATTAGTCCGACGAAGCCGATTGGTCCGCATATGGCAGTCGTGGCTCCGCAAAGGAGGATCGCCCCAATAGCGGCAATTATACGGGCTATCGCAACATTTTCACCCAGCCCGGCTGCCAGCTCGTCCCCCAATGCAAGTGAGTTTAGTTTTCTTGCTGAAAGCAAACTGATTGCGAAACCTGCGAGAAGGAAGGGTAATACATAGGAAATACGATCAAACGTCGCTCCGCCTACACCGCCGATTTGCCATGAGCGTATACCCCCTGCCAGATCGGCGCGTGGCAATATTATAGCGATTACAAGCGATGAAAAAGCAACGGATGTGGCAGCACCCGCAAGAGCCAGTTTAAGAGGTGTGGCACCTCCTCGGCCTAGCGAGCCGATAGTGTAGACAAAGATTGCAGCTGCGGCCGCACCTCCGATTGCAACCCAGATATAAGCATGTGCGGAAGCAATGTTGAACCAGGCTATAGCAATCACTATTGCAAGTGACGCGCCCATATTGACGCCAAGTATACCGGGATCAGCAAGTGGATTGCGTGTTATGCCCTGCATAACAGTACCGGCAAGGCCCAGAGCTGCGCCAGCCAACAATGCCAGCAAAGTTCGAGGTATGCGCATGGCAACGGCAGCCTGCCCGATAGTGTCGCCATGGCCGCTAAGAGCAGATAGAATTTCTGTCCAGGACACATCCCGTGTACCGAGTGCGACAGAAAGAAAGCATGAGATGATGAGTACAACTATGAGCAACAGCAGCCACAAGGACCTGATACTATTAGAAGAACGCAGATAGGTCGATGCATCGGGCTGATGAAGACTGCCGGAAGTCATTTCGTCTTTTCCGCAGCGCTCGCGAGGAGAGAAACATAATCCTTAAGCACCCACGAAATTGAAAGCGGTGTCGGATTGGCTGCGGTACCCAACGGGTTTCTCCCCAACATGACTACCGCGTCATTGGTCACTACAGGCAATTTGGAGAGAAGGGGGCTGGCGCGCATCGCGGAGAAGAGCTGCTCTCCTCCATATGTCACGACGATGTCGACATCATCGAACAAATCTATGCGCTCAGCGCTGATGGAACCTGAAAACTGTCCGGGCCTGGACGCACCGACAACGCTTTTTGGTGATACCAGACCGAGGTCCTGAAAGAATTTCACCCTTGTATCATTGGTCGTGTAGAAATTGATTGTGCTGAGATCAGTAGCATCAAGATGTGTGACGAACATAGCCGTTTTACCCTTGAGGTGCGGGTATTCACTGACCGTTCGCGCAATGTCTGCGTCGATTTTGCTGATAAGCGCATCACCCTCCGCAGACATGCCCATTCCAGCGCTGTTGAGGTGAATCATCTCGCGCCAGTCCGTTGACCAGGCTGCCTGTGGATAGGCAACAACTGGAGCGATCTGGCTCAAAGTCTCGTAATCTGATTGGCTCAGACCGGAATAAGCTGCCAGAATGACATCTGGGTTGGTTGCTGCTACAGCCTCGAAGTCAATGCCATCACCCTCATCAAAGAGTACTGGCTTGTCTGCCCCGAGCTCTTTCAATCGCTCTGCAACCCACGGCAACAGGCCATCACCGTCATCATCACCGAAATTGGCTGACGCCATTCCGACAGGGACGATGCCCAGCGCCAACGGCACTTCGTGGTTTGCCCAAGCCACAGTGGCAATACGCTGCGGCTTCTTTTCAATGGTTGTTGTGCCAAAAGCGTGTTTTATTACAATCGGATAGGTCTGAGTGTCATCTGCAAGAGCGGCTCCTGTTCGCCCTGTGAACAGGCAAATTATCAGCAGTATGAACAAAGAGCGGATAAAGCGCGGCATGGGTAGACCCCCCCATTGTTTAAAAGTTGCCACTCAGTCTCAGGTTAACCGAAGGCCGTCAAGGCCGGTGGTTAAACCATGTCAATTTTGCGGCGAAATAACCGTGGTTTTTTACAATAATGCCGATTTTTACAATACTGGACAATCAATCTCAAGTTAGTGGCGCATTCAAGCAATTGCGATACAAACAGGCGCGCAGTTTTGAACACAGCCGTTCGGACGATCTGTACCGGGATGTATCCAGGATTGACCTCTCAACATTCCAACGATGCTGGTGATGTTGGCCGCGCGTGTAACTGAAAAAGAGAATCCGAGACCAAATAATGGACATCAACACCACTTCTGTTAGCTATCTGCAAACTGAGATACGGGCGCGGAAAGCGGTTCTATTGAGTTGCTCTGCCCTGGTGATGTTCATGCCAATCATTTCCGCTGCACAGCAGGCGGAAGTTTCTGCAGCACCCGTGGTACTGCAAACAATTACTGTCGACGGTAAGGCCGGGGACGATGATGATAGAAACTCTATCGTAGCCACAAAAATCACAAGCGGCAGCAAAATGCCGACTGACATCCTTGATACTCCAGCATCCGTATCTGTGATTACAGCCAAGGAAATTCAGCAACGCGGCGCTCAGAATGTTGAGCAGGTTCTGCAATATACTGCTGGTGTTTCGACTGATTTTTATGGTTCAGACGATAGATTTGATTTCTTCAAAATTCGTGGCTTTGATGCAACGACCTATCGTGATGGCCTGCCTCTCGGCCGTCCGTTTGGCGGCATCCGCGAGGAACCATACGCATTTGAACGCGTCGAGGTATTAAAGGGCGGCAATTCCACAGTATTTGGCGTGTCGGATCCTGGCGGATCAGTCAACTACGTCACCAAGCGGCCAAGGAGGGAGCGTTTCGGAGAGGCCTATGTGACGGGCGGCTCCTTCAGCCACAAGGAAATCGGTTTTGATTTTGGCGACAACCTGACATCGGACGATACATTATCTTATCGACTGACGGGCAAGTTCAGAGATGCCGATGCCGAATATGATTACTCGCGCGATGACGAGAAGTTCATCATGGGAGGTCTGACCTGGCGTCCAGATGATGCCACCAATCTGACGATTGTTTTTGATCATCTATATAAAAATGGCGTTCCCGGTAGTGGTGGCCACCCAGTTGGTACTGATTTTAAAAGAAGCCGCTTCTTCGGTGAACCCGATTACAATTATCGCGGCACTGACCGAAACACGGTTAGCGCGATGTTCGACCATGATTTCGGAAATGGCTTTAGCGTGAGCGTCAATGGACGTTACAGCAAGCAGAAGACCGATTTCGGTTACGCGTATATTTCCTCGACTCCAACGGACGGATCAACACTTGCCGGACGTTCTTTCTTTGGAAACGAAGCATCGGCAGAAAACTTCATCGGTGACGCCAATGTGCAATACGAAACCGATTTTGCGAATGTTAAAAGCCGCTCGATGCTCGGATTCCAGTATAATAATTATTCCGGGAACAATGCGACCTGGTGGGGCAGCGCACCAAGCATTGACTGGACCAATCCGGTCTATACCGGAGCGCCCGTTAATGTTCCGCTTCTGAGTAACACGGGAAGCAAGCAGAAGGCCAGGGCTATCTATTTACAGCAGGAGTTAACCATTGCGGATCAGTGGATTGCAACCGTTGGCCTGCGCAATGACTGGCTTGATCTAACGCAGACCAACAACTTGAACAACAGTACCACAGGAGCGGACTTCAACGAATTAACCAGTCGCTTTGGTCTGACTTATAAGGTCACCGACGAATGGGCAGTTTATGCAAGCTACGCCGAGTCAGTCGCACCTCCGGCGATTGGTCTTGATCCGGAACGTGGTGATCAGATTGAAGTCGGTGTTAAATACAGACCAGACGCATTTCCGGCTTTATTCAGCCTCGCAGTGTATGATCTCACAAAAAACAACATCTCGGTCACTGATCCGATTACGGCACAATCAAGCACAATTGGCGAAGTGCGGATTCGCGGGATTGATCTCGAGGCCAAGGCGGAACTTACAAATAATCTTAGTCTGACCGCAGCATATTCCTATCTTTACCCGGAAATTGTCGAAAATGGTGGGGACGGAACCGAGGGCAATCGACCCCAATTTGTGTCACAGCACATCGCTTCTTTATGGGCAAACTATACATTGTCCGGCAGCGGTAAAATTGGCGATATGACAATCGGATTGGGCGGCCGTTATACCGGAGCCTATTATTTCACCGCCGCGAACACGTCTGGTGCAGGTGGCAACGTCGTTTTCGATGCTGCTTTCAGTTACGAATTCCTGGACAATTCCACGCTCGAAGTGAATGTCAGCAATTTGTTTGACAAAAAATATGTTGCTTATGGCGGCTTTGGTGCTGATTTCTATAATCCTGGCCGCGAAGTTACTGCAACTTTGCGTCGTACCTGGTAAAAGAAAATCACCCTGTCCGCCTATACGGACAGGGTGATGCCATCGTTTCAAATTGGCGGTTGCCTGACTACAGGCTCGATGCCCCGTAAAGACTACTGCCTGTTTTGTTGCAGTCTGCGCCAAGCCGCAGGCGTTTCGCCGACAATCTGTCTGAACGCCTTGGTCAAGTGAGCTTGATCGGAAAACCCCAACTGAGCAGCGACTCCTGCGACTGTCGCATCCTTGAGACACAACAACTCCTGAGCACGATCAATGCGCTTTGTAAGTTGCCATTGGAGTGGAGTTTGACCCGTTGTTTGTTTGAAGACATTAGAAAACCAACTCTCCGATAACCCCACAGTCGCAGCCATCTCGGAAACACTGAGCCGCCCGTCATTGGAAACACCAATACGCGCATTGAGTTTGTTGATTTGCGCCTGAGTGAGCCGGCCATTGCCCTGTTTGTCTTCAATTCGAGGTGCCACAAGCAAGCGTGCCAAAATGGTGCCGATCAGGTTTTCAACATAAAGCGAATGCTGGGAAGGATTGGAAACTTCTTCTTCAAGAAGACGCGCGAGGATTTCGAGCGCACCGATATCTTGTAATTCCACAGGACTGCGCACAGTTGTCATCGCCAGCGATATACCGAGTGAGGGCCGCAGATATTTAAGCAGACGATCCTTATGGAAGTGCAAATTCAGATGAGAGAAACTATGCGAGGCGATTGTATTCGTCCAAAGAGGAACGCCTGCGGGAATGTAGATTGCTCGCGTCATAGGACGCTGGTGCAGATACTGCGATCCGCTTTTGTTTGATATACGTATCTTCGACGACACATCCTGAAAAAAGATCATAATACGCGGATCGTGGGATAAAAAATATCCGGAGGCACCAGAAGGGCTCTCAGCTTCCCAATAGACGCTCACCAATCCATCCAATACACGCCATTTTACCGGAGCGGTGACACGAATGCCGTCGGCGTTCCAAATCATAGAGTGCCAGAAGCTCAACGTTTTGATCGTCCCAACAAAAATCGCCTTTCGGCGTCGCCGAATGAACATATTAAAGATGATTAAATTACTCATCTTCATGTCAGAAGGCAAGCCGTGAATACACGGCTGGCGATGATGGTTGCGGCGTAGAGAAACAGGCGCATTTAAAACTTCACATGACGTCTTGAGTCTTCATATTTCTTATGCGAGCATTCGGACAGAGGAGGACAATCATGGTGTCGACACTGTCGCACATCAAGGAGATTGAGCGCGTCGCTATGGGCGGAGCGTCTGACCGTGATCGTCCTGTTATCCAATCCTGGCTGCGGTGTCTCAACGATTATCAGCTCAATCCGGCCCAGACGCAGGAAGCCTATATCGTACCTGACACTCTTTTGCGGGAGCATCGCGAACAGTCGGAAGAACTCATCCGCATCGGACGAACGGGGCTCGAAGCGCTTTTCAGACAGGTAGCCGATCAAAGCTACGTATTGTTGCTATCGGATGCGCGTGGCGTCACCGTCGAGTTTATGGGCGATCCGACATTCGACAATCAGCTTCGAAAGGCTGGACTGTATCTTGGATCTGAATGGTCGGAAGACCGGGCTGGAACTTGCGCGGTGGGAGCCTGCATAGTTTCGGGAAAGCCCGTTATCATTCACCAGGATGACCACTTCGATGCATGTCATATTGGCTTGACCTGCACAGCTGCACCAATCTTCGATACATTTGGTGATTTGTCGGCGGTTCTCGATATCTCGCAATTGCGGTCACCAACCGCGAAGGCGAGCCAGCAACTCGCGCTTCATCTGGTCGCTTCTACGGCACGGCGCATTGAGCTTGCCAATTTGATGACCAGAGCACATGAGGACTGGGTATTGCGGCTGGCGAAACTGCCAGATTTTCTTGATGTTGATCCCGACGCCGCAATTACGATCAACGGTAACGGCTTGATTACAGGAATGACGCATGGTGGCTTTGGCGTCGTTGCGCGAGGCATGGGCCTAAACAACGTCTCAACAAAAGACCTTGTTGGCCAGTCGATTTCAGATGTTTTTGATATCGACATTGACAAGCTCCCCGACCTGATGCGTGGACGCCCAAACGGCGAACGTCTGGTTCGTGCGCGTAATGGTCTTGCATTGTTTGCAAGCGCCATCGCCCCTGTCAGTAGTTTCAGGACATCACCGGTCGTAGCATCGGTGCGGCTACCAGCAGCTTTACGCCATTTGAGTTTCGGAGATCCCGCAATGGAAGCTCTTCAGGCTCGGGCTGCGAAACTGGCGAATCGTCATCTGCCGATCCTCATCAAAGGTGAAACCGGCAGCGGCAAAGAATATCTGGCACGCGCAATTCATGACAGCCGCGCTAAGCCCGGACCTTTCATTGCGGTGAATTGCGCGGCAATTCCCGAACAGTTGATTGAATCGGAACTGTTTGGTTATGTGCCCGGTGCTTTTACCGGCGCTATGCAGAAGGGCAAGATTGGCCTTATTGAAGCCGCCAACGGTGGCACTCTGTTTCTGGACGAAATTGGTGATATGCCGCTCACACTTCAAAGCCGCCTGTTACGCGTTCTTTCGGAAAATGAAGTACAGCCTGTTGGCGCATTGAAGCCGAAGCCAGTCAAATTCCGGCTTCTCTCGGCATCACATCGCGACCTTGCGGGACTGGTCGCAGAAGGGCGTTTCCGCGAAGATCTGCTCTATCGCCTTAATGCTGCAACACTGCAATTGCCGCCGTTGCGCCAAAGGCAGGATTTAGACCCTATTGTTGATCATCTTCTACGACGCATCGGCGAGGAAGAAGGCGAAACAATCACGATTGATCGCATCGCACGAAAGGCCTTGGCGACCTATAGCTGGCCTGGGAATCTCCGCGAACTTGATAATACCTTGCGTGTCGCAGCAGCGATTGCAACAGATGCAATCATCACGACAGACTGTCTGCCAGATCATTTTCAAGTCAATAGCGCTGCTTTAAATTTCCGCAGCGATGCGGACATCTTGCGTCGCCAGCTTGATGAATGCTGCAACAATATTTCCGCGCTTGCGCGAAAACTCGGGGTCAATCGGTCAACGATCCATCGCCGTTTGAAACTCTCGCACTGAGAATGCAACAGTTGCAACATGTGTTGCACTAAGACTGTTGCAGTTATTCCCTTCATAAGCGTCACTTTAATTAAAAGCATTAATAATCAAACACATATGCCTTATCTCGCATTTGGCACGCAGCTTGCTCTCTCATTTAATGATGCAAATGGAGGAGTTATGTATGCGTGCTTTGCGCTTTTATGCTGCCAAGGATCTGCGTGTTGAAAACGTGTCGGCGCCAGCCGGTTCCGATATCGAGCCTGATCAGGTGCTGATCGAAAATTGCTTCTGTGGGATATGTGGGACCGATTTGCACGAATATGCTTATGGCCCGATTTTTATTCCAACCGAACCACATCCATTCACCAAGGCGGGTGCCCCGCAAATTCTGGGACATGAATTTGGCGGCGTGGTCAAAGCCGTGGGAAGTGATGTAACGCACGTAACAATTGGCGACCGTGTATCAGTACAGCCGCTCATCATGCCTCGCGCGGGCGACTATTTTGCTGATCGTGGCCTCTATCACCTGAGTACCAGTCTGGCATTGGCGGGCCTTTCCTGGCACTCGGGCGGTATGGCTGAAATGGCTTTGTTGAACGCTTATAATGTTCAGCCAATCCCTGACGATCTTAGTTACGAAGAAGCAGCGCTCATTGAGCCAACCGCAGTGGCGGTATATGCCTGTGATCGGGGCGGCGTTACGGCTGGTAACAGCGTCCTTGTCACTGGTGCTGGGCCAATTGGCATTTTGACAGCAATGGCAGCACGCGCCGCAGGTGCGTCACAAATATTCCTCTCCGATCTAAACGACACACGTTTGCAGCTGGCACGTGAAAAGCTTGGTGATGTTCGCACCATTAATCCGAAATCAGAAAATGTAGGTGAGGTAGTTCGCGCGGAAACCGAAGGTAATGTTGGTTGTGACGTTGCTATTGAGTGCGTCGGCAATGAGCACGCATTGAAGAATTGCACTGATGCCGTCCGAAAACAAGGCGTTGTGGTACAGACGGGCTTGCACCCCCATGAGAACCCACTCAACTGGTTCGATGTTACATTCAAGGACATCGATATTCGAGGCTCGTGGGCATATCCCACCCATTATTGGCCGCGTGTAGCTCGGCTGATTGCAAGCGGTCAGATACCAGCAAGCAAGATCGTGACCAAAACAATCGCGTTGGAGGATGCAGTTGTTGAAGGCTTTGACAGGTTGCTTGATCCAGCGGGTACCCAGCTGAAAATCCTGATCGATCTGAAAAGATAACATTATTTCACTGTCGGGCTTGGGAGAGCCTGACATCAACTTCCATGGGAGGAAATTATAATGCTTGAGAAAACACAAACCGTGCTGGTTCGGACCTTTCTCGATAAATTCGGTGCAGCACTTGAAGAGGGGCGGGTCGATGACGCCGTTTTGATGTTCGCTGATGATTGCTACTGGCGCGATCTCGTCGCCTTTACCTGGAACATTAAGACTGTAGAAGGGCACGATGAGGTGCGTGACATGCTGCAATCACAGTTGCAGCTGGTTAAGCCAACCAAGTGGCTCGTGGCCGCTGGCGAAGCCGCAACGGAGGCCGATGGCGTTACGGAAAGCTGGATAACTTTCGAGACTGATGTTGCACGCGGATATGGTCTTATTCGCTTGAAGGGTGGCAAGATATGGACCCTTCTTACGGTCATGTCGGAGTTGAAAGGACATGAGGAAAAATCCGGCTTTACCCGACCGCTTGGGGCAAAGCACGGTCAGGACCTTGGAGCCAAGACGTGGAAGGAAGAGCGCGAAGAGGAAGCTCGAACGCTTGGTTATGAGAAGCAGCCCTATGTGCTGGTTATAGGCGGAGGGCAGGGCGGCATTGCACTGGGAGCGCGTTTGCGCCAGCTCGGGGTGCCGACGATCATCGTTGAGCGCAACGAAAACGCGGGGGACTCTTGGCGCAAACGCTACAAGTCACTCTGCCTGCATGATCCGGTCTGGTATGATCATTTGCCATATATTGATTTTCCAAAAAACTGGCCGGTTTTTGCACCGAAGGACAAGATCGGCGATTGGCTGGAATTCTACACCAAAGTGATGGAACTGAACTACTGGACACGCTCCACGGTCAAGTCTGCGCGATGGGACGAAGCGAAAAAGGAATGGTCTGTCGTCATTGATCGCGATGGCGAGACGGTCATTCTGCGTCCTAAACAGCTTGTGTTTGCAACTGGTATGTCTGGCAAGCCGAACATTCCAGGCATGAAAGGCCAAGACCGCTTTAGGGGGGAGCAACAGCATTCCTCCCGGCATCCGGGCCCCGATGGTTATAAGGGTAAAAAGGTTGTTGTCGTCGGCTCTAACAATTCGGCTCATGATATCTGCGCCGCACTTTGCGAAGCTGGCGTAGATGTAACTATGGTTCAAAGATCATCGACCCATATCGTCCGGTCTGAGCCACTGATGAAGCACGGGCTCGGCGCGCTTTATTCCGAAGAGGCTTTGCAGAACGGCGTCACTACTGCCAAAGCTGATCTGATATTTGCTTCACTTCCCTATCGCATCATGCATGAATTCCAGAAACCCATCTATGACAAGATCCGCGAGATCGATGCTGATTTCTATGCAGCACTCGAAAAAGTCGGTTTTCAATTGGATTTCGGCGCCGATGGATCGGGATTGTTTCTTAAATATCTGCGGCGGGGATCAGGTTACTACATCGACATTGGCGCTTCACAGTTGATCATTGATGGTAAAATCAAGCTTGCATCCGGACGGATCGAAGAGATCACCGAAAACGCGGTCAAGCTCACCAATGGCACAGAGTTACCCGCCGATCTCATCGTTTATGCGACAGGTTATGGCTCAATGAACGGCTGGGTCGAAGATATCATTGACCGGGAGACAGCAGACAAGATTGGTAAAGTCTGGGGATTGGGATCCGAAACGCCAAAAGACCCCGGCCCTTGGGAAGGAGAACAACGTAACATGTGGAAGCCCACCCAACAGGAAGCGTTGTGGTTTCATGGGGGTAACCTGCATCAGTCGCGTCACTATTCCCAATACCTGTCGTTGCAGCTCAAAGCCCGTATGGAGGGAATAGAAACGCCTGTCTATCAATTGCAGGCAGTCCACCATACCAAATAGCTCATTGCATTCGCGCGTGTTTATTGAGCACGCGCGAAGAACTACTCGGTCTGTGGCTCTTCAGATTTAATAAGCAGCTTATCTATTCGTCGACCGTCAAGATCGACAATCTCAAAAACCCAGCCATTTCTGCTGAAAGTTTCACCGACATCGGGCAGGTGCTTCAACTCTTCAAGCACAAAGCCAGCAATCGTATTGTATTCGACATCGTTTTCTATCGGAAAGCGCATGAATTCCGAAAACTCATCAATTGGCATCCAGCCCGAGACTAAATAAGAGCCATCAGCCCTACGAACGATAGCTTGCTCCTCAATATGATCTTCTTGCATGGCGCCAATGATGGCCTCCATCACATCGCCAGCCGTAATAACCCCTTCAAAATGCCCGTATTCGTCATAAACGAGCACCATATGGGTTGGTGTGCCACGGATAGCTTCGACAACATCGAGCGCGTCAGAAAAGTCAGAAACAACTGGCACTTCCTTGAGGAGGTTGCTAAGGTCAACTCTTCCTTGCAATGAAAGCTGATTGAAAAAATCCCGAGCTTGCAATACGCCGATTATTTCGTCCGAATTCTTACCCCTAACGGGGAGACGAGATCGATTGGACTTTTGTAACTGATCGCGAATATCTTCAATATTGTCCTCAATGTCTATCATTTCCACATCGAGACGTGGCGTCATGAGTCCGCGTGCAGTACGATCAGCGAGGCGCATAACACCTGCGATCATCCGA
>Ga0308157_10002962_pt1 | contig 26075 bp, 21 predicted proteins | sample PhyBR1_FD_201035 | JGI IMG/M metagenome (GOLD analysis project Ga0308157, IMG submission 201035) | Phyllosphere microbial communities from UC Gill Tract Community Farm, Albany, California, United States - DLSLB.R1 | ecosystem: Host-associated > Plants > Phyllosphere > Unclassified | place: USA...
GATTTAACTGCCCCGACAGCTTGAGCCCGTTTGGGGCGGGCGGAATTAATCCGTATGCGTATTGTGCGGGGGACCCGATTAATCTGACCGATCCGTCGGGACATCTGAGTGGGCAGGCTATTGCGGGGCTTGTACTGGGATCGGTGGGCTTGTTGTTCGCGCTGTGGACGGCCGGCACATCCATGGTTGCGACTGGTGGCATTATAGCGGCGATGAATGCCTCCACGGTCACCGCTTTGGTGTTGGGCGGTGTTGGGGCGGCGGCCGATGTGATCGGGATTGTGAGCGATGGGATGGAAACATCCAACCCTCAGGCCTCGGCCACCCTGGGCTGGATCTCACTTGGACTAGGAGTGATCAGCATGGCTGGCGTATTAAAATTACCGAACTCAATTAGAGATGTAAAGAGAGGGATCAATAAATTTAAAAGAGGTGTAAATAACTTCGAATACATGTCACCAGCATTACCATTGCGAAAGTCCGTTGGATGGATACCAGAACTCAATGTATCTAGGTTGCACGATCCTATTGATAGCTCTTTTCAGTATAGGCCGGCAAAAGGGTCTGCTATGTTGAAAGCGCACGGTCAAATAGACACAGCAGATAGGGTAGTTGGAATCGAATTCTTCGATCGGCCAGGAAGAGGCATCCACTCGACACCGGAACAGGTAGCAGAAAGGTTAAGAACATTTAACGGGTTCGACCATCTATCGAGGGGGGAGCCTCTTTTGTTGGCCACTTGCTATGCTGGGAAAGAGACATACATCGGTGGTACTTCATTGGCGCAACGACTCGCAAATGCAAGTGGCATTGATGTAATTGCCTCCTCAGGAGTAGTTCATATCGACACTGCCAACTTTGATAAGAAACTGTTGTCGGTTTCTGCTACTGAACCGTTTCGGACATATCGGCCTAATATTAATATTAGGCAACGTGTTTTACGAGCGCTGTTCTAATAAACGAATGAACACTACCAATTGCCATCCTGACCCGATGTTACCCCACACGGTTGCAAGTGTAGCGGGCACGGTCATTTTTCAGCTGATTCCTATTGATGAAGGCTCGTTAGGGATCTATTCTATCTTTGTGCTGGTTTGACCTGCCTTTCCTAACCAGGGCTGAGCTAGCATACTCACCTCTTTGTGGATGTTGATCTGCATTTTTCCAGCCCTCGTGGCTGGATTTTTTTGTCTGACGAAAATTGCTTTGTTTACCGGGTAGGCTACGTTACTAGTAAAACGCGCTCGAGCTGGCGGGTGAGAAGCACAATAAGCCCCTAGATCTGTGACAGCGGCTTTTGAGGGGCTGTGTTCGAAGGCCCGCTAACGCAATGGCGGGCCACTAGGCGCCTGTTGCGCGGCTAAATCATAGTCCTTGAAGCTGATGACTTATTCGCATATGGGCATAGGATTTTATGTTCCTTCCTGCCAACCCAGACAAATAAATTCTTATGTGCCGTTTTGTCTGCGTTCAGGACAGACACAGAGTGGAAAAATTATCCGCTAGATCTCCCAGCCATCTATGCGGACATTCGCTATCCAGCTTGCTGGTCTAGAAGAGTAATTATAAACTTTGTAAGGAGTGCGAGAATCTGCACTCCTTACAAAGTTTTCCAGATTTCCACTGACTGGCAATTTTCAGGCTCAATGCCGCCACTTTAACTTTACCACGCGGTTCGGGTTCGCATTCGATAAACGGCGCTCTATCATCTATTCAAACCTGTACAGCTTTAACCTCGGGGCTGAGACTTATACCAGGACTGGAAGTGAGAGAGCAGTAAGCCAGCAGATAAAAATTCAATTTGTACTGATGGTGTGTACAAATCTAAACAAACTGTTGATGTTCCTAAATAGAAAAGAATCATTTATCGCAAACACGTATTAAGCAGATCATCCATAGCAAGCTCGTCAACCAAATATACAATATTAGTACCATGTAGCATTTCTTCTCGACCTGAAACGGGATCAAAAACGATCTGTTCTGGCTCTATAACACGCAGTCGTTCATAAATAGCAATTTTTTTGTGTCGCAAGGCTCTTTCTTCAGGTGTTTGAAATAAAGGCATTTGCTTTAGCCGCCAATATAGCCGTCCGTCTAGTATCCAAAGCCAATAAAAAGCGATACCTCCGAAAACTACAGTGATTGAGAGAATCCATTTTTTCAGATGAGAAATCACATAATCTTGTATGAAATATAACGCGGCAATCTCTATTAGAGCCAGTATTGGCAGGAGCACCTTATCAAACCAGGAAAATACGCGAACCTGGGTTTGGTAAAAAAAACTATCGTCTATCTCGTACAGCGACGATAAATTTACGCCCTCATTGCTTAGTCTCATAACATTCTGCACTTAATTGGCGGAAAAGACGCATGTGCTATCGCCTTCCTTACAATGCAGAAATGTAGCAAGTTCTTTAGTGCGAGTTGCGGTTTTAGCCTCAAGACATCCGGTAAGGACAGTTGCGTACAAGGAGCCACCTTCTACTGCTGCAGTTTGGAATGCACAATCGGCATCGCGAAACTTTATCCAGGCGTTCTGTGCCGTTTTCAATTGCAACTGCTGCGATGGATCCACCTTGCCAATGACTTGCTTGTATACCTTGTTTAGCTGAACGTCTGACTTTTTATATTCAGCTCCGGCGCACTGGTTGATATCTGCTTGCGTCATGGCATTATTGCAGTCGACTGCATAGGCCGAATGGGTCGCAAAAGCCAATATTGCGGATAAGAGAATTTTTTTCATGAAGATAGCTTTAGTGTTGATTCCATTGAATATTCTTTAGAAACGTACAGCGACGTGTGCCTCAAGGCTATGCTCACGCGCACTGGAACCGAACTGCCCCTGGTAGGCCACGCCAACCGTTGAAGATTTGTTGAGTTTCATATTAAGTCCCGCTTCAACAACAGCTGCATTTCGCGCAATTGGTACCCCCTTGACAGTAAATGTCGAACTATCACCAAATGAAAAATCAGCTTTCGGATTGATACGGCCAAACGCGTGCCGCCAACCGAGACCTGCGTGTGCATCTGCCTCCATATTGCCGATTGCAAATGCTGTGGAAGCACGTAGCCCAATCGTCGTGTAGGTATTGCTATTGGTTTTAGAATGGCTCTTGAGTGCCGCGGCCCCACCATCCTCAGTGAAGTTATCCGCTTTGAACCGGACATAGCTCAAATTGGCATAAGGCTCAAAGGCGGCAAACGTGGTGTCCACCTTGTATCCTAATTCACCAAAAGCCTGGAAGGTGCCAGCACTGTAGCGTGTTGACAATTTATCAGAAAACTCACCAAAAGCAACGCTTCTGTCAGTCTTGATACGATGCCATGTATAGCCCAGTCCTGAACGGAAACTCCAGGCTCCTTGCCCGGTTCCCGCATAAAGACCCAAATGATAGTTATCGCTTGAGCCCGAGGAAGATCGGTCACGTATACGGAAGGAAGTATGGCTGTAACCGGCCAAGACCCCTAAACGCCAGTTTTCCCCAACGAGTCTGTCACCACCGAGGAAAAAGCCTCCTGTATTTCGTTTGGCACTGGCAGCATTCCCATCTGCATCAACTCGGGCCCAGGCGCCAAAACCCTTGCCCCAAAGCGTGACTTCACCTGGTGCTGTAGTGGGGATGGTGTTACTACCACGACCGTAACTCAGGCTGGAAGTGTGCGAAGAGCTCGAATAGGAAAAAGCGTCCCGCAACCGCTCATTTTCAGTATCGCGTACAAAATGACTGTCCTCGATCAACCCCGCGTGAATAGAGGCATGAGCTTCACCGGATAGTTGACCAAACGCATTTTTAGCTTGATCACCGGTCAGAAAAAGTACATTGTCATAAACTGCATTATCTGTGCCAAGGTCTTCGACTGCACGCCCCGTGGCGCGCTGATTGTGCGTGTCTGCAATGTCTGCAAAGGCAACAGAGCTACGTGCTAGATCCAGAAACATATTTCGTGGATCGTAGCTCAGATTCATATTAACAAAGGGCGTCTCAGGCTTGACTACAGTGCCGTAGGTCCCATATACGCCGCCAGCTGCACTTAATAGGGTGTAGCGTTGATTAAGCCGTAATGCACGACTTGACTCTGGTTGGACAACTACAGAAGCAGCACTATTGATCGTGGCACTTCCGTCAACAGCGATCAAATCTGATTTCCCATTCGCTGACAGTTGAGCCAAATAACTGGATGCGGCCCCTTGAATAAAATCACCGGTTACTTTCAACGTATTGACAACTTGGGCGGCATCCAGCGTGCTCCCTGGAGAAATAACACCACCCTGAGAGAGCGTTACGTTACCTACTGACCCCATACCGGCAAGCACACCATGATCGGATACGCTAACATTGCCTTCCACGCGACCCTCAACGCCTAAAGTGCCACCCAGCACGGTTGTGCCTCCTGTGTAGGTGTTATTGCCAGTCAGCGCCAGTACACCCTGGCCCCTTTTGGTTAGATCACCAACACCTGAAATGGAGTTTGACCAGACAGATGAATATCCTTTTGTATCCACATCAAAGACGCCCTGGTAACGAAACTGACGAGGGCCGTTGATGGCATCGCCGAGATTGAGCAGCCCCATCCCGTAAATTTCCGGACTGCCCAAGTTGGTTGCTGTCGTGAGTATGGTCTCTATTGTTTGGCGGGCATCAAAATAGGGAAAGGCGGATCGAAGAACCGCTGCGGCGCCCGCTACATGCGGCGTTGCCATTGAAGTGCCTTGGTCTTTCTGATAGGGTGCTTTACCCGTTGTAGGCCAGGTAGAATAAATGCCATCATCGGTTTCGGCATCAAGATCCCCACCTGGGGCCGCCAAACACCAATCAGCCAGTGCAGCACCGCAACGATTGCTATAGCTAGAGATATGGCCATTTTTATCCACAGCAACAACCGCAATCATAGATCCAGCTAGATCCGAAAAATTCAGGTCTTTTATCGATGGATCGTTGGCATCTATGTATTTGTATGTCGCGGAGTCATTTATGTCGAAGTCTTTATCTCCGTAATTGGCAATAAATTTATATGCCCCACTTTGTGTGTTATCTGGAAACACTATTGGCAACATTGCATTCCCACCGGCAAAGGCGGAGGCGAGCGGCTGATCTTCAAATTCATTGCCAGCAGCAAACACCATAACAACGTCGTTTTTTGCTGCATTTTTTAGCGTTTCATAGGTGTTTTGGAGTTCTTGCGGTGAGTCCCAAATAGGCTGAAAATCCAGTTGCGTATACCCAGGATTCGGTTTGGTTTTCCCTGGGTTTGCTGGATCTGGAATCTCTTTAGGTAATGTGGAGGGGCCATAACTACCATTAATCACCTTGGCTCCCTGTGCGACAGCATAATTGATGGCGTCATTAGGTGCATCGGTTCCGTCCGCTTCCTTCACATCGATGGCATGTATTGGCAACAGAGTGGCCTCATACGCTACTCCTTGCATTCCTTTGCCATCGCGGGCTGCGCCAATAATGCCGGTTACGTGAGTCCCATGCCCGTCGATTTCACCATCAGCATCCTTCCCGTGACTGACGTCATTGGGCGCTTTATCTATGTCGAAATTTTTTAATGCGCTGGAAATCCGGTTCTTGAATTCAGGGTGGTTGACATCGAGCCCGGTATCAATGATCGCAACGATCACGCCCTTTCCGGTATAGCCTTTGAGATAGGCAGGCAAGGCGTTAATCATCGGCACACCCCAATTTGCCCTATACTCAGCATCAGCGTTAGGAGGGATGACTGTATTGGCTGCCTGTGCATGCGAAAGGCCAGGGGTCAACAGCGTTAAAGTTGCAATATAGACGCTCGATTTCAAACAGCGGTGCATTCCTATTCCATCCCATTTTTATTCAAATTTTACAAAATTAAACTTAATTTGTATTAAATGTATTTATAGTTGCAATATAAGTCAAATTTTTTTTTGATTTAAAACGACGATCTGATTAACCAACGAGAAACAAATTTCTGTTAACTAGTGACTAATTTGATGTGTGTCCCCTTTAAGCCACAGCTGACTTTCTTGCTCAGACCGTTTTTGGTTACTCTGCTTGCTGCGCTTGGCGCATGTGCCAGTATTGGTCCCGAGGCCATTCGTAATGATCAGGTCGATTATGCTGATTCCATCGGACATGCAGCGACACGTCAACTGCTGCTCAATCTGGTGCGGGTAAGGCATCGCGAAGTGCCTTCCTTCATTGCGGTCAGTCAATTGGTGGCCAGTTACGGTGTGGAATATCGCGGCGAAGCCAGTCTTTCTTTCCTAGATCGCGTCACGTCTGCTGTTCAACGCCAGACATTTAAGGAAAACGGAGGCCGTTTACTTGCCGCTGGTAGTTATAGCGACCGTCCGACCATAACGTATTCACCGATTCGCGGTGCTGATGCTGCCCGTCTCCTATTAAATCCTATTCCGCCTGGCGTTCTTTTTGCGCTGCTGGCGTCCGATCAGCCTGCTCATCTTGTGCTTGGTATTCCGGTCGCCGCCATTAACGGAATTCGCAACATCACTGGTCCCCGGCAGGAGCTGATCAATGAAGGCAAACAGTTTCGTGAAATTGTAGGACTGTTTGATGAACTGTCCAGCGAAGAACGGCTGGCCTTGCGCTTTATAGAAGAAAATGGCGTGCGGACTGCCCATCTTGTCCTGGCCGACAGAAATGCGCCTGGTCCACGGGAAAACCGGCTTCGTCAATTACTGGATATGGACGCCTCCAAGCATGACCTGCCAATTGTATTTGGCCTTGGAAGAGGTCTGCCCGAAGAGTTGACGATCCACACCCGTTCCATCATTGAGGTGATGCGAGCATTGTCTCAGGTCGTGCCGCTAAGACCTGGATTCAAAGGGGAAATGAGCAACCAACTTAATCCAGTAGACCCGTTACTGACTAACGTGCACATATATGCTGGCACCTCTGCACCTTCGGATGCTTTTGCCGCAATATCTCACCGGGGGCATTGGTACTGGATAGACCAGGACGACGTCGATACCATCGAGTTGATTTCGTTTGTGATGTTATTGCTTAACGTAGCAGATACGACGAGCAGTACGCAATTGCCCATCATTACAATACCGTCTAGCTAAATAAAGGATTTTGCAGCTAATGGCAATATCACGCCATTGTTCGAACGGCATACGTAAATAATGCAACCCAGTTTTTTATAAATACTATATGCTTATGCACTCTGAGTGCAGTTGGGCTACCAGGATGGGCCTGCACCGCAATTGCACTGACCTTGCAAGTGGGAAATAGCGCAGCAACCGCGATGAGATTCTGGCTCAGAACCCCACTGCATTTTGAAGTGACTAAGACTAGGGGAGTCTCGAGGTAATAAATGAGGATTCATACTCGTGATTCGGGTATCGGCTTTTGATTCGTCGGGTGAGCTCATCCTTGGTGATCTGATGAAGATACGCCTCATGTATCCATACCAAAAATTCATCTTGTTGTTCTGTGGTATCTATTGGCATCCGTTTATATTTTGGGTCTGCCTTAATCTGGTTTACTAAATTGTCAAACCAGGCATCAAATTGCTTATCTTCGACTGCTGCTACCGCACGTGAATCATGTGATGTTGACGCACATCCCTGAATTAATGGAACACTAAAAGCAAAGCCGATCACAATTGCAGTACTGATTTTCTTAAAACGCTTCTTCATTTAAAAATCCTTTATGCAACGTAGTTTTGTCAGAATTGACCAATTTTCTGCACTATATAAAATGGAGCAGAAATAATTGGCACAGGATCAAGTGTGCCATATTTGTCAAACTAGATCTCAACCATATTCCTACCAAAGCTGTAGTTTGAATGAGCATAATCTGGACCCTCCTATAAAAAAGCAAGTCTGTGTGTACTTGCCTTTTCTACTAAATACTATAGCGCCTGAATATTCTCATTTAATGTGAAATTTGGCACTTCAATCAATTAAACGTTTTCAATTTTTGGGAGCTAAAAATTAATGCACATCAATTGTATGTGCATAATAATGCAATATTAGAATTCAAAGGCTGACTCACATGAAAGAAGTTCAAATGACCTTCAGAGTGGATTCAGAGTTACGTAACCAGTTTATGAATGTCGCTGAGCAGAATCACTTGCCGGCAGCCCAGTTGTTGCGGGGCTTCATGCGTAAGTATGTCACTTATGTACAGAGACAAGCTTTGAACGAAGTAGAAACATGCCGCCGCCGTAATGCTGCCAATTTCGCGCAGGCCAATGTCGGCTTAGAGGGGTTCAAGATCAGCGCCGATGAGGAATAATTGACGGAACGCTTTATCCGTGGTGAAATCACCATGGATGAGTTTATCAAGGGCAATTAATTCATGTCCGAGTTGTTCGAGGAACAAAAACAGCAGTTGGAAGACAAATATACCTATCGTCGGGTTTTAGAATTATCGCTCTCTCCTGTCAAGGGAAATTTCGATGCGGCCCACTTGTGCAAGATTAACCGGCGAATTTTCGAAGATCTACCCGGCCTAGGCTTTAAGGATGTGACACCAGGGGTTTATCGATCCGAAGTTCCCGAGGGCAAGGACTGGATCAAACGCCGGGGTTTCTCTACCTTCAAAGAAATATTCAGTGTTGCCTATTCCCCGATGGATGCAAAGGCAATTGCCAGGCTTGATCAGATCCTTGTTGGCGCGGACCCCACCAGCTTGCGGGGTTTGAAACAACTGGCTTTGCCACGAAAATAGCCGATTTTGTATATCGAGCTAGACTATATCCACCCTTTTCCTGATGGTAATAGCCGCACATTACGCACTTTCACAGCACAGCTGGCCCATGAAAGCGGCTATCACATAGACTGGCCAAGGTTCAATCGGTCTGATGAAGCCAGAGACCGGTTATATATCGCCCGGGATCTGGCCGTCAATAAAATCGCCCTTCCCCTGGCGTATCATGAATCCACAATGCGGGGGCTTAGCCATGCCATGCTTAGCTTGGACGACAATAAGGAGTTGCCAAATCTGCTTAAAGAGGCCATACGGCCTGCTCGAGCCATTGCGTTTGAGAAATGGGAAGCTAAAGATGTTTTATCGAGTTATCCCGAGCTGGCCGAAGCCTATAACACTCTACGGGTGGCACAGATTAAATTAATTAGCTCAGTGTCGGATAAGCCCACCGTGCATGAAGCTATTTTAGAAGTAGTCACAAAATATGTACTGCAAGAGCTTGATCAGGGCGAAACCACAAACTTTACGAAACCCAGGGATCGACTTCAAGAGTTAGGACCGGACATAGAAATTTAAATATGGCTGTCAAATACACACCTGATCGTTACTATCAGCATTGCGTTTTTTCATTGATGGGCGAAATAATGCAAATGCAGCAGGTTTTCCTGATAACGGTGGTGCGATCCATTCCGTTGAAAGAATCCTGGACATGCTATGTATCCGAGTCAAATATGGACTAACACACGTTAATAGTTAAAAAAGGATGGAGCACGCTGAATGCAGTATAGGTGCTCGACTGCCCTGCTGAATAGAGCGATTACTTTCTGCGTATTGAGCACGTGATGCCGCAACGAGCTTTTGCGAAGCAAGTTATATTGATTTAGTAAACTAGGTGCCACTGATGTAATGACCCAGCGTTTTCTGCTCAACTTACGCGGCTAATGCAAATGCGGCAGCCGGGGTTTTCATATTCAACGCCTGATGTGGGCGTTGGTGATTGTAAAAGCGTATCCAGTCACCGATAACACGACTGGCATGTTGTAGCGTTTCGAAGCGATGGCGATGAGCGCATTGCTCTTTAAGTGTTCTGATGACACGCTCTACCATGCCATTTTGCTGGGGGCAATGTGGCGTGATGAACTCCTGCCGAAGGCCATAGCTGCGAACCAACGCTGTGTAGCTGCGACTGGTAAATACCAGGCCGTTGTCGGACCGAAGCAGAAACGGTACGGGCACGCGCCCCAGCGTACCGAACCGGGCAATGAGCGCGTGCTCCAGCGCACTGCTTGCCGTTGTGGCCTTGCCACTGCGAGACAGATGCCAGCCTAATAGTTCACGCGTGTGGCAATCGATCACCAGAGCCAGCGTAGCCCAGTTATCACGGCCCGCCCAGATGCGGCACAGATCGGTAGACCAGCGCTCGTTAGGCATACTGGCTACTGAAGGTAAGGCCTGAATGCGGGGTCTGAAGCCAATCGCCCGTTTCCTGACCTGCCAGCCGTTTATCTGGAAGATACGCTGCACGGTGTTCTTGTTAAAGCCTAGCAAACCAGCTACTGTCCGATAGCCAAACGACGGGGACTCCTCAATCATCGCCTTGATTGGCTCCACGAACATTGGATTAACTTTAGGCGCAGACTTGATCGGCTTGTAATACACCGTGCGTCTGGGGATACCAAACCACTGGCACAGCTTGGCGATAGAGACCTCAAATCCTTCTTCTTTTAGTCCCTGGCGGATCGATTCGATCATTTGTCGTCCTCGTCCAGCAGGGACTGCAGCTTTTTTCTTGCTCTCAGCTCCAGCATCGCTTCGCCATAGGCATGCTGCAACTCCTTGATTTGCCGTTCATATTGTTCTTTTATATCCAGTGGATTGGCTCGCAGGGCATTCTCCATCCCTCGCTTGGCTTCATCCACCCAATTCTCCACCTCGGATGGCGACAAATCATAAGCGCGACTGGCTTCTGCTACTGTAGTTTTACCCTGAATAATATCCAGGACCAGTGCACTTTTTCGCTTGGCTGTCCAACGTTTAACTTCTTCGTCCATTGTCATACTCATCTGTGATTTCTCCTATTATCACATGAGCAGTTTTTCACTGGGTCATTACACGTATACATAGGTGTATTCCTAGTTGGTAGTTTAAGGAATACTCCTGGACTTGTAAATCGGGGGGTTAATTCACTAACCTAACCTAACCGATATCATCTATCACGTCCATAGTTTTTCATTTTTTGAAATTTAGAAAGTATTCTTTGACAAAAAAATACGTTTATACAAAATTTCATATGTGATTATTGTATCCATCATGATACCTTTTCTAAAAACAGCGTTCTAAATACAAAGATCAATCCAGCAAATTGATAGTCAGTTAATCTTGTATATGTATATGAAAGGAGATAGTGAATCATGACACAACATAAAACTTATGTCCCCGTAGGATTTGCGAACAAAATGCCAGACATTAGTAGCAAAAAGATCGTAATGGGATTTTGGCATAACTGGCCAGAAGGAGAATGGAATGGCAGCGGGTACCGGCAAGGATATTTTCGTAATCTAGCTTTAACAGATATCCCGCAGCAATACAATGTAATAGCGGTTGCCTTTATGAAGGTGCAACATGGCAGTGACGATCATATTCCGACATTCAAGCCATACTCCGGGACAGATGCAGATTTTCGCCGTCAAGTCGATCAGCTAAACAAACAAGGGCGCGCCGTACTAATTTCTCTCGGAGGGGCGGATGCACACATTGCGCTCAGCATGAGCGATGAAAGAGCGCTTGTCGATAGAATCATATATTTAGTAGAGACATATGGATTTGATGGTCTTGATATTGATCTTGAGCAAGCGGCAATAACTGCAAAAGAAAATCAGCTAGTCATTCCTTCCGCTCTTAAAAAAGTCAAGGAATATTATAGCAGAGAAGGTAAGAATTTCATTATCAGTATGGCACCAGAATTTCCTTACTTACGTGACGGAAATAGTTATGTTCCATACATAACTTCGCTAGAAGGTTACTATGATTTTGTCGCCCCTCAGTTTTACAACCAAGGAGCTGACGGCGTATGGGTTCAAGAGGTTGGTGGGAACCTCACACAGAACAACGACGCAGTAAAGGAAGATTTTCTCTACTACTTAACAGAAAGTATAGTTACCGGATCGCGAGGATATACAAAAATTCCTCACGAAAAGTTTGTTATTGGCCTACCGAGCAACAATGACGCAGCAAATAATGGCTACGTAATTGACTCCAATGCGGTGAAGCAGGCATTAATCCGTTTAGATAAAGCGCAGATTCCAATCAAAGGAGTAATGACCTGGTCAATCAATTGGGATGCAGGTAGAACAAAAAATGGAGAAGAATATAATTGGGAATTTATTAATCGATACGGATATATTTCTGGTGAACACCCTCCAATCTCAGAGCCAGAGCCGCAAAAACCTAATGTTCCAAGTAACTTTAATTCAACAGAACAAACGAGCTCCTCAATAACACTGAATTGGCAACCATCTCTAAGCGCCACTCCAATCAAAGAATATATTCTTTATCGCGATAACGCATTTATTAACGCAGTTACAGCTCCGCCATTTATAGATATTGGACTCAAACCCAATTTGACCTATAGATACCAAATCAGTGCAGTCGATATCCTTGGAAATAGTTCAACGCTAAGTGAGGCACTAAACGTAACGACAAAATCTAGCGCATCTGATAATGCACCAAAATGGGATTCCGATATTTGGTATGCCGACAATACTCGTGTCACATATCAAGATTGTACCTATGTATGCGTCATGCAGCATACTTCTAATAAATTCTGGGCTCCTTTAAAAGCAACGGCACTATGGGATCGTTCGTAAGTACATTTAAACTGCTTTATTCATATATTCTATTTCGGAGCAAAAAAATGACAGTAAAGAATCTAAATGCAGTGACCAACGAGCAAATCAAGCAGGATAACGATATTGGACCACCTGCAGGACATGGCCATATTTCTTCTCCTGGGTCTCGTGCCTATTTTGCATGGCAAGCTGGCGAGCTCGATACTGGTGCACTTAATCAACGAGAATCTGGAAAATTTTTCCCATTAAATATAAGTGGTGTTGGCGACTCGTTTGCTCCTGATGATGTAGCAAACGCTTTGCCACCACCAGACGGAAAAATAGCTAGTGCTAATCAACCAACAGGTCAAATGCTCGATAAGCCTGGGCGACATTGGAAAAAATATGAAGTTAGGAGTGGTGATACTCTTGACGTCATGTGGAATTTCACGGCAAACCACGTCACTCGTCGTTGGAATTATTTTCTTACGAAAGAAGACTGGAATCCGGATCTGCCGCTCTCGCGCGCACAATTTGAATCTGAACCGTTCTACACGGTGCAACTCAATCTAAAGCCATTTTGGAGCCATACAGATGCATTGAAGCCACCATCTCCTACGGTTCATGCTATCTCTTTACCTAAACGAAGTGGGTATCATGTATTGCTTGGCGTTTGGGAGGTTGCCGATACTGCCAACGCATTTTATCAAGTTGTAGACCTCGATTTCGTGGGAGATCAGGGAGGGGTTGTTCTTCCAAGCACACCTACAGGATTAAGAGCTCATAAAGTTACAGATAAATCCGTCGAGCTAACGTGGATTGCCCCTAGCAATTCCGCGCCTATCGCTTCATATCGAATTACACGGAATGGAACTACAACGGTAGATATTGAGGCATCGAATCTCTCATGGACTGATAATAGCGTTTCTTCTGAAACAATCTATAACTACTTTATCAGTGCCGTCGGTGAAACTGGCCACCTATCTGCACCAAGTAGGGCTATTCAAGTGACTACTCTTCCTGAAGGAGGAGAGGATGCACCTCCAGCGGCTCCTGTCAATCTTCACAGCATGGGAGAAACATCGCATAGTGTCAGTTTGATGTGGGGATCTTCGATCAGTTCTGCTCCTGTGATTAAATATATGATTTATCGCGAAGGAGAAGAAATACAACAAGTAGTGGGGAATCAAACTTCGTTTAAAGATAGTGGGCTTACACCTAGTAGTGAGTATCGATATTTTGTTGCCGCATTGGATCAAACAGGGAAATTATCTGTCCCCAGCAACGTATTGTTGGTTAGAACCAAAGCTCAGGATAATAACGATGGCACAGGAGATCGATCTTGGAAAGTAGGGGAATCTTATGCTACCAACGAAAGAGCTAGACATAATGGAAAAGTATGGAGGTGTATCCAAGGACATACTGTTTATACGTCTGATTGGGAGCCAGGTACCCCTGGCGGCTTAACGCTTTGGGAGGTACTCTCTTAATCTAAAGGCTCGCTCAAAAAGCAACGGAATTCAGCTGCGCGAAGGTTTGAATTCCGTTGCTCATCAAATAGCACGAACCTAGAGAGGAACTCAACGCCCTATACCTAGCGTGCGCCTGCTCAAGCTATCAAGAATAAGATCTGAATCGCGAAGCTATTCATGTTTGAATTCAAACGATATGCATATCAGGATTTTCCGCGCGATAGCCTAGTCATTATCGGTAGCACGTATTTCTAAACTAAATACATGAAACTTCTCAAGTAGTTTAATAAGTTAATGCACATTTAAGTTAGAAAGTCGACTCTATATTCATTATTGAATGTAAGTATAGAAGAAAACATCATCAACATTTATGCTGCCATTATTTTTTTCAAAACAACATGTCTGAAAAAATGCTGGATTTCTTTCCTCAAAACCGTTCTCAGAACGTCGAAATCAATAAAAGTAGCACCCTATCAAATGCAGAGATTGCCGAGGGAGATTGCGTTTCTGATTCACTCTATATTATTAATGTCGTAGCTTCAGACCAAGCTCCTAGCAGATCAACTGTATCCGATCACGGTATAACTGCGTCTATCTGGGGGGTTGAGGTATTTTCAAAAAAATCATCGCATCACCTCTCTACTCCAGGCGAGAAAGAAAATATTCTTATACGGCTATTAAAGGATCGCCTCAAATCTCTCGGTGCAACTGGGCCTGATTGTGCCATGCTAGAACGAATTGATGTTCTACCTGATCGATCGAATGCAATATTTTTTTCTCATAAAATAGGTCCTCACGTTCTAAATAATGACTTTATTTGCGACGATTTTTTGAATTCCCTGTCACTGCGATATGGAATTCAAATACATAGAAATTATCAAAAAGTGGAGATCCGCCCACTAAGAAAACGTGGCGGTCTTGCTCCAAGAGTGTGGGCCAAAGTGAAAGAATATATATCGTCTAATTTATCTATATCACTTACGCTAGAAAAACTTGCTGACGTGGCCAGTCTCTCACCTAGCCATTTTTCAAAAGCTTTTAAAGAGACGACAGGGGTTTCACCACATCAATATATAATGAACAGGCGACTTTTAACTGCGAAAGACCTTATAAATGAAAATACGTCGCAACTTAGAGAAATAGCTTTTCTTACTGGCTTCGCGAGCCAAAGCCACTTGACTGTTGCAATGAAAAAAGCATGGGGTGTTACTCCTAAACAGTTACGAAGAGAATTAAAACAGTGGGCTTCTCAAGATTATTAGAAAAAATCTTTTCGCGCTGGATTTTTCCGAAATTATAGGAACTGTCCAAACAAAAATGGTTGATAAAACGGAGTATTGGAAAATACTCCGTTTTATTTTTTATCCATTCAGGGCAGCCCTGGCTCTTACCCCCGGTTAGATATTCTATTCTCCTAAAACAATATATTCAGCCTAGGAAATGAATATTGGATATGTATCCTGATCTTTATGAATCGGCCAGAGTTTACTAGACACTTTTAAGCCTCATAATACTCACAAATGGAGATTATTATGAGCAAGGTCCGATTTACGGAAGAACTCACCGTCGCCGTCGTCCCGGGCATCAACTTATTTAAGAGCGCCACGCCCTGATAATCCCACTGACTGATAATCACCCCGTTCTCATCCTTGATCGTGCGCAGCAACGCCGCACCACCACTCCAGATCCACTCAAAGTGCACCCGCTTGCCCAGCGGAGAAATCATCTGCTTGGTCACATACAGATCCCCCCCCAACCTTACCGAGCACCTCCGTCAGCCCGCTCTTCCAGTACGCCGTCTTATTGGCCGTCCCGTTGTGCTTGAACACACAGTCCTTTAACCGCCGGTTCGACACCTCACCAGCACCACTCACACTCCAGTTCTCACCACTGCTTAACCGAAGTTGATGGGATTTTTGGTCAGACCAACTGGCCCCAACCAAACTGACCCCTTTACCCAGGCCCACCGAGTTTTACTCCGACAGCGACGAAAACCTCAGCCCCAAATCTAACGCAGGGCCCAGCAACTGGTGCGCCTGGGCCGACAGCAGCGAAAAATTCATGAAAAACTGACCCGTTCTCGGGTCAACCCCCGTTTGCATCGCATCAAAAAAATTGGCCGTATTCGAGGTGAAGGCTGATGACATGGCATCTTTTCCTTAAAAGCTTATATTATTGATTTAGTCGTTATCACGGACGCTCACAAGAGGCCACTAAAAACGCAAAATTGCAGACGGTTACCTTAATGCATCAAAGTGCTATGAACTGCAAAAACCTTGAAATCTGCACTCTCTTAGATCTCTTAGATCTCTTACGCTAAGCGTATGGACGGGCCTGGCGCATAACGCAATTCCATGCCCGTCATAGATGCAAGTGAAATAGGTTGTATTCTCTGAGGTGCTTCGTTCTTGCAAGAACGAAGCACCTCAGAACCGAAGGTCAGACTATTTTTTTCTATTAGAATATATGTCCGTTGATCCTGACTGAAGGCCACTCCGATGACCGGCTTGATATGCGGATAATGCCATAATTGCCTAACTCATCATAGACTTCGACGTCGTGTGTAACGTACTGTTCCAGCCCCTCCACTCTACCGCTCATCCATTTCGGATCAAGACCACCTTTACCCAAGTAAAAATCTAATAAACCGATGCGCACTTTTCCTTTATCTAGTGGTCTACTGAAGACGTGATCCTTGGCAAAGTTCGCGCTGTCAGGATATTTTAGCTTAGACCAATACTCGCACATGCCCCAAGTGAATCCCATCTCTCCACCCGTTACCCCATAGGTTTCTTGCTCAATAAATAAAAAGGCGGTATCAATGCTGCCACTAGCAAATCTAAAAAATAAGGAGTCGGGCAGATCGTGATTATTATAATCTACGTAAGGAATGTAGTCACGACGCCGATTTAGCACTTTTTTCAATTTAAATTGGCCATGAGCAATTGCAGGGGCAATTTCAACCTCAGCATGATAGCTATAACCCTTATCGTCGCTAGAACCAAAACATGGAAGCCATCCACCTATCGAGTGACAACTGGTGTACAAATTATTAGCGATTTCCTCAAAGTCACTATAACCCTTCCACATATGGGCATTTTTTTGATGCTTACTTTCCAGCTTAACAGACTCCGCTTTTGCGTAATCAATGGCTTCTAATGTGTGTAGAGTGACATTGCTTTTTCCGGTCCAAGTGCTGCCGTTCGCCATGAGCGTGTCTGTACTGTTTTTCGCAGTGGTGAAAACGCCCTTATCCGTCTTTAATCCCGCAGAGATCACCATGCTCTCAGGTGCGAGACGGCCATCGACTGACACATAAAATTCAGTGACAATGGTGTCGTCAGGAAGTACATCTACGTACCAATTAGAGGCTGGGGAGAGCTTACTGACCATACCCTTAGGTTCAAGCAGCCAGCAAAACCGGTTCATTTCCCGTTTATAAAATACATTGTTAGCTTGATGCTTCTCGGGCAACTGTACGCCGTTGCCGTAATAGCACAGGTATAGTGAGTTGACCAAATGATCATTATCAACGACCACCGGATCACCCATATTATCAAAACGATTGAGCTTGATGGCGATTTTCACTGAAATCTGATGCCTGCCATTCTTGTATATAGAGGCCTCCTTAAAACTACTACCATCTTTGATATAGCCAATATCAACATCAAAACTCTCAATCGAGAAGTTTAATGGAACTGGGCCGGCCGTTCGCGCCTCGATCCTCGGGTGAACCGGCGCCAAAACATCGCCATCTATCGACGGCTCGTGCACTGGAACGTGCAATGCATCTGCCACAACCTGCGCATCGCCCTCTTTCAGCTTTTTCCCTGACAGTGCCCCTCGTAAGAAATATTGATCCAGCTCATCAAGCTCTTCACCACTGTCAATAGCACTAATGAGACCCTCAATCTTCAGATCAAAATACTCCTTGACCAAGGACACATCGGCCTCTTCGCTAATCCAGCCTTGTACATACGCTGTGACTAAATACCCAACGCAGTCCTGTGCGTCATCGCCAAATGCCTCCACAGGATCGGCTGCCTCGTTAAGCGCAATCAACAAACTGGCCGATTTAAGTTTCAATAGCGCAACCATCACAGCGTTCTCAACGCCATGGCCCAGCTCTGTGGCGGATAATGCGTTCAATAAAAACTCAACTTCTGATGGATCAAGCTCTTCACCCTGGTTAAAACGCTCAAATAACTCTTTAGCTACAGAGAGATCATCACTGTTCATGCAACTCATTCTTAATTCTCCAATTTCGTTATTAATTCGACCTAAAGTTTGAAAATATTCGATACCCACAACGTGTGCCATGTACCTGCTCACAATATAACCATCCATCTCAAAGAACAGCAATGCTTCGCCATAAATAACACTTGGATTTTGATAAAGAATAAGAACTTGATATTATTTTTTTTAATCTACAACGAATAAACCTGCATGGCTCTGAGTGACATATCTTTATGCCTGGTAAGGACTAACCATAGGAGTCTATATTTTCTATGTTCACAATAAATAAATATGAAAACCATCCTAGGGAACACCGACTGCGCTCAAACCGCTATTTACATTTTTATACCTAATTTATTCTCAATAAATTCACATCAATCGGCAGTGTTAAAGCATCCCAAAAACCATAACAATGGCAGGTGCAAACGACCATCGTGACAAGTTCGATAATGCTCATTCCGATTGAGTATCAACACAACTCGCACCTTAATCTTGATGCAAAGTGTGTCGCCGATCTGCGGCAAGCTGTTTTTCCTTGATGTTTGATCCGCCAGCTTCATTCCTCACTCTAATCACACTCCCCTCCGCGCCCTCGGTGCTCGCTAAAAACATCACTTTTGATGCAGCGGATCTGATGCAAATATATACTCTGCCCCGGAACGAAAAAGGGAACGCAGACGGGATACCTCAGCGGGACCGACGGGGGAATAAAAGTTGCCCTCGGGAAAAGTGTGATTTCCATCATCAGGACAAACTTGCCCACATAACGCATTGATTTATAAATGAAATGTCGATCACAAGAAAGTGTGATCTTATGACGCTTTAATCACACTTTTTCATTTCTCACAGAGCCGTTATTCATGCGGCTTTACAGCGTATTTTCAAAATTCATGACGGAAATCACACTTTTCCCGAGGCCAACTTTTCTCTTCAGAATACTGCTTTTTAATTACTTTATTGTATTTATTCGCATTAATAATATTTTGTTATATAAATATAAATTCTGAAGATCTTACATTTAGCCATACGCACGTCGGTGGCAAGACCATGAAATGGTAGGCACGGGAGTGACGCAAAATGATGCACGATACGAATAATTGAAGGCACATATTAGCTTGGCTGAACCTGCTCTGTTAACCGATGGCGAATATTGTCAGATTGCGTAACATCGATCACCCTGCACAACTTCCATGACCGAATTGAGGTTATTTAGCAACACATCATGCCTACCTCGAGCATTTCCATATCGAGAACAAATCATTTCTGGAGACGAAGTAAATGATATTTCTTGTGGGCCCAATGTTAAAAGGGTACATTTAGACCGCCCAGGGCGGGAATTAACACGCTTTATACAGTACTGGATATTAGACGACGTCTACTATTAGGCAATTTAAAGCAAATTTCGGGCAACAAAAAAGCCGCGTGTGAGGCGGCTTAACTGCTTGCTTTTATTGCTAAAATTGATGGCTCCCCGGACTGGGTCCGAACCAGTGACCTGCGGATTAACAGACCCTCAATCTTCAGATCAAACCACTCTTGGACAAGTGCACATCCGCGTGCTCATCAAACCAGTTGTTAGCAAACGCAGTCACTAAAAACTCTAATTCAGTCTCTTGCTCATCGCCAAAGGCATCTTGCACGTTGTCTGCGTAATTGAGCGTGTCTAGTACGAGCCGTGCTCTCATCTTAAATAGCCTATTAAAATCGGACTGATCAACATCGTTTCCAAGATCAGTCTCGGTGATCACTTTCAACAGATCATCAATTTCTGATTTGGTAAGCTCTTCTCCATTTCGTAGCCTATCAAGACTCGATACTGCTTCGGCTCGGCTTTCTCTTCTGATCTGATCTTCAATTCTTTCTTCACTCATTTTCTGCTCCTAATATATACCAAGGAACGACTACTTCATTATTCGAAGTCTAGGTGCATACAGATATAGTTGGTAAGCTATCGTGGAAACATAACCCTTTGAATCTATAAAAACAGGAGATCTATGACAATTATTTTTGAACGGCTCAACCTCATCTACATAATATAAATCAGATAGGGTTAAGCTCATATCAAATATAAATAGTTCAACGAAAAGTCTGAAATCGTCAGAAGCATTTGAATTTCAAAATCATATTTTCACCGTAATAATTATTTACCTACTTGCCACGACAGAGTTGCTAACTTCAATTATTCAAAGCAGGCTTATGAAACGCCAGTTTCGGGCCTCAGATAGGGTGTTGTTTTCGTTTCTCATCAATGGATAAATTGCAACCTTGGTCAGGAGGGCCAAGGCTGAATGCAGCGTTACGCGATTCCGTAATGGCCTCGATGGCGGTTAAAAATATGCTTGATTACATCAAACTGTCTATAGGACTCAGCTTGCGACTTCGCGTTTCAGTGCTTGCCCCGTTCGAAATAGGTGATCTCGTGATTACGTCTGAACGCTTCTCGAGGGAAAATTTGTTCTGTTGACTGGTTGTTCTGTCCTCTCAGATGCTGGTGCCTTGTAAAAATACGAAATTTATCGAATATCTTTAAAATTAATAATGATTTAGTGATAAAAGCATAAATTCTTAAAAGTCCACGTCTTTAAAATGATAATTGATCATGATACTTTTACTTAAAGTACAGGGTATGGTCTAAGAATTTATCCGGCAAAAAAATTTTAGACGATGTCCACCTGTATAAAAATATCCAATGTTGTATTGTCTCTTTGCTAAGGAGAAGCAATGTCCCGTTTCATGGTACCGTTTCTATGCATCATCTTTATGCTCACAGGCGCAATGGGTGCAAAATCGTGGGAAAGCGAATCATTGAGAGCGGAATTAAAAGCCGAAAAGGAAGCCGAAATACAAGAACTTCAAGAAGGCTACACTTTAGCTTTAAAACCTATCACAGCCATGTGCTCAGATGCAGCACTTCGCTCCATAAGGGCTGCGGATACAGCAACCTATGCGGCGAAAACGGCCATTAAGATACTTGAAGAAAAGCGTGCGGGGGGTTCGCAAAACTGAAAATAGATTTCGTAATTTAGAAAATTTCTTGAAGAGAACGTGATGCATGACCTATTTACAGTACATGTATGGCTATCGATAGCCGGTGGTTCAATGGGAGGATTAAAAGCATTTTATAGAGCAAACGATGCGCGCATGATGCTAGGTGAATGTCTAATCAATTTCTGTATTTCCGTAGCTACCTCTGTGTCAATTACTACTTATATATTTAATCCACAAACCATCCATCCTTTTATTTATCTGGGTGTCGCTATACCGGCAGGTTATCTGAGCATTTTCTCACTTGAAATTGCTCGCACAATGCTACCCGGAATCATGCAAACAACATTTCATTTGCAACAAGGAGCCGAGCAAAGTGTTAACGAAAAATGATTTCAAACAGGCCGCTAGGTTAACTGATGCGTTAGCCGATAAATGGTATTTCTCAATTATCACTGCTGTCAATCAATTCCTTTCTTATACTCCTTTACGCATGGCTCACATCCTGGCTCAATTGGGGCATGAGTCAGAGGGCTTTGTTCATTTGGAGGAAAACCTGATGTATCAAACTCAAGACCGGATCCTTGAAGTATTTGGAAAACGTAATGGATTAAGCTCCGCTCTCGCCAGTCAGTTCGTGCGTAACCCTGAAGCTTTAGCAGATTTTGTATATGGAGGAGTTTGGGGAGCTCAACACCTTGGCAATACAGAACCGGGAGACGGCTATAAATTTCGAGGATCTGGGTTAATTCAAATCACTGGAAAATCCAACTTTCTTACCGTAGCGAATTCCTTGAATATGCAGCTGGATACATTGCCTGAGCTTATGAGAACAAACTTAGAAATTGCCGCCACAGCAGCAATCTGGTGGATATGCGAGAAAGGACTCCTTACATATTTCGACCGAGACGATTTAGCAGGCTCCACTAGGGTCATAAATGGTTCGCTGGCAAGCCTAGTTGATCGGCAACAAAGATTAAATTATGCAAAGAATATTTTATGTTAAGTGCGGCAATCAAGATTTAAATTTGTCTTGACTGTAACGGCACCGGTCGTTGTCTCCCTATGTAAATTTAAGCAGCCACTTATGGGCATAGGATTTTTACGTTGCTGTCTATTTATTAGAATCAAATGGTTAGCGATTGTGGAAGATTTCAAGCAAAATACAATAGTATTTTTATTTACAAATATTACAGGGAAAAACCGTAGAGTAACTCATTGTCTTTAGTAAAAAGAAATGGGTCACTATACTGTTGCTGTCTTTCATTAGAGACATATTTAACATAATATTTTGCGAGGGTAGTGAAATGCAATATGTGAAAAATAATTCGCTGGATTATGCATTGGAACAGCGTGGCCTACCTATTGAGGTCGCTAAACAGGATCATAGACGAGCGCTCTTGACTCATCCGACACAGTCAACGGGCTATTGGTGTGACGAGGGCGATACATTGGAAATACTCTGTTTCTTTACTGGTAAGAAGCCATTAATTGCTCCCGAACTATGGATCATCCCTATTGTTGAATCCCCTGAGTCTGAAGGAAGATCTCGACAGGTGGTGCAGCTGGAATTCGGCCGCCAATATGTTAAAGCATCTCGTCGTGGGGTAATTTATTTTGCAGCATTGAATTTTCCTGTTGCTGCAGAGATTACAGCTCAAATTGTCAGTGGCGGTCGGCTAATGCCGAGCTTCGTGTTTGGTAAAAGCTCGTCTCAAGACTGGGCAAAAGCGCTCATAGACTATCCTGAATCGGCGTATGGTGAACTTGTCGGACAAAGAATGATCGTGGCTATGCCATTGTCGGTTTTAAAAAGAGAGGTCGATGATCCTGCAAAAGTGACTTCATTGTGGGATAAAGTTGTTACATATGCTGAGGATTGTTATGGCTTGTCTCCCTACAACTCCAGACCTCACAGGAGCACACCTTTTCAGTATTTATTTGAAACAATGCAAAATAGAGCTGGTGTCCTTATGAGCGCAAGCCATTATTGGCTTGGAACTACGTTCAGTGCCGCAGAACGTGTTTGCAACAGCACCCAATTGACCACAAATGGCTGGGGGCCTTGGCATGAGCTAGGACATCACTATCAATTGGTCGATATGAATTGGGCGGGATTGAGTGAAGTGACGGTCAATATCGTCTCAATGTATGTTCAACGAGAATTACGTGGAGATGATCTTGGTCTGGGCTCAGAACGATGGGATGCCGTCTTTAAGTACCTTGCTCAAGAGCATAAAGACTTCGACACAATAGAAGATCTATTCGTCAAGTTGGGCATGTTTTGGCAACTGGACTTGACTTTCGGAAAGGACTTTTATGCGCGTCTTGGACATAGATACAGAACGCTTCCTGAAAGCGAAAGGCCTAGAAATAATGAAGAAAAAGTTCAACTTTTTATTCTTGAGGCGAGCCGAGTGTCTCTCCATAATCTCACACCATTTTTCGTCATGTGGGGGATAAAACTAGCTGATGAAACACGTCATAAATTAAATCAACTCACCCTTCGCTCTCTTGGTAAGACACCCATCTGGAAAAATACTGACACCAACAAAATGTATACCTATGGCCGTGCAGTACAGAATCTTTCTGGCAAGATTGTTTTGCCTGATGTTATTCACGAAGGGGGTATTTTTGAGGCTCAAATAGAAGTTGATTACAAATTCGGGCTTGCTTATAAGTGGGAAGTTCCTTATGGATTTAGGGTGTTGGGAGCGGTCACAGAGAAAAAAATTACGCTAATTGCTCCTGATAATATTATTCACAATAGCTCTGTGTTGATATCAATAACTGTCAACTCAACATCAACAAATCCTTCTATTCCGTATTGTTCTATGCCATTTGGCAGTAAAGTACGTCTGAAAGTAACTGAAGCGAAGGCGGTTTATCCAGGAGACTATGTGGATAAGTATATGATGAAGAAGTACAACGTCAACGAATTACATAGTTGGTCCGAATCACGCCAAGGCAATGTAGGTGATATATATCTTGGGGCCTGGAGCGATGGTACACGCGAATACTTTCGGTTAAAAAAAGTTCCGTATCACTATTTCCCCACTGATCAAACAAGTAATTATTACTGGGATTTTCTGGGTCAATACAATGATCAGTACTATTTGGATGATTTAACGTTTGATAATGTTATTGCAACACGAAATGACCGTGTCGTCGGGGCCGCTAACTACCCGATGAGTGACTTAGATTTTTTGATGAGGGTCGGTGCAGAAACCACTGACGGCAGTATCATTACGCTGTCACCTAAGCCCGCGGAATGTAGTCAGTGTGGTAGCTATTGCATCACCTTGATTGCTGGACATGATGGCGCTTATAGAAGATCTGTTATTTATGATGTCATGGGAGATATTATCCCCAAAAAAAGGAGTGCAGTTCTTCCCAAGGATCTGCATTCCAACGAGAGTTGGTGTGGTACTAGCCAGGACAAGAGAAATAGAAGCAACTTATTGGAAAGAGATTCTACTAATCGACAGCATAGCTGACAGCAGGCTAGACTGAGACACAAATGAGGGGCTTTAAGCCGATACTAGTATCTATTTAGCAGCCTGTTACTAGTTTATGCATGGAACAGCTTTGGCTACAGGCGGGTAAAATCCGGCTGTAGCCGTCAAACATCAAGAAATTACCTGCGCTCCTTGTCGGGTAACGGTAGATCACCTTAGACCCTTCGACGCTCATAATCCAGTTAGCGCCGCTTGTTTGGGCACAATAAGAATCAGGAGCCGATTGACGGCGTAAGGATCAGTATCGGACATGGTAATGAAAATCAGTTCAAAATCAGAGTGTAATCATTAAACTGGCGTTGCGCCAAAGTCAAGACGGCCTTGGGCGGGGCTTACTCAGAACCTGCCTACGGGCGGATTTTGTTTTGTCACCCACTCGATCCGGATCATGCGATCTTACCAGATGCATGGTCTATTCTCGTCAGAAAAAAAATCCAGCCACGAGGGCTGGACAAACGCATATCAAAATCCACAAGGAGATGTGGGTGCTCACTCAACCCGAGTTAGAGGGCAGGATCAAATCAGCACCTGCAAAGGTTACAGTCTTAGCGCACTATTGATCAATAGGACTAATCTGAAAACTGTGCCAAAACAATTGAACGATTGGCTATAGATTTCAGAAATCTCCAACGATTACTTCAGTGCATTCACCCAATGATTTCTGTTTTATGCAAGCCTATCTGTCCGGGAATGAAGATTTGAGAGCAGAAGCGCTTTTTATTGAGTCAACATGACTACAAAATTCAGATTTCTTGGGTTACCTCTATAAAATCTCCCTACTATTTCTGTTCTATGGGGGCTTATCTTTCCATTAATCAAAATCAGACCAGACTGCTGTATGCGGTCCAATGGACCATCAAGATTGCCGCCTACACCCCAAGTTTCTAAAGTATTTCTTTGGGTTGTACGACTCGCACTAGAGAGTGGGATATATTCCATACCGCTATAGTCAATACGATATACGTATGATCCTGGTTCTGGAACCACGTTTAGGAGATTTCTCTCGATGACGATCCTGTTATGTTCTGCATGCATGTTGGCCAGATGCTGACGAAATGAACTTAACGCTCCATGTGGAGTAGAAGACACTGCTCTGGTATCTGGGCCGTATCGAGCAAGAGGCCCATTTATGTTTCCACGCAGGGTATCTGGGCTAGTTACACCACGTAGCAATGGACGGTCGTCGTGAAGCGTGTAGGCATAAGAGCCACTCGGCGCGATACTGGATTCAGCTACGTGTGCGGCGTCCCCCGCAGCCATGGCACGGCCGGCGGCGGCGGCGCCTCTACCGGATAAGCCCTGGCTGTATGCCCGCGCTAACTGTCGTCCATTGCCTAGCATCCGTCGCCCCGCATGAAGCGCTAGTGTTCCCAGCCCCGT
>Ga0308157_10002963_pt1 | contig 26072 bp, 18 predicted proteins | sample PhyBR1_FD_201035 | JGI IMG/M metagenome (GOLD analysis project Ga0308157, IMG submission 201035) | Phyllosphere microbial communities from UC Gill Tract Community Farm, Albany, California, United States - DLSLB.R1 | ecosystem: Host-associated > Plants > Phyllosphere > Unclassified | place: USA...
CTTGGCAATGGCATCACTTATACTTTGCAATCTTTGCCGTTGAATTAAACTCACTTCCTGAGAAGGTACAGCGGAGGGAACTTGAGCGAGCTCCGCATCATCAATATTCTCAAGTTCAAATCTACCCCGCATCTTTTGGCGACGCTTGTGATTAAGCGCAAGATTTCGCGCCGTCACATAGAGGAATGCCTCAAGGTGCTGAATGGGTCCTCCCTCGAGCGCCTTTTTTACTTGAACATATGATTCTTGAATGATGTCTTCAGCCGTCTGTGGATCGCCAACAATACTCATGACGCGCCACATTAATGGCTTGCGATTTGTCATAAAAATATCAGTAAGACTCTGGCGCACAGCTATAACAAAAGACCTAAAAAGCTCGCTTCGTGATGCGAACGGACATCGATGGCTTGGCAAGCCAATAACTGAATTGACAGATTGTCGCAACCAAAAAGTGTCATTGTCCCACGGCGAGCCGCAAGCGCTTCTTTCAAGATTTAGGCCTGTGAAAGAGGGAGAGACGTCTAACAATGTGCACAGCAGTGGACACTATGTCATTGAGTGGCGAGTTTAATATTTAAACGCAGAAGGTATCGACTGCCTTTAAACAGAACGACGCCTTATTGTCATTAAGTGTCGGACGATACTGATCTGGAGCATGTCGCGCCTATTTATATTCACTACACTCACTCTAACTCTTTATTGTAGGGTACGTCGTTGTCGGTAAGCTGGTTCCTACTTTTCCGTGACTTGCTTTAGATTTCACGTCAAGAACATGATGTTCGGCACCATGCCAAGAGAACGCCGATACCTTTTGCACAGATTGTAAGTCAAGAAAATACAACTGCAAAACTGAACTCTCTGTCGTCTTAGATGACACACTCTATAGACCTTTTCCAACTGTACGCTTTAAGCGTGCCCTTGGGGCTAGCGGTCCATTGGTATTGCCATCACGCCCCAATGCGCAGTGGAGCCTGGATTCCGTCAGCGGCGCTTTCTCCGATGGCAACAGTTTCCGCATGCTGACGGTCGTTGATGATTTCACATAAGTGTGCATGGCCTTGTTTGCGGAGACATTTCCGACGCGTCGGAGGTTTACCAGGAATTGGGATGCAATCATCACAAGAAGGGGCTGGCCTCGAACGACTATTTCGGACAAAGGCACGGACATGACAAGCTCGGACAGCTTGAAAGGGTGTAAAGATATTCATGTCCAATGGCACTAAATCGCACCCGGCAAGCCGATGCAAAGCGAAATTGTGGCAAGCTTCAACGGCAGTTTTTACGATGCATACCTCAATGAGACTCTGTTCTTGATACGGGTATTGAGATCGCCGCATTGAAGGAGGATTACAAACCCAAGACTCTCCCCAAAAACTGGAGAGAGCCTGGGGCTGGGGTCAAGGTTTGAGAACACTATTTTCCGAATTACAAGGCTAAAAAAAGCCATAGCATGAAATGTCAAATCCGAGCTTTGCACGAACCCGGATTAAGTGTTAGAATTTTGCTGTCAAACTGGCCCGCACCGTTCTGCCCGGCGACGGCATGAGACCAAGCGTCAATGCATCCATGTAATAGACATCGGTTGCGTTATCGACCGCAAAATCAAACGTCGTTTTATCATTGATCTTATAGCTGCCGAACAAATCGAGCAGAGTGTAGGAAGTCCAGTTGACCGCAGCAGTATAGAACCCGCTATTTGCACTTGAAGTGTCTGTCGCACGTTTTCCAGTATAAGATACACGCCCGCCTAGTTCGAGTTTTTCGTCAAACCAGCGGGTGCCCAGCGTTATTGAACCCGTCATCTTTGGTGGAAGATGCAATTGCGCAAAACCATTGGAAACTCCACCCGGACGACACGCTATGATGCTATAGATTTCTTCTTCCTTCGTGCAGAATTCCATGTGCTTGTAATAAATACCGGATGCTTGCGTGAAAAAGCGCCCGTTGTCATATTCAGCAGACGCCTCAAAGCCACGGAATTTGGCATATTTCAGATTGCGCATAGCAACTGATGGCACATTGGCGCCTTCGGTAACGGTTTGTGTGGTTCGCGTGAGATAATTATCAATCGTGTTGTTGAAATATGCCGCCTTAAAGCGAACCTTATCGCCACTGGTGAAGACGTCATCTTCAAGAACGTTGAAGCCAAACTCCCAGTTTTTGGCATGTTCTGGCTTTACATTGAGTGTTGGTGCTGCGCCGAATGACCAGCCAGAGGTCGATTCAAACAGGCTCGGAGAACGGATTGCTTCCGCATAGCGGCTGTAGAATTGAATACCCTCTATTGGCTCAACAGTTACCGCAAAAACCGGCGCAAAACCAGAATTCGACTGGTCATTATTCATGTAGGTATCAGTTCGGACAATCCGTTCGGGATTGTTGTCGTAGCTATGGCTCCAAGTATATCGAAGTGCAGCTTCCAGCTTCAGCCAGTCCTGCGGTTTCCACTCAGATGCAACAAAGCCGCTTGCCTCGCGACGCCAGCCGTCGCGTGTCGTTTGAAGTGCCGTAACACCAGATGCTCCCAGATCAATATCGTCTGGCGGTGCAAGCGTTTCATAGGTGTACGATCCACCATAATTCAGGGTGACATCACCCCATGCGGTCGAGATCAGGCTCTTGTTAGAAAGGTCAAAGCCTGTTCTCTTGGCGATGTCCCAATAACCATCGCTCATATCAATGCCGAAGAACTCGTAGGGTGTCAGAATCTGCGTTTCGGTATTGGTATGCCAGAGATTAGCCGTTAGATTGATGAGATCAGTATTATCCGGGTTCCACTCATAGCGCGACGTAAAGGTATTTACCGTCACTTCACTCAACGGTGCCTGTACAACGCCTTCGCCACGTACAATAACCGATGGCATCAACTCACCAAAGTGGCTGTTATAACGCATATAGCCGAGTTTAAGCGAATGCCCGCCCTCAAATGTCATCTTGCCTTTAAGAAGGTATGACGTGTTGTCTTGCGAAGTGTTGAGCACTTCTTCGCCACCACGATAACGATTGAGCCCCGTGAGACGGAAAACCGTGTTCTCGACCCAGCGTCCTCGTGTGGCCGGAACACGTTCAACGATGCGCTCAATCTCTGGAACGTCCCCATGTGTGCCGGAATAATAATTGCCCGTCTTACGTCGCGTATAAGCGGCAACGATTTCAGCATTTTCCCAGCGCGCAGCAAAAGCTACACTGCCAGAGCCCGATGTCGGCTCTAAAAATGCCGGACGATCCATGCCAGTCGGTGACATATAATCGTTGATATTTGGCAGCGTTTCCGGTGCAACGACCGGATTGCATGCCCAACTACAATCTGTGCGGTAAGATTTGTCCGAGTAACCATAAATGCCACCGGTCGTGCCTTCGGGCGGAGGACTTGAGGTGTTTGACATGACACTGCCACGCACTCGAACGCCCCAGCTCTTGTCACCAGTGATAATGTCATCGGCTTCAAGCGTGCGCATCACTGCGAGACCACCTGTAGCTCCAACACCATAAACACCAGTAGTTGGCCCTTTTTCGATCATCACGCCGCCGATCATGTCAGGATCGACGTAATTCCGCGAGGCAACACCAGAATAGCCACGATAGACAACATTCTGCTGTTGAGCGCCATCAATAACCACCGGCACACGACCAAAGCCTTGCATACCACGAACATTAATATCAACGGCACCGCTGTTGCGGTTATCGCCCGAAAGAACGCCAGGTGTCCCTTTCAGGAAATCGCCAACAGAAGCCCCACGAAAGCGTTCAATCTCCTTTTCGGAAATATAATTGCTGGAGCCTGCTGTCTGATAAGGCGCATCAGCAAGTGTTGCACCCAATCCGGTTGTAACTGTAATTGTGTCGAGCAGCGTCGTACCTTCGGCACTCATCGTCTGAGGCAATGTGGGCTCTTTGCTGCGAATGGTGACAGTGTTGACACCTGTGAAGCCATAGGAAAGACCGCTACCATTCAAGAGGCGCGCAAGCGCTTCTTCACTGGTCATTGCACCCGAAAGTGCCGGGGAAGTTGTGCCCGATGCGACCGATGTCTGATAGGCAAGCTGAATGCCGGACTGATCAGCCAGAAGCCTTAAAGCGCGATTGAGCGGCTGGCTCGGAATATTGAACCGATGCGTCTGTGTTGTCTGCGCATAAGCGGTCTTGGGCATTAAAGCGGGCACGACTGCAAGACAAAGCGCTGTATTTGTCATCAAACTCGCAAGCAGGCCACGACGCATGTGCCAAAAACCTGCTGAAACTGCCTCAGTAACTATCATCGAACGTCACAATCCTTCTTACAGACGTCAAAGTTCCGGGCCGAAAAGCCCGTTGTAAGGATTGTGGGTGAAATGCTGCCTGAACCCTCTGATATGTAGACGCGCTACAGCGCGATTTGCCCAAAGACAAAAATGTAAAATTTAAAAAATTATATCAGGCAATAAGAATAACGACGCCGGGAACACGATGAACGGAGAGTCCCTGCGTCTGTGATAAGGCACGAATGGCGGGCAAAAGCTCACTCGTCGCGAAAATTCCGCTGACCGGCACGTCCGAATTGACACCCGGACCAAAAACAATCCGTTCAGGCAAATAACGGCCAATATCAGCGACCACATTGCCAAAAGGACGACCTTCAAAAATCAGTCGCCCAGTTGTCCATGCAAGCTCTGTATCCAGATCAACACGATGCGCGCGCATTGGCAAACCACCTATGTCATAGCTTGTCTGCTCACTGGCGTTCAGCAAGACACTACCTTTGTCACTCGCGGCTGAACCAGCAGATACGCGAACTTGTCCCTTGCTAACAGTCACTGTAGTCGTCTCATTCGATGCATGAACCGTAAATACGGTTCCTAGTGCATCACTGTTGCCATCTTGCGAAGTGACCCGAAACAGTGTCTTTTCCTGAGCAACACGGAAATCGACTTCACCTTTGAGAAGGTGAACGAGGCGAAAACCCGGACGAAAATCGACAGAAATTGCACTGTCTGTATTCAGGAAAGCTACAGAGCCGTCTGCAAGAGGCACTTCTGCCTGTTGTCCAACACCCGTTGCGAAATCAGCTTGCCACCATGTCCGCAACGTTGGAAGATTAAATGCTGCTGCAGATGCAGCGAGCGCCATACCTCCTCCAGCCAAAAACGCTCTGCGTCCGATCCGTGGTTGCGATAGAGCTATTTGATCTGGCTTGAGAACAGGCGCTACAGGCTTTGCATCCAGCACCTGCAATTCCTGCCAGAACACACGCTCACGTTCAAATGCCTGCCGGTTTACGTCTGATGCATCCCGCCATACCTTGAATCGCTTCAGGTCCGCTTCACTCACATCGCCTGAGGTCAGCCGCACGATCCAGTCGCGCGCATCCATGGCGGTATGACGTTCATTGTCGGAGCGTTGTTCAGGTTCGGCCATTATTACTTTGCAATCTGGTCCCACACAAAACGTAGGAAATTGAATACTCTCATACTATAGACGTTTAAACGCGGCATTTATCAAAGAGAAATTCAAAAAAATCAGCAGTTAAACTCATCACGAAATCTGGCAAGATGTTCAAGCGCGCGCCTTATATGATAATAAACTGCATTGTCGCTCATTCCCATCTGCTCGGCTATCTTGCGATGAGGCACCCCTTGCATACGATTGAGTAGAAAGATTTCACGTGTCTTGTCAGGAAGCTCATCAAGTGCGTTGCAAAGCAAGGCAAGGTTTTCCTGGTCGATCAGCATCTTTTCAGGCGAGATTGTATCAACGCTCTCCCATAATATCTCGGAAAGCTCCTGATCAATTTCAGAGCGTCTGCGCTCTTTTCTGAAATGATCGGTAACGGCATTATTGACGACACGGGATAGATAACCGCCGACATTATCAACGGGAGTACTAGCGTTGGCAGCTTCAAGCTTCAGCCATGCATCTTGCACAACATCTTCAGCGATTGAGCTACTGGATGTCCGCATCCGCGCGGCCGCCTCAAGACGTGGTCGAGCCTTCATAAAGGCTGAAAGAAGATTGCCGAGTTTCAACTTGTCCACATTACCTATACGTAAACTAACACGCACCTGTATTATTGAGGATGCGCTCGACTTAGTGGATCAAAAAAACATATGCAACTAAAATCATTTAGAGTCATTCTAAGTCAATGATCTTGCGCTATTTTACCAACCATTCCCTGTATTAAGCAAATCGTTCTAACAACCGAAATTGCATATACCAGCCATTTTCGGAGAGCGAGCATTTAGCATCCTCTCTTCTTTTCTCCTTGCTGATTTCTACGCAACTCTGACAGTCTGGATTTTCGCCGATCAGAGTGATTAAGGTGTACCGAACTAACCGTATTGCCCTAAAGTTTTATTACGAGTGAAAATTATTCCGTATTCTACGACTTAGATAATCAGTCAAGGGTCGGAGCGGTTGTCCCTTACTGACGACAACGTGGTACCTTATATTTTTGAAGGGAACTGATCCTACAACCAGCCAGTGATAGGGATAGTTAAACAATTACTGACTATCAATAGCCCACGAACTGTTGTTAGAAATCAAACAGCCCAGTCTTCTACCCGTAAACCAGGAACACGATCAAACTCTCTGCGATTGTTCGTAACCACAATCAGACCACGTGAGCGGGCGTGGCCAGCTATCAATTGATCGTATGGGCCTATAGGAGTTCCATGACGCGCCAATTCGGCACGTAATTGGCCCGTATGGTTTGCTGCCGGTTCATCATACGATAATACTTCAAGGCGAGCTGCGAACCCCTCTACGACTGCAAAGTTTTTTTCGGGATTGGCGGATTTTTCCGCCCCGTAAATCAATTCCATCAAGCTAATCGAGCTAATGCACAATTGATCGTGGAAGCGGTTAAACGCTTCCCGAACTTGCTGTGGTCGGTTCTTAATCGTAAAAATACATATATTAGTATCCAGCATGTACTTCAGCATTACAGCGCCTCGCGTTCCTGCGATGCAGGCTGATCACGCTCAATCATAAAGTCGGATGTCGGCTCAATACCTTCAAACCAGCTATCCCACACTTCACCAGCAGGTGCAATAATTCGAGTGCGCCCCAGAACAACAATATCAACGCGCTTCACGTCGGCAGGCAAAGCTACTGACTTTGGCAAGCGGATAGCTTGACTTCGGTTGCTCTGGAATACTGCTCCCTGTTCCATTTTCGTAATTCCTCATTATCCAAACTGATATCATATCGATAGCTTACTGTCTGGGATATGTCAACGGGATATACTTTTAGATGTCAATGAGGCAGCCTTTTTGAAACTTAAGGCCATCAATGAAATTCCCATATGCGCGTACAAGGCCGGAAAAACCTGGCCTATAATCCAGTGGGTATCCGCAGCATTCAGAGTGCCAGTTAAGAACATTCTTGATGAGACTGATTGGTTCACTGGAGGAACTTCTCCAACCTAGCCACAATCCCAAGGATAACCAAAGCAAGTTCGTTGGATTTAAAACAACGCCAAAATCCTTGTTACTCTTTTGCGAAAAACAGCATAATTAGCTACCCTCAGCACAAGCATGATGCGTACAGAGTAGCTTCTCCACCCGTACATTACCCTAGGCGGTGTGGAGGACGGCAACAACACCATCTTGCGTACCGCACATTGCTATCATTATATTGTAGGCGAGCGGTTATAGTCCCGGCCATCCTGCCCCCATCCTATGTCAGCAATCCAATGAAGCACATCTATAGATCGAATAATTCGAGTTAGAAAAAACACTCGAGAAATAGATGTAAGAGAAATTGAAGTGGTTCTATACGTGATGCGTTAAAATAAAAAATTGTATCAGTTAACTAGATTTATGAACATTTCCTATCAATAATTACTCCATTTGAGTTTAATTATTATTGCTATCTTGTTAATTGGCCCAAATTCTCGCCGATAATGGGCAGTTCGAGGAATGTTGTCAAAGGTCACAATGACCGCGACCAGACCTTTGGCTTTCGCTTGGATCGCTTCTCATGTCACTCAACTTGTCACACCAATAAGCAGATGGACGGATATGATGTCAGACTATCCATTCGAGCATGTCAGAAAAGGCAATGCCAAGTGTGACAATTAATAAGAGACAATCAACACAGTGCCAATATGACCGGAGTTTTGGGCATTGAGCGGGCTCGCATGGTCAATGAAAACCAATTGCAAATCATAATCGCTTTTAAAAGTGTGTGGGGCTATCAGTATAATTGTAGTGTGCAACAAGGCAGCTATTAGTAGCATAAATTTTTGCGATAGAGCCACTCAAACGCATTAAACAAGCCCCGGATTTCCGGCTGTTCTTTCTTACAGTTTGGCCACTTTTTTCAAATCACCCACCGCGCCTGGTGCAGCAACGAAAACCTTGCTACCCTTGGTCAGTTGCTCGCCTTCCGTTGGAAATGGATGCGTATAACCGCCTGCCTCACGCACAAGACAGAAGCCAGCCATGCAATCCCAGGCGTGCATATATGGCTCGTAATAGCCCACCAGACGTCCCGCTGCCACATAGGCAATCATCAGCGCGCCAGAGCCATTGCGAATGAATGTGCCGCCTGCTTCAAGCAAATCTTCCACGATTTTCGCAACCACCTGTGGCGTTACGTAATTATTGGCACCAATACCTGTCACCGCGTTACGAATTGTACGCGTTTCATCAAGCATCAGCTTCTTGCCGTTGAGTGTTGCGCCCTGCCCCTTGGCGGATGCGTAAAGCTCATCAAAGCAAGGCGCCTTGATCACACCGATCACCGGCTCGCCATCTCTCAGCACGGCAATGGAAACGCACCAGTTCGGCATTCCGTTCACAAAGGGGCTGGTGCCGTCAATGGGATCAACCACCCATGTATAGCCTGAACTACCCGCATTCAGTCCATATTCTTCACCCAGAAAACCATCGTCGCTGAAAGCTGCCGATACACGTTCATTGATCAGCTGTTCCACATTGCGGTCAGCAATGGACACCACATCCTGCGGGTCGCGCTTGGTTTCAATCACCAGCGTCTCGCGGCGATTGAAGTAATCGAGTGCCAGCGCACCAGCCTCGCGCGCAATGTCCTGCGCAAGCTTAAACCGTGCTTCAAGCTCTTTTGAAATGTCTGAGGTCATGCCTGGTTTCCAGTTAGAGGGAATGAAGATGCATGGTTCATGTGCTCAATTGTTGATGATCGCAAGGCCGCGCGGCTTGAAATGTATAGCCACATCCGTTTGTGGCGGAAGCGCTTCTTCCACGGCCGGATCGACAATGAAAAGCTTGCCGTGTTCAGTGTCGATTTCATATTCGATATGATCACCGAGATAAGCTGAATGGGCCACGCGTCCCGGGAAGTCTCCGCCTCTCTGGGCTTTCAAGCTCACCGCATTTGGGCGGATCGCAAGCTGTGCGGGTCCCAGCCTTACATGTGACGATGCCAGTCGATGACTGAGTTTTCCAATACGAATGACAGCTTCTCCATTTTCTGCGCTGACGACTTCACAGGGCACGACATTGGCCTCACCCATGAAGTCTGCAATGAAGGCAGATGCGGGAGACTCATAAAGGTCACGCGGACTGCCTTGTTGCGCTATATCGCCGTCTTTCATGACAATAATTGTATCAGACACAGCCAAAGCTTCGTCCTGATCGTGTGTGACATAAACTGCAGTAAAACCGAGCCTTTGCTGGAGCTCCCTGATTTCCGTTCTCACACGGCGGCGCAGACGCGCATCAAGATTGGAAAGTGGCTCATCAAGCAGCAGTACCTGTGGTTCCAGCACCAATGCGCGTGCAACTGCAACGCGTTGTTGCTGTCCACCTGAAAGCTCTGCAGGCAGGCGATGCCCCATGCCAGCGAGGCCAACGAGCTTGAGTCCGTCCTCGGCCCGTTCGCGCGCTTCTTTCTTCTTTAACCCGGAAGATTCAAGCCCGTACGCAACATTGTCGAGTGAAGTCATATGTGGAAACAGCGCATAGGATTGAAACACCATGGACACGTCGCGCTCATTGGCAGGAAGCATGGTCACATCCTTTCCACCGATCAGAATACGACCCGATGTCGGATGTTCAAGCCCTGCCAGAAGGCGCAGGGTCGTGGTCTTGCCACAACCCGACGGACCAAGCAGCGTAACAAGCGTTCCGGGTTCGACTGTCAGCGACAAATCAGGCAGAGCGGTGAAATTGCCAAATTTCTTGGTAACATTTTGAAAGGTAACGGAGCCGGGACGGATCTTGGTCATACGGCTTTCTCCTGTTGAACAGTTTTGATCGGCGTGAGCGTGGCAACGCGGTTTTCACGTCGTAACCGGCGTTCGCCGACAAGAAGCTGGAAGCCGGCAATTACGACCACCATCACCAGAATGAGTGCAGAGGAGTAAGCAATCGCCACGCCGAATTCGCCGTTCTCAACGAGGCCAACGATGTAAGAAGTCGCCATATTATACTCCGCCGAAACAAGGAAGATCACGGCGCTGATTGATGTAATGGCACGCACGAAGGAGTAGACGAGCGCGGCTGTAATGGCAGGCCGCAACAGCGGAAGAATTACTTTGCGGATCGTGCGGAAACTGCCTGCACGCAACGTAAGCGACGCTTCATCAAGGCTTTTGTCGAGCTGGCTCATGGCAGCGATACCTCCGCGCACGCCAACCGGCATATTGCGGAACACAAAGCAGGCAATCAGGATCAGCGCCGTGCCGGTCATTTCAAGCGGCGGCAGGTTGAATGCCATGATGTAGCTGACGCCAATCACCGTACCAGGAATGGCGAAGCTCAGCATCAGTGCAAACTCAAACACGTTGCGTCCGAAGAAGCGCTGCCGTACGATCAGATAGGCGGTGAGCAATCCTACTCCAGCAGTGAGAGGTGCCGAGATCAGCGATATTTCCATGGTCGTCCAGAAGGAGTTCCAGGCAACACCGGTCCATGCAAAACCACTATCGGTCCATGCCACCGAGAAAGCACGGCGATAATGATCGAACGTCAGCGAATTATCGAGACCCCAAGTGCGCACAAAACCACCGACAAGGATCATGAGATAAACGACCACGGTGAAGATCATCCATGGAATGACAAGGGCATAAACGCCGATCTTCAATTGTTTTGGCAAACCGGCATGCATCCCTGAATCGCCTTTACCGGTGACCGTCGCAAAGTTCTTGCCCGATAGCCAGAGCCGCTGAATAAGGAATGCCGACAGTGTGAAACTGAGCAAAACAATCGCGAGAACAGCAGCACGCGATGGATCGTTTTGTGCACCGACCACGGCAAAGAATATCTCGGTTGAGAGCACTCCATGACTGCCACCCAGCACCATCGGATTGCCGAAATCGGCCATGCTTTCAATAAAAGCGATCAGGAATGCATTGGCCAGTCCCGGTGCCATCAACGGCAGTGAAACACGGTTGAAAGTACGCCAGCGGTCAGCACGCAAAGTTTGTGATGCTTCTTCCATGGAAGGCGATACACCTTCTACGACGCCGATTAGAACCAGAAATGTGATGGGCGTAAATGACAACACCTGTGCAATCCAGATGCCTGTGAGACCATAAAGCCAGCGGCCCGGCTCGACGCCAAAAATATTTGAAATCTGCTCTGTCACTACCCCAGCGCGACCAAACAGCAAAATTAGCGCCAGACCGATAACGAATGGCGGCGTGATGATCGGCAGCACCGTAAGAATACGCAGCCCTTTTTTAAAGGGAAAGCCCGTCCGCGTCGCAACAAGTGCAAATGAAAGCCCAAGCACGGTTGAGCCAGTTGCGGTCATCAGAGCGAGCCAAAGTGTGCGCCATGCCACACCACAACGCCCATCCCCGATCACACAAGCAAGGCTCCAGATCGAAGAATCCTGTATATTTCCAATGAAACCATCCGGCTTGAAGGAACCGTCGAAATCCTGAACGGAAGCGCTAAACATGCTGAAAATCGGATAGAACACAAAGACGCTGACAAGTGCTACCAGCAGGGTGATGGAGGAAACGACAAAAGCATCACCTTTCATCACACCACGTTCGGCAAGAGCGAACGAGAATATCAGCAGAAAACAAAGGCCTGTCAGGACGGCGCCTGCGCCAAAAGCCGGTTGTCCGACGGCTAGCTGACCAAATAATATTTCGCTAAAGGCCCAGTTCCAGCCTGTGAAACCAATGGCCAATCCTTGCAATGCGAGAAGTCCAGCGCCGAGAAGACTTGCACTGATCAAAACGGACGTTCGTTTTTCGGCAGACATTGCAAAGCGAGCAAAACCACAAACGAGCATCAGCACCGCAATAACAGCAAGCCAAGGTCGGCCATAAACGAATATTTGCAGAATACCCGGAGCATCTTCCGCCTGACTGAAAATCCCTTGCAGCCAGTTGAAATTGAAGAACCCTTGCTCAATGCGATACCAAGGCAGGATAAAGAACGCAGCAAAAGCAAGCGCCAAAACTACATCAAGCCGTCGATTATGTTGTTTCATATTCTATCCGCTTTTCTGCTCAGTTTTTGCTCTTGGCCTGCAAAGTGGATGCAATTAATTGTTCTTCCGCCAAACAACCGGCGGAAGGTCGATAAAAATGAAGGCTTGCTTACCGCAAATGCGGCTATGTTTTAGTTGGCCTTTGCGCCGATTTCCTTATCCCAACGCTCAAGGATTTCCTTGCGCTTGGTCGGTTCGCCATAGGTTTTGAAATCGTAGTCGATCAGCTTGATGTCTTCAAAGCGTGGTGACTCTTTCGGCACTTCAGCGTTCTTGTTGGAAGGAAGCTGAAAGGATTTCGCATCTTTCATCTTTGACTGCACATCCGCTGTCAGAGCCCAGTCATACCATTTCTTGGCGTTATCGAGGTTGCGAGCGCCCTTTATGATTGACATAGAGCCGATTTCATAACCTGTGCCTTCACAAGGTGCGACGGATTTAATGGGGAAGCCTTCGGCAGTCATCGCAACCGCATCATGCATAAACACAATACCGATGCCGTTTTCGCCACGCGCAGCAGACTTTACGGGGGCAGATCCCGACTTGGTGTATTGCGAAACATTGGAGTTGAGCTTCGACATATACTCAAAAGCCTTATCCTCACCCATCAACTGAACCAGAGTGGCCAGCGCCGTGTAGGCCGTACCAGATGAGTTCGGATTGGCCATCTGGATTTCGCCCTTATAGGACGGGTCGAGTAAATCAGCCCAACAGAGTGGTTCTTTCAGGTTTTTTTTCTTTAAAAGATCGGTGTTATAACCCCAGCCAAGCGCGCCGGCATAAACACCCACGGTGCGAAACTCTGAGCTTTCGGCCTGCTTCTTCGCCCAATCCTGCAGCTGGTCAAGCATCGGTGATTTATATTCAAGTGTCAGACCTTCTGAAGCGGCTTGCAGGTGTGGATCACCCGTACCCGCCCACCAAATATCAGTCTTCGGATTGCGTGCTTCAGCGCGAACCTTTGCATAGGTTTCGCCAGACGACAGTCGCACCATATTGACCTTGATATTGGTTTCCTTCTCAAAATTATTCTTCATCTGCTCGCAAATCACGACATCTGCCGAACAGATAAGATTGAGATTACCAGAAGCTTGTGCCGAAACCGCAAATGATGAAAGGCCAGCGGCAAAAACCGCGGCCATAAGTGCTGAACGCATCATTATTCCTCCCTTTAGAGCAACTTGGATCTGTTTGAACCCAATCCGCGCTCTAACTCATTTGTTTTACAGCGCCTCCACGCTGCGGCTTCTTGCAAGCCTGTGCACAATCTTTGCCTTTTAAGCTTATGTGTCAACGTCTGATGTAAATTTTATTCTGAAAATTATAAAATTAAACCAATAATTCCATATCTCAGTTTCTTATGAAAATTTGATGCGATCGGGCATGCCTACAAAGCGGAAAATAAAAGCTGAGAAAAGTTCTCTAGCCACCAAAAATCGCAGCACAGCACTGTTTGCGATAATGATTAAAAAGGAATTGAAAGGAAGAACATCTCACCACAATGGCCCTGTGCCCAGTCATCAAATTGTCGAGGGGGGTGCGGATAAAAACTTGGACTGGTTTTACGTCACAACGCCAAGACTGTTTCGATTTTCGATTGGGCTTCGTGCGCTAGGTGACATTTTGATCCGTTTCTCGTTGTACCATCGAATGTAGTCATCAACTTCCTTGATAAACTGCTCAAGTGTGGTGGTCTTCCAATCACGCGGGTAAAAAGCGCTCCGTTTTCAGTCTGCCGAAGAGGCCTTCACATGCTGCGTTATCTGGCGTAGCCTGCGGTAGGCATAGCATCGACGGTTGGCTTCGAAGATTTCGGTGATGTTCTGACGAATAGTGAGGACGTGCGGTCCAAGGCTGCGTGCTATCAGTCCGCGTGGCATTTCAACGCCACGCGAAAAGGCCGGAGATATCATAATTATGAAAACCTTAATCGACGGTCTTCCCCAAGGTGTCGGCCACGAACGCGCCGCGGTCTCCCATAGGCTGCGGCGTCCCAGTGGTAGAGTCCCAAGCGGTTTGGTGCTCCAGCTCTGCGTTAAGTTCAGCACCCACAATCAATATAATCACTGAGATCCAGATCCACACCATCATGCCTATAAGTGCGCCGAGCGCGCCGTAGGTCGCGTTGTAATTCGCGAAGTTTTCAATGTAAAATGAGAACAGGATTGATGCAGACATCCAGAGCAGTGTGCTAAACACCACGCCCCAGTTTAACCACCTGAATTTTGCCTGTTCGCGGCTGGGACCAAAGCGGTAGATTACGGCGATACCACAGCCGACCAGAACAAGAACGAGAGGCCAGCGCGCGAACCGCGCCAGGAGCTCCTGCCATCGATCCAGCCAAAGATAAGACAAAGCGGCTGGAAGCACTCCGATGGCCACGATAAGAACGATAGCGATAATAAGCCCACCGAATGTAAATGTCAGAGATAGGAAGTTCAGGCGTACAAAGCTCCGTTTCTCCTTTTCTTGATATGCAACGTTCATAGCATCGAATATCGCCTTCATGCCACTGTTGGCACTCCAGATCGCTACAACAAGACCAGTAAGGAACGCAAAGCTCAGCGTAGATGTTTTTTGCTGTGTGAGAGCAGTCAACTGATTGAGTATGACGTCGAACGATCCAGGTGGAAAGACACTTGCCAGGAAGCCAATGTGTCCCATAATTGTTGAGGGGTCGGCGACGAATCCGTAAAGAGCAACAAGTGCAGCCAGCGCCGGAAATAGTGAGAGCAACAGAAAGTAGGTCACGCCTGCCGCGATAAGCGTTACGCGATCGACCATGACGGCCTCAATGACGCGCCAAAAGACGTCCCTAAGGCCCCTTGGCGGTATATCTCCAGGTGATTTGGCATCCCGACCGCGATCAGAACCCACACTTTCTGGTAAGATACGCTCCTGGCTATATTTCATTGCTAAGGACCCTGTTTCAGCTGAACCCTTAACGTGCAAAACCGCATGATGTTTCCGTCTGTCTTCGGGAGGACGTCTTTTTATTTGAGCACCGATTGGCGAGGATGTCAGGGGGTGTTGCTGTCGTGCCCTGAGCCAACCATGTTGAGTTTTACTAGTTTTGGTCCGCACCGCCATCAGTTCTCAGCGGCAATCAACATTTAGATGCTGATCATCGTTAGAAACTCACGTTGAAGCTTGCCCTAAAGCCGTGATTTCGGGCAAAGGCTGCGATCTGGCTTGTATAGGTAAGCCCAAAGGTTGTGTAGGGGGTTAGATTGAGGTCAAGCCCGGCCTCGATGACGGCGCTGTCGCGGGCAATGGGTGAACCGGCGATGGAGAAAGCGTCACCCGCCGTGAAAGCATTTTTGCTCGTCGGAGTGGTGTCGCCAAAGGCGTGCTGCCAGCCGAGCATGCCCTTGAAGGTGGCGTCAACCGTGCCGAGCGCCACGGCATGTTCGCCGCGCATGCCGAGCGTGGTGAAGGTCACGTTGGTGGTCTGGCTATAGCCCGTAAGCGCGGCATTGCCCCCCGCTTCGGTAAACCCATCGCTGCGCAGGCTGACATGAGCGAGATTGGCGAAGGGCTCAAAGCGGACGCCATTGCCCATATCGAAACCGTAGCCCATTTCTCCAAAAGCTTGGAGGGTGCCGGCATTGTATCCCGCGCTCAGGCTATCGGTGATGCCGGGGATGGAAACCCAGCGCGCGGTGTCGATATCGTGCCAGGTGTAGGCAGCACCGGTGCGAAAAGCGAGATCGCCCCAATGCGTGCCGCCATAAAAGCCGAGGTGGTAATTATCGCTTGATCCCGACGAGGCATGATCGCTTGCCTTGAAGTAGGAATGGCTGTAACCGGCAAGCAGGCCGATGCGCCAGTCTCCAACCATACCATCGGTGCCGCCGATCAGGCCACCGCTGCTGCGGTCGAGCGAAGCGGCGTTGCCGTCACTGTCGGTCGAACTCCAAGAGCCGAAGCCGTGGCTCCAGAACACCGGGCCTGCATGATCGGCGGCAACCGGCACCGGCGTGTCGCCCGGACCATAGGCCAGGATCGGCGTTACCGATGCGCCGATATCGCCGAAGGCAGCGCGGACGCGATCGTTGATAGCGTTGCGGAGAAAGCGGCTGTCCTCGATCAGCGCGGCCTTCGCACTGGCATGAATCTCGCCGGACAGCGCATCGAAGCTGGCGCGGATGAGATCGGTATCGTCAGCCAGTTGGGCAACGGCGTCATAGACCGCGTGACCGGCATCGAAACCGATACTCTCGATCCCTTTGGCAGTGGCGACCTGGTTGCGTGTGAGCGCGGCGGATGCGAAATCCCGATCATTGCGCGTAAGCTCAAGATCAACCGTTCCCGCACCATAGTTGTAGATCAGATCGGGATTGAGGAAGGCGAAGTTGGAGGTGACTTTCTCGAAAGTGCCTACCAGTTCTCCGGCCGACAGGATCGTATACGTTGAGTGCAGGTCGTAGTTGGCGTTGGCACCGATATGGACAACGCCACCGCCATTGATCATCGCCCTGCCGGTCACCTCGACAAGATCGCTTTGCCTGCCTTGAGGGTTTACTTCCACTTCAAGGCGCGAGCCGGTGTCGAAGACAAGATCGCCATCCACGATCAACGTGCCAATCGAGTTGCCGGGCGTTAGCGTGCCACCGGCAGCGATTGTCACCAGCGAACCCGCACCTGAGCCGATCGTGCCCGCTCCGGCCAGCCACCCATCCATGCCTATCAGCGCCGAGCCGCCAAGCGTGTCGGTGACGATAAGCGTCGAACCGGTAACGGTGCTGAGGCCCGTAAAGCTAGAGCTGTCGCTCGTGAGCGTGATCGCGCCGCCTCCGGTAAAGACGAGGTCGCCCGCGCCCGAGAGCGCGCCGGTATAGGTTCCATTGTAATCCTGATCGAAGGTGAAGCCCGCGCCCGAAGTGATATTGAGATCGCCAGCGAAGCGCTCCGTGGCCGAAATCAGCGCGCCGTCCTCGACCGTCCAGTCGAGCGTCGAGGTACCGGCAAGGGTCAACTTGCCGCCGCCGCGCAAGATCATCTCGCCACTGGTGCCGTTAACCCCGCCGATATTGCCAGCGAAGCTTGCAATGCCCGGCTGATCGAAGATGACAGTGCTTGCATTGCCGATGTCGTTGCGGATCGAGGCGGTGTTGCCGATCAAAGTGCCTGCTCGCACGAGCGTATCGCCCTCATAGGTGTTGGCACCGGTCAGGATCAGTGTGCCCAGGTCGTCCTTGATGAGGGTTGATAAGCCGGTGAGCGCCGAGGCGATGGTTGCCGTGGTTAAGGCACCTGCGGCAGAGCCATCGCCGACCCGGATCACGCTTTGCCCATTCGCCCCCTCGAGCGCGATCGCGTCGCCCTCGATGTGATAACCGTCCGTTACGAACTGCATCCCAACGATGCCGAGCGCCCCCGCCCCGTCATCGACGGTCACCGTTCCCGCACTGCCCTGAAAGACGGCATAGGTCGGGTTCGGACGGAACGCGCCATTGGCGATGCCGTCTAGACTGGTCCAGTTGCTCCCGTCAGCCCGCCATGCGCCGTTGCCGCCATCGATCTGGCCATTGTCGTGCAGGCTGGTATTGCCGCCATCCCAGAAGCCGAGATCCACCCCAGCCGAGGAAATGAGGTTCACCCGTCCCGGTACGCCGGTTTGTACGGTGAGATCGTCCGCATCGATGCCACCCGGCACAGTCCCAATGTCGAGGCCGTTATTGGTAAGCGAGCCGCCATAGTCGAACAGGCGGTAAACCCCCGCGCCGAAGCCGCCGGCATCCGAGACGTTCACGGTACCATCCAGCGTCAAATCGCCGGCAACATCAAACAGCGCCGTGGTCGAAAAGCCGCCGATCGCGACGTTTACGAACGAGCCTGCGTCGATAGCCAGATGGCCATCGACCGTTAGCGTCGAGCCAGTCTGGCCTGAAAGCGTGCCACCGTCAGCAACGGTCACCCGTGAGCCGCTCCCCGAGCCGATCGTGCCCGCGCCGGCCAGCCGCCCATCCATGCCGATCAGCGTCGAGCCGCCAAGCGTGTCGGTGACGATCAGCGTCGAACCGGTAACGGTGCTGAGGCCTGTAAAACTCGAGCTGTCACGCGTGAGCGTGATCGCGCCGCCTCCTGTAAAGGCGACGTCGCCCCCGCCCGAGAGCACGCCCGCATAGCTACCATTATTGGCCTGGTCGAAGACAAAGCCCGCGCCCGAAGTGATATCGAGATCGCCCGTGAAGCGGTTCGAGGACGAGACGAGCGTGCCGTCCTCGACCGACCAGTCGAGCGTGGAGGATCCGGCAAGGATCAAATCGCCGCCGCCGCGCTTGATCATCGTGCCTTCCGTCCCGCTCACCCCACCGATATTGCCGGTAAAGTTCGTATCCGCAATTTGGTCGAAGATCACTGTGGACGAATTGCCAATGTTGCCCGAGATCGAACCCGCATCGCCAACCAGCGTGCCCGCCTCGACCCGCGTGCTGCCATAGGCATTGGCTCCGGTCAGCACCAGCGCTCCGTCACCCTGCTTAAGCAGGTTGCCGGTGCCGGTGATGTTTTGCGACAGCGTGAACGTGTTGGCTGCGTCGGCGATGTCGAAACCGCCGCCGCCCGCGCCGATGAGGATGGTGCGCGTCGTGCCGGTATAGCGTGTCCCGGTCACCTCCAACACACCGCTGTCAAAGGTCAGCCCGCTTTCAACAGCGCCAAGGTTTGCGTCCGACGCAACCGACAGCACACCGCCCAGAAGATGGTTGCCACCCGCATAGGTATTGTTGCCGGTCAATACGAGGGTGCCTGCTCCGGCCTTGCGGAGAAGACTGCCAGCACCATCTTCGACGACCGAAGCAACCGTGGCGCTAACGCCATTGTCGATATTGAACGTGCCGCCCCCGGCAACACCGATCGCGAGCGCATCGCCCTCGATCCGATAACCATCGGCCGAGAATTGCAAGGTGTCAAAGGTCTGTGAGCCCTGGACGGTTACAGTGCCGGCGGTTCCAGCAAAGACGCCGACCGAGCCGCCCCAACCCGCATTTGCGCTGCCAGCGTCGTCAGTCCAATTGGTTGCGAAGGATTGCCAGATGCCATCACCGCCGTTGACCGTGCTGTTGCCAACGGGACCGGAGCCATCCCAGAACTGCAGGGTCTGGCCCGTGCCGAGCACCGACAGGTTCACCTGGCCGGGAACCTCGTAGCGGATATCGGCAGTGTTGGGGTCGAACGGTACGAAGCCGCCGGTGCCGGTAACCGTTCCACCGGCAAATATCCCTGAACGCGTGCCGCCATACTCGAACAGGCGATAATAGCCCGCCGCGGCCACGCGCGCATCCAGCTCGCCGCCAAGCGTCAGGTTCCCGCCGACCCGGACCAGATCGTTGCCGCGCGCACCGGTTCCACCCACGGTGCCGGGGCTGTTGAGTTCAAACACTGAGGTCGAGCCGGCATTGAGCGTCAGGTTGTTGCTGAAAGTCAGCGTGCCGGGACTATTGCCAACCGACAACGTGCCGTCGATGGTCACGGCTCCGGTCAGTGTGCCGGAACCGCCCAATGTTCCGTTTTGACCGACCGTGACAAGGCCGCCGAGTATGCCGTTGCCAGCCGCATCGCCTACCAGCAACGTACCACCCAAAATTGTGGTTGTTCCGGCGAAGCCAGATGAAATGCCGGTCAGCGTCGTGGTTCCGGCAAGATGGTTCATGGCGTGGGTGCCGGTGCCGTTGCTCAGCAGCCCCGCTGAAAAGACGGTCTCTCCGGTATGGTTGAAGTTGAGTGTGCCATTTCCGTTCCAAAACTCAACACTCGCCGCTTCCAGCGTGCCAGCTTCGGCGCCGGCAGCACCGGCCGCCGTGCCGATGGTGATCGTACCGGTATTTTCATTTCCAAGGATGACAGTGCCCGACCCATTGCCAGCCGAAACCGTCCCGCCGTCCGAGAGAGTCAGCGTGCCGGTGCCTAGGTGGCCGACATAAAGGGTGTTGGCGTTCGTCCATTTTGAGCCCGCTCCGGAGACCGAGACGGTGCCGTTTGACGCCGTGCCATTACCGATAACGCCGGTAGTGCTTGAGACTTGGCCAGCGTTGTCGATCGTCAGGCCGCCGGTACCGAGGGAGCCGATACTAAGACTGCTGGTGTTTGTCCATTTTGAACCCGCGCCCGAGACCGTGACGGTGCCGGTCGAGCCTACGCCGTTGCCGATGAGGCCAAAGAGGCTGGAAACCTCGCCGCCGTTCTCGATAGTCAGCGTGCCAGTGCCCCCGCCGCCGACATAGAGGGAGTTGGCATTCGTCCATTTTGAACCCGCGCCTGAGACCGTGACGATGCCGGTCGAGCCCACGCCGTTACCGATGAGGCCGATAGAGCTACCGAACGTTCCGCCACCGAGCTTTCCGCCACTGGTGATCGCCAGCGTGCCGCCATTGACTTCGGTGTTGCCTGTATGGGTTGAACTATCGCCTTTCAGCGTCAGAGTGCCAGGACCAGTCTTGTTGAGCGTGCCTGATCCAGAAAACGTCGTGCCGCCGTCAATGGTGATGGAATGGCTGTTGGTGTCGAACCATGCGCCTTCCGCGCCGATGGTCAGTGCCCCGAAATCTCGCAGGAAATCGCCCTCGTCCTGCGTTGCGCGCAGGATGCCGCCATTGAGATTGAGCGTGGTGTTGCCCGCCACCTTCGCCACATAGCCGGTTTCGAGCACGCCGCGACTGCTTGCCGCACTGCCCAGCAAGTTGAGCGTGCCGGTCGAGATCGGGCCGTAGCCGATGAATGCGTTTGCACTGGAGACCTCGCCGCCGTTCTCGATAGCCAGCGTGCCGTTGCCGTAGGTGCCGACATAGAGGGCGTTGGAGTTCGACCATTTTGAGCCCGCGCCCGAGACCGTGACGGTGCCGGTCGAGCCCGTGTGCTCGCCGATGGTTCCGGTGAAACTGGAGACCACGCCGCCGTTCTCAATAGTCAGCGTGCCGGTGCCCCCGCCGCCGACATAGAGGGCGTTGGCGTTCGTCCATTTTGAGCCCGCGCCCGAGACCGTGACGGCGCCGTTAGAGGCAGCGTGGGAGCCGATGAAGCCACCGGAGCTTGAGACCTCGCCACCGTTCGAGATCGTCAGCCTACCGGATCCGGAGTTGCCGACTTCGAGCGCGCCGGTGTTCGTCCATTTTGAGCTCGCGCCCGAGACCGTGACGGTGCCGGTCGCTCCTGTGTAGTAACCGATGAATCCGGCGGAGCTGGAGATCTCGCCGCCAGCCTCGACGGTCAGCGTGCCGGTGCCGGAGTTGCCGACATTCAGGGTGCCGTTGTTCGTCCATTTAGAGCCGGCGCCCGAGACCGTGACGGTGCCGGTCGAGTTCGCGCTGGTGCTGATGTAGCCGATAGAGCCACTGAGCTTTCCGCCGGCGGCAATCTCCAGCGTGCCGCCGTTGACTTCGGTGTTCCCTGTAAAGGTTGAACTGTCGCCGGTCAGCATCAGCGTGCCAGGGCCGGTCTTGTTGAAACTGCCTGCCCCTGAAAACGTCGTGTCACCGTCAATGGTGATGGAGTGGCCGTTGGTATCGAGCCACGCACCATTCGCGCCGATGGTCAGTGCCCCGAAATCGCGCAGGAAGTCTTCCTCGTCCTGCGTGGCACGCAGGATACCGCCATTGAGATTGAGCGTGGCGTCGCCCGCCCCCTTTGCCACATAGCCGGTTTTAAGCACGCCACGACCGCTTGCAGCGCCGAGTAGGTTGAGGGTGCCGGTCGAACCGCTACCCAAACCGATGCGCGTGTATGCACTGGAGACCTCGCCGTCGTTCTCGATAGCCAGCGTGCCGGTGCCGGCGCTGCCGACATGCAGCCCGTCAGTGTTCGTCCATTTTGAGGCCGCGCCCGATACGGTGACAGTGCCGTTCGCGCCATCACTATAACCGATGAAGCCAAAGGTGTTGGACACCACGCCACCGTCCAAGATAGTCAGCGTGCCGTCACCCCAGAAGCCGACATCAAGAAAACCCGGCACGTTCCAGATCGGCGAAGTGGCACCGCCCGGCATCACCTCGCCCGTCACCGTGACGGACTGCCCGAACGTCGGCTGCCCTGCGGCACTTATATACAGAATGCCTGCTAGTGCCGTGGAAACGTGGAGCGACCGACGATACCGCTCCGCAGCCGTACCACGGCATAATGCCACCAGTCGTTCGCCCCCCATAAAGAGGCTTACTTGGCAGACACTGTGAGCAATCCAGCGCAACGGTGCGGTTTCCGAAAGACCTCTGTGTCGAGGATTGCGTCCGTTACAGCTTCTTCCACTCATCAAGAATTCCCCCAAACCCACACGAATGAGCACACTGAAGATCGCCGGTGACGGCTCCAGCTTTCCGCTCCGATTATCCTTGGTGAAAGCGGTTCTGACATGCCGCCGGTCACGTGTTTTGGGCCCTGATGGACGTTCATCGCGTTGCCTTTGTGACAATCGTCACCGGCCCCTCTGCAACGTCGCCGCCCGTCGGCACGTTCTCCCCCGAAAACGCGGTATTGATCACAACTACCATCGAGGCCTGCAAGGCAGGTATCAAGAGCAGTAGGAATGCATGGCGGCAGACAGGTATTTTGTGATTGCGGTCAAAAGAGGTCAGAGCAAAAATCCACCTACAGGAATGTTCAGATACAGAGGCATGCGGCAAACAGGCCTCAGGGTGGCAGAGTAAGGGATCAACTCCCCGAAGTCTGTCGGTCGCGAACCTACAAATAAAAAAATAAACATGACGCTGTTTTGTGGGATTCCTGGCGAGTTTGCGGTACTTGAAGTAGTGATTATAACGCCGTGCCGGTCACCTTTGTTTTGAAAGCATGGGGTCTGCAGAACAGGATTGAACCGGTATGGCAAAAAGATTAGAAGCGCCGCCGATTGGAACATCATGGCCAGGTCATTATTGATTGTTGACGATCATCCCGTTGTGTTGTTCGGAATGCGTTTCTTGTTTCAGGGTCGCAAGGACGTTTCGATTTGTGGTGAGGCGGGCGATGCGGTGAGCGCCCGCGAGCTTGCCGAACGTTTTCAGCCGGATTTCGTTGTGCTCGATCTGGTCTTGGGCGGGCGTGACGGGTTGGAACTTTTGCGGGAGCTGACAAGCGTTTCGCCGCTCTCGCGAACTCTGATCTATTCCAGCCAGAGTGAGCGCGTTATGGCCCGAAAATGCCGCAATGCAGGCGCGTGGGGCTATGTTTCGAAGACGGAAGGTCTGCCCGTCATCGCTAAGGCCATTGCGGAAATAGCAACCGGATCACGCTATTTCCCGGGTATCCAGGAGCCTGCCGGACATGCATCCGATGACAAGGACAAGGTGCCTGTCGAACGGCTGTCAACGCGGGAGTTGCAGGTTTTGCGGATGATCGGTGAAGGTATGTCCATGCAGGAGATGTCACGTATGCTCGAAGTGTCCGTGAAAACCGTTGGCACCTATCGGGAGCGCATCAAGGTCAAGCTGTCAATCTCCGATTCTCGTAGTCTGAACGATGTTGCCGGAGCCTATGTCGGCGGGCGGATTGAATGACAAACTTCACACGGAAACCCTCCCGCCTGCTGGACCCGGCGGGCGGCGATGACCACCGGCATCCCGATAGACGATTACGGCTGGATCTTCGCCGCGTCGAGCTGATCGGCATTTTCACTATTCTTGTATGCTCCGTCGAGGGAGTCTTCAGCTTCTGGCGCGGCATTGACGGCTATCTTGCCTCGTGCGTCATGGGCGGCATAATTGCCGTTGGCTTCATCGGCATTGCCCGTTGGGGCCAGCGGAACGATCCAGCCCGGTTACGCTATCTTCCGGAAGTGTTCATCATCTTTGTCCTGCTGGCCTCGCTGACGCTTTGCGTCATGATTGCCATGCACGGTAAAATGCAATGGGGCCTGGCGCTGGTTTACTTTGCCTGTGCCATTATTTTCCTGATTCCACCGCGCCGGTTTGCAGCGATCGGTCTTGGAATATTCACGCTGTTCATCGTCACGACATTTATTGCCCCGGTCTCACTTTTTGAAAAGTTCGATGCCATTTTCAATACGGCAATGGCATTCGGCTTTGGAACGCTGGGGCGATGGGGGATCGACAGACTACAAAAAAAAACCGAAACCCAGGTGAAGCTTATCGAGGAGCAGAATGCGCGCCTGGCAAAGCAGAACGAAGAACTCAATAGTCTGATGGCGATTGCAGCCCACGACCTCAGAAGCCCACTTCTGGGACTGCGTAATCTTCTGCAACTGGCCAGCGAACGCCCTCCCTCCAACCGCAAAAGCTGGGACGAATTGCTATCGGCAGCTGGGAGCGGAATCGACTCGATGCAGCATCTTATAGCCCGCGTGTTGCAGGCCCATGAGGTGGAGAGCGGCGCAGTGTGGGAAACCGAAACGGTGAACCTTTCCCGAACAGCTCAAAATGCGATCCTTCGTCACGTACCCACAGCTCTCAGGCATGGCATAAAGCTGGAGGCCATGCACACGGAGCCGAATGTCGTGGCAATCGCCAACGAGGATGCGCTCCAGCAGGTTCTGGACAATCTGCTCTCCAATGCCATCCGTTTCTCCTCACGCGGGTCGGTGGTTGAAGTGATCGTTGGCGTTGATGGCAGTCCGTTCATCGAAGTCTGCGATGAGGGTGAGGGGCTTGACCCCCAAGCTCGCAAAAACCTCTTCCGGAAATTCGGCCGCGGCGAGCTACGACCCCCAAATGGCGAATGGGGGTCGGGGTTAGGTCTCTTTATTGCCAGAAAGCTTGCCGTAGCGAGCGGCGGAGATATCCACCACATTGAAAGGGAAAAAGGGACTGGCTTTCGTGTAAGCCTGAAGGCTGTGTGATGTGTATCGGCACGTGGACGTCACCTAACCACTCGCAACTTGGCGAAAACTCACGAAGATATATTCAAGGCCGCCCATCATAAACTCAGCAATTGGCCGATTGGTGGCGGTAATGATGCTTGGGCGGATGAAGGCTGGGGATGCGGTCGAAATCTTGGACGATCGGCGAGAGAGTTCATGTATTCCTACGAAGACCGGATGCGAGCAGTTGCGCTTTAAATCAAGTTGGGCAAGCGCCCGAAAGCGCCTTTTTGCCAGCTGGGCTATCTAAGGAATAATGCTTTGAGGGACTGGTGTCGGGCAGATCGAGCCCGTCATCCCAACAATTTTTTCTTGCCCTCCCCGTTCCGGTCGGGCAGATCTACCCTCACATCACGTACCGCGGCGTTTTCACTCTCTGCGGCAATGCTGCCATCACCAAATGGGGTTACAGGCCACGCCTGCCCGCTAATCCAAAGACTGCGCAAACCGTTCGTACTAAGCTCGCATTCCGGCGGCTGCGCGGTAATGCGACGTAGCGTCTACGACACGTCACGGGCTATCGTCAGCGCGTGACTGGGGGGAACGAATATCGCGGGACGCTTCATGCAGAACTGGATATTGGCATATTCTCGCCCGAACTTCTCAGCCCATTCGCGGATAGTCTGATATGTTACGATGATCCCGCGATAGGCCAGCATGTTGTCAACCATGCGAAAGCTCAAAGGAAAGCGGAAATACAACCATAAGGCTTCTGCTATAATCTCAGCGGGATAACGATGGCGGTGATAAAGCGAAGAACGAGGTTCGGTCATCCCCTGTTATCGTCACATATTATTACGCCGGACTTAAGGTAACGGTGCCATCTCTGCGCATCACACGCGAGCATTATTTTACGTGG
>Ga0308157_10002965_pt1 | contig 26039 bp, 23 predicted proteins | sample PhyBR1_FD_201035 | JGI IMG/M metagenome (GOLD analysis project Ga0308157, IMG submission 201035) | Phyllosphere microbial communities from UC Gill Tract Community Farm, Albany, California, United States - DLSLB.R1 | ecosystem: Host-associated > Plants > Phyllosphere > Unclassified | place: USA...
ATTTGCTAAAAACTCTTCTTGTGATTTTGTTTGTTCAGACATGCTGATAAAAAAATTTGTATTCTGTTTTTCTCGAGTTTCTCTATGCGATAGAAAATACAGAAGTTGTTTTACATAAATGGTTGATTCCTAATAGAAACTCTTCTCTGCCAAAAGGACTGCAAAATTAATACATTTTTCTGAATTAACAAAACAAAACCGATATGATTATCAGCCATTTGTTTAAGAAGCAGAAGAATTTATGTTTTCAAGACGTTCAGTCCCGCTATCCGTTGCAATCTTTTGTGCCGAACCCCGTCACAAAAGGATTTCCACTTCTATCGGGGCTAGGTTAGAAGCTGTATTGTTTTCAACAGCCATATTTGTCAGGTTGAGCGCAGGCAAAACCCTTTCTTCCTAAAAATACTATGCATAGCTACCTTTGTTTAAGTTTGAAGCTTAACAAGGACTTGATCCGTAAATAAAACAAACATGACAGGTTTTAAATCTTTCGGATTTATGATCATTTACAATCTTTAAAATTCCATTAAACTTTTAAGTTTTGCAAACGAATCATGAATCATTCTCAGAACATTTTCCTGTTCTAATGGAGTTGAACTTTCATATAACAAAAACAAAATAAACAGCATCAACAATACAAAGAACAATACCATAAGCACATTAACAAATATTGACTTTGGATAAAAAGTATAGTCCTTGATATTGATTGAGTTTGCAATAAAAATCCAAGGATTTATTGTAAGGTCAGGCCTGTAATGCGCTAAACCCAATAAAAATGCCCGGATCAAATCTTCTCGATTAATATAAATGCCGCTAAAAAGATGACTGGAAGTAAAATATTCGCTGTGTATTATTTCTTTTTCATTTACTTTAATCCTCCAAAAAAGTTTCGTTACAATACCTCCTTCCGACCTGCCTCCTCTTGAATTATAAGCCAAACAATCAATATCAAATTTTGCGATATAAATTCCTTTTTGTTCTCCTAAGAGTCTTTCTATAAATTGACTCCACAACAACTCATTCACAATCGTATTATTAAATCTGTTAAAATAATGAACTCCATTTTCATCTATTATAGTAGTGGTATATCGTTTACTTCTTTCATAGACTAGCTTATAAATAAAAAAGCCAATTGCACTGGCAATGGATACTACCAAAACAATTAAGCATAAAATCTCTTTTCCAGACATAAAAGGCTCTGTAAATAATTCTGCTATCAAATAAATAATCAGACCAACTCCTGCTAATATCAACAATAGAAGAACAATTCCAGTGGTAAAGCCCCAAAAGGCATTAGAAATCGAACGTACAGCACGAAATGTAGGAAGAGAATTCTTGTATTGAGATAACATATTGCAATTTTACAAGCAAATATACAATGTTTAAATTGTAAATAAAAACCTATAAAAAATATCAATTCCCAAATATAAATGTAAATTTATCTGAAACTTTTATCCCTTATTATAATCTTATAATCATGACACTTGATGAAATAAAAATAAAAATAAAGACTTTGCATGAAAACGGACAAGTTATCAATGCTGTTTATTGGTTATTAAAAAAGTATAATCTCAAAAACGCTAACTTAAAAGGATTTAAGTTTAGAGAAAGCGCCAAACCGGATTTTATCCTCATGACAACTGAAGGAGATTTTGGGAAACCTCAAATCATTCGAATACCTGAAAACACCTTCGAATTTCCGTTAGAATTAATGCTTGTTTTAATCACTCACGAAATGGTTCATGTCAATCAGAAAACAATAAAACCTTATGTCATAGATAAAAACGAACGAGAATGGCAAGCTTATTACGAAATGAACTTTCATATTCAGTTTCCGCAAATTCCGGAAATATCCAACTTTCACAAGAGGTTCTTCGCTAATAAAGGTCTTGAATATTACAACCGAATGGGAGAAGGTTCTGAGCTTCAACAAAAATACGCAGAACAAAAAAGACAAATAGAAGATTTGATTGCTTCTCTAAAATAAGCTTTCCAAATTCACCAATAAAAAATTCCCGTTTTCAATATAATCGAAAACGGGAATTTATATATAATTATATAGAGAGATATTAATGACTCAAATTCTCAATTTCCTTTGGATCATGTTTATGCTTAAATAAAATAGCAAAAGCAATTGCGATCACCAAAGCATAAGCTGCAAATGACAACCAGATCGTGTGCCAGTCTTTCATTAAAATTGGATTGGAAAAGATTCCGTCTGCAGAAATTGAATTTCCTTGTCCTTTTACAAATTCTACCATTTTCTCATTAGTCGCATCTGTTTGTAAAAACCCAGCTAGTTCTGTTGTATTAGCAAATGATTTGGTAAAGAAACGATCAATTGCCCATCCAGAAGTCAAACTTCCTAAAACAGCTCCTACTCCATTAGTCATCATCATAAATAAACCTTGTGCAGAAGAACGAATTTTAGAATCTGTATTGCTTTCTACGAATAATGAACCCGAAATATTAAAGAAATCAAATGCCATTCCGTAAACGATACAAGACAAAATAATCATCCATAACCCTCCTATCGGATCTCCAAACGCAAATAATCCAAAACGAAGAACCCAAGCCAACATACTAATCAACATAACCTGTTTGATACCGAAGCGTCTCAAGAAAAACGGAATTGCTAAAATAAACAAGGTTTCAGAAACCTGAGAAATCGACATTATAATAGTCGAATATTTTATTACGAAAGAATCTGCGTATTTTGGAAAATGCTTGAACTCATCTAAAAACACATCGCCATAAGCATTTGTCAATTGTAATGCTCCTCCTAAAAACATAGAAAAAACAAAAAACAAAGCCATTTTGTAATTTGCAAACAATTTGAAAGATTCTAAACCAAAAGTTTCAATCCAAGTAGCATTTTCTTTAATCAAACGCTGCGGCTCACATTTTGGCAAAGTAAAAGCATAAACTCCAAGGATTAAAGCACCAACTCCAGCAATATAAAACTGATATTCAGTCGCTTTACTTCCACTTAAATTCGTAATCCACATTGCCACAATAAAACCAATTGTTCCCCAAACACGAATTGGCGGAAAATCTTTTACAATGTTTTTATTATTTAATTTAAGCGAAGTATAAGATATTGAATTACTTAAAGCAATTGTTGGCATATAACAGCACATCGCTAAAAGCATAACAATAATAAAAGTATCTGGTGTAGTAACTTGTGCAATTCCGAATAAAACTACCGCATAAAGAATATGAAGCGCACCGTATAATTTTTCGGCATTAATCCATCTGTCGGCAATAATACCTGTAAGTGTAGGCATAAAAAGAGAAGCGATTCCCATGGTTCCGAAAACTAGTCCGAATTGAGTTCCTTCCCAGTTTTTTGTTCCAAACCAATAATTTCCAATTGTTATAAGCCAGGCTCCCCAAACAAAAAATTGAAGAAAGCTCATTAAAATCAATCTATTTTTAATCCCCATATGATAAAAATTGTTCTTTAGTAAAAATGAAGCGGTAAAACTACCATTTAAAATAATATCTGCAAAAAATTATGCTGTTTTAACAACATCATTCACTAATTCTAAAACTGCAGCAAATTGTTCTTCTTTATTTAAGTAAGAATTATCAATCTCAATAGCGTCATCGGCAATTACAAGAGGAGAATCTTCGCGGTGTGTATCCATATAATCCCTATCTACAACATTTTTCAAAACTTCTTCATAAGAAACATTATCACCTTTTTGCTGTAATTCATCAAAACGTCTTTGTGCACGTGTTTCTGCACTTGCGGTCATAAATATTTTTAATTCTGCATTCGGAAAAACTACAGTTCCAATATCTCTTCCATCCATTACAATGGCTTTATTGGTTCCCATTTCCTGCTGCTGCTCTACCAACTTAGAACGAACTTCTGAAACAGCTGCTACTTTGCTAACAAAATTAGAGACTTCGATCGTTCTAATTTGTTTCTCTACATTCTCACCATTCAAATACATTTCTGCAAAACCTAAATCTGAATTAAACTTAAATTCTAATTTGATATCAGATAATGCTTCAACCAAAGCTTCTTTCTTAAAAAAATCGGCCTCAATCAAATTATGCTGCATAGCAAAATAGGCAACCGCGCGGTACATCGCCCCAGTATCTACATAAACATATTCCAATTCTTTTGCTAATTGTTTTGCAAGAGTGCTTTTGCCTGTAGATGAAAATCCGTCGATAGCAATGGTAATTTTTTTCAATTTTTTATATTTAAATTTTTATTCTTTTAATGACAGTTGATTTTTAATAATAAATACTCATCAAAATATTCGATTCAGAACTATCAATTAGTCGCGCTATTCTGTCAAAGTATTTTTTATTAACCATAGGACAGCCAAAACTATTGCAAATGTAGCCATCTTTCTCTTTATATGGAACATCATAATAGTAATGAAAAACAATATCTCGTTTAAAAGCATTACTATTCGTTTCATCCAATCCGTAGAGCTTATATGCCCTACCAAACTTTCCGTAATAATGCTTTCCAATGTAATATTTTCCTAATGAAGTGCTTAATGAATTGGGAACGTTGCTAAAACGAAGTTTACCTTTAGTACCTGTTTCAGAACCAGAACCATGGGCAACCAAACCTTTATCGATAATTTTATCTGCTTTTAAATCATAAACAAAAAAGCGATTTTTTCCCGAAGGAATTTTCATATCAACAAAGAAGGCTATTTTGTTATTGTATTGCGGATTTTTGTTTGTCAGCTTTTTTATGTCAGCTATTTGAAATTCAATTCTTTTATTATCAGAAGACAATAAACCAATTTCTTTACTATCAGACAGCACTAAATACCCGACAAAAAGCGCGAGAATAAAAAGGAACACAATAATTAATTTTTTCATTGATTTAGATTCAGAAAAAAACTTTTCAATAATGAAGACTAAAACTATTCGACAATAAAAAGTTCTTGCTTTTTTACTCTCTTTTATTAATAGTAAATATCCATAAGGATATTGGACTTAGAGTTATCAATAATCTTTTCTATTCTTTTAAAGAACTGTTCGTTTACCATCGGGCATCCGTGACTATTGCTTATATAATAATCCTGTTCTTCGTAAGGAACCGCAGAATAATGATGCAAAACAATTGCTCTTTTTAAAGCATTGTTATTGCTTTCTTCTAAACCAGCCAATCGATAAGCTTTTCCAAAAATGCCTTTATAGGTTTTTCCAACAGAATATCTACCTAGAGCAGTGCAATTAGAGTTTGGCATATTGCTAAATTTAAGCGCTCCTCTTACACCTGTTTCAGACCCAGAACCATGAGCTACAAGACCTTGATCTACAACTTCATCTTTCTGCAGATCGTAAACAAAAAAGCGATTTCTTCCAGAAGGCACCTTCATATCAATTAAAAAAACTATTTTCTGATTGTATTTATGATCGGTAGTAATCATGTCTTTTATACCAGCAATTCTACCATTAATTCTTTCCATTTCTATTGTAGAAATAGTTTCTTCTTCTTTAAAAGAAAGTTTAGAACCCGTAAAAAAGCTTATTGACATAAACAAAGCCAAATAGAACAGTTTCATTTACTTATTGAAAATTTAATGTTAAACCAAAAAGACTTGTGTTGGCCGCCAACGTATATCTAGAATATGAATAATTGAATTTCAGTTTATTCATTTTTAAACCAAACCCCAAAGAAACGCCCGAAAAGTTACGCTGTTCGTCTACTCGTAATTCTTCGCCTCTTCTAAAATTATATCCTACTCTAAAATTGAATGCTTTTTTAGGGAAAAGCTCAACGCCAAAAGCTACGTGTCTTAGCGCATTGTTTACAAAAGAAACTTTTTCTGGACTTGTAGAACCATCGATATTCGTTTCTCCACGAACTGGATTTGAAAAAGAGATATTCCATTGCTGTAAATTTTCTAGAGAAAGATGCCAGCGAATTGGAACATGTTCTAATTCTTGAGAAATACCTGCTACAATTTCAAATGGAAGATTTTCTTTAATTCCTGAATAAGTAGTAAACTGTGTCCCCATGTTTCTAAATACAAGGGCGAAATTTAGGTCATTCATTTCATCTACATATAAAAAACCCAAATCGACTGCACCACCTATCGAATTATAACTTTCTAAAGAAGAAGTGATCAATTTACCACTTGCTCCAATGTATAAATCGGTATAAGGAACATTGTACGCATATCCAACCGATAATGCACCTTCGCTTCCTGTAAAATTAGAAGTTGCCTGTCCGTTTTCATCATAACCTTCAAATGTACCATAGTTCACATAAGTAACTCCAGCATAAATAGTCTGCACATGTCTATCATAAGTATAAGCATACGATGCTGTACCATAAGAGGCTTCACCATAATAACTTCCGTAATTTAATGCCAAATGATTGTCCATGTCTGCGTTTATAAGAGCGGGGTTCGACATAGCTTGATTAACATCCTCATCATATATGGTAATAATATCTCCTCCTAATGCCGCCTGTCTTGGCGAAGTGGTCAAATTTAAAAACTGGTAAGTGTAGCGCCCTCCAACTTGTCCGAAAGAAGACGAACAAATTAAGATTATAAAAAATAAAACAACTTTTTTAAGCATTTGTTTTTGGCGCACCTATATGGGAATAACGCAAGTGCAAATATAAAATTATATAACACTAAAAATAAAACTATACATTAAATAAATTCCAATAAAAAAATTCCAAACTCCAATAAAAAAATTGGAATTTGGAATTTAAATATTTAAATTTTAATTGACGTTTATTTCAAATCTTTGGCATTTTTTACTTTCTGATCTGTTAAAGCTAAAGCTAAAACCTCGCTCATTTCTTTTACATAATGAAAACTTAGGCCTTCTAAATATTCTGCTTTGATTTCATCAATATCGCTTTTGTTTTCGTGGCAAAGAATAATTTCTTTAATTCCTGCTCTTTTTGCCGCTAAGATTTTTTCTTTAATACCACCAACCGGCAATACTTTTCCACGAAGCGTAATTTCTCCAGTCATAGCCAAACTTTTCTTCACTTTTTTCTGAGTTAAAAGCGAAACTAAAGAAGTAAGCATTGCAATACCAGCACTTGGTCCGTCTTTTGGAGTTGCTCCTTCTGGAACGTGCAAGTGGATGTTGTATTTTTGGAATAATTCTGTACTAATACCTAATTTCTTAGCATTTGCTTTAATATATTCTAATGCAATTGTAGCAGATTCTTTCATTACAGTTCCAAGGTTTCCGGTAATTGTAAGAGATCCTTTTCCTTCAGAAATCAAAGATTCGATAAACAAAATATCTCCTCCAACACTGGTCCAAGCTAAACCTGTTACAACACCTGCAACATCGTTATTTTCGTATTTATCACGTTCTAATCTTGGCACTCCCAAAATCGCTACAATATCTTCATCTGTAACTTTCTTGTTGTACTCCTCTTCCATTGCAACAGATTTTGCTGCATTACGAATTACTTGCGCAATTTTAGTCTCTAAATTACGAACACCCGATTCTCTAGTGTAACCTTCAATGATTTTTTCTAATTGCTTTTTGCCAATAGTCAAATCTTTTGCGGTTAAACCGTGAGCCTCTAATTGTTTTGGAAACAAATGTCTTTTAGCAATTTCAACCTTTTCTTCAATAGTGTAGCCTGACATTTTGATAACTTCCATTCGATCGCGCAAAGCTGGCTGAATTGTAGCCATATTATTTGAAGTCGCAATAAACATTACTTTAGACAAATCATATCCCATTTCAAGGAAATTATCGTAGAAAGAACTGTTTTGCTCTGGATCTAAAACTTCTAATAAAGCTGAAGATGGATCGCCACTATTACTGTTTGATAATTTATCGATTTCGTCTAAAATAAATACAGGATTGGATGTTCCTGCTTTTTTCAAGCTCTGAATAATACGTCCTGGCATCGCTCCAATATAGGTTTTTCTATGACCGCGAATCTCCGCTTCATCACGCAAGCCTCCTAAAGAAATACGAACGTACTCTCTTCCTAAAGCTTCTGCAACAGAACGACCGATTGAAGTTTTACCAACTCCTGGAGGCCCTGTTAAACATATAATTGGTGATTTCATATCATTTCGCAATTTTAAAACTGCCAAATGCTCGATCATTCTTTTCTTAACTTCATCAAGTCCAAAATGATCTTTATCTAAAATTTTCTGTGCGTGTTTTAAATCGAACTTATCTTTAGAATATTCGCCCCAAGGCAATTCCAAAAACAATTCTAAGTAATTGCGCTGAATTCCAAAATCTGGCGACTGCGGATTCATACGACGCATTTTAGACAATTCTTTCTCAAAATGTTTCTGCGTTTTTTCGTCCCATTTTTTGGTTTTAGCCTTCTGCCCCATTTCGTCCATTTCCTCTTCCTGAGAAACGCCACCCAATTCTTCTTGAATGGTTTTCATTTGCTGGTGAAGGAAATATTCTCTTTGCTGCTGATCTAAATCAAAACGAACTTTTGACTGAATGTCATTCTTCAATTCTAATTTTTGAAGTTCTACATTCATATAACGTAAAGTCTCTAAAGCACGTTCTTTTAACCCATTTATCGATAAAAGACCTTGTTTTTCTTTTACTGATAAATTCATGTTAGACGAAACAAAATTGATTAAAAACGATTGGCTTTCAATGTTTTTAATAGCAAAAGTAGCTTCTGAAGGAATGTTTGGACTTTCTTTAATAATCTGAATCGCCAATTCTTTTACAGAATCTAAAATAGCAGTAAATTCAGTATCATTTTCATCTGGTCGTTCTTCAGCAACTTCTTTGATCGTTGCTGTCATATAGGGATCTTCTAAAACAACTTCGTCAATTTCAAAGCGTTTTTTTCCTTGAAGAATAACCGTTACATTTCCGTCAGGCATTTTAAGCACACGTAAAATGCGTGCAACAGTTCCAACTTTATGAATATCATCTTTTGACGGATCTTCGTCTTCTTCGTTAATTTGAGAAACTACACCAATTATTTTTCCGCCTGCATTAGCATCATTAATTAGTTTAATAGACTTATCTCTCCCAGCAGAAATTGGGATAACAACTCCAGGAAATAAAACAGTATTGCGTAAAGGTAAAATCGGAAGAGAAACAGGAAGTTCTTCATTATTCATTTCCTCTTCGTCTTCTGGAGTCAATAATGGAATTAATTCTGCCTCTGAGTCAAATTCTTGAAGTGACAGATTGTCAATGGTAAGTATTTTATGGTTTGACATAATAAAATATAAGTCTTTTTGTCATTAAATTTTCTGTGCTATCTATAAATGGAGTATTGCTTATTGAAGTTTTACCAAAAACGTGTTTCGTTTTTCAATTACAAGATAGGGCATAAAAATAGACAATCATTATGCCAAAACAAACTTAAACCTTAAATAATTCTTATTAGTCAATTTTAAAATACAATCCATTTTAAAGTTTAGAAAATAAAAAGCCCGAAAAAAGATTTTCGGGCTTCAAACATTTTATTTATCCATTACTTCAAAGAGTAAGAAACGAGTTCTGAAGTAGTACCAGACGATTCTAATTTTACAATTCCAACATCCTTAGCGATCCAATAAAATGTATCTGATGAAGAACTTTGTCCTTGCGCGCTAGCTTCAATATGCAGTTTAAATTTGATTACATTACTATAGGTTACTTCTTTTACCTTTAAGCTTATTCCTTTTTCTAAAATAGTACCTGTGTAATTTGCATTCATTTTCAAAGAAGGAAAACTTGGTATGTTAAAGCTTGTTTCTAGAGAATAAGATCCTTTCCATGTTTGATTTACATCCAGATAATCCTTAAAAAGAATAAATTCATATCCAGTTGATTTTCCCGTTATTCCTTCAGAACTATAATTTACTTCATCAATAACGATGTAATAATCTCCTTTTACTTTTTTAAGCGAAGCACCTGCCGTTCCAGAAATTTCGTCAGTAGCACCAAATAATTGGTTAAATTTATAATACGTATTGCCATCTTTATTAGATGAACTTTGAATTTTTACTGTGCTTTCAGCGCCATCTTGATTAAAAACCCATTGATTACCGACTTTAGAAGGCCAATAATCACCTGTTGATTCTCCAGCACTTTCACTAGAATCGTCATTGCTACATGATGTTAACATAAATCCTGTCATAACAAACAGAATTACAAAGCATTTGTTTAATTTTCTCATTATTGAATTTGTTTTTGGTAGTTAAATTTTATGTGAAATTATAGCAATGAATGTATTATACCTTACGGCATTACGTAAAATCAAAAAATATTTTTATTTTTTTTTATCAAAACTGTAACAAACAAAAAAAAGCCAAGTCTATATTAAAAACCAAAAGCCACTACTTGAATATAAACAACCAAAATATCGAAGAACTAATTGCGCTCTGTAAAAACAATAACCAGAAAGCGCAGTTTGAAATATACAATCGCTATTGTAAGGCGATGTATAACGTGGCTTTTCGTATTGTAAAAGACGAACATTTTGCACAAGACGTCATGCAGGAAGGTTTCTTAAAAGCTTTTACAAAAATCAATGACTATAAACAAGAAGTGGCTTTTGGCGCATGGTTAAAAAAAATAATCATCAATTATAGCATCGATTTTTACAAGAAAAACAACTCTTTTCATGTAGAAGATTTAAGTAAACAGCTTTATAAAATCGAAGAAAACGACGGAATTCTTTCTGAAAATATTGACTTAAACGCTCTAAAACTAAAACAGGTTTTAGATACCATTTTGCAGCTGAAAGATAATTACAGAATGGTGCTGACTCTTTTTTACATTGAAGGTTACGATCAAGAAGAAATCTGCGAGATTTTGAACATTACATATGCAAATTGCAGAACAACCTTGAGTAGAGCCAAAGATAGTTTGAGAAAAAAATTGGAAGAAATATAAAATGAATTGGAATTATGAAAAATGAAAAAGACAATTTAGACGACTTATTTAAAAGATTTGAAAACCAATGGGATATTCAGGAATTAAATTCTGATCACCAGGTAGATTTTCTGCAAAAATTAAACAAAAAAGAGCCTAAGAAAAAATACTGGTTCGCGACTGCTATTGCCGCTTCGATTGTATTGATGCTTGGAGTTTCTCTTTTTTATAAAAATGAAAAACCAAAAGAATTCAAATTTGCTTCTAAAGAAACTAAACGTACAGACTCTATTTTCAATATTCTAATCGATAATGAACTGGTTAAGCTAAAAGAGAAAAACTCACCAGAAAATCAGCAGATTATTACTGATGCTATGAATCAGATGAAAACTTTTGACGCTGATTATCAGAAAATCATAAACGAACTGCAAAAAAATGGTGAGAATAAACAAATTATTTATGCGATGATTAGCAATCTTCAAACGCGTATTTCTTTTTTACAAACCGTTTTGAAAAGAATTGAAGACAACGAAAAATTAAAAAACAACTCTAATGAAAAAACACTATAACTTACTAATCTTATTTCTTTTGATTCCTTTCTTAGGTTTTTCAAATGATGATGCTTTTGTTACTAAACAAAAAAACATTAAAAAAACCTATATCGTTAATTCTAATGCAGGAATCGATATTGATAACAAATATGGAAGCATCACTGTAACCACTTGGGATGAAGATAAAATTGATCTGGATATTACTATAAAGGTAAATGGCCCAAATGAAAATTGGGTAAACGAAAGATTAAACAGTATCGATGTTGATATCACGGCGCTTAAAGGTCTAGTTTCTGCCGTAACCAAACTAGGAAGCTCTAATCTTAAAAGCAAGGGAAGTAATAATAGTTTTGAGATCAATTATGTGATTAAAATTCCTAAAAACGGATCAATTAAATTGGTTAATAAATACGGTAATATTTCGGTACCAAATGCTGAAGCTTCTACAGATATTGACTGTAAATATGGAAAAGTGGCTTTAGGAAAACTAAATGGATCTAGTAATCAAATCTCTATTCAATACTGCCAAAATTCAAGCATAGAGTACATAAAAACAGGAAATATTGATGCTCGATATTCGAATCTTAAAATTAATGATTCTGGGAACTTGAATCTAAGCGCAAATTATACAGATGTTAATCTTAATGATGGCCAAAACATAAAAGCAGATTGCAACTACGGAACGTTTAAATTTCAAAAAATCAATTCTTTGAGTGGTTCTGGAAATTATTTAACTTTCATTATTGGCGAAATTTCCAGTAACTTTAGCTACGATACCAATTACAGTAAAATCAGTATCGGGACTGTAACTGAAAAAGCGGGGAACATTAGCATAAACTCAGGATATACAGATATTTCAATTGGTTACGTACCCAATTATGCATTTGATTTTGATATTTCTGCAAGATATTCAAACATTAAACATGATAATTCTTTAGAGATTTCTGTCTCTGAGGTTAAAAGTAACAGTAAAAGAATTGCTGGCTATTACAAGAAAAAAGGTCAAAATAAAATCAATATCAATTCGAACTACGGAAATATTTCCCTAACAAAAAATTAATCATCTAAAAATCAAAACAATGAAAAAGTCAATTTTACTTACAGCATTAAGCCTACTTTTTATGGCAATAAATTCTAACGCACAAACAAAAATAAGCGGAAACGGTACTGTCACTACCGAAACAAGAACAACTGGAGACTATGATGGCATAAGAATCTCAGGATTTTTTGATGTAGATTTAGTATCAGGAAAAGAAGGAAAAATTATTCTTAAAGGAGAAGAAAATTTATTGTCTAAAATTAAAGTGGAAGTTGAAGGAAATGAATTGAAAGTTTATATTGAGAGAGGAGTACAACTTCGTACCAGTATGGGCAAAAAGATACAAGTAATAGTTCCTTTCGAAAAAATATCGGCAGTTACATTGTCTGGATCTGGAGATGTTAAAAGCAAAAACAAAATCAATAGCGATAGTTTTTCTGCAAAACTTTCTGGATCAGGAAATTTTGATTTAGATGTTGATTCTAGAAATTTTGATTTAGCGCTAAGTGGTTCGGGAGATATAGTTTTAAAAGGGAAAGCAGATTCTTTTACAAGCAAAATATCAGGATCAGGAAACGTTAATGCTTCAAATTTAAAATCACAAACTGTAGATGTTACTGTTTCAGGTTCTGGAAATAGCGTAGTAACTTGCGAAAGTAGTATTACGGGAAGAGTTTCTGGTTCTGGAAATATTAAGTATCTAGGAAATCCAGAGAAAAGAGATGTAAAAGTTTCGGGGTCTGGAAAAATTTACAAAGGTTAATTATTTAAATAAAAATATCGCAAATTACAAAACTATCATCAATCAATAATTAATTGCACTTTGCGATATTGTAGTATAAAGACGTTTCGATTATTTTGAAACGTCTTTTTTATGCACTCTTCTCAATAGAAATATGGATATAACAAAAAATACGGCCAAGATTACAATTGCAGCACGAGGGCTTCCGGTAATTTGATCGATAATTCCGTAAACGCACATTCCGATTACAATTCCGATTTTTTCTGCAACATCATAGAAACTAAAAAACGATGCTGTATCTTGTGTATCAGGCAATAATTTTGAATAAGTCGAACGAGATAATGCCTGAATTCCTCCCATTACAAATCCCGCAACTGTTGCCATTACATAAAAATGTGTTGGCAAAGTAATAAAATAGGCAAGCGCACAAAATACTGCCCAAATTACGTTGATAAATATTAAAGTGGGTACGTTTCCAAATTTCTCTGAAGCTCTAGAGGTCAAAACAGCTCCAACAACAGCTACCAATTGAATGATTAAAATACAAACAATTAAACCTATTGTACTTTGTTCTTTAGTCTCCCACTGAATTTCCTGGGCTCCAAAATAGGTTGCTACAAGCATTACCGTTTGTACAGCCATACTAGAAACAAAGAAACCTCCTAAATATCGTTTCAAAGGAATATTCTCTTGTAATAACGTCCAAACCTTTTTTAATTCTTTAAAGCCATTAAATACTACAGATCTTGTTAACTTCTGACCCGATTCTTTACTTCCTTTTGGCAAATAATAGTAAGTATATTGGCTAAACAAAATCCACCATACTCCTACCATTATAAAAGAATAACGCATTGCCTTCATTGCAGCTTCGCCATCAGTTCCTGAAATTCCAAAAACTTTAGGCTTCATAATCATCGCTAAATTGATGATTAATAAGATAACACTTCCAATATATCCTAACGAATATCCTTTGGCACTAATTCTGTCTTGCTGTTCTTCAAATGCAATATCTGGAAGATAGGAATTGTAGAAAACTAAACTTCCCCAATAGCCAAGCAATCCAAGGAAATAAAATAATAATCCGACATAAATATTATCCAAATCAAACCAGTATAATCCCATACAAGACAAAGCTCCTACATAACAAAAAAACTTCATGAATGATTTCTTGTTTCCAACGTAGTCAGCAATTCCAGATAATAATGGTGAAATAAACGAAACCACCATAAAAGCAAAAGCCGTAATAAAACTAATTAATGCTGAGTTTTTAAGATGCATTCCGAAAACATCAATATAATGATCTCTGTCGCTGAATAATGCTTCGTAAAAAATTGGAAAAACGGCAGATGCAATAGTCAAGGTATAAACTGAATTTGCCCAGTCATAAAACGCCCAAGCATTTAAAAGCTTCTTATCTCCTTTTTGTAGGTTTTTCATAGAAATGGTTTTGTAAATAGGCTACGAATTTATCTATTTTTTATGATAATCAAACGGAAATTGTTGAAATCATACATTATTAAATTATAAACTTTACTAAATAAAAAAAGCCATTCGGAAACGAGTGGCTTAAAAGAATATTTTGTGTACTTATTGTGTACTTAAAATCTATTTTATAGTTCCAACTTTCAATGCAATTGCTTTAGCTTCTGGAATTAAAGCTTTAATATTAGCAATTCTTGTTGCATCAGAAGGGTGTGTACTCATAAATTCAGGTGCAGATGCCCCACCAGATTTGGCTGCCATTCTACTCCAGAAAGCGACAGCATCATCTGGATTGTAACCAGCAATTGCCATTAAAGTCAAACCAATTTTGTCGGCTTCACTTTCATTGCTTCTGCTAAATGGAAGCATTACACCTACTTCAGAACCAATTCCGTATGCTTGTGCAAATATTTGCTGTGTTGCTTCAGATTTTCCGCTAGTTGCTGCTCCTAAAGCTGCTCCTCCTATTTGCTGTAATTGAGCGGCAGACATTCTTTGCGCTCCATGATTTGCCAAAGCATGAGAAACTTCGTGCCCCATTACAGTTGCCAAACCAGCTTCATTTTGCGTAACTGGCAAAATTCCAGAATAAACTACAATTTTACCACCAGGAAGACACCATGCATTTACTTCTTTGTTATCAACCAGTTTATACTCCCATCGATAATCTTTTAAGTATTGTGTCTGACCTAAATAATTTAGATATTTTTCTGCAGCTGCTTTAATTTTATATCCCACATTTTCTACAAGTCTAGCATCTGCTGTTCCAGTAATAACCTTATTTTCTGTTAAAAACTGGTTATACTGCTGAAAAGAAGAAGGGAATAATTCGCTATTTGAAACAAAATTCAAGTTTTGTTTCCCAGTAATTGGATTTGTTGCACAAGCCATTACAAGTGCTCCAAAAATCCCTAAAAACATATATTTTTTCATAATTCGAGCTATTTTCTAACAAAAATACAATTAAAAAAAATAAAATATTTTACATATTAAATCAAAAAAATATCAAAATTTAACTATTCGCCCACTATATGAAGTTCATTAAACTCTTTATCAATTAGTAAGAAATTATTTTGCTCGAAATTAATTTTATCAAACTCGATCTTTTCGTTATCAATTTCGATTTCTGCAACTTTAAAAGGCAATCCAATAAGATTGATTTTATATTTGGTGTAAGGAGTTATATATTTTCCCTCTTTGTGAAGCTGAATAATAAGTTCTTTTTCTTTTCCAATATTTCGCAATGACAAATAACTGTAGCGTCCTTTTTTATAATCGTAACCATCTTGAGCATCTTCATAAACCGCTGACTGCTCTTTACCGTTTTTGTAATAAACATCAAGTGTTAATTCATCAAATTCTAATTCGCCTACATATTGCTGAACTGGGTATTTTGGAATAATAGCACCCGCTTTTACAAACACTGGAATCTCATCAAATTTTGTATCAATCCAGATCTCTTTACCGCCTATAAACAATTCGTTTGTCCAATAGTTATACCATTCTCCTCTAGGAATATACATACGTCTACCTACAGCATTAGGTTCAAGTATAGGACACACTAAGATCTGATTTCCAAAGATGAATTCGTCGTTGCGATAATGTGTCTGTGTATCGTCTTGGTCATAATAAACTAAAGGTTTTAACATCGGAACTCCTTCTTCAATATATTGCCAAAACATGGTATATAAATAAGGTAATAATTGATAACGAAGGCTCACAAATTTTCTGGTAATATTAATTACTTCTTCATCAAAAGCCCATGGCTCTTGATTTCCGTGATCTCCAGAAGAATGTGTTCTGCAAAAAGGATGAAAAACCCCCAATTGAATCCAGCGTGCGTAAAGCTCGCCTGTAGGTTGTTCTGCAAAACCTCCAATATCAGAACCTGTAAATCCCATTCCTGAAATAGATAATCTCTGAACTTGAATATTTGCAATCCACAAATGCTCCCAAGTTGCTACATTATCACCTGTCCATGACGATGTATAACGCTGTGCTCCCGCATAAGCCGATCTCGTTATGACAAAAGGACGTTTCGGATAAGCAAATCGTTTTACTCCATGGTAAGTTGCTCTTGCCATTTGTGTTCCGTAAATATTGTGCGCTTTTCTATGGCTACAAGGGTTTCCGTCATAGATATGACGAACATCCATTGGAAAAGTTTTATTCGGAACCTCCATAACTGCTGGTTCGTTCATATCATTCCAAACTCCTTTTACACCAATATCTGCAATTAATTCTTTAAATAAACCAGCCCACCATTCTCTAACTGCGGGATTTGTATAATCTGGAAAGTTACATTCTCCTGGCCAAACTTTTCCTTTCATATAAGGTCCGTCTGCCCTTTTGCAGAAATAATCTTTTTCTAAAGCTTCTTTATAAACCCAGTAATCTTTATCAATTTTAATTCCTGGATCAATAATTACTATGGTTTTAAAACCATCTTCTGCCAATTCAGAAACCATTCTTTTAGGATCTGGAAAATAGTTTTTATTCCAAGTAAAACATCTAAAACCATCCATATAATCTATATCCAGATAAATGGCGTCACAAGGAATTTGAAGTTCCCTAAATTTTGATGTAATTTCTTTGACTTTACTTTCGGGATAATAACTCCATTTACATTGATGATATCCTAAAACCCAAAGCGGCGGTAATTCTGGCTTACCTGTTAAGTCGGTATACGTTGTTACTACGTCTTGCATTTGAGGACCGTAAACAAAATAATAATTCATTTCTCCACCTTCAGCCCAGAAACTAGTCACATTTCTTCTTTCTTGACAAAAATCAAAAAATGTTCTGAAAGTATTATCGAAAAATATACCGTAAGATTGTTTATTATGAAGGCCAATATAAAATGGAACCACTTTATACAAAGGTTCTTGATCTTTCTGGTAAGCATATTGATCTGTGGCAAAATTCTCTACTCTTTTGCCTTTCAGATTCATTTGAGTGGCCTTATCGCCTAAACCATAATAACATTCACCGTCTTTAGCATATTTACTCATTTTTACGATATTCCCTCCATATTCATAGCTTTCTTCCCAATGAAAACCAAGTTCATCTTCAAGGATAAGAAAATCATTTAAATCGTAAATTGAAAGACGAAGATCTGCTTTCTGTATTTTACATTTTACTTTACTAGTTCTAATCTGAAAGTATGTTTCTTCTTCTGTGACCTCCAAGAAGTTATAGCCATGAAGCTGAGTTTTATCAATGGCATAAGAAAAATCATTGCTGAAATAGCCTTTTGTAGTAAAACGAAATCGGATTAAACTATCACGAAGAATAGTTACTTTTAAAATTACTTTGTTATCCGTATTAAAGAAAATAGAATCTCCTTCATGTTCATAAGAGACAATTTTTGATGGATATAAATCGCCTTTGTATTCTAATGATGTGTTTGTAATCATATCTCCAATGAATTAATTTAACATTTTCCTTCTACTCAAACATACAAAAAAAGTTCGTAACGCTCTATGAATAAAAGGTTTATTCACGAAAACGTTTTTTCTGAATGAGCTTCAAATTACCAAACAAAAAATCAACAATTTGATAATTTTGAAACGATATAATGACAAAATCTTATTTCAAGATTTTTACTTAATTTAAAGTATATACGGCAACACTCAAAGGAGGCAAAATCAATTCTGCAGAAAAATCTCGGCCATCATACGAAATTGATTCTATTTTTAATGGTTTAGTACTTTCTATACCGCTTCCTCCATATATTTTGGCATCAGTATTAAAAATCTCTTTTAAATTGCCTTTTTTAGGAATACCAATTCTATAATTTTCGCGAACGACTTGAGTAAAATTGCAGACAACAATCACATTTTCATCTGGATTATTTCCTTTTCTAATATAAGATAAAATAGCATTTTGATGATCTGAATAATTAATCCATTCAAAACCATCTCCTACAAATTGTTTTTCGTATAATGCTGGCTGTGATTTGTACAATTGATTTAAATCGGTAATCAAACTTTTTATTCCAGAATGAAAATCATACTGAAGCAAATGCCAATCTAAACTTTGTTCAAAATTCCACTCACTTGTCTGACCAAACTCAGCTCCCATAAACAAAAGTTTTGTTCCTGGATGCGTAAACATATACCCGTACAATAATCTCAAATTTGCAAAGCGCTGCCATTCGTCGCCAGGCATTTTATAAATAAGAGAATTTTTACCATATACTACTTCGTCATGAGAAAATGGAAGCATGAAATTTTCAGTAAAAGCATATGTCATCGAAAAAGTCAATTCATTCTGATGGTATTTTCTATAAACGGTTTCTTTTTGAAAATACTTTAAAGTGTCATGCATCCAACCCATCATCCATTTCATTCCAAAACCTAAACCTCCAACAGATGTTGGTCTTGAAACCATAGGAAATGAAGTGCTCTCTTCAGCAATAGTCTGAATACCATCAAAATTAGAATAGATTACTTCATTAAATTCTTTAAGAAAGCTAATAGAATCCAGATTTTCCCTTCCGCCATAAATATTGGCTTCCCATTCGCCATCCTTTCGCGAATAATCGAGATATAACATCGAAGCTACAGCGTCAACACGAAGTCCGTCGATATGATAATTTTGAAGCCAAAAAACAGCATTACTTATTAGAAAAGCTCGAACTTCGTTTCTTCCATAATTAAAAACTAAACTTTTCCAATCTGGATGATATCCTTTTCTTCGATCTGGATGCTCGTATAAATGAGAGCCGTCAAAATACCCTAAACCATGTGCATCATCAGGAAAATGTGACGGAACCCAGTCTAAAATCACTCCAATTCCCTCTTGATGCAATCGATCAACCAGAACCATAAAATCTTGCGGTTTTCCAAAACGGGAAGTTGGCGCAAAATACCCTGTAAGCTGATAACCCCAAGAAGGATCATAAGGATATTCCATAATTGGCATAAACTCAACATGCGTAAAACCGGTTTCTTTTACATACTTTACCAAATCATCGGCAAGTTCAAGATAAGTCAAAAAACGATTGTGTTCTCCTCGTCTCCAAGACCCCAAATGCACTTCGTAAACAGAATATGGTTTATCTAAAGCATTATAATCTTGACGATTTTGCATCCAATTATCATCTTGCCATTTATAATCCAGATCCCAAACTACAGATGCAGTATGAGGGGGTTTTTCGCAATAACGTGCAAATGGATCGGCCTTTTCGGTAATTATGTCATTTATACTAGATTGAATCTTGTATTTGTAAAGCGCCCCTTTTGAAATATCAGGGATAAATCCTTCCCAGATTCCAGAAGAATCCCAGCGAACGTTTAAAACATGTTCGCCTTGTGTCCAATAATTAAAATCTCCAACAACCGAAACAGAATGAGCCGTTGGAGCCCAAACAGCAAAATAAACACCTTTTACTCCATCTACTTCAATTAAATGAGCTCCAAGTTTTTCATATAATCTGAAGTGTTTTCCCGCTTTGAATAAATCTATGTCAAAGTCAGTAAAAAGAGAATGTGGGATTACTTTAGTCATATGGTTGGTTTAAGAGATAATTATTTTCGAATTTGAAATTTAGAGTTTGGAGTTTAAAAATTGGAATTTGGCATTTTTATATTGGTATTTTAAGACTTTATTCAATTCTAAAATTGTCAGCAAGCGTAACTCCTTTTTTAATCACGACAATTCCGTCTTTAATGCTGTACAATTCGTTAGTAAAATTATCCAAATGTTTACCTCCACTAATATGAACATTGTTACCAATACGCACATTTTTATCAACCAAAGCATTTTTAATAAAGCAGTTTTCGCCTATTCCAACATGTATTTTATTGATACTGCTTTCGTGGTTCAATTCTTCAAGATCTTGATAAAAATCGTTCCCCATAACGTAGCAATTCTCCAAAACAGTTCCTTCACCAATTCGAGAACGAATACCTATAACCGAACTTTTAATCTCTTTGGCATTAATAATACATCCCTCAGAAATTAAAGATTGGTTGATTATTGAATTTCTAAATTTAGACGGAGGCAATAATCTTGGTCTAGTGAAAATTTTATTTTCGTTATCGAATAAGTTAAATTCTGGAATATCTGCTGTTAAACCAATATTAGCTTCAAAAAAGGATTCTATATTTCCGATATCTGTCCAATATCCCTCATATTGATAACTTAATATTTTATGTTTTCCAACCGATTGCGGAATAATTTCTTTACCAAAATCTTTTGTTTCTTGGTCAGCCATTAGCTCCTGCAGCAAAGATTTATTAAAAATATAAATTCCCATTGAGGCAAGGTATTTTTTACCTTTTTCCTGCATTTGTTCGCTCACCTCCGATTCCCATTCAGGTAATAACGATGGATGTGGTTTTTCAATAAAAGCTTCAATAACACTTTCGTGATTGGTTTTTAAAATTCCAAATTCGGGAGCGTCTTTAGCATTTACAGGCAACGTTGCAATAGAGATTTCAGCATCAGCAGCAATATGCGCTTCAAGCATTTCGTTAAAATCCATTTGATATAATTGATCGCCCGAAAGAATTAAAGCATGGTCAAAATCATGTTTCAAAAAATGTGACATACATTGCCTTACGGCATCTGCTGTTCCTTGAAACCAAGTGGGATTATCTGGAGTCTGTTCTGCTGCCAAAATATCTACAAATGATTGGCTTAAAATACTAAAATTAAAAGTGTTTTTAATGTGAGCATTGAGAGAGGCGGAGTTAAATTGCGTCAAAACAAATATTTTAAAAATATCAGAATTGATACAATTAGAAATTGGAATGTCGACCAAACGATATTTTCCTCCAATCGGAACTGCAGGTTTCGATCTTGTTTCTGTTAATGGAAATAAACGTGAACCTTGTCCACCTCCTAAAATAATGGCAACTACATTTTTCTTTTTAAATTTCATTTTGCTGAATTATTAAGTTGTATATTTCGATATATTCTTGGCAAACTCTTTCCCAGGAATGATCTGCTGACATTCCTCTTTTTAAAACTGTATTGAAATTTATTTTATCCTCATACAACCTAACAGCACGATTTATTGAATAGCAAATATCAGCAACCGAAGCCTGATCATGACAAATGCCATTTCCTTCATCTCCAAAATCTACAACCGTATCTCTTAATCCTCCAGTTCTTCTAACAATCGGAATTGTTCCGTAACGCATCGCATACATCTGATTTAATCCACAAGGTTCTACCCTAGAAGGCATTAAAATATAATCTGAACCTGCATAAATCAAATGCGCTAAATGTTCATTATAACCTATAAAAACATTGTAATTTCCTTTATAATCATTTCGCAACTGAGTTAACTGCGTTTCAATCTCTGCATTTCCTGAACCTAAAATCAAGATGTTAATTTCCTCAAAATTTTCAGATAAAGCCAAAGCAGCAGCAAGCGGAAGCAAATCACCTCCTTTTTCTTCAAACAATCGGCCAATAAAGCTAAATAATGGCTTTGATGGATCTAGCTCAAATTGTTCGCACAGTTTCTCTTTATTCTTTCTTTTTCCAGCTTCAAAATCTTCAATAGAATAATTCTCCTGAATCATTTGATCTTTCATCGGATTCCAAACTTCAATATCAATTCCATTTAAAATTCCTTTAGATTTATTTCTAACAGAATTAAATAAAGATTCTAAACCATTTGCTGAAATATTAATTTCATTTAAATAGCTTGGAGATACTGTAGTTACGGCATTGGCGCATTTAATGGCAACTGCTAAAGAGTTGATAGAATTGCTCCATTCTAAAAAACCAACATGTCTCAAATCAAATTTTGGCAGATAATATAATTTATCAAAACCAAACCAGCCTTGATATAAGCCATTATGAATCGTTATAAGTGTTTTTACATTTTTTAAACTTTCATATTTATAAGAAAACTGAAGTAAAAATGGAATAATGCCTGTATGATGATCATGACAATTAATAACATCTGGCGTTTTATTCCGTGCTATAATCCAATCCAATGTGGCAATCTGAAAAGATAAAAATCTTTCGATATCATCTTCGTAACCATAAATATTCGGACGATTAAATAATTCATTAATCTCTATTAGATATAATTCAAAACCTAACTTATCTGTTTTTTCTTTTAGTACACTAAACGGAAAACTAAAATTTCCTAATTCAATTGTACCCCAATGAACACATTCAAAATCATTTTCCTTTTTAAACTTCGTGTCATAACAAGGAATTACAACTCTAACAGAATGGCCAGCAGCTTGTTGATATTTTGGCAATGCACCCACTACATCGCCTAATCCGCCAACCTTTGCTACAGGATAACATTCTGCGCTAATATGAAATATTTCCATTTCAGAAATTAATTTAGGATTATCATAAGAAGCAATCATTTATATACTACTTTTATGTTTTTTAAATTTAGCAAAAAAACAAGCAAAATCCTTCTTTTAAATAAGTTTTATTGAAATGGCAAAAAAGGCAATTAATCCTACTAAATCATTAAAAATTCCTAAGATTATTATAATATCTGCGAAAATTTGTGCTTTTATATCCACAAAATTAGTTACAAAATTTGCTGCAAAGATTTTTACAACTCCTATCAAGCATAAAGTTCCAAAAAGAGAATTAGAAATGGATGCTAAAAGCATTCAAGAATTAATCTATGTCCCTTCAATTGATAAAAGTATTGTTACATATGCATACGGGCAAAGTGAACGCAAAGTTTTATTGGTACATGGCTGGTCTGGAAGAGGAACGCAACTCTTTAAAATTGCTGATGAACTTTTGAACAAAGGCTATTCAATAGTTAGTTTTGACGCTCCTGCACATGGAAAATCAAAAGGAAAAACAACAATAATGTCGGAGTTTATAGCTTCTATATTAGAAATAGAAAAACAATTTGGCCCTTTTGAAATTGCAATTGGCCATTCTCTAGGCGGAATGTCAGTTCTAAATGCAATTAAAGATGGATTTAAAGTAGAAAAAGCTGTAATTATAGGAAGTGGTGATATTATCCAAGATATTTTAGATGAATTCACTTCTAAACTGGGTTTGCGAAAAGAAATTAGCAATCATTTGAGAGATTCTTTTGAAAGTAAATATCAAGTAATAATGGATGATTTTTCAGCCTATCGAGCAGCTCAAAAAATCAATATTCCTGTTTTGGTTATACATGATAATGATGATCCCGAGGTATCTGTAAAAGCGGGAAAGCATATTTATGAAAATCTTAAAAATGGATCTTTATTTTTAACCGACGGATTAGGCCACAGGAAAATACTTGGAAATCAAAATGTTATCAAAAAAATTCTAGAATTCATTAAAATCAATTAACTTTATAGATAACTATTTAAATATCAACATTAAAGAAAATTAGAAGATGGATTTATTTGGAGAAACATTAGATTGGGAAACTAAATTAAAACCAATTTTAAAAAAGTATAAAAACAAAAAACATCCACTAGATTATCAAAATCCATATCAGTTATTAGTCATGGTTGTTTTGTCTGCTCAAGATTCTGATGCCAATATCAACTCAATTGCACCAGCTTTATTTGAAAAATTCCCAACGCTAAAAAGTCTATCAAAAACCGATTTAGAAACTTTTTTGCCTTATATCACTAAAGTTCGCAATCACGGAACTAAAGCACAATGGCTTTTGGATATTGCAAAAACCATAAAAGAGGATAACAATATTCCTTTAACCATGTCAGGATTAACTGCATTGAAAGGTATTGGAAGAAAATCTGCAAACGTGATTTTAAGAGAAACAGGCCAACCAGCTGAAGGAATTATTGCGGACTTACATGTAATAAGAGTTGCGCCAAGAATTGGAATAATTAAAGAATCTAAAGATGGTAATAAAGTAGAAAAAGATTTAATGCAGGCTTTACCGAAAAATATTTGGTCAGAAATAGGAATGGCAATTTCATTTCTAGGTCGCGAAATCTGCAGACCTAAACCTAAATGCCCTGAATGTCTTTTAACTGATATTTGCTTATACTACAATACCGAAATCCTTAAAAACTAATTATTTTCTTCTTGTATCAATCAAATAGATAATCTTCCACGAATCTTTTTCTTTAAATAAAGTAAAAGCATTTACACCAGAATGGCTTAATTTATCATTTAAATAAAATTCATATGGTGTCCAAACATGCGCCATTGTTCCATCAATCTGAATATTATAACTCAATATTTTTTCTTGGAATTTCATATTTGAAGGAATAGATGCAATAGATTTATAAAACTCTTTTGCACTTTCATCAGATAATTTATTTCCTTTCACAGTGCTTTCGCTAATAGACTGCAATATCATTTTATCCGAACAAACCAATTTGATCTTTGTTGAATCTCTCAGGTGAAATCCTTCAAAAAAAGATTCAATGCACTTTTGAATTTCTTGCTTTTGAGCATTAGAAGATAATCCTAAAAGAAGAAAAAACATAATAGTATAAATTCTCATAACTATAAAATTATTTAAACACCAAATTGAGATAAATGGTGGTCCAAATGTTTTGCAAACATATTATTCCACTCTTTAGAAGACAACTTACCAAAAGAAAGAGATTCTTTTCCTTCAAATTCTTTTTCGCCTAATTCTTGCGTTTTTTGAATATAGGAAATTAGTCTGCTTTTTTCTAGCTCAAAATCACGATTGCCTTTAATAATAAATTGTGGAGCTGTACCAAGGCTTCTTGGATAAGGAGTTTCACTTACCACTTTATTTTTAGCCAATAGCTTTAACAGAAGTTTTATTAAAGCATTTGGTTTCGAATGGATATTATCATAAACCATTTCGTATGTAACGTTACAATGAGCCAGCATTTGATCGACAGACATTTTTCCCCAAAGCGGCTGAGAATCCGTTGTAAGCTTATTAATTCTGGTAACAAATTGATCACAATCTTCTTTAAGGAAAACATTTTGCATAGCTGAAAATGAGATATTACAGTTAAATATAGAAGTAAAAATATAAAATTTCTGATTAAAACAGCTTTTGAAGTTTAATAATTTAGCATATGGTAAGAGAAAAACCTATTTAAGTTTAGACCAAAAAAAAACTTCAATTAACTTTTGTTAATTGAAGTTTTTAGTACTCAGAGCGGGACTTGAACCCGCACGAACATTGCTGTTCACTGGATTTTAAGTCCAGCGTGTCTACCAATTTCACCATCCGAGCATTATGTGGTACCTCCAGGGATCGAACCAGGGACACATGGATTTTCAGTCCATTGCTCTACCATCTGAGCTAAGGTACCATATTACTTATATTTCTATAAGTAAAAGTTAGAATAAAAAAACCCATTTAAAAACGGGGTTTTCAAAAGAAAGGCGACGACATACTCTCCCACAAAACTGCAGTACCATCTGCGCAGGCGGGCTTAACTTCTCTGTTCGGGATGGGAAGAGGTGAGCCCCGCCGCAATAACCACCTTAAGGC
>Ga0308157_10002966_pt1 | contig 26029 bp, 26 predicted proteins | sample PhyBR1_FD_201035 | JGI IMG/M metagenome (GOLD analysis project Ga0308157, IMG submission 201035) | Phyllosphere microbial communities from UC Gill Tract Community Farm, Albany, California, United States - DLSLB.R1 | ecosystem: Host-associated > Plants > Phyllosphere > Unclassified | place: USA...
GAGATTTTCCGTTAATTCCAGTCGGAGAATTCGAATTGAATAAAAATCCAGAAAATTATTTTGCAGAAGTAGAACAGGCAGCATTTAATCCAGCTCACGTAGTTCCAGGAATTGGTTTTTCTCCAGACAAAATGCTTCAAGGACGTTTATTCTCTTACGGAGATGCGCACCGTTACCGTCTAGGAGTAAACAATTACCAGATTCCGGTAAACGCTTCTAGATGTCCGTATAACAGTTTCCACAGAGATGGAGCAATGCGTGTTGATGGAAATTATGGCGGAAGAAAGCATTACGAGCCAAATAGTTTTGGCGAATGGCAGGATCAGCCAGAAGTAAAAGAACCGCCATTGGCAATTTATGGTGATGCTTATGCACATAATTTTAGAGAAGACGATAACGATTATTTTACTCAGCCAGGACTTTTATTCAACTTGCTTACAGAAGAGAAAAAACAGCTTTTGTTTAAAAATACAGCGGGTCAAGTAGGAGGAGCGCAGAAATTTATTCAAGTGCGCCATATTAGAAATTGTTACCAAGCCGATCCAGCTTATGGTGCAGGTGTAGCAAACGCTCTAGGAATGACAATGGATGAAGTAAATGCTTTTGATGATCCTAGATTGGCGATTAAAGCAAGATAAGTTTTTTTTTTAGGTTCTAAGCTTCTAAGATGCTAAGCTTCTAAGTTGCCAATCTTTGAGCCTATTATAAAGTAAAAGAAAACCCGACAGGTTTTAAACCTGTCGGGTTTGTTATTTCACACAAAGATTATAAACTTAGAACCTTAGAACCTTAGTAGCTTAGCATCTTAGAATCTAAGAAAAAACCACCGTCTTATTACTGTAAACCATTGTTTTTCTTTCAGCATGCAGTTTAATTGCTCTTGCTAAAACGATGCGTTCCAAATCACGTCCTTTCATGATAAAATCTTCTACAGAGTGAATATGAGAAACCCTTGCAATATCTTGTTCAATGATCGGACCTTCGTCTAATTCTTCTGTTACGTAATGGCTTGTTGCACCAATAATTTTTACCCCACGTTTAAAAGCCGAATGATACGGTTTCGCACCTGGAAAAGCAGGTAAAAAGGAGTGGTGAATATTGATGATTTTATTTTCGTAAAGCGAAATCAATTTTGGAGTCACGATCTGCATGTAACGCGCCAAAACAATAAAATTGATTTGATATCTTTTCAAAAGTTCTATTTGTCTTGCTTCTCCTTCTTCTTTGTTGTCTTTTGTGAAAGGAACATAGTGAAAAGGAATATCAAAACGCTCTGCGATTGAACGTAAATCGTTATGATTGCTAATAATCATAGGGATTTCGACCCCTAATTCATCAGCGCTATAACGACCCAAAATGTCAAACAAGCAATGATCGTATTTAGAAACAAATAAAGCCATTTTAGGTTTTTGCTCCTGATTGTACAAATCCCAAGACATGTCAAATTTGACAGCAAGAGTTTTGTTAAAGTCTTCTTTAAAACTTTCAACTGTGATAGTCGAATTTTCGAATTCACATTCCAGACGCATAAAAAACACATTTTGTTCTACGTCCACATGCTGGTCGATATAAGTAATATTTCCTCCGACCTTAGCAATAAAAGTAGTAACTGAAGCAATAATATTCTTCTGATCTTTGCAATGAATGAGTATGGTAATTTTTTGCATTTCGTTTTTTGGTTAATCGGTTAATCGATAATTTGTTTAACCGTTTGTTCGATTACACGAATAAACGATTAAACATTTAAACAGAATAAAACTATTTTCCATCTTGCAGAGCAAAAACCTTTTGTAATAAAGGTGTTGTTCTTGCAGAAATATTGTTTCTAATTTCTTTTTCTTCAACAGCAATCATTTTAAAAACACCAGTAAGAGCTTGATTGGTTGTGTAATCAGTCAAATCTGGATTTACTTTTTTTACTAATGGAATTGTGTTGTATTTGTTTATAATTTTTGTCCAGACAGCATCGGCTCCTACTTTTTCGAAAGAGCTTTTAATTACAGGATTAAATTTGGCATATAATGAAGTTGTTGTGCTTCCTTGTAAATAATTTGTTGCTGCGTTGTCGCTTCCTAAAAGAATGTTTTTAGCATCTGTAAAACTCATGTTTTTTACTGCTGTAACAAAAATTGGGGTAGCTTCCTTTACGGCATCTTCTGCAGCGCGGTTCAGCATTTTGATTCCTTCATCTGCAAGAGAGCTTAAACCTACTTTACGCAGGGTTGCATCTACTTTTTGTAATTCTTCTGGCATTAAAATTTTTACAGCTTCATTTTTATAAAAACCATCTACTGCGGTTAATTTACTCACTTGTTGTGTAATTCCTTTATTTAGCGCTTCTTTTAAACCTGAAGCAATATCAACAGTTCCTGAACTTGGAATCTGAGATGCAATTTGAGGCAGTTGATTTAGGGTCTGTTGTACCTGAGCACAAGAAGTAAGCGAAAATGTAACGGCTAATAGTAAAATCTTTTTCATTTAGGGTTTTTGTTTAAGTTTCAAAAATACTACTTATTCAAAAACAACGCCACAATTTTATTTAAAGCAAAGTAACATTTTGTTGTAAACTTAACATAAGCGAAATTAGGTCTCAAAATTACGGCCAAGACATTCGAATATTAAACTCCCAATAGGTTTTGCTCGAAATGTAAATAGGTTTAGGCTGTTCTATAGGTGCATTATTGGCATTAAAGTAACGAACACGAATAATTTTTTCGCTAGAGTCATCTTTCATGCTAATGTTTCCTTCTGCATCATCAATGAGTTTTTTCTTTTTTAGATACAAGTCTGGTTTTTCAATTGTATATTCTGTGATAGCTTCACCGTTCAGTTTTAAAAGACATCCAATTAGATTTCCATTTTTGTCAAACGATTCAATTCTTTTTAGAAAATTGTTTTCATAATAATATATTTCAAAAGCGATACTGCAAGATCCTTGCTGTAGCTTATTATTATGCAATCGGAAACGAAGTATTTGGTTTTTAGCATTTGTAAATTCAACATATCCATCTCCATGTGCGTCAATATTCTTATTCAATATTCTCGAAGGTTTTGAGAATTGTTTGATTTGATTGGCGTAAACTTGGTAATTTTTGGCAGATTGTGCAAAAGAAGAGATACAAACTAAAAAGAATATGAATAGACTAAAAAAAGATTTCATTTAATAAATTTTACTTGGTCAAATCTATTTTTATTTTTTCAATAAATCTATTTTCTCATCTGTATTTTTAATATAAACCGACATTTCAGAGTATTTCCAAGTACCTCTTTTTTCGCCTACAATAAATAAAGTTCCCTTGCCTTTCGGACCTTTCAACGGAACCTGTACATCGCAAGTTCGTACCTCATTATGTGAAGTGACGGTTCCAGAAACCATTCCGTCTGTTTCGACAGGCGAACCGAGTTTTTCCACTACGAGTTTATTATTCTCTACAGCTATCATAGATTCTTTATAGGCTTCCGAATCTTTAAGAACCGAAGTTACTTCATAGAAAATTCCTCCAATAAATAAAGCCGCTAATACTAAAAGCGTCAAACATCCGCTGGGAATAAACCATTTCCAGTTTCTGTTTAGCCAGCTCTGTCTTTGTACTAACTCGTTTGAATCTTCCATAAATTTAGTTTTAGGTGAAATTGATAAAGCTAAAATAAGAATAAATTTAATTGATATTCAGTGTTTTATATTAAATAAAAAATCACCTTATAAATTTTACAAGGTGATTTTTTTAAATTACTATTATTTAAAAACTTATCTGTTACTAAAAGCAATTTCTTCTAAAGCTTTAGGATTACTAATTGCTTTGCTGACATCTTGTTTTTTCATATCGTCATTATCTCCAGTTCCAGTACATAAAGTAAGTTCTTTTGGCATTATCGGTTTCTTATCGAATATTGTTGCAAAAAGCAATGCTCCTTGCAAATAACCGCCATCATTTAAAAGATGTAATGTGTTTTCTCCATAACGAAGGTTATCTTTGTTGGCTACTAAATATTTATAACCATTTTTGCCATTATAGGCATCGTTAATAGCATCGCCAACTCTTAGCAAACCTGAATTTTTGGTAGATTCTACGACAGAAATAGCATTTTCACGCATTACGTCATATAATTCATTGTAATCAGCATCAGTAAATGGAGTTGGAGACATTCCTTCGTAAATATAAATGGCTACATCGGGACTATTTTTGCGTATTTTTTCCACAATCATATCGACATTCGATTTATATTTATTTGGTTCTCCACCCGCAACGGGAGTAGATTCCTGAATAACTACATAATCATAATAATTTCCATCTTTATCTGTTTTGGCAAAGTTTTCATCGGCTTGTTTTTTATGATCTGCATAAATTTTTTCAACAGAAACGCCCATAGTAACCAATTGATCAATGATCATTGGCTGATTGTTCGCTTTACAAATTTCACCAAACAATACAGGAGCACTTACAAAAAATTCAGTATGGCTGTTTCCGATAAATAATATTCTTGGACTTCCTTCTGCTTTTGGAGCTTTAGGATGTGCCATTTTCTCTGAAGTTGCTGTCGAATTTTCAGTAGAAGTCGTTTTGTTATTGCAAGCTGAAAAAAGGATTGCAACAATACCAAATACTAAAAAGTGTTTTTTCATTGTAATTTTAATTAAAAAGGTTCACTATTTTTTTAGATAAAAAAAATTTTGGCAAATCTCTTTTTAATCGACAACAATTAGGACCTTGATAAGTTTTAAAAGTGTTAGTTTAGGACATTAAATTGTGCATTGAGAATTTGATATGAAATCCAATAAGCAGATTTAAGCTAATTTATCTATTACTAAAAGCAATTTCCTCCAGAGCCTTAGGATTGGTCACTGCTTTTGCTACTTCTTGCTTTCTCATATTGTCATTATCACCAGTTCCCGTACTTAAAAGAAGTTTTTTAGGGATAATTGGTGTTTTATCAAATATTGTAGAATATATTAAAACGGCCTGTAAAAAACCGCCATCGTTTATAAAATGAAGAGTGCTTTTGCCGTCACGGAGATTGTCTTTATTACCTGTTAGATACTTATAACCGCTTTGGCCTTCATATGCATCTTTAACAGCGTCACCCACTCTTAATACACCTGCATTTTTAATAAAAGCGGCAGCTAGAATGGTGTTTTTACGTAATTCTGTATAATAATTATTGTATTCTGAGTTTGCAAAAGATAAGGGAGACATATTTTGATAAACATAAATTGCGGCATCTGGGCTGTTCTTATGTATTTTTTCTGCAAATAATTTCAAGTTGTCTCTATACTTAGAAAGATTTGTTAGTGCAATTGGTGTCGATTCCTGAATTATAACATAATCATAATAGTTTCCATCCTTATCTATATTGGAAAAATTTTGGTCGGCCTCTGTTTTATTAGTGAAATAAACTTTATTGAGCGGAACACCTATTGTTATCAGCTGCTGAATATTTATATTTTGATTATTGGCATTACATAATTCCTGAAATAGAGTGGGACTGCTTACAAAATATTCCATATGACTATTTCCAATAAATAATATACGTGGAGGACCTACGGCCTTTGGCGGTTTAGGTTTGCTAATACCGTCGGAAGTAATTGAGCTTTCTGATTTGAAATTATTACATGAAGTAAGGAGGATTGAGACAATAAGACTAGAAATTAATATGTATTTTTTCATTGTTGATTTTCTATTAAAAAAGATTTGCAAATCTCTCTCTAACACATAATCAAACCAGTCTCAAAAGGTTTTAAAAATAATAGAATAAGACAAAAAAAAATCACCTTATAAAATATTAAGATGATTTTAAATTTTGTACTAATAAGCATTACAAGTATTTGTTTTCAGGATGTAGGTTTTCCCGTTACTTTGATGCTTTTTTATTTTCAAATTGTACAATTAAAAATTTATGGGACAAAAAAGGTATTTAAACGTACTGTAAACAGTATAAATTGGGGTTATTGATTGGATTAATCTGTTTTAAATTGGCTAAAATATACTGAGTGCAATCTTTACCGCCAAATGTCAAATAGAATAAGGATTTTGAAATGTAAGATGGCCTTAACAGAAGTGCGCGCCAGCCAAGCGTTATATTTTTAAAGAAATGTTTTAATGCGTATTTAATTGTTTTTTCGTCAGGACGAATAAAATAAATAGTGTAACCTTTAAGTTTTGTCATCAGATTTGGAAACATTACAAATCTTCCGCCTTGTTGTATCAATAAATTTATTTCAAACAATGATAAACCTTCAATATTTTCTGTTTTCATGATCTATTGTTTTTTAATTTAATGCTAGTGGTAGTATTACGATGCAAAGTTGCGACAGAAATAAAAATATAAAAGGCTTTAAAAGTTTTAAAACTAATAACTTAAGACATTTTTTAAATAAAAAAATCGGAAACTCAACTGAATGAATTCCCGATTATTATTTTATGTATGTCGTTTTGTATTAATTTACAGTAAGAGACAATTGATTATTCAATTCTGCATCTTTTTCGTAAACATCTTGAAAGAAACCAATTTCTCCGTTTTCATTTACCAATGAAGTAAAATAAGTAATGAAAATTGGTACTTTTTTAGATAGTTTAAAACTGTTTTCTACTTTACCCGCCATCGCTTTGTCAATTTTTGCCTGATTCCATTCTGGATAATCTTTCAGCATGGCAACAGCCAATTCTTTTGCCATTTTTACATTAATACATCCGTGGCTGAAAGTTCTTTTTTCAAAATCGAACAGAGTTTTAGATGGCGTATCGTGCATATAAATATCATCTGGATTTGGGAACATAAATTTTACCAATCCTAAAGAGTTATCTGGACCTGGTTTTTGTCGTACTTGACCATTAACCATTTCCATGTTTTTCTCTGCGAGATAATTTGGATCTGCAGCAATTTTAGATCTCAACTCGTTTTGTACAATACTTTGTGGTACTGTCCAGTAAGGGCTAAATACAATTCGGTCAATTTCTCCATTAAAAATGGTTGTTTTGGTAAGAGGAGCTCCAACAAAAACACTCGATTTCAATACTACTTTTCCGTTCTTAACATAAAACAATTCATAAGAAGGAACATTAACCAAAACATACTCATCGCTGGCAGCAATTTGAGACGAAATCTCACGGCATCTTTCCATGTTAAGTTTTAAAGTTGCCACTTTATCTTCAAGCGGAATATTCATTTCGTTAATATGCTCTTCTGCCAAAATGTAATTGGGTTTAAATCCGTTACGAACTTTGTATTTCATCACAGCATCCATCAATTCACGATCGTAAATATCGCTTTTAGAATCTGTTTTCAAATCTCCTAATAAGTACAAACGAGTTCTAACTTGCGAAATAGTGCTTGAAACAGCATCTGGACGCAACTCTTTATAAGGAGACTCTGCCGGAACAATAGGTTTGTATTTGCTAGATTTTTCTAATCTTTTGTATTTTTTCAGAACATCTTGCAATTTGTAATACTGTTCAAATTCTACTTTTTCATTTGATGCAACTGCTGTTTTTTCTTCCTCTTCTAAAGTGCTGTAGTTTAAGAAATCTTTTAGCATAGTATCATAAGCTAGTTTTTTCTTGTCGGCATTACTTTTTTTGGCGTACACTATATATAATGAGCTCAAAAGCATATCAGCATCAGTTTGAGATAGAGTGCTTTTATCTGATGAAGTGCTAAACAATTGGTCTATTTCTTTTTGATAAGGAATAATTAAAGCATTTGTTTTTTTTGCTTTTTCATACAAAGCAGAGCCAAACTCGTTGATTTCGTTTTCGTCAAACCAGATTGTGCCAAGAGTTCTAGTTTTGTATAATGACATGACATCAGATTTATATCTTTTCAAATCTGAATATCTTTTGAAGAAATCGTTCGAAATTTCGTTTACATCATTTTGATTGTGGTAAACGGTTAAATGATTTGAAGCTTTTTTATATTTAAAACTATTGTTTTCAATTCTGTTAAAAGAAAATACAAAAAAACTCAAACTTAAAATTACGGTGAATGAATAAAATGTTTTCATTTTTTTAATTTTTACGTTATTACTTTTCTACGTAAGTCGTTGGTAAAAATTTGGGGCTTTTCTACAATGCTAAATTACTATCGGAGTACTCAAAACGTGTTTCCAGATTTTATTTAAATGTTGCGAAATTGCCATGTCTTTAAGCTTTCCTTAACTTAGATCAATTAGTATCAAGAATTGTTACCTTTATATTGAAGAAAAAATATTTTCTTTTTTATTAACATAATGCTATTTGGCTAATCAAATATTAAAATAATTTGTACATTGGTCGCTTAAAATTATCATATTCATAAAATGGAACAACAAATACCATATATTCCTAAAAATAAAGTAAGAATTGTTACCGCTGCTTCACTTTTTGACGGACATGATGCCGCCATCAATATTATGCGTCGTATTATTCAGTCAACTGGGGTTGAAGTAATTCACCTTGGTCATGACAGAAGCGTTGAAGAAGTGGTAAATACCGCTATTCAAGAAGATGCCAACGCCATTGCAATGACTTCGTATCAAGGCGGACATAATGAGTACTTTAAATATATGTATGATTTGCTTCGCGAAAAAGGAGCGGGGCATATTAAAATCTTCGGAGGCGGAGGTGGAGTAATCCTTCCAAGTGAAATATCAGAATTGCATGAATATGGTATTACCAGAATTTATTCTCCAGACGATGGCCGTTCTTTAGGACTTCAAGGAATGATTAATGATTTGGTTCAGCGTGCTGATTTTCCTATTGGAGATAAACTAAACGGAGAAATTGATCATATAGAAAATAAAATTCCAACCGCAATTGCGCGTTTAATTTCGGCAGCAGAAAATTTCCCTGAAATTGCAAAACCTGTTTTTGATAAAATTCACAAAAGCAATGCAAGTTCTAAAATTCCAGTTTTAGGAATTACAGGAACGGGTGGTGCAGGAAAATCTTCTTTAGTTGACGAATTGGTTCGTCGATTTTTAATTGATTTTCCAGAAAAAACAATCGGATTAATTTCTGTCGATCCTTCTAAGAGAAAAACAGGAGGAGCACTTTTAGGAGATAGAATCCGTATGAATGCCATAAATAATCCTCGTGTTTATATGCGTTCGCTGGCAACTCGTCAGTCGAATTTGGCTTTGTCTAAATATGTAGCCGAAGCAATTCAGGTTCTAAAAGTCGCAAAATACGATTTGATTATTTTAGAAACTTCAGGAATTGGTCAGTCAGATACCGAGATTATGGACCATTCTGACGTTTCTTTATATGTAATGACACCAGAGTTTGGAGCAGCAACACAATTGGAAAAAATCGACATGCTTGATTTTGCCGATTTAGTAGCTTTAAACAAATTTGATAAACGCGGCGCGCTTGATGCTTTGCGCGATGTAAAAAAACAATATCAAAGAAACCATAATCTTTGGGAGAAAAGCCCAGACGAAATGCCTGTTTTCGGAACGATTGCTTCGCAGTTTAACGATCCGGGAATGAACACGCTTTACAAAGCGATTATGGATAAAGTGGTTGAAAAAACCGATTCTGATTTGAAATCGACTTTTACAATCACCAAAGAAATGAGCGAGAAAATCTTCGTGATTCCGCCACACAGAACGCGTTATTTATCTGAAATTGCAGAGAATAACAGATCTTATGATGAAACAGCTATTTCACAACAAAAAGTAGCTCAGAAACTATACGGAATTTTTAAAACCATAGAATCCGTTTCCGGAAAAGTTCCTCAGATTACAAAAGTAGGAATCGACGACAATAGTGTCATCCTGAGCGGAGTCGAAGGACTCGATGAAAACAGAATCTTCCTGAATCTTTTGCTAAATCAATTTGATAAAGTAAAAATGGATTTAGATCCTTACAATTGGGAAATTATCCTGAATTGGGATGAAAAAGTAGCCAAATACAAAAATCCAGTTTACTCGTTTAAAGTTCGTGATAAAGAAATCAAGATTGCCACGCATTCTGAAAGTTTATCGCATTTACAGATTCCGAAAATTGCTTTGCCTAAATATGAAGGTTGGGGCGATATTTTACGTTGGAATTTACAAGAAAATGTTCCTGGAGAATTTCCGTTTGCATCGGGATTATATCCGTTTAAACGTGAAGGCGAAGATCCGTCACGAATGTTTGCGGGCGAGGGCGGACCGGAAAGAACCAACAAACGTTTTCATTATGTGAGTGCGGGAATGCCTGCAAAACGTCTTTCGACCGCTTTTGACAGCGTAACTTTATACGGAAACGATCCAGATTTGCGTCCAGATATTTACGGGAAAATTGGAAATGCAGGAGTTTCAATCTGCTGTTTAGACGATGCCAAAAAACTATATTCAGGTTTCGATTTAGTTCATGCTTTAACTTCGGTAAGTATGACAATTAATGGACCTGCGCCAATGTTGTTAGGTTTCTTTATGAATGCGGCAATCGATCAGCAATGTGAGATTTACATCAAAGCAAATGATTTAGAAAAAGAAGTTGAAGCCAAAATCAACAAATTATATAAGGATAAAGGAATCGAAAGACCGAAATACCAAGGCGAACTTCCTGCTGGAAACAACGGTTTAGGATTAATGCTTTTGGGTGTTACGGGAGATCAGGTTTTGCCTTTGGAAGTTTATAATGAAATAAAAGTAAAAACGTTAGCTCAAGTTCGTGGAACGGTTCAGGCCGATATTTTAAAAGAAGATCAGGCGCAGAATACGTGTATTTTCTCAACCGAATTTGCTTTGCGATTAATGGGCGACGTTCAGGAATATTTTATTACTAAAAATGTTCGTAATTTCTATTCGGTTTCGATTTCAGGATATCATATTGCAGAGGCGGGAGCAAATCCAATTACGCAATTGGCGTTTACGCTTTCAAATGGTTTCACTTACGTGGAATATTATTTGAGCCGTGGCATGAACATCAACGATTTTGGTCCTAATTTATCGTTCTTTTTCTCAAACGGAGTAGATCCCGAATATTCTGTAATTGGTCGTGTGGCGCGTAAAATTTGGGCAAAAGCCATGAAAAACAAATACGGAGCCAACGAAAGAGCACAAATGCTGAAATATCACATTCAGACATCTGGACGTTCATTACACGCACAGGAAATTGATTTCAACGATATTAGAACGACTTTACAGGCTTTGTATGCGATTTATGACAACTGTAATTCATTGCACACGAATGCTTACGACGAAGCGATTACAACGCCAACAGAAGAATCTGTGCGTCGTGCAATGGCAATTCAGCTGATTATCAATAAAGAATTAGGTTTAGCGAAAAACGAAAACCCAATTCAAGGTTCTTTCATCATCGAAGAATTAACCGATTTAGTTGAAGCTGCAGTTTTACAAGAATTCGACAGAATTACAGAAAGAGGCGGAGTTCTAGGCGCAATGGAAACGATGTACCAAAGATCTAAAATTCAAGAAGAAAGTTTGTATTATGAAACTTTAAAACACAATGGTGATTTCCCAATTGTAGGTGTAAATACATTCTTGAGTTCAAAAGGTTCTCCAACGGTAATTCCGGCAGAAGTTATTCGCGCAACAGAAGAAGAAAAACAATATCAAATTACAATGCTGGATAACTTGCATAATTTCCACGAAGCAAAAGTAAACGAGCATTTAAATACGTTACAGCAAGCCGCTATTAAAAACGAAAACTTATTCGATCATTTAATGGAAGCTACAAAGGTTTGTTCTTTAGGGCAGATTACTTCGGCGTTGTTTGAGGTTGGTGGGCAGTATAGAAGGAATATGTAGATTTTACTTTATATATTTATAGAAAACCTCCCATGTGAATGGGAGGTTTTTTTAAAACTATCCGAATAATATTGGTTTTTAATTATAATACAATTTGTTCAGGATTGGTTTTTCTTTCGAAAATATCAAGTAATTCGTATGTTGTCTTATCCGTTCCGGACATAAAATGAGTATGTGAACGTCGCATATGAACAGTACAGGGATGATTTAAAAATGAAATAACAATATCTTCTGGGAGATTTGTATTTATCATTCCCGTAAATCTGTACCCATCTTCACTAACAAACTCAAATTTTGCTGTTTCCAATAGCGCGCCTCTTAATATTCCATCTTCAAATATTTCTTCATCTTCTTTGTTTGCTGCATTAACTCTTACGAATCCTTTATGAATGTCTTCTTCAGAAATACTCACTAGATTTGTCCCCGATACCATTTTGAGAATTGATTTTTCTTTATCAATATACTTTAAAAAATTTTTAAGATTATTTAAGTTTCTAGCAGGTGTAATTTCTAAAATTTCTTCAAATTCTTCATCACTAGTAGTTGAAGCTTCAACTAATTCCATTACTTGATGAATTGCAGTTGAAATATCTTCTTCTGCAAAAATATCAGATGGATCAATTTGAGATAGTTCTACGCCAAATGATCCTGTAGGTAATGCCGTTAAATATAAATCTGAAATTTTAGAATTTTTTGATTTTCCTCTTTTACCAACTTTTCCATACCTTACTAAAGCAGTTTGTGTTTTAATAAGTTCTTGGAATGGTTTTAAAGCATCACTTATAAATTTTGTCTTAATGCCTTTTGAACCAATTACTGCTTTGCCACTAAAAAGAAGACTAACTTTAGGTTCATTTATGTCTTCTGGTAATTCATTTAATTGTTCGTTTAGCTCTTCTAGTTTTTTTCCTAAACTAAAAGACATGAGCGGATGATCCTTCACTAAAGAGAGTAAATGCTCAGTATCTATTATCTGGGCTTTTAATTGATCTTTATCTACAGGTAAACTCATTTTTTAAGTGATTCTAAATATTCCTTTGCTTGTTGGTCAATATCAGGAGTGTTTAATTCTATACGCAACATTCCTTTCCAAATATTTAATCTATTATGAGAAAAAAGTTGAATCCAATATCTTGCCTGTTCAATTGTTGCATCTGGAGAATATCCATAATCAATACCATAATGATCTAATTTATAAACAGTTTTAGAAATTTTTGGATCCAAGAACTCATTAAAGTTAGTCAATATATTATTGAAAATACGATTACGTTCATCTATTGGTATAAACATTTTATAAAATGTTATTAAGTCCAAATCTTTAGGGGGTCTACTTTCACTAGATTCAATATTTTCTGTAAAACTCCCATCTAACCATTGAAATCCATCAATTATACCAAAATTATTCATCTTTTCTCTAAATGCAATATAACCTTCAAGGATTTCAATTCTTTCTTTTGAGGTTGCAAATTTAGTGCAGAATTCTAAAATGTTACATAAATATGGGCTTAAATCGTTTCTATTAGTTGGATTACTAACGAAAGGAGGTATAACATTATTATGATTAAAATCAGGAATCATTGTTTATACATTAAGCTAAGTTTTTTTTCGTAAATATACTGATTATGAGTATTAATCCTAATTTTGTGTCTGTTTCTAGATTATATTGAGTAAAAATACGTAAGAAAAATACTTCTAAATTAGTTGTTTCACTCGCGCTAGCAAAAGATCCGATAGCTTATCCTCTCCAATTTGTCATTTCGACGCAAGGAGAAATCTTCGCACGCTGAGCACGCACTGTTGAGGAGCTACTTGCGAAGATTTCTCCTTGCGTCGAAATGACAAGTTTGTGTAAAAACTTTGCGACTTAGCGTCTTTGCGAGATTTTTAGCATTAAACCTTTCATCTTTGCATCTGCAAATAGAATCATTCATACACAATCTCCCCAACAAACCCCAAAAACTCCATTTCATCCATCGGAAAGAAATGAAGAACCGTTTCCAAAATCAACGAAACATTAATAGTTTCACGTTTATCTTTTTTAGAAAAATTATGCATGTCATTATCAAGTGCCAGAATACATAATTTTAGCAAATCGGTAATGAGGCAGCCGAGTTCTAAATAATTGACCACTTTAAATTGTGCGGTATAAGAATTGGCTTCATTGGTTTGTTTTAGGGTTGTAAAATACTGAGCGGTTAATTTTTGCAGTTTTTGCAGCTTTTCTGTTTCGTTCGTTTCCATAAGGCGTATATTTTTAAAATGGTTTACAATTTGATTTTTATAAATTTTATATAAGAAAAATTGTACTTTTGTTTGATTCGGCGAAGGAAGAAATAGATTTTACTGTATCAAATCATTTTTTGTCGTATCGCACGGCAAAAAAATCTGTTTTTTACATTTTACCAATTTTGACACTTTATTATTATCTTTGAATTATGAGCACACTAACAAAACCAAATCATATAGGGCGAAAAATAAGCCGTATTCGTGAACTTCGAGATATGAAGCAGGAAGCTTTGGCACAGGCTTTAGGAACAAATCAGCAGGCAATTTCTGCTATGGAAAATAGCGAAACCATTGATGACGAAAAACTTGTTGAGGTTGCAAAAGCACTTGGTGTATCGGTTGAAGCGATTAAGAATTTTTCGGACGAAGCGGCAATTAATTATTTCAATAGTTTTAATGAAGCGGTTCATAATAGTCATTTTGGAAATAATAATCATTGCACTTTCAATCCATTAGATAAATTAATGGAAACGGTAGAAGAAAATAAAAAGCTTTACGAGCGTTTGCTTCAGGCAGAAAAAGATAAGATCGAATATTTAGAGAAATTGCTAAATCAGAAATAGTAAATTTTATATAAAAGAAAACCTCTCAGAAATGGGAGGTTTTTTATTTTGCAAAAAAATATCGTTTTACGGCTTTCCTCAATTTAGAAGATATTTGTTTGTATATATTAGCAATCAGAAAAATGTAGATGAAAGGCTTTCGCGGAAAAGCAAAACAATTATAAAAACCAAAAACTATATATAACCTCAAAAATTAATTTTAAATGAAAAAAAGCATTTTTATTTTAGGATTGCTATTTATTACAAGCTTGAGTTTTAGCCAGGCAAAGGTTAAGCAAGACATAAAAGCAACTAATAAAGCGGAAAACAAAACTTATGACCCGAAACTTTTTGGATGCTGGAAAGGCTCTGAAATGGGACAACAGCAAGAAGGAGTAAATAAATATTGGGTGTCATGTCGTTTTGAAAACGGAACAAGTGTTTTACTTTTTGTTGCGATGTACGAAAACGGTAAAGTCGATCAAATTACCGAAAATGGTAAATGGTGGGTTGAAAGCGGAAAGTATTATGAACTACATAACTATGATGGCGTAATAGATGTTTATGATTATCAAGTTACAGATCAAGGCGTTAATTTTCAATCTATTGAATTAATGGGAAAAAAGGACAATACTTATAAGTTTACCGATTATAAAATATCAGATTAATTGAAATGATAAGGTTGTGATTTAAATAAAAGATCTTTCTGAATAGAGAGTTTTTTTGTTTATTGATTTTGACTTTTATGAAGAAAACTTACTAAATAAACCGAATGAAAACAAAACTACTTTTATTTTTTATACTTTGTATTTTTACCGAAACCAATGCTCAGCAAAAAATATATGATTTTACGAGTTATCCATTAGGTTTTCAAAAAATTAACGATAAGCTGATATTCGAAGCAAGTGAAGCTGATACTGGTCGCGAAATATGGCAAAGTGATGGAACTACTTTTGGTACAAAACTAATAAAAGATATATATTCTGGTCCAGAATTTTCTATCGTAGGGACACCTGGAAAAGGTACAGTACTAAATAATAATTTCTATTTTATTGCTAAAGATGAAAGTTCTTCTGGAGAGATATGGAAAACCGACGGAACGGAAGCTGGTACTGTAAAAGTTACAAGTTTTATTAATGGAAGAACTTCAAAGCTTACAGCTGTTGGCAATTTAATTTATTTTTTAATTAAGGAAGATGATAAGCTGCAAGTCTGGAAAACCGACGGAACGTCAATGGGTACAGTATTGGTAAAAGATAATTTACCTATTTGGAATACTCCGACGTTTCAAGGTAAATGCAATAGTACTTTTATATTTACGTTTCAGCCTCCAGGTACAAGTAATTCTAAAGTATGGAGAAGTGACGGCACTTCAGTTGGGACATTTCCGATAACAGGTTTAATAGAAGGAAATGGATCTGATAGTGTAGGTTCATCGGGTCTATCACAATATATAGAACACAATAGTAAATTGTACTTTGTTAGTAGATTATATCTGCATGAAACAGATGGAACGCTTGAAAATACAAAAACAATAGGAGAAGTTTGGAACGCCCAACAATATTGGGTTGACCATAGTAGTGTTATCGAGGCAAATAATAACTTGTATTTTATGTTTTTTTCTGACGAGTTAAATAAACTTTCAATATGGAAATTTGATTCGGTGAATAAAAATGTAACTGAAATTTACAGAAAAATTAGTAGTTATTATTTTCCTCCGTCAAATTTTACAAAAACGGACAACTCGCTACTTTTTGCTTCACCAGACCAAATGGGAGGCACATCTTTAGTGTCTTTAAGCCTTACTGATTATACAGAAACAAATTTAGGAGAATTATCGAAGGGTATACCTAAATCTTCTATGTTCGTTGATTTTTTAGATTCTTCTATTTTTTTCAAAATTAACGATAATCAATATTACATAGCATCAGTAGATCAAAATCGATCTACTAAAGGATATATTTTTGATTTAAAACTAAATACTCTAAAGCAAATTAGCGCATTGGATAAGGTGCTAAGTTTCGTTTCTTACAATGATTATTTATATTATGCAAAAGATAATACATTATGGAAATATGCTAATAATTTAAGTATTCCATTAATAGAAAATAAATCGCCTTTAGTTTTTTATCCAAATCCATCAAGTGATTTTATAAATGTAAAAGCTGAAAATGATGTTAAGATTGAAAATTTCCAAATTTTTGATTTAAATGGAAGATTGATAATTAGTGAGGAATTGGGTTTAAATGATAAAATTGATATATCTAAATTAAGCCAAGGAGCCTATTTATTGAAAGCAAAAGTTAATGGAACTTTTATTTCTAAGAAAATAATTAAAAAATAGATTTCTAGAGTTTTCATCACTAATTATGGAAAAGGTTATAAAACAAAAAAACCTCTCATTTCTGAGAGGTTTTTTATATCCATTCAAGTTTTATTAAACTTTACTTTTTATAGAAGTTTTCGATTTACGCTTTAATTTTTCGATAAGAGCATCGGCTTTTGCGTTTTCAGAAATAGAACGTAATGATTCTGCGTAGCGGTAATAATAAACAGGATCTAAATCTGTGGTTAGAGCGAAGAGTTCGCTGTACCATTCGGCTGCTTTTTCTAGTTCGCAATTAGAATACGATGAATTCCCTAATTTTTGAAATAAATCTACCGACTTGTAGCCTTTTGCAGCAACTTTTTCGTAAGTTCTTATAACATCGACATAGGCATACTTTTCGCCGACTTTATCGGTTTTATAATAAGTTTCGCTTTGCGCAGAAGCACGAAATGAAAATACGATAAACAATACTAAAATAGCTAGTTGTTTTTGCATAGGTTTAGTTTTGGTTGTGGTATTTAATCGTATTCTTAATTGTTTTTGAAAATCTTTTTTCGCCGCAAAAAACAGCTTTAAACAATTATAAACTTTAAAATTCTGTATTTATTATATATTTAATGCGCTTTTTGATGTACAAATATATGGAAATCAAGGATATGAACTGCATTTTAACGATGTTTATTCAGTTTTGTCGATTATATGCCGTTTTTGTAAATAATTGATTTTATATGATTTATATATTTTTTTTGAATGAAAAACGATTTTTAAAACATAGTTTTTCATTTACAGAAAAAAATATCATTTAACTTTATAACAGTTAAGGTTTTCAAGATGACAATACAGGGATATTTAGATAAAATAGAGGTTTTACAAAACGAAAAAAATAAGATTGTATATTCTGATAATGCTGATTTGGAGCTATACATTCAAAAAATAAAAAACGAAACGACAGAACTGTCTTTTACTATTACTGAAATATTTCAAAAGTCAAATTCTAAAACGACAATTATAAATAAGGATGTATTAAAAAGGTTTTCAAATCATTTAGGCTTGTTGTTTTTAGAAGAACAAGAATCTGGAAATGTATGTTTTGCTAACAGTGATGAGGTACGATCAGAATATAAACAAAGCTTCAAATTGATAGATGTGCTGGATTATATTTATGCTTTTGGACATTCTACTGCTTTTAAAGAATCTCAAAAAGTAATCGTTCCCTCTGAAAAAGATCTTTTTTGGAAACTGGCAAAAATAGGTTCAGGTTTAAGGAAATAGAAAATATGAAAACAAAAAAGCAGCTCCTGGTACGAGCTGCTTTTCTAATTCTTAGGGGGGCAAAAAATTAACGACGGAAAGATGGACTCTGATTAACAGATTGATCTAACTTTACAGTCTTCACTTTTTTAGCAGCGACTTTAATTTCGTGTTTCGCAACTTTGTCGTTTGCTTTCACTTCTAGAACATACGTTCCAGCAGGAAAACTTTCTAAACTAATTGTTTTAGAAACTTCTAATTTGTCTGCTGCAGATTCTCCCGCATAAAGTAAATTGTGATTTTCGTCGTAGATAGAGAAAGATGCATTTTCTACAGTGTCTAAAGTAAAGCTAACTACTTTTCCATTTCCTGTTTTGATATTTAAAATGTAATCACCTTTTCCATCAATGGCGTAGGTAAACACAGTCGCTAAAAAAAAGGCAGCAACTAAACCAGCTTTGGTAAATTTTGTCATGTTTTTTTTAAATTGTTAATTACTAAATGTGGAACGCGTAAAACTACAAATACAAATTTAATTTTTAGCAATAAATTAGCATTTTTAAACGCTTAAGTTATTGAATTGTAATTATTTCGGTATTTTGTTTGAACTATGTACGTAAATACTGGGCTTTTGGATTTATTTTTAGAAAACATTTTTTAACACTTAAAAATCAAAGAGTTGAATTAATAAGAATAATTTTCAGAAATTTTCTGTTTCATCATCTGTTTTAATTCTTAAACAAAAAAAAACAGCTCTGTAACCACCACGAGCTGTTTCTTATAAGCGCAATTTTAAAATTTTCTAACCTTAATTTATACCTTTTTGAAGTATAAAATTTTAGCGTGTAGCAACACTTGTGTTTTTAGCAAAACCAGATTTGTAAACAGAAGAAACTGCATTTCTCGATAAAGATGCATTATCTCCTATTGTAATTTCATATTTTACTCTTTTTACACTGTCTTCTACTTCTAAATAGTAAGTTCCCTCAGGAAATTCTTCTAGGCTGAAAGTTCTTAAAATCCCATCTTTTCCAGATGCGCTTTCAGAGTAGATTAAAGTTCCGTCCTTGTCATAAATAGCTAAATTGGCTTTCTGTACTTTGTTAAGTGCGAAAGTGATCAGTTTTCCATTAGCTTTTAATACATGAAGATTAAAATCTCCATTTCCATCAATTGCGTAAGTGCTTATTCCTGTGAAAAGCAACGCTGCTACTAAACTCAATTTTGCAATCTTTTTCATGGTACTTAGTTTTAAATTAATAGTTCTAATTCTCTGATGCTAAATTACTTATGTAATACCTGAAAAAGCGCAACTGTGTTTTCCTATTTCTATGCTATATTCTCATTTACGAAACCGTTATAGGTTAAAACATGAATTATTTTTAATGTTTTTGTTAATTCAGTTATTATTTTTTAATGTTTTGCTTGATTTTAAGTTTACAATGGATTAAGGATTTCTTTACAAAAACGAAGTGAGTTTTTAACCTCAAAGTACGCTAAGAATTATTATACAAGAGGTTTATAAAACGAAAAAGTTCGCAAAGCTTTGTGGAAAAAACTTTGCGAACTTTGCGTAAATCTTTGCGAGCTTTGCGGTAAAAAACTTTGTGGTAAAAAAAAACAGCTCTATAACCACAAAGAGCTGTTTTTAAAACTTTTGAAAGTTTTTAAACTTACTAACTATCTAACCTCACTTTTATACTTTATGAAAGCATAAACTTTTTAGCGTGCTGCCACGCTTGTATTTTTAGCAAAACCTGCTTTATAAACAGAAGAAACTGCGTTTTTAGATAAAACAGAAACTTCATCAGTTATAGTGATTTCGTATTTTGCTTTTTTTGTATTGTCTTCTACTTCCAGGAAGTAAGTTCCTTCTGGAAACTCTTCTAGGCTGAAAGTTCTTAAAATCCCATCTTTACCTGAAGCACTTTCAGAATAAATTAAAGATCCATCTTTATCGTAAATTGCTAAGTTGGCTTTTTGCGTTTGGTTAAGACCAAAAGTGATTTGTTTACCATTAGCTTTAATTACATGCAGGTTAAAATCTGCTGTTCCATCAATTGCATATGTGCTTATTCCTGTGAAAAGCAATGCTGCTACTAAACTCAATCTAACAATCTTTTTCATGGTATTTAGTTTTTAAATTAATAGTTCTAATTCTCTGATGCTAAATTACTTCAGTTGTAAGTAAAAAATCAATACTATATTCTCCAATTTATATGCTATATTCTCATTTACGAAACCGTTATAGGTTAAAATTTGAATTATATTTATCGTATTTGTTAATTCGGTTATTATTTTTCAACGTTTTTAGTGATTTTTAATTTACATTGAGATAACGATTTCTTTAAAAAATGTAGGAATTATAAAGATGCTAAGGTTCTAAGATGCTGAGATTCTAAGTTTTTTATTTGGATTGTGCCTTTGCGGTAAAAAAATTGCGTGAATCTAACCGCAAAGTACGCTAGGATTTTTAGTATGAGGGATTATAAAAAACGCAAAGTTCGCAAAGCTTTATCCTAATAAAAACTTTGCGAACTTTGTGTAAATCTTTGTGAACTTTGCGGTAAAAAAACTGCGTGAATTTAAGCGCAAAGTGCGCTAGGATTTTTAGTATGAGGGATTGTAAAAAACGCAAAGTTCACAAAGGTTTTTGGAGTAAATTTTATAGAATAATATCCTAATATAGCTTTGCGAACTTTGCATTTATATGCATGATCTTTGATAAAAAAACTTTGTGAACTTTGCGGTAAAAAAAATCTTTGCAGTTGAAAACTCAAAAAGTAAAGAGCAAAAAAAAACAGCTCAGTAACCACAAAGAGCTGTTTTTAAAACTTTTGAAAGTTTTTAACTTACTAACTATCTAACCTCACTTTTTATACTGTATTAGAGTATAAAGTTTTAAGTGCCGTGAAGAATTGCACTTAACCTTAATATTTTCTTAGTTAACAGAAACTGTACCTTTTGAAGATAAAACAGAACTATTAGCGTCAACAGTGATATCGTATTTTACTTTTTTGAAGCTGTCGGCAACCTCTAAAATATATTTTCCTTGAGGAAATTCTTCTAAACTGAAAGTTCTTAATATTCCGTCTTTACCAGAAGCATTCTCAGTATAGATTACATTACCATTTGTATCAGATATACTAATAACTGCTTTTTGTAATTGATTAATTCCAAAAGCAATTACCTTGCCATTTCCTTTTAATACATGAAGATTTAATGCTTCATTTCCATCAATTGCATATGTACTCATTCCTGTTAGAAGTACTGCAAATACTAAACTTAATTTCATAACCTTTTTCATATTCTATAGTATTAAATTTTTTTCGTTCATTTCTCTGATGCAAAGTTATAGCAGCATGTGTGGTATTTTAACATCTATATTTTCCGATTTATATGCTATATTCTCATTTACGAAACCGTTATATGTTAAAATTTGACTTTAATGTTGTGTTTTTGTTAATTTGATTGTTTTTATTCAAAGTTTTTAAAAAACTGAATACTTCTTAAAATTTCTATTTTTCTTACAAATTTTAACATATTGGTATAAAATCGAGTTTTAAATAAGATAAATAGAAAAAAAGTGAAGAAAAAAAATAAGACCCTAAAAAAAAGGCGAATTTGATATAAATTCTTCAGCGTTAAGAACGTTATTTTAATGTAAAATTCGCATTTACGAAACCGTTATAGGTTAAAATTTAAATTATTTTAGGTGATTTTGTTAAATTTGCTATTATTTTTTAAAGAAATTATCATGAAGACTATTGCCCCAGCTCTTGAAGTGATAACTAACTCATACGGAAGTTCTTTTACCTACGCTAAACACGCCGAAAAGACCAATAGCAAAGCTCATTTATGGCACTATCATCCAGAAATTGAGTTGGTCTATATAAATGGTGGGGCAGGAAAAAGACAAATAGGAAGCCATGTTTCTTATTATACCAATGGTAGTTTACTTTTAATAGGAGCTAATTTGCCGCATTGCGGTTTTACAAATGAGCAAACAGGAAATACAACGGAAACCGTTATCCATATTAAACCTGAATTTTTAGGAAGCGACTTTTTTGTTGCGCCCGAAATGAAAAAGGTGCAGAATATTTTGAAACAAGCTAAAGGCGGAATCGCTTTTGGAGGTGAAACGAAAAAACGTATCGGTAAGAAAATTGAAATGATGGAGAATGAGCCACCATTTCAAAGACTTATAACACTTTTGAGTGTTTTAGACGAACTGGAATCGGCTGAGGAATATACCATTTTAAACGCCGACGGATTTTCGATGGAATTGCAAACGCAGGATAATGACCGTATGAATGTGGTTTTCAATTTTGTAAAAGATCATTTTCAGGAATCTATCTCTATAGATGAAGTTTCGAGTCTGGTTAGTATGACTACGCCTTCTTTCTGCCGTTATTTCAAGAAGATATCCAATAAAACATTTACTGAGTTTGTAAATGAATATCGTCTCGTGCATGCTTCAAAACTTTTGGCAGAACAGCCAATGAGTATAAATGAAGTTTGTTATGAAAGTGGTTTTAATAACTTCAGCCACTTTAGTAAATCGTTTAAACAATACACCGGTAAAAGCGCTTCGCAATACCGTCATGAACATAAGATTATTATTAGTTAATGTTTTATGCCACAGATTGCACAGGTTAAAATGGTTTATTTGCCACGAATTACACGAATTTGCACGAATTAAATTTTAAAATTTATTAGATAGAAACTCAATTCGATTAGTCAAAAGCTGGTCGGATTTTTTTAGTCTTTTCTATTTAGTTATTGATTTTTTATAAGAGAGTTATTTAAATTAATTAGTGGAAATTCGTGTAATTCGTGGCATCAAAAACCAGTCGGATTTTTCATATATTTTATTCTGAAAAAAGTTATATTTACAAACCCTAATCAGAAAAAAAAATATCAAAATGAAGAAATTTAAAATGCTATTGTCTGCATTTTTGCTTTGTCTTACCACCATGACATATGCTGCAAAAGTAGACACACTTCAAATTGCCAGTACCGCAATGGGAAAAACCTATAAAGCAGCGGTAGTTTTGCCAAATTCTTATGCAAAAAGTAAAACGGCTTTTCCTGTAATGTATCTTTTGCATGGTGCTTACGGACATTTTAGCGACTGGCTTAAAAATACTCCAAACAAAAAACTGGTTCACAATCTAGCAGATCAATACAATATGATTATTGTAATGCCAGAAGGGGAGACGTTTAGTTTTTATATTGATAGTCCTGTAAATAAAGAAAGTCAGTTTGAGACTTTTATTACACAGGAAGTAATTCAGAAAGTAGATAAAACTTATAAAACAATTGCCAACAAAAATGGTAGAGTTATTACAGGTCTATCTATGGGCGGACATGGCGCATTGTACTTGTCTGCCAGACATCCAGAATTATTTTGCGCAGCAGGTAGTATGAGTGGGGCAGTAGATATGAGTACGATGCTTAACAGAGATTCTTCTGCACAGGTTGTAAAATTGATGCAGCCCGTATTTGGAGACAAAAGCGGTAATACAGAATTGTACGAACAAAATTCTGTTTTAAGAATGGCTGATAAATTAAAATCAAATAAGCTTCCTTTAGTGATAGATTGTGGTGTAGACGATTTTTTAATCGAGCCAAATAGAGAATTGCACAGAAGATTGGTTTATAACAAAGTTGACCACGATTATACAGAACGTCCAGGAGCACATACTTGGGATTATTGGGAAAACTCACTTCCGTATCACGTATTATTTTTTAATAAAATACTAGCTAGAAATCAGGTGACTGTGAAAAAATAAGGACATTTTTATGGTAAAATAAGGCAAATCACTTTTTTTGGTTTAATTTTTGGAATACCTTTATAGTATAATCCTTAAAAAAAAAATAATTATGAAAAAGATACTTACCTTATTTGCAGTTATCGGTTTAATTGCATTTTCTAGCTGTGAAGGACCAGAAGGGCCTCCGGGGCCAGAAGGGATTCCAGGGCCAGAAGCTGAAGTTTTTCAAGTTAAAGGCGTGAATTTTACTTCATCTAATGATTATAATCCTATAATTCCTTTGGATCCAAATATTTTCGCATCTGACATGGTGCTTGTATATAGAAAGGCTGGAGTAGATAATGGTGCGGATGTGTGGAAATTAGCGCCTGAACTTTATTATTTTAATGATGGAACCTTTGATTTTGGGTTTAATTATAATTTTACATTGAGAGATGTTAGTATTTATATGGATGGAGGAGATTTAGGAGGTGTCTTAGATTCTTTTAGATTAAATCAAACATTTAGAATTGTAATTATTCCTGGATATTTATCAGGTACAGCAAAATCAGTTAATAAACCTGATTATTCAGATTATAAGGCGGTAATTGAAAAGTACGGTATTGATGACAGTAAAGTAAAAGAAATCAAGCTTAAATAATTTATCTCTTATTATTCATAAAAAAAGGAAATCCTAAGATTTCCTTTTTTTATGAATATATATGTTTAAAACTAATTATTCTTCGCTTGATGAATCATTTAAAACCTTTTCTGGTCCGAATTTAAGAGAAACTAAAATTCCTACTAGAAGAGATAAGGCAATAAATCCTAAAGAAGCCCATTCTGGAACGTGGAAGAAATCGTGTAAAAGCATTTTTAATCCAACAAAAGCCAAAATTGCTACTAAGCTGTATTCTAAATAACTGAATTTTGCTAACATATTTGCTAAGAAGAAGTACATAGAACGTAATCCAAGAATAGCAAAAATGTTCGAACTGAATACTAAAAAAGGATCTTTCGTAATAGCCAGAATTGCAGGGACACTGTCTACAGCAAATAAAACGTCCATTACTTCAATAACAATTAAAGCTACAAATAGTGGAGTGGCTGCTTTTTTTGCAGTTTTGGTCGAAATGAAAAACTTCTCGCCATCTGTTTCAGCTGTAATCGGCATCACTTTGCCTAAAGCTTTATAAATAAAAGAATCTTTTGGATGAAAATCTTCTTCTTCTCCAGAAAAAAGCATTTTTATTGCGGTAAATAGTAAGAAAACTCCAAAGACATACGTTGTCCAAGCAAATTTATTGATCAGCATTACTCCGAAGAAAATCATTAATCCGCGGAAAACAATAGCGCCTAAGATTCCCCAGAATAAAACACGGTGCTGATATTTTTGCGGAATTTTAAAAGAAGCAAAAATAATAGCAATAACAAAGATATTGTCAACACTCAAAGAAAGCTCGATTAAATAACCAGTAATAAACTTCATTGAAGCAACGGCTGGCTTCAAATTATCCGGATTATCAATATAGTCTGTGGTGTATAGCCAATAAATTACTCCCGAAAATAGGAAAGATAAAGTAACCCAAACCAAGGTCCATTTGCTGGCTTCTTTTGTGCTAATAATATGGGGTGTTTTGTTAAAGACACCTAAATCTAAAGCAAGAATAAAAACTACAGCAAGTAAAAAGAGTGACCAGACTATCATAATAATTTTTTTTAATGATTTACAAAGATAAGTTTTGATGTTTAACTTAATTAATTTAAAAATTAAATTAATCCTAAAATTAAGTAATATTTGTTATTTATAAAGTGTTAAGTATTATAAAGTTATGGGGTTTTTTGAAGCTTAGGTTGTTTTGTTTTTTTTAGTTTGTTGAATTGTGCTCTTGGTTTTATCATAGAAATCGGAATGACAAATAGTGTGGCTCGTTGTGTCGGGTTTATGGAAAAAAAAATGCCAGCAAATAATGCTGGCATTTGTAGAATATATTGTAAGCTTAAAATTATAGCGCTGATTTAACAGTTTTGATAATTCTAGCAGCAATTTTGTAAGGGTCTCCGTTTGAAGCTGGTCTTCTGTCTTCCAACCATCCTTTCCATCCTTTTTGAACAGTCATTAAAGGAATTC
>Ga0308157_10002967_pt1 | contig 26011 bp, 26 predicted proteins | sample PhyBR1_FD_201035 | JGI IMG/M metagenome (GOLD analysis project Ga0308157, IMG submission 201035) | Phyllosphere microbial communities from UC Gill Tract Community Farm, Albany, California, United States - DLSLB.R1 | ecosystem: Host-associated > Plants > Phyllosphere > Unclassified | place: USA...
GAAGACCTCCGTTTTGCGTTTGCTTGCGCAGTCGCACATAAAGCGCACCATGCCCGCCATGATGATGTGCTGCATCTTCGTAGGCGCTGACCAGAAGCCGGAACAACGGCGTTGAAAACCAGTGCGGCACAGCCTGTTTCAGAACGCCTTCACTGCCAAAGGAGCGACCTTTGCCCGTAATCACCATCACATGCTTGAGCCCGCGCGCATGGGCGCTGAGCAAAAATCCGTAGAGCAACTCATAGGCATCGTTCTGCGTCAGCCCATGCAGATCGATCCGCGCTTCAATATCTACACGTCCCTTGGAAATCTTGCGGTGCGTGGGCCGATCAAAGGCATGGATCGGCATTTCATTGAGTGTATTGAGCTTCTTTTTCGGTTCTGCCGTTGCAGCCACAGGCGAGGGTGATCTGGCGGCAGATTTCTTATTGAACTCCTGCGCCATCACCTCTTTGAAATCGGGAAACTCTTCCGCCTGAGGCTTTTTGCCAGCAAGCGGTTTGGCTGTCTTTGCAACGGTTTCCCACAGAATACGATCCTCGGCACGCAGATAGTCTTTGGCTGGTTTTTCGCTGTTTGATGTCATCGGCTAAGCCCGCAAAAGCGCGCGCGGAACCAGCGCATAAAAATCAGCTTTGTTCTTGATGGCGCCAGCAATTTCGCCTGCCGCATCGCCGGAGCCTGCAAACAGATCACCGCGCGCCGGGCCCACTATGGCCGTTCCCGTATCCTGCGCGATCATAAGTCGAGAGAAAGGCGCATGATCAAATACGGTCACGCTCGGCGCAACAATATAAAACGGCGTTCCGAATGTATGCAAAAGCCGGTCCACCGCAATGGAACGGCCAACCGTCAGCGGAACCTTGGCGGCAGCAATCTGTCCGACATGTGGATCATCGACGGGGGCTTCTCGGAAAAAAATGTAAGAGCGGTTCTGCCAGATAAGGTCATCGGCTTTTTCAGGGTGTTCTTTCAGCCACTGGCGGATCGTCTGCATCGAAATGTCTTTTGCTGCAATCTCGTCCTGGGCCACCAGAATACGCCCGATACCAGTAAAAGGATGGCCAGTCTTGGCTGCATAAGTGATACGCATCGTGCTGCCATCGTTAAGCTTTAAACGCGCCGCGCCTTGCACATGCGCAAAAAAAGCATCGACCCGGTCGGCAACATAAGCAAGCTCCAGACCCCGATCTTTAAGAATGCCTTGTTCGATCGCACAGCGATCATGATATTCCACAATGCCTTGCGGCACCTGTCGGCCGAAAACGAATGACACATCCATATCGTGAGGGCGGTTTTCGTCCGTGACCTTCACAAGATCATCGGGCTTTCGGAGAAATGGCACGGTGAAATGCGCGTCCGGCGTAAGCGATGCGTCGATTTCCGGCTCGTAAAAAGCGGTCACAAAGCCGTCTGCCTCGATCAGGCAGGGGACAAAATGTCTTTCAAAAAAAGCACGGCCCTGAGATGCATCGGGACTATCGAGCAAACGCGCAGCAGCAAAAGCCGGTTGCAGCGCTTCGAAACTGATACCGAGGCTGCCGCTATTATAATTGTTATTCTCAGCATAATCAGCAGATCGGCGAAAGGCTGCAAAAGCCAAAGCCTGATCATCCCGCGACCAGCCGGGACAATCGCTAAAACTGACTGGGCGTAAAAGTTTCGCCAGATTATGCACAAGCCACATCCGTCAAGAATTAAAAGGGCCGCTAAATTAGCGACCCTGATTCATAAACTTTCTTTAGTCTTCCGCTTCCGTCGCTACAAGCTTCCAATTCGGGTCACGCGAACGTGTGTCACGGGCAAAGGTCCAGAGATCGCGGATCTCAACGACATTTTCCTGATCGCCTTCGATCACATTGCCGTCCTTATCGAGCGTGGAAGAAATCATCTGGCTGACGATATTGAGTGTTACATGCGCTTCTGAGCCCTTCATTTCGGCATTGGCGATTTCCGCCTTATCGATGCCAACGAAGGTTGAACGCACAGTTTCGCCACGGGTTTCGCGATCATCAATTGCCGAAACGAAGCCTTCATAGACTTCTTTCGAAAGCAGATTTTTCAGAACCTTACGGTCGCCATCGGCAAAAGACATGACGATCATTTCATAAGCAATCTTCACGCCATCGACGAAGACAGGGGGATTGAAAGAAGGATCTGCTGCCTGAATGGCGCGCAGGCCGTCATTTACAGATGTTCCAACCGGCGCGATCTTGTCGATCGCTGTAAAGTCCTTCTCACCGGGGCGCTGCGGTAATGAAACGACATTGTCGGCTTCAACGCCCGATGTCTGTGCATCGGTATTTCGTGCAGATGTATAGGGATCGGATGGCGGTTTTTCACTCCCGGTACGACGACCAAGAACATTTCTCAGCTGTAGAAAGATAACCACCGCTGCGATGAAGAAAAATATCGTGCCAAAATCAAAAAATTCCATACCGCCTGCCACCAATTGCCGGATCGGGATGACGAATCCCTCCTCACGTCATAAATTTTGCTACATATACATATAGATCGGCTTGATTGATCATTCAAATCCCGATCGCGAATACCTATGTGTTAATTCATGATAGATTGCCTGAAATTCGTTTCTTTGGCTCAAACACGAGAGCGCATCCCGAAATATGAAACTGTTTTCGGAAAAGATGCGCTTTAAGATAAATGATGAGAGCACCGATCTTACCCGTCCAGATCACACCGCGCTCTAACCAACATAAGGTCATAACTGCCGTGCCCTCTTCTTTAGCCCCTCTTGTCATGCTGGCAATGCCATTCATCGAGATTGCCGGATTTGTGATCGTTGGCAGCGAAATAGGCGTGCTGGCTACACTTGGCCTTATTATTCTGAGCGCCATGCTCGGCTTTTTCCTGCTGCGTGTGCAGGGTTTTGGGCTGTTGCAGCGTATCCGCACTGAAAGTGCCGCCGGACGCGTGCCAGACCGCGAGATGATGCATGGCGCGATGATCGTTGTCGCCGCCATAATGTTGATCGTGCCGGGCTTTGTCACAAGTGCCATTGGACTATTGCTTTTTGTGCCTTTCATCCGCGATCTGGTCTGGAACAGGTTTGTACGCAATCGTCTTGTTGTTGCCACCGCATCGACGCGCTATTCGCAATCCTATCGACCCTACGAGCCAAACGACAGCAATGTGATTGATCTCAACCCGGAAGATTACACTACAAAGCCCGATGAAAACTCCCCATGGAATTCGGGTCGCAAAGATCGCTGATTGCGCGAATACTAACCTATAAAGCGTTCCTTGCCTCATCTCCACACACATGCTAGCCAAGCATCACTGCTTTACAGGCAATGAGTTTAATCACTTTAATAGAAGGCATTCCAATAATGGCAAAAACGCCGAGCGATAAGGCTACTGCAGGCGAAGTAAAGAATGGCAATGGCGCAACCGCCCAGCCTTCCCTCAACATTCTGGCCCAGTATATCAAGGATCTTTCTTTTGAAAGCCCAGGCGCGCCTTTGTCGCTGCGCCCACGCGACAAAGCTCCTTCGATCAATATCAATGTGAATGTAAACGCCAATCCGCTTTCAGAAACAGATTTCGACGTTGTTTTGACGCTCGAAGCCAAGGCGGTTGATGGCAAAGACGTTCTGTTCAACACTGAACTGACCTATGGCGGCGTATTCCGCATTCAGGGGATCGCGCAGGAACATATGCTCCCGCTGCTGTTCATCGAATGCCCGCGTCTGCTGTTCCCTTTCGCACGTCAGATCGTTGCTGATGCAACCCGCAATGGTGGCTACCCACCGCTGATGATCGATCCAATCGATTTCGCACAGATGTTCCAGGCTCGTATGGCCGAAGAAGAAGCCAAGAACGCTGTAAAGAGCTGATCTTGGATCTGTACTAAAAGGAAACCCCGCATAAAGCGGGGTTTTTTTTATTCTAAAATCAGTTTACATATTTCTTCCAGATGGCCTTATCACCTATTTTGGCCACAAGCGCATCATGTGCCGCGCGCTCTTTGTCGGAAATACGTGATGCAAGCGGAACTGGACGCTGACGCAGCACGATACCGCTATTATTATCCGAACCGTTAGTGTTACCGGAATTTCCAGAGCTGCTTAAGCCAAGTGCGGTCTGCTTACCGCCGATGAGTTCGATATAAACTTCCGCCAGAATTTCAGAATCGAGCAGAGCGCCGTGCAATGTGCGGTGCGAATTATCAATGCCATAGCGTTTGCACAGCGCATCGAGCGAGTTCGGACCCATCGGATTTCTGCGGCGCGCGAGCGCCAGTGTATCGACGATACGATCAACCGCAATTCCCGGCTTACCAAGACGATCCAGTTCCGCGTTGATAAAGCCAAGGTCGAACATGGCATTATGCGCGACAAGTTGCGCACCATCGAAAAAATCCAGAAATTCGTCAACGATTTCCGCAAAGCTCGGCTCTTTGAGCAATTGCTCATCGGTGATGCCGTGAACGGCCAATGCATCGGGATGCACTTTGCGTCCCTGCGGATTGATGAATTTGTGGAAAGTTTTGCCAGTGGGAAAACGATTGATCATTTCCACGCCACCGATTTCTATGACGCGATCCTCCAGCCGCTCAAGGCCAGTGGTTTCCGTATCGAAAACGATCTCACGCATGGAAAAACCTTTCAAAGCGCGTCCCGAAAAGTGCGAAGCGGTTTTCGAATAAGATGCGCGTTAAAACTATGGGTTAAGGATACCGATCTGATTTGCCTTATAACACAGCCGAGCCTGCTCTCAGGGCTGAATGGCAAGCTATCCACGCAATTCAGCAATGATAGATTCAATCTGTAGGCGCGTTTGTTCAAAACTGCCCGATGAATCGATGATGAAATCAGCCCGCGCACGCTTTTCAGCATCCGGCATCTGTCGCGCAAGAATGGCTTCAAGTTTTTCTTCGCTCATGCCGGGGCGCGACAAAACACGCTCACGCTGAATGTCAGCAGGGGCCGAAACGACGGCTACCTTGTCCACACGACTTTCGGCGCTTGTTTCAAACAGCAGCGGAATATCGATCAGGGCAATATCGGCACCATCCGCACGCGCTTGGTCAAGAAAGCTCGCTTCTTCTTCATGCACGAGTGGATGAATGATCGATTCAAGCTTTTTGAGCGCTTCCGGCTTGCCAAGAACCGCTCCTGATAATTTTGTCCGATCAACCGTCCCGTCCGAAACAGTTCCGGGGAAGGCAGCTTCAATCAGAGGTGCCGCGCGGCCCGCATATAAGCGATGCACGGCATCATCGGCGCTATAGACCGGCACGCCAGCGTCTGCAAACATGTTTGCCGCAGTGGTTTTTCCCATGCCGATGGAGCCAGTCAGTCCGAGGATGATCATAAAGCGCCAGCCTTTTTCATATCATCCAGAATATGCTCACGCAGCGCCTCTGTCACTTGCGGTCTTTTGCCAAACCAGCGTTCAAATCCCGGAACGGCCTGATGCAACAACATGCCAAGCCCATCGACCGTTTTGAGACCAACGCTTTCAGCCTTTGTCAAAAACGGCGTCTTGAGCGGAATATAGACAATATCGGTCGCAACGGCTGATTTTTGCGCCTGGCTTAGATCAAGCGGAAACTCTTCCACCTCGCCATGTCCGCTCATACCAAGCGAAGTCGTATTGACGATCAGACCGGCATCTTTGACTAAAGCCTGTGCCGCATCCCATCCATACGCTGAAACCCCTGCGCCGAAATGGCTTGCCAGTTCTTGCGCGCGGCTCAGCGTGCGGTTGACGATCAAAATGCGAGAGAAGCCACGTGTTTGCAAAGCGTGCACAATCGCACGTCCTGCGCCACCTGCGCCCAAAACCAGCGCGGTGTCGGCGTTGTCCCAGCCTGTAGCCAGTGCATCAAGATTAGCGGCAAAGCCATAAGCATCCGTATTGCCGCCGCAGAGCTTTCCATTCTCGAACCAGAGCGTGTTGACCGCGCCAATGGCTTCGGCTGCGCTATCGCGGCTTTCCACGCTCTCAAAAGCCACTTCCTTATGCGGGATCGTAACATTGCCGCCAGCAAAGCCATTTTCCGCAAGCGAGGCAGCAAATTCACCGAAATTTTCGGGTGCCACTTCAATAGCTTCATAAGAACCGTCAATGCCAAATTCATTGAGCCAGAAGCTGTGAATAAGCGGCGAGCGCGAATGTTTAATCGGAAATCCGGTGACAAAAGCCTTATTAGCCATCGATCAGATTTTCTTTCCTGAGTTCATGAAGAAGCGGCAGCAGCGGCAACCCGACGATGGTGAAATAATCGCCTTCGATTTTCTCAAAAAGCTGAATGCCCGGACCTTCGACCTGATAAGCGCCGACGCTGGAAAGTGCAATATCACCAACGCGGCCAAGATAGCGTCCGATAAAACCCGGATCGAGATCACGCATCGTCATGCGCGCGACTGAAACATGCCGCCACAGGGTTTTACCATTTTTGACCAGCACAACACCGCTATTCAGCTGATGCGTCTTGCCGGAAAATTGCAGCAACTGGCGGCGTGCCGCTTCCATATCAACAGGCTTGTGGAAAATCTGATCCCCAAGCGAAAGCGTCTGATCGCAGCCGATCACCACAGCATCGGGGTTATTTTCGCTGACCGATAAGGCTTTGGCTTCGGCCAGAACCTGCGCCACTTCTTCAGGCACAGCACCCGTCTTATAAAGCGGTGCTTCGACTGCGCGCTCATCAATGTCAGCGCTTGCAGTCGAAAATTCGATGCCGGCATTTTTCAAAAGTGCGGACCGAAACGGGCTTTTAGAGGCGAGAATAAGTTTTGCGGTCATGACTGATCTTCCTTCTTGCCATCACGCAGCAGCGACTGAATGGCTGCTGCTGTTTCCTCTATTGAGCGGCGCGACACATCAATCAGCGGCCAGCCGTGGCGGTTACAGAGATTGCGGGCATAGGCCAGTTCTTCGGAAATTGAAACGCGGTCTGTATAAAGTCCGGTATCAAGGGAAGGCGCTGTGCCAAGCGGACGGTTCTGCCTGATCTGCGAAATGCGTTCAGCTGTGGCCACAAGCCCGATAATCATCGGACGCTTTGCGGTAAAAAGCACCTCGGGCAGAGGGATGCCCAACACGATTGGCACATTGGTCGCCTTGATGCCACGATTGGCCAGATAGATACTGGTTGGTGTCTTGGAAGTGCGGGAAATTCCCACCAGAATAAGGTCTGCCTCTTCTATATCGAGCGGCAATTGGCCATCATCATGCTCCATGGTAAAATTGAGCGCATCAATGCGGCGAAAATAATCGGCATTCAAGACATGTTGCGCACTGGCACGGCGATGCGCGGGCGCTCCGAGATAGGATTGAAACGTATTGAGTACGGGCTCCAGCACCGACACGCTCGGAACACCCATTTCTGCGCAGGCTTCATCAATGATGGCTGCGAGTTTCTGATCGACAATTGTGTAAAGAACGATGCCCGGCTCGGCATCGATATTCTCCACAACCTTACGCAATTGTTTCTCGGTACGAATGAGCGGATAGATGTGCTCAATAGCCCGCGCATTGGCATATTGCGCCGCCGCAGCGCGTCCTGCGGCCAGGAGAGTCTCTCCCGTCGCATCAGAAATCAGGTGAAGATGAAAGTAAGAAAGCGGTCTGGTCACAGTTTTCTCCCACCCCTGTTGACGACTGTGCGTAAACAACAGGCTCCATCCACAAGCCATGGCAGGTCGTGGAAAACTTGGCAAGTCATCCACAGCGAGTGCACATGTGGGGAGTTTAAGAGAACACTTGTGGACAAGACTCGCAACATTTTGAAAGCCAGCTGATATACCCAGCTTTTCCACAAACAACCCCAAAGTGCGGCAATTGGTAACTCCTTAGATTCAATCAAAAATTTGAGTTTTCATTGCTTTTGACAAGATGATCAGTGAATGTTCGCACAGGCTGAGATGGTTGGAACGCAACTGTGGGGAAAAGACGGACAAAGCTTAATCCCCGATTCCAACAGACTCTAAGAATCAAAAGATTCAAGATTCATCCTTTCTTTATGGAAACCGCAGGGGAAAACTCTCGACCATAAACCAGGAAAACCAAAAATAAGATCGGCTAAGATCAACAAGGTGGAGTGAAATGAAACGCAAGGTCTTGAAAGTCATGGACGGTGAGGCTGTTTTCCCACCACCAATCTGGATGATGCGGCAAGCCGGACGTCACCTTCCCGAATATCGGGAAGTGCGCAAACAGGCAGGAAGCTTTCTCGACCTTTGCTATTCACCCGATCTGGCAGTCGAAGTAACGCTTCAGCCAATCCGCCGTTATGGCTTTGATGCAGCCATTTTATTTTCAGATATTCTGGTTGTCCCTCACGCCCTTGGACGAGACTTGCGCTTTGAAGAAGGCAGGGGGCCTTTAATGACCCCGATTGATGCAGATGAGATATTATGGCTTGAAACAGAAGGTGTCGCCAAAAGGCTTGAGCCGGTCTATGAGACAGTTCGTCTGTTGCGGGCGCAGCTGCCTGACGAAACTACCCTGCTGGGCTTCTGTGGCGCTCCCTGGACCGTTGCGACCTATATGATCGCTGGTCATGGCACTCCGGATCAGGCTCCCGCACGTCTGTTTGCTTATCGCCACCCGGATGCATTTGAAAAGCTTTTGAATGATCTGGCGGATGTTTCGGCCGAATATCTTATCGAACAGCTTGATGCAGGCGCAGATGCTGTGCAGATTTTCGATTCATGGTCAGGCGTTCTGGATGAAGATTGCTTTGAACGTTTCTGTGTGCGTCCGGTTGCCCGTATCGTTCAGAAGGTAAGGGCTGTTTATCCTGAAGCACGCATCATCGGTTTCCCAAAAGCCGCTGGGATGCTTTACGCAGGTTATCGCGAAAAGACCGGTGTTGATGTTTTGGGCCTTGATTGGTCTGTGCCAATGTCCTTTGCCCGTGAATTGCAAAATGAAGGTCCTGTGCAGGGAAATCTTGATCCGCTGCGTGTGGTGGCTGGGGGCGAAGCGCTTGATGAAGGTGTGGATGCGATCCTTAAAAATCTCGGCCACGGACCGCTGATCTTTAATCTGGGCCATGGAATTACTCCGCAAACACCCATTGAAAATGTTGAACGAATGATCAATCGGGTCAGGGGAGGCTACTGATGAACGCTTCCGATAAAACAAACAGCGGCAAGGCTGCTCTGATCCGTACAGTTGTCGCTCTGGTGATTTTGGCGCTGGGTCTATGGGGATTGTTTCACGTGAATCCAACTGATGCTTATCTTTGGATCAAGTCGATCCACATTATTGCTGTGATCGCCTGGATGGCAGGAATGCTCTATCTGCCAAGGCTTTTTGTCTATCATAGTGCTGCGATGCCTGGCTCTGAAACGTCAGAAACTTTCAAAATCATGGAGCGCAGGTTGCTGCGTTTTATTATCAATCCCGCTATGATTGTAACGTGGATTGCCGGTCTCTGGCTCGCATGGGAAATCTTTGAGTTCAAAGGCGGATGGTTGCACGCAAAGATTTTGCTGGTGGTGCTGATGTCCGGTGTCCACGGCTATTTGTCGAAGGCTACACGTCTTTTCGCGCAGGATAAGAACACGAAATCAGCCAAACATTGGCGAATCGTTAACGAAGTTCCAACCGTTTTGATGATCCTGATTGTTATTCTGGTGATCGTGAAGCCATTCTAATTGCGAATGATTTTTTAAAGAAGCCCGGAAATTCTGTTGTTTTTCCGGGCTTCAACTTTTTTCCTATTGAAGAAACTATCGTTAATCCTTATCTGAGACTTGCTCTTCATACCGCAAAAAGGTATGAGTGAGTCCTCTTCCCACCATGACAGCAGGCCTTCGATGCCGGTCACGATCCAAGTGACCCACCTTTCCGAACAACTGCATTTTTCTCCTTATATTTCAAAAGAGTTCCTCACCCATGCAGGAAATGAAACTACAAGAACTTAAAAATAAAACTCCGGTCGAGCTGCTGGCATTTGCTGATACGCTTGAGGTCGAAAATGCGAGCGCAATGCGCAAGCAGGAACTGATGTTCGCGATCCTCAAAAGCCTCGCTGCTCAGGACGTCGAAATTATCGGCGAGGGCGTTGTGGAAGTTTTGCAAGATGGATTTGGCTTCTTGCGCTCTGCCGACGCCAATTATCTGCCCGGCCCGGATGATATTTATATTTCGCCTTCCCAATTGCGTCGCTTCTCGCTGAAGACCGGCGACACGGTTGAAGGCCCGATCCGTGGTCCGAAAGAAGGCGAGCGTTATTTCGCACTTCTCAAGGTCAACACGATCAATTTTGACGACCCTGAAAAAATCAAACACAAGGTCCACTTCGACAATCTGACGCCGCTCTATCCAAATGAGCGCTTCAAGATGGAACTCGAAGTTCCGACAACGAAGGATCTCTCTTCGCGCGTTATCGATTTGGTTGCACCGCTCGGCAAAGGCCAGCGTGGTCTGATCGTTGCTCCGCCGCGTACTGGTAAAACGGTTCTGTTGCAGAACATCGCGCATTCGATCACAGCAAATCATCCTGAATGCTATTTGATCGTTCTCCTCATCGATGAACGCCCGGAAGAAGTCACCGACATGCAGCGCTCGGTGAAGGGTGAAGTTGTTTCTTCGACCTTTGATGAGCCAGCAACGCGCCACGTTCAGGTTGCTGAAATGGTTATCGAAAAGGCCAAACGTCTTGTCGAACATGGCCGTGACGTCGTGATCCTGCTTGATTCCATCACCCGTCTTGGCCGCGCTTACAACACCGTTGTGCCATCGTCAGGTAAAGTTCTGACCGGTGGTGTGGATGCGAACGCCTTGCAGCGTCCAAAGCGCTTCTTTGGTGCCGCGCGTAATATCGAAGAAGGTGGCTCGCTCACCATCATCGCAACCGCGCTGATCGACACCGGTTCGCGTATGGACGAAGTGATCTTTGAAGAGTTCAAGGGCACTGGTAACTCGGAAATCGTTCTCGATCGTAAGGTTGCTGATAAGCGTATCTTCCCTGCGATGGACATTCTCAAATCCGGCACGCGTAAGGAAGACCTGCTTGTTCCACGCGCCGATCTTCAGAAGATTTTCGTTCTGCGTCGTATTCTGGCTCCAATGGGAACCACCGATGCGATCGAATTCCTGATCGACAAGCTCAAGCAGACGAAGAGCAATGGCGATTTCTTCGATTCAATGAATACCTAGACGATCAATTGTTCAGTTTAGAAAACGCCGCATTGAGAATTCAGCGCGGCGTTTTTATTTGTAGATCTGTGAAACAGTCAGGAATGGCCTCTGAGAAGGATTTCGAGCGCTGCTTTGGTCTCAACCGGCGGAAGGCAGACTTGGCCCTTACAAAGCCACGCAGTGGGGTTTTCTGCGTGGGCTATACCACCTGTTGGGAGCTCTATCGTTTTACCCGCTTCAAATTGTACAAACTTATCCAGTCTACGTGGATCAGGTGTTCGTCGTGCCACTGAAACAAGCGCTCCATCAGCACCTTCATCTGTAATGACCAGAGACAGTGGTTCGGCTGCAAAGCGGCTCGAATTCAATATACCGATCTGACCGTACTGCTGAACCAGAGCGCGTCCCATGGCCTGTTCGACCAGTCGTTCATTTTGAGAATAAAGATGCAGATCGCCTGTTGCGAGAAAAAGGCGCGTGAGGGCTTCGATGATCTGGCTGGTCGCACTTGGAATTGCCTCATCATAATCACCATAGGCATGAAGAATGACATCCTGGGCATTGAGCGCTGAAAACCGGTAATTGCCGGATGCGTCTTTGTTGGCCGCGTCAAGTGCGTCTTTGAGCGCAATCGCATCCCGGACAAAGGTCTTGTCTCCCGTTGCTTCATAAAGTGACAATGCTGCATTCATCATAGAAGCGTAGTCAGATGAAAGGGCAGGGTACAGCAACACCTCTTCCATGCGGCAATGCGCCATCCGACTATTTTGAAAAGATGAACCTATCGAACGATAGGCAATGATTGCATATTCGATCCAGTCAGACCTGTCGAAGCTGCGCCCTGCTTCTGCCAGTGCACGGATTGTAAACGCGTTCCAGTCTGTTAGTGCCTTTTCGTCACGACCCGGGCGAACACGCGTGTTGCGATAGTTCAGAAGTTTTTCTTTCGCGGCTTTAATCTCATCTGGTAACACCGGTGTTTCATCAACCGCATGAAGCCGGTTGAGAATAGTCTTGCCTTCAAAGTTTCCACCAGATTTTATCCCATAAAATTCATTAAATCTTTTGGCCTCTTTGCCCAGTACAGTTTCAATTTCCGTATCTGTGAAGATATAGAATTTGCCTTCTTCGCCTTCACTATCCGCATCAAGGCTGGATGCGAAACTGCCATCAGGTAGCCTCATTTCGCGTAGCAGCCAACCGATAATTTCTTCGATTCGGATACGAAACAATTCATCCTGCGTTTCAGCATAAGCGTAAGTCGCATGTCGAATGAGCTGAGCATTGTCGTAAAGCATCTTTTCAAAATGCGGCACGAGCCAGTTTGCATCAACACTATAGCGGCAAAGCCCGCCGCCGAGATGATCATAGATGCCGCCTTGTAGCATGGTTTTCAGCGACAAAACAAAAGCATCGCGGTGATTTGTTTCCTGATTATAAAGCCATGAGAGCCACAAAGCATCCATGAATGGCGCGTTGGGAAATTTTTGAACCCCATCTATACCGCCACGAATGGGATCAAACATTGTATAAATTCGGTCGGCAATATCGCTAAAGCGTGTAACCTCGTTTGCACATGCTTCGCTTTGTGCGCCGAGCTTTGCTTCAAGATGACTAAATACGGCGTCCGTATTATGGTTAATTTTATCTTGATTTCCTTGCCAGAGATTATTTACGGCCTTCAGAACATCGGTAAAACCGGGCAGGTTATGCCGTGCTTGTGGCGGAAAATACGTTCCACCCCAAAAAGGCTTTCCATCTGGTCGAAGGAACATGGTTAGTGGCCAGCCACCCTGTTGACCCATTGCGCTTAAAGCCGCCATATAGATTTGATCAATATCGGGCCGTTCTTCTCGATCAACCTTTACATTGACGAAGAGTGTATTCATTAACTCCGCCACCTGCGCATCTTCGAAAGACTCATGCGCCATGACATGACACCAGTGGCAGGCGGAATATCCGATCGACAGCAGGATAGGGCGGTTCATTTCTTGCGCGGCTTGTAGTGCATCCTCACCCCATGGCTGCCAATGAACGGGATTATCGGCATGCTGACGCAGATAGGCGCTTGGCTCGCGCCCAAGCCGGTTGCTGCTGATATCTGTCATAAGCCTTTTCTTTCCTGCCACGAATGAATATCACGTGATTATCTATATAGAACGGGAAATCAAATGAGCGAGCGGCAACATCTTCAGGATTCGATTTTTGCATTGTCGAGCGGACGGCTTCCGTCTGGCGTTGCAGTGGTTCGTATATCCGGACCGCGAGTTCGATTCGTAATCGAAACGATTATTGGAAAACCGTTAAAACCGCGCTTCGCCGCTTATAAAACATTTTGTGCGCGAAATGGCGATGCGATTGATCGCGGGCTGGCAATTTTCTTCCCCGGACCAAACAGTTTTACAGGCGAAGATTGCGCTGAATTTCATCTTCACGGCGGTATAGCAGTGGTTGAAAAGCTACTGGAAGAACTCGGCACTTTGCCAAATTGCCGACTTGCAGAAGCCGGGGAATTTACCCGTCGTGCTTTCACCAATGGTAAAATGGACCTGACCATTGCCGAAGGTCTGGCCGATCTGATTGCCGCGGAAACGGAAGGTCAGCGTCGCCTTGCATTGCAGGTGGCATCCGGTTCGCAACGCCAACTTTATACCGATTGGCGTCAAAGGCTTATTCGTGCGCGCGCTCTCATTGAGGCGGAGCTCGATTTCGCCGATGAGAGCGACGTTCCCGGTTCTGTATCAGGCCAAGTGTGGGAACAACTTAAATCCTTACGCACCGAGATCAGCCGCCATATCGAAAGCGGCAAACGTGCCGCGATGCTCCGGGATGGTTTGCATGTTGTGATTGCTGGAGCGCCCAATGCTGGCAAATCCAGCTTGCTTAATTTTCTCGCTGGCCGCGAAATAGCAATCATCTCAGAGGAGGCAGGCACAACGCGCGATTTGCTTGAGGTTAAACTCAATCTAGGCGGTATCCCGGTCTATGTGACAGACACGGCTGGATTGAGGGAGACGGAAAGCAAAGTCGAGCGCATTGGTATTGAACGCGCGCGCGAACGTGCTGCTGAAGCGGATCTGGTTCTACTGCTCGAAGATATGCAGAACCCAATTCCGGTATCTCTTGATAAAAGCGCTGCTGGCATTTGGAGCATTGGCACCAAAGCTGATCTTAGCCCAACTAATGCTGTAAATTGGCAATATCGTATCTCGACCAAGACCGCTGATGGGCTAGACGAATTGTTAAATGCCTTACAGATATTCGCCGAAGAACGGATCGGCCTTATCAATGATGCAGTGCCCACACGTCAAAGGCACATTAATCTTCTTCAATCAACGATCACTGAAATTGAAACCGCCGCTGAACGCGAAGACCTTCCATTGGAGTTGCGTGCTGAGAATATGCGCCGGGCTTCTCAATATCTCGGACGCATCACTGGAGATGTGGACGTTGAAGAAATTCTCGACGTTATTTTCTCGCAGTTCTGCATTGGCAAGTGAGTGATTCACGTGAAACAGCTGCTATAGCCGGATGACCGCAAGAAATGTTTCACGTGAAACATCTGTGGAATCTTCACTGGCTTGTTGACTCCCATCTTTATCCATGAGTCGAGTTTCATTTCAGGTTTATCAAAGAGTTGATCGCGGCTATGGCGGGTTAGCCCTTTCGTTAAAAGCCTAATCATGTCAAAGAGACTACTTTCTAATTTGGATTCGGATGCATCTGGATGAGCACTACAAGTTCTACCGAAGTGCCAGCCTTCGACGTTATTGTCATTGGCGGTGGACATGCGGGCTGCGAAGCTGCAGCGGCCTCCGCACGCGCGGGCGCTCGCACGGCACTCGTCACCCATCGTTTTGATACGATTGGCGTTATGTCCTGCAATCCTGCGATCGGTGGTTTGGGCAAAGGCCATCTTGTTCGCGAAATCGACGCGCTCGATGGGTTGATGGGGCGGGTCGCTGATAGGGCCGGGATCCAGTTCCGTCTGCTCAATCGGCGTAAGGGTCCAGCGGTTCGCGGGCCGAGAACTCAGGCTGATCGAAAGCTTTACAGACTTGCTATGCAAGAGCTGATTTCCGCACAGAAAAACCTAACGGTCGTTGAAGGTGGCGCATCGGATATTCGCGTGACTGACGGCCTCATCACGGGCGTTGTTCTTGGCGATGGGCGCGAGCTGGCCTGTGCAGCTGTGGTGTTGACCACGGGTACCTTTCTAAACGGCCTTATTCACATCGGTGAGAAGAAAATTCCCGCAGGCCGCATGGGTGAGAAACCGGCTCTTGGCCTTTCCGATACATTGCGCAGCATTGGTTTTGCGGTTGGTCGTTTGAAGACAGGCACACCACCGCGTCTAGATGGTCGTACCATTGACTGGCAGAGTCTTGATATGCAGTCGGCAGACGAGGACCCAGTTCCGTTCTCATTAATGACGGATAAGATCACCACACCGCAGATCGATTGTGGTATTACGCGCACAACCCCAGAAACCCACGCTATCATTCGCGCCAATCTCCATCGGTCCGCGATGTATTCAGGTTCGATTGAAGGGGTGGGTCCCCGTTACTGTCCGTCCGTCGAAGACAAGATTGTGAAGTTTGGTGATCGTGATGGCCACCAGATTTTCTTGGAACCAGAAGGACTGGACGATCACACCGTCTATCCGAATGGTATTTCGACTTCTTTGCCGGAAGAGGTTCAGCTCGCTTATCTCAAGACAATCCCTGGGCTTGAGAAGGCAATTATGCTGCAGCCTGGTTACGCGATTGAATATGACTTTATTGATCCGCGAGAGTTAAAGCGCAGTCTTGAAACACGTCGGGTAACGGGTCTTTTCCTGGCCGGGCAGATCAATGGGACGACCGGTTATGAAGAAGCGGCTGCTCAAGGTTTGCTTGCTGGATTGAATGCTGCTAAGCGAGCAGGGGGCAACGAGCCGGTTATTATACAGCGCACAGAAGCCTATATCGGCGTTATGGTTGATGATCTGACATCGCGTGGGGTTAGTGAACCTTATCGCATGTTTACATCGCGGGCAGAGTTCCGCTTGTCTCTGCGGGCTGATAACGCCGATCAGCGTCTGACGCCGCTTGCTGATCAGCTCGGAATTTTGGGTGCTGATCGCCGCGAAAAATTTGCAGATCGTCAGGATGCGCTATCGGCGGCACGTGAGAAGACTAAGGAATTGTCTATTACACCAAATCAGGCGAGTCACCACGAACTTCATCTCAATCAGGATGGGGTACGTCGTTCGGCTTATGATCTTCTGTCTTACCCGAACATCGATCTGGCTAAACTGCAAACGATCTGGCCTGAGTTGCATAGCATTGATGCTTTGACGCGCGAAGCTTTGGAAATCGAAGCGCAGTATTCGGTCTATATGGATCGCCAGCAAAGTGATATTGCTGTGATGGAACGTGAAGAGCGTCTGTTTATTCCGGCTTCGCTGGATTTTGACGGTATTTCTGGACTGTCGAATGAGCTTAAAGCTAAGCTTAAGCAGCGCAAGCCGGAGACGATTGCCGAAGCGCAACGCGTCGAAGGCATCACACCTGCAGCGCTCGCTCTGCTTATTACACATATTAAAAAGCATGGTGCAAGGGAGCGCGCCGCCGCTAATCTTACAGCGGAACAGGGCGCAGCATGATTGCGGATCCTCGCTACAAGAGTATTCAAAAGATTGTTCCGACTGTTTCACGTGAAACAGTGGATAAGTTGATTGCTTTTGAAGAATTGTTTCGCAAGTGGTCGACAGCGATAAATCTGGCCTCGCCATCCACACTTGCCGATCTTTGGAATCGCCATATTCTGGATAGTGCACAGGTATTTCCACTCGCAGCCGATGCGAAACGCTGGCTTGATTTGGGATCAGGCGGTGGATTTCCGGGCATTGTTACGGCGTGTTTTCTGGCCGAACGAAAAGACGCATCTATTGATCTCGTCGAAAGCGCCGGTAAGAAAGCGGCCTTTCTGCGCACAGCTGCCGGGCATGTGAGTGTTCCTGCGCGCGTTCATGCATCGCGTATAGAAGCGATGTGGGATCAAATTGAAGCGCCCGAGGTTGTTACGGCACGTGCACTGGCTTCGCTGAATTTACTTTTTGAGCTTACCGAACCATGGTTGACCAACGGTTCCAAGGCGCTTTTTCAAAAAGGTCGGGATTACCAGAGGGAAATCGATGAAAGCCGTGTCGGCTGGAGTTTTGATCTGGTACAACATGAAAGTGCTATCGATAACCATTCGGTGATACTTGAGATCAGCAATTTGCGACGTATCTCAGACTAATCCGGAATCGATATGGCAGAAAGCAGCAGGGCGACGGTAATGAGCAAAAGATCTCGGATCATAACCATTGCAAATCAGAAAGGTGGCGTTGGCAAGACAACGACAGCCATCAATCTTGCCACGGCGCTGGCGGCAATTGGCGAAACAGTGCTGATTGTAGACCTCGACCCGCAGGGCAATGCCAGCACGGGTCTGGGTATTGATCGCCTGAACCGTCCTTTGTCATCCTATGATGTGCTGACTCAGGCTGTTTCTGCCAATGATGCAGCGATGCAAAGCGATGTGCCAAACCTCTATATCGTGCCGTCTACGCTTGATCTTCTTGGTATCGAGATGGAAATTGCACAGGCACCGGATCGAACCCGTCGCTTGCGTGATGCATTGCGCTTTGATTCCGTCGTTGCAGAAAAGTTTTCCTATATTCTCGTAGATTGCCCACCATCATTGAACTTGCTGACGCTAAACGCAATGGCTGCGGCTGATTCCGTTATGGTGCCTTTGCAATGCGAATTTTTCGCTCTGGAAGGGCTTAGTCAGCTTTTGCAGACAGTCGATCAAGTTCGTTCCAGTATCAATTCAGAGCTGACAATTCAGGGAATTGTCCTGACAATGTTTGATAGCCGTAACAATCTTGCTTCGCAGGTCGTGGATGACGTTCGAGCATTTATGGGCGAAAAAGTCTATCGGACCGTCATTCCGCGCAATGTGCGGGTGTCGGAAGCGCCGTCGCATGGCAAACCTGCCATTCTTTATGATCTGAAATGTGCAGGCAGTCAGGCTTATTTGCAGCTTGCATCCGAAGTTATTCAACGCGAGCGGCAACTTAAAGCTGCATAAATAGCCAGCATCGCGCTGGCGGTGCCAATACCGATTCGACACCGTAACAATTTCAGGAACTGATGACGATGAACGATGATCCTTCAAAAAAGCGCCTTGGCCGCGGCTTGGCTGCCCTGATTGGTGAAATCGATCGCCCGGCGGAAGAGCGCAAGGTGCCTATTTCCAGTGAGCGCAACGTTCCGATTGAATTCGTAACGCGCAATCCACGCAACCCGCGCCGCATGTTCTCTGAAGTGGAACTGGAAGATCTGGCGCAATCGATCAAGGAACATGGCGTTGTTCAGCCGATTGTCGTGCGTCCGGCACCGGGTGAGCCCGATCGCTTTGAACTGATTGCCGGTGAGCGCCGCTGGCGTGCGTCGCAGCGTGCCGGTGTGGATACGATCCCGATCATCATCCGCGATGTCGATGATCGTGTCGCGCTTGAAATTGCAATCGTTGAAAACGTCCAGCGTGCAGATCTCAATTCAGTCGAAGAAGCTATGGGATATCAGCAGCTTATCGATAATCACGACTATACGCAGAATGATCTCGCGCAGGTCATTGGCAAAAGTCGCAGTCATGTTGCCAACACTTTGCGGCTTCTGAAGCTGCCACAGCGCGTGCAGGATTTCATCTCGGACGGTGCTTTGTCCGCCGGTCATGCGCGTAGCCTGATCACCATGGAAGATCCGACCGCATTGGCGGAGCGCGTGGTCAAGGAAGGCTTGTCCGTGCGTCAGGTTGAAGCCCTGTCGCAGGCACGCAATGGTGCAGAGCCCAAGCCAAACAAGAGTGCGCCTGTTGAGAAAGACGCTGACACCAAGGCACTTGAAAAGCTGCTGTCCGATGTCACGGGCATGAAGGTGGAAATTAATCATCGCGAACGTGGTGGCGAAGTGAAAGTGCGCTATAGCTCGTTGGAACAGCTTGATGAGATTTGCCGTCGCTTGCAGAGCTGATCGTTTCTTTTGAGCGTTTGAAATCTGAAGCCGTGGAACAGTGATTTGTTTCACGGCTTTTTCTTTATCTTGTGCGTGCCTTGATGAGCGCAAAGACGACGATGATCATGGTGATAACACCAATGATAGCACCCACCGCACCTCCCCAGAAAGCTCCGTAGTCGCCGCCAATCAGCCAGCCGAGAGTTGCGCCGATCATGATCAGGAGAATAGGAGGGATGCAGCCAATCATGCATTTATTCCAATGACTTGTATAAGAATGGCCGCCTGACCTGAGATGCGGAATAAGGGACCAGAATAAGGGAATTGTCGATTATTCCGTTGGCTCTAATATTGACGAACAGAAGTACAATCTCAAGATCGCGATGATGATCTCACAGCCTGTTGAACGGGTTCTGGACCTTTGTACTGTGCCTGCTTTTAACGGCTTTTCATCGAAGCGCTAAAAGTCCTATATGATTGAGAGTCAAAGTGCCCAGATCAGAGGGGCGGGGAGAGAGCGCAATTCATGGAACTGCTGACGCAAATCATTATTCATACGCCTGTCTACGTATGGGGATTGTTGGTCTATCTGATCATTACCGGGATCAAAGGGCGTGAAACACAAACAGTTTCGCTCTGGAGAATGCTTTTTGTGCCGGTCATTTTTATCGGCGTTGGCTTCTTGCACTTTGATGACACGTCGAACCAGTTCAGTTCTTTTCTGATGGCCTGGTTCGGAGGACTGGCATTGTTTGCGCCGCTGGGGTTTTTGACCGGGCCGCGCATTCTGGCAGTCGATCGTGAAACCAAGCGCATAGAACGCGCAGGCACAGCGCTGCCGCTGATACGGAACGTGATCTTCTTCTGTGCGCAATATGTGCTGGCAGTTCTGAATGTAATCCATCCAGAAGAACATACCACCCTGATGTATGTAACGGCTGTGGTCTCAGGCGCTTCAGCGGGCTATTTTGGCGGCTGGCTTATTTCACTATGGCGGAAATATCAGGAAAGCACACAAGTTAAGCTTGGATAGATTTGAAACATTTAACCTATCTGCGCGATAGTTTCACGGCTTCCACAGAGATTGCGAGCAGGCATTGGCGGATAATCGGCACCGCCAGAGCCGCATTCTGACGGCTTTCAAGCACGGCGCGTTGCAGACGTTCCATCACGCGGGTGAGACTTTCAGCATTCCAGCGGCTAACAGCATTTTCAATCAGCTTCTTGCGATTGAAAAAGACAGGCGGACGGGCAGAAGCGACCACGACAGAAGCGCTTTTGCGCTCGGTGTCTGAAATATGACGTAGCGTCTGTATCTGCTGGAACTGGCGTGCGGCGGTATTCAGCACCAGAAAGGGTGCAGTCCCAGATTTCACAACCCGGTCAAATGTAATCTCGAAATGCGGCAGGTTACCCATCAGAACCGCATCAACCACTTCATCAGTCGAAAGCCCGGCTACATCGCCAACGGCTTCACGCACGTCATCAATATCAATGCGTTCCTTGCCGCGTGCATAGAGGCACAGCTTTTCCAGCTCGCCGCGCGTGGCTAAACGATCGCCGCCAAGGCTTGCCCGCAACAGCTGGCGCCCGTCCATGGTGATCTGCATTTTCCACTCGGTCAGAACATCGTCGATCACACCGTCTATGCCGCGCGCGTCGTCGCTGTAGCAGGGCAGGGCCATGCCAGCAGAAGCGTTTTCAACAGCGCTGCGCAGACTTGCCCCCTTCTTCAGATCACCAGCTTCAACCAGAATATATGTCTCATGCGGCGGCTCAGTCGCCAAAAGTTTCACGGCATCGGCCAGCTTCTTTTGTCCGGCAGCATTCTTGATCCAGATCAGCCGTTCGCCGCCAAACATGGAAATCGTGCGTGCTTCGTCGGCGAGCTTTGCGGGATCGGCATCGATCTCGTCTGCTTCCATGCGGATGACGGCGAAGGGGTCGTCCAGCGGCAGCTTGGTGGCCTTGGCATAGCGGCGTGCGCGTTCGCTCACCAACCCCTTATCCGGGCCATAGAGAAGCACAACCGGAAACGAGCTGCTCGGCTTGCCAATGAACTGTTCTACTTCGTGTGCTTTTTTCTGCGCCATGAAGATTAACTAGCGCAATTCGCTTTCAAACAAAACAGCCGCCGGTCTTGAAGCGCGGCGGCTGTGGAACAAAGTTGTTTGCAAGTGCTATTCTATTAATAGCGCATCGTCATCAAGTGTCTGACCGCGTACTTTGCGGAACATTTCGATGAGGTCTTCAACGCCAAGGGTCTTACGCTTGTCGCCGGTTACGTCGAGCAGGATCTTGCCGCCATGCAGCATGATCGTGCGGTCGCCGTAATCAAGTGCTTGACGCATGGAATGTGTCACCATCAGCGTTGTAAGCTTGTTTTCAGTGACCAGAGTGCGGGTCAGTTCCATGACAAACTCGGCCATACCCGGATCGAGCGCTGCCGTATGTTCATCAAGCAACAGTACTTCTGAGCCAGCCAAAGTTGCCATGATCAGTGAAAGCGCCTGACGCTGTCCTCCAGACAGCAGTTCCATGCGATCGTGCATACGGTTTTCAAGACCGAGATTAAGACCAGCCACTCGGCCGCGGAACCATTCCCGACGCGTGGAGTTCAACGCATGGGTTAGGCCGCGGCGTGTTCCACGAGATGCAGCCAGTGCGAGGTTTTCTTCAATCGTCAGTGTTCCGCAGCTGCCAGCCAACGGGTCCTGAAATACGCGAGCCACCAGACCGGCGCGATCAGCGGTTGGTTTGCGGCTGACATCCTGCCCGCTGATCACCACTTTGCCAGCCGTAGGGATGACGTCGCCAGCCAGAACGCCCAGCATGGTTGACTTGCCAGCCCCATTGGAGCCAATCACCGTGACAAAAGAACCTTTATCCATTGTCAGGTTGATTTTGTTGAGCACCTGCTTTTCCAGTGGGGTTCCACGACCGAAGATGACCTCGAGATTGGATAATTCGATCATGAGGATGCTCCTCCGCGGCGCAGACGCGGCAATATCAGTGCGAATGTAACGAGAAGCGCCGTCGCGATATTAAGATCGGAGGCTTGGAGGCCAACCATACTTCCATTGGAAAGTGCAAGCTGAATGGCGATACGATAAATGATCGAGCCCAACACACAGCCGATGAGAATGACCAGAATAAGACGGGTGCGCAGCAATGTTTCACCGATAATCACCGCCGCAAGACCGACAACGATCGTACCAACGCCGGATGTCACGTCTGCAAAGCCGTTTGTCTGGGCGAAAAGCGAGCCGCCAAGTGCCACAAGCGCATTTGAGAGTGCCATCCCGAGATAGATCTGGCGATCGGTGCGTACGCCCTGCGCGCGGGCCATTTTCGGATTAGCGCCGGTTGCACGCATGGCAAGGCCCATATCGCTTTCCAGAAAACGCCAGACGAGGAAAACGGTAATTGCAACCAGCACGAATAGGAAGGCCGGACGCACATAATATTCAGGGATGCCATGCCCGAAAAACGGCGATAGCATCGTGTCCTGATTGATCAGCGCAATATTCGGACGTCCCATGATGCGCAGATTGACCGAGAACAGCGCGATCATCGTCAAAATGGATGCCAGCAGGTTGAGAATTTTGAAGCGCACATTGAGCGTGGCTGTCACAAGACCTGCAAGCGAACCCGCGATCATCGCAACACCTGCTGCAAGCCATGCATTCCAGCCGGCAAGGATCAGCACGCCGGTAACAGCCGCACCAAGTGGAAATGAGCCATCCACGGTCAGATCGGGGAAATCAAGCACGCGGAAAGCCAGATAGACGCCGATAGCGACAAAAGAGAAGACGAGGCCCAATTCGACCGCACCCCAGAAGGCGATCTGACTCACATTGAGATTCCTTGTTCTTTGTCGTCATTGAAAATGAAATGTACCTTTTCAGGCACATCGATTCACTGGCTCTCGCACATTCAGGCATTTGCCCTTTCATGTCCGAAAGACCCGCTTCAATCACGACCGGTTTTGATTTGAGTTTGTTCCAAACACATTTGCCTTTGGAACCATTCCCCGGTTTTTCATGCGCAATTTTATTGCTTGCGATTGTTCTGGCTATATCTTTTTCCCGATACAACTCAAAAGCGCCAATAAGCAAGCTTTATCGCTGAAAACCCGCCGAAAAGCCCCAAAGAACATTGATCTGTGCGCCTGTTACAACATTTGAGCGGTAAATTTCGGGTCAGACTTCGCTACGTGCACGCCATAACTCCCAGGCAAAACGTGCGCGAACGCCAATATCAAGGATTGGCCGGGGCGGTAGTGTCGTTGGGCCACCGAGTTTCATCATGTCATCAATCAGCGGATTATCCACGTCACAGGCCATGTCGGCTGCGAGGATGCCGCCGATAGTTCCTTTGGTGATGCCGACGCCGTTCTGGCAAAGCGACGTGTAAACATTCTTGGCTATCTGGCCAAAGCCCGGCGCACCATTGCGTGACAGGCAGATGAAGCCGGTCCATGTGTGTTCCATATCCACGTTCGACAGCATCGGGAAACGCTCATCGAACAGCCGTTTGTGCTCACGCTTGATTGTTTGCCGTCGCGCATCTGACTGGCGCAGCGACGGGCAGAAATGCACGTTCTGCCGAACCAGTATGCGCCGGTCAGAGGTGAGGCGCATGGTGATGCCAGCAAAAGAATTGGCTGGTGTCAGCCCCCATGGATCAGGCGCACCGATGGCTTTATATTCGTGCTCTTCAAGCTGGCGGCTGAGGCTTGCATGGGCTGCGAAATTCAGAAGCTTGCGCCTGAAAAATCCGAACTGCTCACCAAAGCCGTTGACCGTCAGGATCATGGCCGGGGCCTGAATACTGCCCTTAGCGGTGGTGATCAGAATATGCTCGCCATAATCGATTTTGATCACGGCAGAGTTTTCATAAAGCGTGACATTGTCGGGTAGGCTGTCGGCCAGGCCCCGCACCAAGGCGGCGGGATTGAGCAGCGAGGTGCCATAGGTAAAAATTGCTGCTTTGAAATGGTTCGTGCCAAGCCGTTTGGCAAGTTGATCGCCTTCAAGGTAGTCGAAAGGTTCTTTGAGGCGTTCCAGTTCTTTGATGGTCGGTGTGAGAACGTCGCGCACACCCTGATCGGAAACGGCTGCGTGAAACTTGCCGTCCTTTCGCCAGTCGCAGTCAATGTTAAAGCGATCAATCTGCTGTTTGAGGTGATCAATGGCTGCGCGTGCCAATGCGCGATAGCTGTGTGACTTGGCCAGTTCCTCCATGGACGAGCTGACATTGTGCGGCAGATCAATTGCAAAACCGGCAGCGCGTCCTGACGTGCCTTTGCCGACCTCCTGCGCGTCGATCAATGCGATCTGATCATCAGGGCGGTTTTCGGCCAGCCTTCGTGCCGCAGCCACGCCCGCGTAACCCGCACCAAGCACGATCCAGTCGGCTTTGATATAGCCTTTCAATGCCGCGCAAGGCGTGCGGACAGGCAGTATTTTGCTCCAGCCATTGGTTTTGTCATCAGCCGGAAGGATGCGAATTGCAGGCATTTTAGAAGCTCGACATGTGTGACACAGGTTTCGAAGAAAGGTTTTGTAGCAAATTTTTGATTAGATCAAATGCTGCGTTACCTCTGGGTGCAATTTATGCTGCGAGTTCCTCAAACATCGCGATAGCGAGTTGGAAGATTGGCTTTTGGGGAGACGGTGTGGTTCAAGCCTTGACGCGCATGAGCCCCTTCGAAATCAACTGTCATTCGCTAGCTGTCCACCAAACTACCCTACAGCGGTGGCGTTATAGCTCAGCAGAAGTAAAAAAATGCGACATAACCTTTGCTACTGTGACGAAAGTAGCACTTCCTCGACACCACAGTCGTTCGATGGAGCGCTCGCGGTCTCTAACTCTTTACGAGCAGATTGAATATCAGCGAGGAACTCGGGGCTGCTATGCAGTCTAGCAACGGTTGCAGCCCCCATAATGCGTCCCGCATCGACGTCACTTTGCCAATGCGCATCGCAGATCACCCGGCTTTGCCCGAATGACAATCCGCGCTTGAACAGATTATCAGCGCGCTTTGGGTTTATTTCGGCCAGAGTGAGTGCCCATGCCCAGCCTGCAGCTGTATGTCCAGATGGATAGGAACCGTCATGACGCAGCACGTCTTCCTCATCCGGTTGACATGTGCCCTCACTATGCGCGACGAACGGGCGGGTTCGGTTATATTCATTCTTAATGCCATAGGTTGATAGCCCCGCATCGGTTAGCACCCGTTGCATCAAACCATAAAGATGCGGCGTCTTCTCTTCGCTGATCTCTGCACCCATAGCGCAAGAGAAATTCTTAGCAGGCTGGGGAAATTGCAAATCTGCATCTTTTCGCGCCAGATCCCAGCGTGCTGTTCCGCGCAGCGCAAGTGTTGCTTCTCTTGCAGCCTCATCACGCGCAAGTGCCGCACTGCCGGCCGCCGGAGGAGGTCCCAGCAAAACACGGCTATCGGGCAAATCATTGGGTTGCAGATAGCCGGGAGTGAGATGAAAGTGTGGATCCGTCACCTTTGGTCCAGCCGCTGTTTCCGCGATCGCCGAACCGATGGTTTGGCCAGACAATAATGCTACGGCAGTGACGCAGGTCATTTTATAGATCTTCGACAACATTCATCTACTCCTCAAGAAATAGCGCGGACAACCATCCGTCCGTATGGTGCCCGCACATTGCCGATATGCTTTAGTTTAAGGGTTTGGCATCAGGGAACGTCCACTCGCCGTTGAGAATGGATTGATCCGGGCGATAAAGCCGAACGGTATAATTCCAACCGTCGACAATCGGCAAGCAATTTGGGATTTTTCCATCACAACCACCGAACTGGGCAG